>ENA-UOOI01000092-UOOI01000092.1-fermentation-metagenome-genome-assembly--contig:-NODE-92-length-106776-cov-24.840894_pt1 | contig 106776 bp, 105 predicted proteins | sample MGYA00245779_ERZ724027 | MGnify/ENA primary metagenome ERZ724027 (study PRJEB28704, sample SAMN03018318) | fermentation metagenome | biome: anthropogenic terrestrial biome; feature: soil...
ATAAAATTCCTCCCATAAAAGCGCATTTATAAGCATAAAGAGAGGAATTGCCTGTAAGCAATTTCTCTCTTCCAAGCTACTACATTAAATTAACCGAAATCACACGTTCCGGATAATGGAGTGTTAGATTTTTAACACAGGGATAGTTATAATGAGCATGCCCCGATCCTTTTCCCATTGTAAATGTATCTACTACACGTTCATTGCAAACAAGTTGATATATATCCAAATATATTTTTTTGTTCCAATCAAGCTTGTCATTCAAATACGCATCTGAAACTGCACCAACCCCTTTTTCATAATGCCCGCTAACCGGTGCAATAACCAAAGTGTTTGGTGTCCGCCATTCTTTCAGTTCACAGTTTGTCCAACCGTCACTTCCCGCAAAAGCAGGAGCAGCGTACACCGCCAATTAAAAAGAGAAGTCCCGTATTGGTAGATTCTTTTTTTCTCTTCTGTACGGAACGTTTTCGGAGCAAGTTCATCCGCAAGTCTTTCATTCCATGCTTTCAACGCATCTTTCTACCATTGTTCTTTAATATTATACCACCAATTTTTCCATTTCAAGCCAGATTGTAATAATTGGTAGATTTTTTGCTGGATAATCCGAAAAAGGCACTAAAAATCCAAATGTATCCTGTCCAGGTAAGAAATAAATCTCCATGATATATTTATCGACGACCATCTGCACATTTTTCAATCCAACGCCATGCCGAAGCTTATTTGCTTTTTCTGTGATAAATCACCGACCGCTATAATTGCGTCAATGGCGTATGCTTTGGATGATATAAAAGATAAGGCAAAGTAGTACAAGAAGAGCAAACCGGCTTAAAATATCCGTCTGTGAAAACAATTGCTTTTCCAAATTGCTACGTACAAGATTGACCATAACAAATAAGATTAGTCTAACAAACAGAATCAGTAAAACCCACTCTTTTTCCAATTGACAGCTATACTGGACTTTTTTAATGGCAAAGCTGAACAGCAATACCGTTGCAACCTGCTTTTCTAATTTCAGTATTCATGCTCCAAATAATTTTATATGCATGGCTTTCTGGTACATTAAGCATTTTTGAAAGTTCCGCTGCAATCATGATAAATCTATTAAAACTTTATTAGAAAAATGGGAGTTTGAAAAAGAAGCATCTGTTTATCTTGATACATCATGGCACCACTGTTAAGTTGTAATTTGCTATTAAGTGTACTCAAAATGCACTCACAAACAAAAAAGAACCCCAAAAGCCTAGAAAGAACAAGGCTTTTGGGGTTTCGTTTTGTTATTCCCACTCGATTGTGGCCGGAGGTTTACTGGTAATGTCATAAACCACCCGGTTAATGCCTTTTACTTCATTGATAATACGGTCGGAGGTACGCTCCAGCACAGGATATGGAATACGTGCCCAGTCCGCAGTCATAAAATCGCTGGTCGTAACACCGCGCAGTGCAATCGTATAATCATACGTACGTCCGTCACCCATAACGCCAACACTGCGCATATTAGTAAGCACTGCAAAATACTGGCTAATTTTTTTAGACAGCCCCGCTTTCGCTACCTCTTCACGGAAAATAGCATCCGCTTCCTGCAGAACTGCAATTTTTTCAGCGGTGATTTCCCCGAGAATACGAATGCCGAGTCCTGGGCCCGGGAACGGCTGCCGCCAGACTAAGTTTTCCGGAATGCCCAGCTGTGTGCCGACTTCCCGTACTTCATCCTTAAACAAGTTCCGCAGCGGCTCAATAATGCCTTCAAAGCCAATATCTTTCGGCAGACCGCCGACATTGTGGTGGCTTTTGATAACCGCCGCATCCCCGGTGCCGCTTTCAACAACGTCCGGATAAATGGTGCCCTGACAGAGAAACTCAATCTTTCCCAATTTACGGGATTCCATCTCAAAGGTACGGATAAAACCCTCACCAATAATTTTGCGTTTCTTTTCTGGGTCCGTTACGCCCTTCAGTTTCTCTAAAAACTGCGGGCCGGCATTGACACGAATCAGGTTCATATCAAACTGTTTCCGGAAAACAGTTTCCACCTGGTCACCCTCATCTTTGCGCAGCATACCATGGTCCACAAAAATACAGGTTAAGTTTTTGCCGATTGCTTTATGCATCAGTACCGCCGCAACGGAACTGTCTACGCCGCCGGAAAGCGCACAGAGCACTTTCTTGCTGCCGACCTTCTCACGAATATCTGCAACAGTCTGCTCAATAAAGGAAGACATAATCCAGTCCCCGCTGCAATCGCATACCTGAAACAGAAAATTGCGCAGAATCTGCTGACCATATTCAGTATGCTCCACTTCCGGATGGAACTGCACAGCATACAGTTTTTCTGAACGATTTTCCATGGCCGCAATCGGGCAGGTCTTTGTGGAAGCGATGGTCTCAAAGCCTTCCGGCACCTCGCTGATGTGGTCTGTGTGACTCATCCAACAAACCGAAGTTTCCGGCACTTCCTGCATCAGCGGGCTCTGCAGATTTTTAACCTGAAACGGCGTTTTTCCATATTCACGCACTTCGCTGCTGCTGACTTTACCGTTTAAAGTATAAGCCATTAACTGAGCACCATAGCAAATACCCAATACCGGAACGCCCATTTCGAAAAGCGCTTTGTCACAGTGCGGGGATTTTTCATCATACACGGACTTTGGTCCGCCAGTTAAAATAATCCCTTTATAATGCTTTTTAGCAAGTTCGGTAACAGGTGTCTTATAACTTTTAATTTCACAGTAAACTTTACATTCACGCACACGGCGTGCAATGAGCTGGCAGTACTGGCCACCAAAATCCAGCACCAGTACGGCCTCATTCTTTACCATCCTGATAGCCCCTTTCTCTTTTGAAATAAAAGGGCGTCAGCACCCGGTTCTGCCCTGTGCTGACGCTTCGATTTTATAAAATTTAGCGGTAGATAATGTCATCGCGGCTGGGACCGTTGGAAATCATCTTAAAAGGCACACCGACCGCTTTTTCCGCAAACTCGATATACTTGCGGCAATTTTCCGGCAGGTCCTCATACTTCTTAATACCACGGATGTCACACTTCCAGCCGGGCAGCTTTTCGTAAATCGGCTTACAGTGTTTCAGCAGTGGTGTCGGCGGGAAGGATTCAATACGCTTGCCGTTCAGGTCATAGGCAACACACACCGGGATTTCGTCCAGATATCCCAGCACGTCCAGCACGGTAAAGGCAACTTGTGTGGCGCCCTGCGCACGGCAGCCATAACGGGTAGCCACAAGGTCCAGCCAGCCCATACGGCGCGGACGGCCAGTTGTTGCACCGAACTCTCCGCCGTCACCGCCGCGGTGACGCAGCTCGTCTGCTTCATCGCCAAAGACTTCACTGACAAACTCGCCGGCGCCAACCGCGCTGGAGTATGCCTTTACAACCGTGATGATATCCTGAATGGCATACGGCGGCAAACCGGCGCCAACCGCACCATAGCCCGCCAGCGTGGAGCTGGAGGTAACCATGGGGTAAATGCCCCAATCCGGGTCCTTCAAAGAGCCAAGCTGGCCTTCCAGCAGAATGGTCTTTCCACCCTGCAGCGCCTCATGCAGCAGTGAGAATGTATCCGCCACATAAGGCTCCAGCATTTCTCTGTACTGCATCAGCTGATTATAAACATCGTCCGCTTTCAGTTCCGGCTGATGATACAGCTCACGGAAAAGGACATTCTTAATCGACAGCACATGGTCAATCTTTTCACGAATGCTGGCTTCATCGTCAAAAAGTTCCGCTACCTGAAAACCAATTTTCGCATATTTATCCGAATAGAAAGGCGCAATGCCGCTTTTGGTAGAGCCAAAAGACTTTCCCGCCAGACGCGCCTCTTCAAAGGTGTCCTGCTGAATATGATACGGCATGACAACCTGCGCGCGGTCAGAAACGACCACGTGCGGTTTTGGCACACCGCGGGACTCCAAACCGGCAATTTCCTGTACCAGTTTTTCCGGACTGAGCGCTACGCCATTGCCGATAACATTGGTGACGTGGTCATAAAAGACACCGGAAGGCAGCTGATGCAGTGCGAATTTTCCATACTGGTTAACAATCGTATGACCCGCATTGCAGCCACCCTGAAAGCGGACAACAAGATCTGCTTTCTCTGCTTCCACATCGGTGATTTTTCCTTTGCCCTCATCGCCCCAGTTTGCGCCAACAATAGCTTTTACCATAAGAGTACTCCTATCCAGCTGCGCCGCTGCAGCCACTTGACAAGTAACAGTATGGTCCTTTTCCTGAACACAGGGATCCGGCCTCTGTCACTGCTCCGTCCACGGCTTATTTAACGAAGCAGAACAGAATTTATTCTACCACATAAATCATCTTTCGTAAACCATTAAACCGTTATGGCCACCGCATCGTCCGGAAACTCCGCATACTGTGCCAGCACCGGCGCCACGGTTTCCTTCAAAAATTCTTCTGTCTGTTGCGGTGCACACCCCACATACTTTTCGGGTTTCACCACTTCCTGTAGCTGCTCCAGTGTGACACCAAAAATCGGGTCATCCGCAATGCGCTGCAGAAGGTCGTTTTCCCCGCCCTCTTCCTTGACAACCTTGCTGGCCGCCATGGAATGCTGCCGAATATGCTCATGCAGCTGCTGACGGTCGCCGCCGCGCTTGACAGCGTCCATCATGATATTTTCTGTTGCCATAAAGGGCAGTTCTCGCTGCAAATGCTGCATAATCACCTTTGGATATACGACCAGACCGTCCGCAACATTGCGGTACAGGTTCAAGATACCGTCCACTGCCAGGAATGCTTCCGGCACAGAAATTCGCTTGTTTGCGGAATCGTCCAATGTACGTTCAAACCACTGTGTGGAAGCCGTCATAGCCGGATTCAGTGCATCGGCAATGACATAGCGGGCAAGGGACGCAATACGTTCACTGCGCATAGGATTGCGTTTATAGGCCATCGCAGAAGAGCCAATCTGCTTTTTCTCGAACGGCTCTTCCACCTCTTTCAAATGCTGCAGCAGGCGAATGTCATTGCTGAACTTCGCCGCGCTTTGGGCAACACCAGAAAGGACATTCAGCACCTGACTGTCCAGTTTGCGGGAGTAGGTCTGACCAGAAACCGGGAAAACACCGGAGAAGCCCATCTTTTCCGCAATCTTGCAGTCCACCGCTTTTACCTTCTTATGGTCCCCGTCAAACAGCTCGAGAAAGCTTGCCTGTGTACCGGTGGTTCCCTTGCTGCCCAGCAGCTTTGCCTTACTCAGCTGGTAGCGCACATCTTCCAAGTCCATCAGAAGGTCCTGCATCCACAGTGTAGCGCGTTTGCCGACTGTAGTTGGCTGGGCCGGCTGAAAATGCGTAAATGCCAGTGTCGGTTGGTCCTTTTCCTTTTCAGCAAACTTCGCCAGCACCCGCAGCACGCTGACAATCTTCTTTTCAACCAGCTGCAATGCTTCCGTCATAATAATAATATCAGTATTATCGCCAACATAGCAGGAAGTGGCACCGAGGTGGATAATAGGCTCTGCCTTTGGGCACTGTACGCCAAACGCATAAACATGGCTCATAACGTCGTGACGGACTTCTTTTTCACGGGCTTCCGCAACGTCATAGTTAATATCGTCCCGGTGCGCTTTCATTTCATCGATCTGCTCCTGCGTAATGGAAAGGCCCAGTTCTTTTTCCGACTCAGCCAGCGCAATCCACAGCCGCCGCCAAGTACGGAATTTTTTGTCCGGGGAAAACAGATATTTCATTTCCTTGTCCGCATACCGCGCAGAAAGCGGCGATTCATACGTATCTTTCAAGTGCAGAGTTCCTCCTTTTACTTTACCCGCTGGATAGGCTTGGTATAATCATACATTTTATCCGCAACGGAAACATTCGGTATTGGCGCGGGGTAATGTCCGGTGAAGCAGGCGTCACAGAAGCCGCCCTCTACACCAAGCATAGGCGCAAGATTTTCCACACGCAGGTAGTCAATCGAGTCAGCACCGCTCATTTTGCCAATTTCCTCAACTGTATGCTGGCAGGCAATCAGGCAGTCCTTGTCCGGAATATCCGTGCCGTAATAGCAGGGCCACCGGAACGGCGGCGAGCTGATGCGCAGATGTACTTCTTTGGCACCCGCGTCCCGCAGGACACTGACCAAACGTGCACAGGTTGTCCCGCGCACAATGGAGTCATCCAACAACACCACACGCTTGCCACGGAAGGCGTGTGGAATCAGGTTCAGTTTCAGCCGAACACTCTTTTCACGCTCTCCCTGTGTTGGTTTAATGAACGTACGGCCAATGTAAGAATTCTTAACAATGCCCTTCTGGTAAGGAATTCCGCTGGTTTCCGCATAGCCAATCGCCGCATCAATACCGGATTCCGGCACACCGATGACTACATCAGCATCCACAGGTTTCTGCTTCCACAGCAGACAGCCCGCACGCTTGCGCGCTTCATAGACATTGATACCATCAATGACGCTGTCCGGCCGTGCAAAGTAAATGTACTCAAATACACACAGGGATTTGTGCCGTCCCGTCGGTTTCTGCACAACGTGCAAACCGTCCCGGTCCGCCATAACAACTTCACCTGGCTCAACGTCCCGCACAAAAGTCGCGCCGCAGGCGTCCAATGCGCAGGTTTCAGAGGCGAAAACGTAGGTCCTCTCCCCTATCCGGCCAATGACCAGTGGGCGGAAGCCGTTGGGGTCACGTGCGGCAATCAGCTTCTGCGGGCTCATAACAACCAGCGAATAGGAACCCCGCAGGTACGGCAGTGTACGTATTACTGCTTCTTCTATGGAAGAAGATGTGACGCGCTGTTGTGCAATGATATAAGCAATCGCTTCTGTGTCGATTGTTGTTTGGAAGATGCAGCCTTTCTGTATCAGCTCTTCGTGCAGTTCGTAGGCGTTGGTCAGGTTGCCGTTGTGCGCAATGGCAATCGTCCCCTTTATATAGCGCATAACAAGCGGCTGTGCGTTTTCACGCACACTGGCACCGGCTGTAGAATAACGTACATGGGCACAGGCCATTTGCCCCAGCAGGCTGTCCAATACCTGCTGGTCAAACGCCTCCGTTACCAGCCCCATGCTTTTGGAAGAAGAAAAAACCCCGCGGTCGTTGGTGACAATGCCGCAGCTTTCCTGTCCACGGTGCTGCTGTGCCAGCAGACCATTGTAAGAAGCGTAAGCGACGTTTACGGAGGCGTCCGGACTGCAAATGCCAAAGACGCCGCACTCTTCATGTGGTTTCTGTTCGTACGCAAATTCATTGAGCAAAAAGGTTCCCCTCCTTGTCAGGTCAGCAAAGCAGGTGCTCCCTGCTTTACAGGCCAATGCGCTTCATAACTTCGGCATAAGCTTCTTCCACACCGCCAAGGTTGCGGCGGAAGCGGTCCTTGTCCAGCTTCTCATGTGTTTTAACGTCCCAGAAACGGCAGGTATCCGGGCTGATTTCGTCCGCCAGAATAATCTGGCCCTTGTAGCGGCCGAATTCCAGCTTAAAGTCGATAAGGTCAATGTTGACGCTCAGGAAGAACTTCTTCATCAGTTCATTGATACGCAGTGCCATTTCCTTAATGGTGTTCACTTCTGCTTCGGTTGCCCAGCCCATAGCCAGAACATGGGAATCGTTGACCATTGGGTCATCCAGAGCATCGGACTTATAGCAGAACTCCAGAACTGGGCACTTCAGTACGCTGCCTTCTGGCACGCCAAGGCGCTTGGAGAAAGAGCCGGCTGCCACATTGCGAATGATAACTTCCAGCGGAACAATCTGCACTTTTTTCACCAGTGTATCGCGGTCGCTGAGTTCCTTGACATAATGTGTTAGGATGCCATGTTTCTCCAACATTTTGAACATATAGTTGCTCATCTTATTATTGACAACGCCCTTGCCAGTGATGGTTCCCTTTTTCTTGCCATTGAATGCGGTTGCGTCATCCTTGTAAGAAACGATGCAGTAATCCAGGTCATCCGTAGCGAAAACTTTTTTGGCTTTGCCTTCGTACAGCTGTTCTGTCTTTTCCATGAAAAATACCTCCGTTATGCTTGAAAATCTATATAAAATTTACGGGAAGGCGAAGGGAAATGTCTGACGGAATGAGTTCCGTTCAGACAAAATTCAGGAATCTGTTGACACTGGTAATATCCACAACACTCAGCTGAGTGGTCTGCACATGACGTGCGCAGGTAAGGAATGCGTTGGCCGTATCCAGAGAAGTCAGGCAGGTAACACCGCACTCCACCGCGGCACGCCGAATGGTAAAACCGTCACGGCTGTGCTGTGCGGTTGTAGTGGGTGTATTGATAATGAGGTCCGCTTTGCCGGAAGTGACCAGCGAAAGCGTATCCCGTTCTCCCTGCCCAATTTTACACACACGGATAGTCGGAATGTCGTGGTCGTTCAGGTAATCAGACGTACCGGCCGTAGCATAAATGGTCCAGCCGAGGTCATATAGGCCCTTGGCAATCGGCAGCACTTCCGGCTTGTCGCTGTTCTTCACGGTGATGATGACACGGCCGTTCTGAATGAGGTGTACACCTGCACCGTAAAATGCCTTAATCAGCGCCTCGTCAAATGTGCGGGCAATGCCCAGCACTTCACCGGTCGACTTCATCTCCGGTCCGAGGTTAATTTCCGCCTCACGGATTTTTTCAAAGGAGAACACCGGCATTTTAACAGCGACATAATCGTGCGGACGCTGCAGACCATACCGATACCCCATTTCCGGCAGCGTCTTTCCGAAGAAAGTATTGACTGCCAGCGGGACAATCGGAATACCTGTTACCTTGCTGATGTACGGCACCGTACGGGAAGAACGCGGATTTGCCTCAATAATGTACACAAGATCATCCTTGACAATGAACTGCACATTGAGCAGGCCCTTTACATGCAGTGCTTTTGCCAGCTGGCGGGTGTAGGAAACAATGGTTTCCTGCGCCTCTTCGCTTAGGCTAATCGGAGGATACACCGAGATACTGTCGCCGGAATGAATGCCGGCACGTTCCACATGCTGCATAATGCCGGGAATGACCGAATCGGTACCGTCACAAACTGCATCTACTTCTACTTCAGTACCCATCAGGTACTTATCCACCAAGATGGGGTGCTCCTGTGCGATACGATTGATAATGCCAATCTGATTGATAATATCCTGGTCCGTATAGGCAATCTGCATGCCCTGTCCGCCCAGCACATAGGAGGGGCGCACCAAAACTGGATAACCCAGTTCATGGGCCGCAGCAATAGCTTCTTCACAGGTAAAGACGGTACGGCCTGCCGCACGCGGAATCTGGCAGGCATTCAGAATCTCATCAAAGCGTTCACGGTCCTCCGCAAGGTCAATGCTGTCACTGGAAGTGCCCAGCACCGGAACACCCATCTGCTCAATGGACGCTGCCAGCTTAATGGCCGTCTGGCCGCCGAACTGGCACACTGCGCCGTCCGGCTTTTCCAGTTGTACAATATGCAGGACGTCCTCTTCTGTCAGCGGCTCAAAGTACAGTTTGTCTGCAATATCAAAGTCAGTGGAAACCGTTTCAGGATTATTGTTGACAATGATGGTTTCATAGCCGAGGTCACGCAGTGCCCAAACGCTGTGCACCGAGCAGAAATCAAACTCAATGCCCTGTCCAATACGGATAGGGCCGGAACCAATGACCATAATCTTCTTACGGTCAGAACGGGGACTGGATTCATTCTGCGTGCCGTAGCAGGAGTAATAATATGGCGTTTCGGCATCAAACTCTGCCGCGCAGGTATCGACCATTTTATAAACCGGATGAATCTTCCAGTCGTCCTCCAGCTTGCGGATTTCTTCCACGGATTTTCCGCAAAGCTCACTGATGGTGCTGTCCAGGAAACCGAAGTTTTTGGCGTGCAGCAGCAGTTCCTGTGTTAACGGCTGTGCCTGCAGATCATTTTCTGTTTCGACGATTGCCTGCAGTTTGCCGATAAACCACAGGTCAATTTTGGTAATGTCATGAATCTGCTGAACGGGTACATGGCGGCGCAGTGCTTCCGCACAAACCCACAGACGGCGGTCGTCAATATTGTGCAGGCGCTTGACGATTTCTTCATCAGAAAGCTTGGCCAGTGATGGGTCCCGCAGGCTGTAAAGATTCTGCTCCAGGCAGCGTACAGCCTTCATCAGTGCCATCTCAAAGTTAGGGGCAATCCCCATCACTTCGCCGGTTGCCTGCATCTGTGTACCCAGCGTATGGCGGGCACCGATAAATTTATCAAACGGCCACTTTGGAATCTTAACGACACAGTAGTCCAGTGTCGGCTCAAAGCAGGCGTACGTCTTTTTGGTAATGGCGTTCTTAACTTCATCCAGCGTATAGCCCAGTGCAATCTTGCTGGCCACCTTTGCAATCGGGTAGCCGGTTGCTTTACTTGCCAAAGCAGAGGAACGGCTGACACGTGGATTGACTTCAATGACGCTATACTCAAAACTGTCTGGATTTAATGCAAACTGTACATTACAGCCGCCCTCTACGCCCAATTCCGTGATAATATCCAAAGCCGCTGTGCGCAGCATTTGTGTTTCTTTATCTTCCAGTGTTTGACAGGGTGCCACCACAATGGAGTCGCCGGTATGCACACCGACCGGGTCCAGGTTTTCCATGTTGCACACAGTGATGCAGTTGCCGTTATGGTCACGCATAACTTCGTATTCGATTTCTTTCCAACCGGCAATGCTGCGTTCAATCAGTACCTGATGCACGCGGCTGCGCTGCAGGCCAAGGGTAGCGATTTCTTCCAGCTCTTTTTTGTCGGCAGCGATACCGCCGCCGCTACCGCCCAGCGTGTACGCCGGACGGACAACAACCGGATAGCCTATCTTGTCAGCAATCTTAAAGCAGGTGTCCAAGTCTTCCGCCACCGCGCTGTCCGCACAGGGCTGGTCAATGCGCTCCATGGCTTCTTTAAACAGTTCCCGATCTTCTGCCATACGAATGGTGTTGGCACTAGTACCAATCATCTCAACATGGTGCTCTTTCAGAAAGCCGGACTCCTCCAGTTCCACTGCCAGGTTCAGGGCATTCTGTCCGCCGAGTGTCGGCAGAATGCTGTCCGGCTTTTCTTTGATGATGACTTTTTTGACTGTATCCGTTGTCAGCGGCTCAATATAGACCTTATCGGCAATCTGCTTGTCCGTCATAATGGTAGCAGGGTTGGAGTTAATTAGAACGACTTCCACGCCCTCTTCCCGCAGGGCACGGCACGCCTGTGTGCCAGCATAGTCAAATTCGGCCGCCTGTCCAATCACGATAGGGCCGGACCCAATGATGATGACTTTTTTAATTTCCGGACGTTTACTCAAAGCCGCTCACCTCCAAGTACTTTCATAAAACGGTCAAACAAGAATGCCGTATCACGCGGGCCGCCGCAGGCTTCTGGGTGGAACTGCACAGAGAAGCACCGGCCATTCTTATAACGCAGGCCCTCAATGCTGCCGTCGTTCATGCTGACGAAGCTGATGCTGGCGACTGCCGGGTCCACTGTCTTTTCATCTACAACATAGCCATGGTTTTGGGACGTAATATAAACGCGGTTGGTCGCAAGGTCCTTGACCGGATGATTGATGCCACGGTGGCCATACTTCAGCTTATAAGTGTCAAAGCCCTGTGCCAGCGCCATCAGCTGATGTCCCAGGCAAATGGCAAAGGTCGGCACATCCGCCGCATATACTTTCTTTAATTCCGCAATCGCTTTTTTGCACTCTTTGGGGTCGCCCGGGCCGTTGCTGAGCATGATGCCGTCCGGCTTCCACTCCATCACCTGCTCGAAGGCAGCGTCCCACGGGAAACACTTCACGGTACAGCCGTGCGCCACCAGGGAACGAATGATGTTGCTCTTAACGCCATAGTCCATCAGCGCAACTTTCACCGCACCGTCGCCGTACACATTGCCTCCCCGTACACTGACCTGCGGTACACAGGATTCCAGCCGATAAGCCGCAATCTTCTGTTTCATTGCCTGCTGGTCAATGTCTTCCAGCCGGTCGGCATAGGCAATCATGCCGCGCATGGTGCCGCTTTCACGCAGAATACGTGTCAGCGCGCGTGTATCGATGCCCTGCAGGCCCGGCACATGATGTGCCGTAAGATAGCTGTTCAGGTCAATGTCGCAGCGGAAATTGCTTGCCACATTGGAAACGGAGCGGACAATATAAGCCCGCAGCCACGGTTTTGCAGATTCTGCATCTTCATAGCAGATGCCATAATTGCCAATCATGGGATACGTCATGACGACTCCCTGTCCCGCATACGAGGGGTCCGTCAGCAGCTCCGGATAGCCGCACATGGCGCTGTTGAACACTACTTCACATAAGATATCGTGTTCATCGCCAAAACCGGTGCCGGCAAAGGTCGCCCCATTTTCCAGCATCAGCAGTCCTTTCATGAAATCACCAGCCATTTCTATAAAATTCAATTCTGCTTAACAATTTTCGCAGAAGACATCCTCAAGCTTTTTCCGCAGGCAAAGGTTCTTTACCGCGGACAGAACGATTCCCTCAGTCGCAGGCAAAACCTGTCAGGCGGTCTGAGGGAGCTTTTTCATTGATTCATGTGAACTGTTCCACAATACGTTGAACAGCCTTTTCTGTATTTTCGGTTGTATTAAAGGAAGTAAGGCGGAAATAGCCCTCACCATGGGTACCAAATCCGGAACCTGGTGTACCAACAACAGCACAGCGTTTGAGCAGTTCATCAAAGAACTGCCAGCTGGTCAGGCCTTCCGGTACTTTCATCCATACATAGGGAGAATCTACGCCGCCGTAAACGGTAAAGCCGGCGTGCTGCAGTCCCTGCAGAATAATCTTTGCGTTCTTGTGATAATACGCTAAATTCTCACGGACCAGTTTCTGCCCTTCCTCTGTGTAGACTGCTTCCGCGGCACGCTGCACAGGGTATGAAACACCATTCATTTTGGTAGACTGGTGACGTGCCCACATCTGGTTCAGAGAAGTGCCGCCAAACTGCAGCGCCTTTGGCACAACAGTAAATGCGCAGCGCACGCCGGTAAAGCCAGCGGTTTTGGAAAAGCTGCGGAACTCAATGGCACAGGTCTTGGCACCCTGGCACTCGTAAATGCTGTGCGGCACACCAGGTGTCTGAATAAATGCCTCGTATGCGGCGTCATACAGGATAACCGAACCGTGCAGGTTGGCGTAATCCACCCATGCCTGCAGCTGTTCCTTCGGAATGCTGACACCAGAGGGGTTGTTGGGAAAGCACAGATAAATCATGTCTGGTACCGTTTTGGGAAACGTCGGCAGAAAAGAGTTTTCCTCCATGCAGGGCATATATACAATTTTGCTCCACCCGCTGCCTTCCTTGTAATCACCCGCGCGGCTTGCCATTACGTTGGAGTCCACATACACCGGATAAACCGGGTCGCAGACAGCAACGATATTATCCAGTCCAAAAATATCACCGATGGAACTGGTGTCACTCTTGGCACCGTCGCTGATGAAAATCTCATCCGGAGAAATATCCAGATTCTGATAATCATGCGCCGCGATGGTTTCCCGCAGAAAGCCATATCCGGCTTCCGGACCATAGCCGCGGAATGTTTCCGCGTACCCCATTTCGTCGGCAGCCTTTTTCATGGCATCCACAACTGGCTTTACCAGCGGACGGGTTACGTCACCAATACCGAGCCGCAGAATCTCGCGGCCCGGATTCTCTTTCTGATAAGCGTCCACTTTCTTGGCAATATCAACAAACAGGTAATTTGCAGGCAGTTTCGCAAAGTTTTCGTTCACTTTTACCATTCGTTCAGTTCCCCTTTCTGCAAATAAAAAACATTATTCAAAATAAGGCTGTTATACTTCTACTGTTCCGTCAAAGACAAACGCTGCAGGCCCTTCCAGAAAAACATGACCGGTCTTTTCGTCCCATGTGACCACAAGGTCGCCGCCCAGCAGATGCAGCCGAACCCGGCGCTCTGTTTTATCGTTGAGGACACAGGCAACAACAGAAGCGCATGCGCCTGTTCCGCAGGCCAGTGTTTCGCCGGAGCCGCGCTCCCAAACACGCATTTTGATTTCTGTTCGGCTGATGAGCTGGATAAACTCTGTATTGACACGTTCCGGAAAAATCGGCGCGTTTTCAAAGTTCGGCCCAATTTTCTCCAGATCCAGGCTGTCCGTATCCGGCACAAACAGGACACAATGCGGGTTCCCCATGGAAACGCAGGTAATATGCTGTTCTTTTCCCGCAACAGAGTACGGCACATTCACGGCATGGCTGCCCGGCAGCTGTACCGGAATGTTTTCCGGCTCCAAAACGGGTGCACCCATGTCCACCCGCACGGATTGAACGGCACCATTTTCCACCTGCAGATACAGTGTTTTAATGCCGCTTTGGGTATCTACCCGCAGCGGATTTTTTCGGCAGATGCCGCGGTCGTAAACATATTTGCCAACGCACCGAATCCCATTGCCGCACATTTTTCCGCGGGAGCCGTCCGCATTATACATATCCATTTCACAGTCAGCCGTTTTGCTGGGTTTAATCAAAATCACACCATCAGAGCCAATGCCAAAATGGCGGTCACTCAGGCGAATGCTCAATTTGCCCGGGTCCGTAACCTGCTCCTCAAAACAGTTGACATAGATATAATCATTACCGATTCCCTGCATCTTTGTAAACTTCATGTATTGCCTCCAGCTGTAAAAATAAAGAATGCGGCAAGGCTGCTGTCCGAAAACTGCACCTCCCTGCCGCAAAAATCCGTATTTCTGTCTGTTTGACTGCTTTCCCTATTCTATTCTATTTTGTGTAAGCTGTCAATCATTTTTGCAGGGAAAGTTGCTCGGCTGCCCATTCAGACTGCTGTCGCAGGCTGTGCCTTTCCCTCATTTTGTCTGAAAAACTGCTGTATTTTAGAAAGACGCTGAATTGATTTTGCAGGATTTTACACAATGCTACGCATTTTACAGGGAGTCTTCGGAAAACACACGGTACCTGTCGCCGCCCGCAGGGTGAAATGCTATAAAAATATATGAATACAGTCAATAAATATGGACGTTCTATGAATTTTCGATTGCATTTCCGGTTTTGCTATGGTACACTAAGCAATGGAAAAAAGTTGCCTGGCTTTGTGAAGAAAGCAAACGAACAGGTCATCCTCTGCCAAGGAGAGGACAGAGGAATGTTTACATTTTTCCACACCCTGCCTTTTTGGGGATTGTGCAGGAGCTGTATTGAAAATAAAAGGACAAGACGTCTTCAAGCCATTGCGTGCCTGGAGACGTCTTATCCTTTTATTTATGATATTTCCCGTGATTCAAAATTTCATATGCGCGATAAATCTGTTCACACAGCATGACTCGTGTTAGCTGATGCGGGAACGTCATAGGTGACATAGATAGGCGCATCTGCCCGGCCTGCTTCACTTCCTGCACAAGGCCGTAGCTGCTGCCTATAACAAAGGAAATACGGCCGGCCCCGCGTACACCCGCCTTCTGCAGATAGGCTGCCAAAGATGGCGAATCCATTTCTTTTCCCTCAATACACAGAGGAACGATAACGCCGCTGCCGCAGGCAGCCAAAATTTGTTTGCCTTCCTTTTGCAGGGCAGCCTCTATTTGTGCCGGTGAAGGATTTTCCGGAAGCCGGCTTTCTGACAGTTCGACAATGCGGAACTGTGCAAACGGACGCAGACGCTTTTCATATTCGGCGCAGGCCTGCCGCCAATAAGCTTCCTTCAGTCCGCCAACACAGACAATCTGTACTTTCTGCATTAAAATTCCGTAACCTTTCCCTGGTTTTCCCGTGGGGCAACCTCTAAAAAGAAATCGCGGCCCTGCTGCGCGCCCATCTGTGTCAATGCACACAAACTGGTAGCGTGTGCCAAATCTGGCGTATTATTTTCTTTGCTGAGGTGTGCCAGAAAAATACGCTGCGTGCCGCTGTGCACCAGCCCTGTAACGGCCTGTGAACACGCCGCATTGGAAAGATGCCCACGATTCGACAAAATACGCCGTTTCAGCGGATAAGGATATGGGCCGTTCTGCAGCATACCCACATCATGGTTGGATTCCAACACGACCAGCCCAGCGCCCGTAATATTCTTCTGCACCTCTTCTGAAAAACAGCCGAGGTCCGTGGCAAAGGCAGCGTGACGGCCATCCGCTGTTTCCACACAATAGCCGTATCCTTCTGCGCAATCATGTGAGGTATGAAAAGGCTGTATGTACATATCCGCGCACTGCATACCCTGCTGGTCAATAACTTGATACGGAAATTTCCCATTGAGGATTTTCATCCGGTCCAATGCCTGCAGCGTTCCCGGAGAAGCATATACCGGTACACCCAGTCGACCCGCCAATACCCGCAGGCCCTGCACATGGTCCGTGTGCTCATGTGTAACAAAAATAGCCTGTACCGCCTTCTGCGAAATGCCGCAGGCTTCCAGCTTCAGCGTGATTTGTTTCGCGCTGCGTCCGGCGTCCACCAAAATGCCTTCCGTTTTAGAACCTATGTAATAGCTGTTTCCGCTGCTGCCGCTAAACAATGGACAAAAAATTGCCATAAACTAAGCCTGTCCCCCATCCCACGCAGAAAAGACGGGACTGCGCTGCTGTTTTTCGCCCGCCCCGTCTATTTATTTTCCGCTATATGGTTTTATACTGCTTCCTGCTCGGCCGCGCCGTCCTTTACAGTGACGCGGCGAATATCCGCACCCAGTTCCTGCAGCTTTTCCACAATGTTCTCATAGCCGCGCTCAATGTTGCGAATCTGTTCAATTTCTGTAGTACCTTCTGCCGAAAGGGCAGCAATAATCATCGCTGCACCAGCACGCAGATCCGTTGCCTTCACTGGGGCAGCGGTCAGGTGGTCCACACCCTCCACCACAGCCAAACGGCCGTTTACAGAAATCTGCGCACCCATACGCTTGAGTTCCTCAACATAACGGAAGCGGTTGTCCCACACGCTTTCGTTGACAATGCTGGTGCCGTTGGCGATAGACAACAGTGCCGTAATCTGCGGCTGCATATCCGTTGGGAATCCGGGATGCGGCATGGTCTTGATGTTGCATTTTTCCAGTTTCCCGGTATACCGTACCCGTACGGCCTCATCATATTCGGTAATCTCTAAGCCCATTTCCTCAAGCTTCGCCATAATAGATTCCAAATGTTTGGGGATGACACTGGTGACCGTCACATCACCGTGCGTTGCTGCCCCCGCGACCATGTATGTGCCCGCCTCAATCTGGTCTGGAATAATGGGATAAGTGACACCATGCATGTGTTTAACGCCGTATACCTTAATGACGTCCGTACCGGCGCCGCGGATATCCGCACCCATGGAATTCAGGAAATTGGCAAGATCGACAATATGCGGCTCTTTTGCCGCATTTTCAATCACTGTCATGCCGTCTGCCTTCACAGCAGCCAGCATAATATTGATGGTTGCGCCGACGGAAACAACATCCAAATAAATGCTGCTGCCAACTAGCTTCGCCGCGGAAACATTGACCATGCCGCCCTCAACTGTATGGCTTGCCCCCAAAGCAGCAAAACCCTTTAAATGCAGGTCAATAGGGCGCACACCAAAGTTGCAGCCGCCCGGCATGGAAACAACCGCATGGTGGCAGCGGCCCAAAAGTGCCCCCAAAAGGTAATAAGAACCGCGCATCTGCCGTGCCAGTTCATCCGGTGCCACATAAGTGGACAACGACCGCGGGTCAATAATTAGCGTAGAGCGATTAATCCAGTGAATATTGACACCCATATCGTGTAAAATGTGAATCATTGCGTTCACATCTGTAATATTGGGAACATTTTCAATTCTGCAAACATCGTCACATAAAAGAACGGCAGGAATAATCGCAAGTGCAGCATTTTTTGCACCACTAATTCGCACTTTGCCTTCCAGCCGTTTTCCACCATTAATTAAGAGCTTATCCAAGTTCCGCCACTCCATTCCATGATAATCTTTCTGCAATCACGCCCGCATGGCTTCCGTTCATAGTATGACGCAAACCTACAATAACTTGAATAAAAAGCTGTGCCATTTTTCACCACTCTGGGCTTTATCTATGGTATGGCTACCGATGCACAGGGCATTTTTTCGAAAGAGCTGCCAAATTCTGTGCCGTATCCATTATATTCATTCTCAATTTAGAATTATGTAAATATACCTTTATGATAATAACGCAAGGAATGGCGCTTGTCAACAGAAAACAGCATGGAGGAACAGACGAAAAAACAGCGCTCCGCCTGCAAAAAACAGACAGAGTGCCGTTTCTTTTTCATGGGAAACAGGTTTTGTGAAAAAAGTCGTTATTTTTACTGATTTGCGGCGGTGGCTGCAGCTGTGCTGATACTTTTTTGATAAGTTTCCAGTGTCAGTTTGGCGGTTTGCTGTGCCGCTTTATCCATCGCCGTAATCTGTTCCGCTGTAAGCTTATTTCCCAAATAGGAAACCGTTTTGGCCACATCAGCATGGACTAGGTTTGTTGGGTTCACTTTTTCGCCGTTTTTATGCACCTCAAAATGACAATGCGCACCGGTGGAATGTCCCGTGCTTCCCACCATTGCAATCAGCTGGCCCTGTGCAACCTTTTGGCCCTGAGAAACCAGCAGTTTGCAGGCGTGTCCGTAAATGCTGCAGTAGCCGTTGCCATGGTCAATAACAACGTAGTTGCCAAATCCGCCCGGGTCGACACCCGAAAACTGCACGGTGCCGCCATCAGCCGCGTAAATTGGCTGTCCCATTGCGTTCTCACCGGAAATATCCAGTCCGTAGTGGAATCTGCCCCACCGCGCGCTATAGCCGGAAGTAACTGTTGTCAGCGTTGGCACCGGCCACAGAAAACTGCCGGTCGCCATACCAACCGCACTGGTTGTCACCGTCTGCGCCTTAGGCTGCTCTTTGGTCCCCTGTTCTGTCACTTCCGTGACAGGGGGCACGGTCTTTTGGCTGATTATTTTGCGGGCTGTTTCCACACCATTGACATACGTTACCTGATACGTTGTTGCCTTCGTTCCGGCTGTGCCCTTTGTTTTCAGAACCCTCTGTCCTTTATTCAAAGAAGCGGAAGGCACTGTCTGTTTCGAATAGGCGATACTGGAAGTTTCCGTTTTGCTGCCAACAGTTTGAATGGAAAGCAGTTTTTTCTGCGGCTCCAGATAAATAACGTCGCCCGGCTGCAGACTTTTCACGTTAAGACCCGGATTGACTGCGGCCAGTCGTGCCGCCGTTACGCCGCTTTTCTTCGCTATTTTATCAATGGTATCGCCGTTCTCCACTGTATAAGTTTTGCTCGCCGTTTTTTCGCCGGAAAGCAGAACCTGCATGGCATTTTCCGTAACGATAACCGATTTGTCATATTGTCCCGGCACAAGCCGGATTTTGTTGAGGATAGAAGCAGTTGTACACCCCGTGTTGGATTCTGCACGGGAAAGAAATGTGTTCAGCATAGACTGCAGTTCGCTGCCGTCCTGAACCGCGCCGATGAAGGTGTTGTCCACATAGACACCAACCGCCTGCTGTTTGACAACCGGTTTATTGATGTTAAGCAAAAGGGATTGTTCCGCTGCCCGATTTGCGGCAGAACTCTCCGTCAGCGCAAAGCGCAGACGGTACTGCTGTGCTGGACGGACCGATGCAAAGTTCTGGGAAAACTGCTGGCCCGCACCGTGCAGCGAAACACTAGCTGTACGTGGTTTTTCCCATGCTGTGTGCGCCGCATAAGCGGCACCCGCTGCCACAAACAAAGCAAGAATCGGAACCAGGAACCGTGCTTTATGCTTCAGCCCATTATTTGCTGTTTTTTCTGCCTTTGGCGGAAAAGAGTCATTCTCAGACAGCACAGGTTTTGTCTGCTGTTTTGGATTGTTTTGCTGCATAGAATTATCCTTTCTGACTTTTTAATGGTTGAATAGAGTATTTGCATTCATTGCTCCTATTATAAGGCAGAGATTACAATTTTGCAATTATTTTTTGTCGACAAAAAGCGCCGTTCTCGACTCTGCTGACGAACTCTGGGACTGGTTTACGGACGGTAAGCCAAATCCGCCGTTTTCCAATTATCGATAACCGGAAGGAAGTTTTCCGCTTCTTTTTTGGCCCCCGCAAGGTTGTGCTCTAAATAGTTGCCGCACTCCGCCTTTTTTGCGCCGGGAATTTCTCCGCTCCAGTCCGCAATTTGGCGGAACGTTTCCGTAATCAGCGCAATGACGTCCGCAGGTTTCATATCCCGTACCAGTAGGTAAAATCCTGTCCGGCAGCCCATCGGACCGAAGTAGATAACCTGATTTTTAAACCGGCTGTTGCGTGCCGCTGTTGCGAACAAATGCTCAATGGTATGCAAACTGCCCTGCTCCAGAAAAGGCGGCTGATTGGGTGTGCGCATCCGAATATCATACGTAGTAATATCCCCGTCAATGCGGGAAGTATAAATTCCGGGTGTCAGGGTATTATGATTGACACAAAAACTGGCAATGCGTTTCATTTTTAAATTTCCTTTCTAACGGATTGACATCATAAAATCAGGACGGGACGCAGGCACAAATGGTTTTTTGTACCTGCGTTACTGTATCCCCGTATAACTGCAAAAAAGTACGGCGGTCCGGACACGCCGGTGTGCCCCAGTCGGCCCCCTGCAGATTGGCATAATCGAAGCCGCCGTCCTCCATAAAGCTATGCAGACAGCTGGACTTTTCGTGTGGGCCTCTGCCCTCTTTATGTTGGAAGAAAATGCGTTTTAGTCCTGTGCGGTCTGTCATTTTTCGGTACCGCCGACGACATTCCGCGGCTGCCGCTTCACAAAGGTCTTGACCGTCCGCATGTCCGGTCAAACTTTCCAGCAAAAATGCGCACAGATGTGCGGTTTGCCGGCAAGCCGTTTCCGACTTTGGCAATGTCCGCACAAGCGGGAACTCCGTAGGCAGCATACCACGCTCATACCGCAGCAAAATGGTGTCCAGTGCGGACTCCTCTTCCTTCTCCCAAACTTCCGTTGGCTGAGAGGAATCCGTACCGGAAAGCTGTACGGCGGCCCAGCGGACAAACGGTGATGCCGCACTTTCTAATTCTGTGCCACACAAAAAGCCATATACACAGGAGACTGCTGTATCTTCCGAATGCTGGCCGGCATATTGGCACAGCAGCGCGCGCCGCCGCTCCGGCGGCAGAGAACGAAGTGCTTTTGCGCAGTCCTGCAAATTCGATTCACCCGATAAAACTGCCGTTCCCTGTGCACCCCAAAGAAAACTGTTTTCATCAGGTACGGGCAGACCACACGCTTCCAGAGCCGCTTTTTCGCGCTCCGCGAACAGATACTGTACAATCGCTGCAGGCATTGTTATTCCTCCCTTGCCGCTGTTCATTGTAGCATATTCCAGCTAAGAATACCACTATATCCCACTGTGCAGAAATGCCTGCAGGTTTGCCACGTCCGCGGAAAGGTCAAGTGCTTTCAGCAGGCCGCGGAAATCAGCTGGAAAAGGAGCGATTACTGTTTTTTCTCCGCCGGCAGGAGAAAGAAAGCGAGCGCTGCCGCAATGCAGCGCCTGACGGGGAATCCACTTTCGGCTGCCGCCGTAAAAATCATCGCCGGCAAGCGGATGGCCTATGTATGCCATATGCACACGAATTTGATGTGTACGGCCGGTTTCCAGCACACAGCGCACCAATGTATGTTCCTTTGCGCTTCCCACTGCCTGCCAATGCGTGACAGCCGTACGTCCCTGCTGCATCACCTGCTGTCGCGTTTTACTGCCGGATGCTGTACCAATCGGTGCCGAAATGGTTCCGCTGCCGTGAAGAATTCCTTCGCACACAGCCCAATACGTTTTCTGTATGGTTGGCGGTACCGAACAGGCGGTGTAACGGTCTTTGGCCAGCAAAACCAAACCGGTGGTGTCGCGGTCCAGCCGATACAGCGGATGAAAAGACGGTGTTTCTCCTTTCTTTTGCAGATAATCCAGCGTGATATCCCGCAGCGTGCCGGTCAGCTGACCGGCGCGTGCATAGATAATCATACCGGCGGGCTTATCAGCCGCAATAAGGGAGTCGTCCTCATATAGAACAGAAAGCGGTGGTGCGCCGTTCGGATGTACCGCCAGCTTTTCTTTTTCCTGCGGCAGACGCAGCGTAATCACTTCACCGGCGTGCAGTTTGTCCGTAGCAATTTTTTGATGGCCCGCCGCGGTAATGCCGTGCTCCACCCGTTTGCATTGTGCCAGCAGACGTGACGACACGCCGCATGGCCCGCGCAGGAAGCCGCGTACACTGACGCCGTCATAATTTGGCGGTACTGTAAAAGATAACTGACGCATATTTCCTCCACAAAAAAATGCCGCTCCGCAGACGCAGAGTGGCATTGCGTTATTTTCGTTGTTTTCTCAGCAGACTTTTGTCGTCCAGTGCATATCGTCTGGCAGACGGCCCCACTGAATGCCTGTCAAGGTATCATACAGGCGCTGTGTCACTTCACCGATTTCACCGTTGTTAATCTGTGCAACTTCATCCTTATACTTCAGGACTCCAACCGGAGAAATAACCGCTGCGGTGCCTGTGCCAAAAACTTCCTCCAGCTTGCCTTCACGGGAAGCCTTCATCACGTCAGCGACCGGCAGACGCTCCTCAGAAACATTGTAACCCCATTTTTTCAGCAGGTCAATGCAGGACATACGGGTAACTCCCGGCAGAACCGTGCCGATGGTCGGCGCTGTATAAATTGTACCGTCAATCTTAAAGAAGCAGTTCATAGAGCCAACCTCTTCAACGTACTTCCGCTCGACACCGTCCAGCCAAAGTGTCTGGCTGTAACCTATGGATTCCGCAATCTCCTGGGAAATAAGAGAAGCCGCATAGTTTCCGCCGCACTTGATGTAGCCTGTTCCGCCGGGAGTAGCACGGACATATTTGTCCTCCACATAAATCTTAACCGGATTCAGGCCTGTCGGATAATAGGCAGCCACCGGGCAGCAGATAACCATAAATTTATAAGTATTGGACGGCTTTACGCCCAAGTGTGCTTCTGTAGCAATGCAGAAAGGACGAATGTATAGGGATTCACCCGGCTGGCTGGGAACCCAGTCTTTTTCTGTCTTGACCAGTGCCTTAACGGCCGTGACGAAGTCCTCTTCCGGTACAACCGGCATAACCATACGTTCGTTGGTGGATTTAAAACGTACCGCGTTGCGGTCCGGACGGAACAGCTGAATGGAACCATCCGGTGTACGGTAAGCCTTCAGGCCCTCAAAAGACTCCTGCGCATAGTGCAGTACAATCGCAGCGGGGTCCAGCTGCAGCGGCGCGTAAGGCACAATTCGTGGGTCGTGCCAGCCGGTGCCGGCTGTATAGTCCATGACAAACATATGGTCCGTAAAAATAGAACCAAACGGCAGCGGGTCGCCCGGGGCCGGTTTCTTCTTTGGCGTTTTTGTCAGTTCATAGCGGATCTCCTGCATAAAAAAAGCCCTCTTTCTATTGATTGCCTATTATTTTATCACGTCAGCACGCTGCTGACAAGCTTTTCAGCACATTAGGTATTATGACACAAACGCGGAGAAAAAAATGTAAAGCGTGTTACAGTTTTTGCTTCCTTTTTTCAAGAAAATGCATAAATGGGCAATTCCTTTCTGCCATCGCATCGGAACAAACGGCGCACTATTCCCTGTCTGTTCCTCTGTTTTCGCTTTCCGGCAGCATACGCAAACCTTTGGGATAATGATTTTTAAGGCGTCCGCCGCTGCATTTTCCGAACCCAACGGTGACGCCTGCAACGGAAACGCCGCAATAGCCGCGTAAGGTATCTGGCACTTCTATTTCCTCACCGCGCAAAAAAGCAAATACGCGTGGGTCATCATGAACAAGCTGCAGGCACTGCCGCAGCTGTTCCGGCCGTGATGCCAAAAAAGCCGCGTGTGCCGGCTCCAGCCGCGGCGGTGCGTTTTTGCGATGCACTGGCTTTGCCTCGCCCAGCAGAATACCCGCACGCAGAACGCCAAGTCCCTGCAGCGGCGGCAGACCTTCCGGCAGCAGGTACAGCCGTTCTCCGACTTGCGCCGGCACACCAGGGCGCGTTCCCTTGTATAAGGATGCCGCAAGCTGTTCCGCCGCCGTGGAAAAAGCTTGCCCGGATGCTGAAAAGGTCGTATCGGGTGTTTTCCCGTCCCGCCGCATGACGGCAACAAAATGTCCTTCGCCGCCATCCATGGGATAAATGCGCCGCGCAAAGCGCAGAGCAGGGCGGCCGCCCTGCAGGCCGGTATCAACCAGGTGAAAGTCGGGGTGCCGCTGCAAAAACGCCGTGACAACGCCCTCATTTTCCTCTTCAGAGAAAGTACAGGTAGAATATGTCAGAACACCGCCCGGCCGCACCGCTTTTTGCGCGCTCTCCAAAATGGCTTTCTGCCGCACCGCGCAGGCAGAAACGTGCTCTGGGCTCCATTCTTCCATAGCTTTCGCGTCACGCCGGAACATACCTTCCCCAGAGCAGGGAGCGTCCACCAGCACACGGTCGAAAAACTCCTGCAGGGCACTGCACAATGTTTCCGGTTGACACGAACTGACAACTGCATTGGGCACACCGATTCTTTCCATATTGGAGAGCAAAATTTTTGCGCGCCCACGCACCAATTCGTTGCTCCACAAAAGGCCCTGTCCGCTGAGCTGACCGGCAATCTGGGTGCTTTTCCCTCCGGGCGCCGCGCACAGGTCGAGCACCCGTTCCCCCGGCTGCGGATTGAGTGCCGTCACGGCTGCCGCGGCGCTTGGTTCCTGCATATAAAAAGCGCCGGCATGATGCAGCGGTTCCCTGCCGGGCCGGAACTCAGCTGGCACATAATAAGAAAGCGGTGAAAACGGCGCCTGCCTAAGCGGAAAAGGCAACGATTCTTCCAAAATTTTTTGAGAACACTTCAGCGGATTTCGCCGCAGGGCACGCAGTGCTGGGCACTGATATTTGGGAAAAAACTCCTCAGCTTCAGTACCTAACTGTTCCTTCATGCGCTGTATAAAAGCGGTAGGCAGCTGCAATTTTATCACTCATTTCGTATATTTTTTTCAGGACAGACCATACTACACGTTGTAAGGAGGTGAGTATCTTGGATAACCAGAATTACTCTTCTGACAAATACGAGAATTGCACCCACACCAACAGCCAGAATAAGGCACAGCAGAACGCACAGAACCGTAACAACCAGAACGCACAGAATCGTTGCAATCAGAATGCGCAGAACAAAAAGGCGCAGAATGCACAGAACAAGAATTCTTCCTCTAACACAGAAGGCTGAAGCCTTTTGTAACAAAACAAACCGGGCCGGAGAGCACTGCAGAACACAATCTGCGGCGCTCTCCGGCCCCATTTTATGGGATATAAAAATTATTTTTTTCGTGTCCCGTTATTTTTGCGTTCCGCCAAGATTTCCGGCAGTGTCTTGTCCACAGGGGCAGAACTGCGAAAACCTTCTCCGCGGATTTGGGCCGCCTCGCCGGCGATAATAAACGCATCTTTATCCTCATCCTTCACCAAATCCATGACCTGATAAATCTCTGACCGGCTGACAGCACACATAAGGACTTCGCCCTCACGGCCGCTGTACATTCCCTTGGAATGAATAGCGGTTACGCCGCGGTCCACTTCCTTAAAGATACGCTGGGAAATTCCGTCCGGATACTGTGTGACAATCCACAAGATCTTTCCCCGGCCAATGTCTGAACCGTACAAGATTTCATCAATCACGTTGGTAGAAACAAACAGATAAATAACTGCATACAGGACACTTTCTATCCGACGATACACGATTGCGGAACTGATAACGACCACAACATCTACAGACATCATCAGTCTGCCTGTACTTAAATGTCGGAAGTGACGCTGCAGCAAACGCGCCACCATATCGGTTCCCCCGGTCGTAGCGCCGCGCCGAAAGACCATGGCCAAACTGACTCCTTCCAGCAGGCCGCCAAAAATGGCCGCCAGCATAGGGTCCCCTTTATAGGCTGGCAGCATGGAGCCAAACCAGTCAATGGCAAAGGAGGTCAGGAAAGATGCCACAATCGTCTTTGTCACAATTTTATAGCCAATCTCCATCAGTGAGAAAATAAAAATTGGTACATTGAGCAGGAAGGTCACGAGGCCAATGGGTAAACCGAACGCATAGTTCAGCATTGTAGAGATACCGGTAACACCGCCCGGTGCAATTTTATTTGGAGCCGTAAAAACGCGGACGGCCACCGCAAAAATGCAGCCGCTGACAAAATACAACAGTACATCCGTTATCATTATTTTTACAGTGTTTTTCTGTTTTACCGACAATTTTCCACCTACACCTCTCCCCTGTTTTCTCTGGCATTCTGCAGAACCTGAAAAAGTTCGCGCAGACGTGGCAAACGGCTCTGCAGGTACAGGTAGCCAAACAGTGCTTCCAATCCGGTTGCCGCATGATAGTCTGCCACAGAAGCATTTTTCGGAATATGATGCGTATGTGCGTTTCGTCCCCGATGCAGGACAGCTATTTCTTCTTCTGTTAATATTGGCTGCAGGATTTTACAGTCCTGTGCCTGTGCCGTGCAGCACACCTGCTGTACAGCTTTTCCGTGCAGTGTATTTACGGAACAGTTGGAATCGCAAACCAATTTTTCCCGCACAAAAAGTTCAAATACACAGTCACCCACAAAAGCCAGCGTTAGCGGGCTAAGTTCTTTGGGGTCACAGGGGATATCTAAAAAACGTTCCATATTTCGCCTTTCTCCATCTGACACCGTGCAGAGCGTCCCTGCATGGCACTCGTACAGCATTCATTTCTTTCATTTATTCAACATAATCAAACTGTACGTCATAAATAGAAACCGTGTCGCCGTCCTGCACACCTGCTTCCCGCAGATGCTGGTCCACGCCGGTCTTGAGAAGTACACGCTGGAAATACTGCAGTGATTCATAATCGTCAAAATTAACGGACTGTATAACCTGCAAAAGCCACGGTGCCTCCACAACATAAATGCCATCCTGTTTGGTGATTTTTACCTCGCCGCGCGGAATTTCCTCCGGCTTTGTCAGCGGCACCGGATCCGGCTCATAGCGGCGGACCGGTGGCAGCTTGCTGAGTTCCTCACTGATTTTATTGATTAACGAGTCCACACCCTCATGAATAGGCGCCATAATGGGGAAGAAAGAATACCCCTGCTTCTCGATGAAATCACGGAAATCGGCAACGTGCGCTTCATCTGTCAAGTCACATTTATTGCCGGCCACAATCATAGGACGCTCCGCAAGTTCCGGATTAAAGCGGCGCAGTTCTTCATTGATAATGCGAAAATCCTCTTTCGGGTCACGGCCCTCACTGCCGGAAACATCGACAATATGCAGAAGCAGACGGCAGCGCTCCACATGGCGCAGGAACTGGTGCCCCAGACCAACGCCTTTCCATGCGCCTTCCACCAGACCGGGAATATCCGCCATGACAAAGGAACGTCCCTGCGGGAGGTGAACAACACCCAAAACCGGCGTTAATGTTGTGAAATGATAGTCTGCAATATTTGGCTTTGCTTCACTGACAACACTGACCAGTGTACTTTTGCCAACGTTCGGAAAACCAACCAGCCCAACGTCAGCCAGAAGTTTGAGTTCCAGTTGAACATCTGCTTCCTGCCCGGGCATACCCGGTTTTGCAAAGCGCGGCACCTGACGGGTTGGGGTGGCAAAATGTGTATTCCCCCAGCCGCCGCGGCCACCCTGCAGTACAACCTGTGGCTCATCGTTGGAAACATCCGCCAGCAGCCGACCGCTTGCCGCATCTTTTACCAGTGTGCCGCGCGGAACCTTCAGCAGAAGGTCCTCTCCTTTTTTCCCGAAGCAGCGTTTGCCGCGGCCGGCTTCCCCGCTCTTTGCCACAAATTTATGGCGGTACCGGTAATCCGACAGTGTTGAAATACTGTCATCTGCCTGAAACAGGACGTTTCCGCCGCGGCCACCGTCGCCGCCGTCCGGTCCGCCTGCGGCAACATACTTTTCTCTACGGAAAGAAACTGCGCCAGCGCCGCCGTCACCTGCTTTGATATGGATTTTTGCTTGGTCAATAAACATAAAAAACCTCCAGTCGGCACTGCAGTCCCCCGCAGAAAAGATAAAGAACATTCATCAGCTTGTTTGAACTTCGTCAGAAATTTATTCTGCCCGATATACAACAAAAATCCCAGGCCATACGGCCTGGGATTTACTTTGCCGGTTTACTGTTCTACTTCGTAAACGCTGACCTTCTTGCGGTCTGCGCCCAGGCGCTCAAACTTAACAGTGCCGCTGATTTTTGCAAACAGTGTGTCATCAGAACCAATGCCGACGTTCAGGCCGGGATGGATGTGTGTACCGCGCTGCTTAACCAGAACATTTCCGGCCAGAACGAACTGACCGTCCGCACGCTTGACACCGAGGCGCTTAGACTCGGAATCACGGCCGTTCTTTGTGGAACCCATACCTTTTTTATGAGCAAATAACTGAATATTTACTTTCAGCATTTTTTACACCTCTTTATTTCTCATGCAAATCTGTTTCGGATACTGTTCTTTTAGGCCGATGATATGCAGCCGCAGCGATTCCAGCAAAGGACCGCACTGCTGTGCAGCTGTATTTGAAACCTGCACGGTAAGCAGGCCGTCCTGCTCACTTACCCGGGCCGGAACATGGAGAACATCTGTTATCCCGTTTGCTGTCAGGTAAGCCGCGGAAGAAACCGCCGCGCACACAATGCTGTTCCCGCTTTCCGCGTCATTGGCATGTCCCCGAAAGGAAAAGCCAATCAGCTGCTGTGTGTCAGTATCTAAAAGAAAGCTGCACCGAATCATCAGGCTTCAATAGATTCAATCTGTACCTTTGTGTAAGGCTGACGATGGCCCATCTTGCGGGACTCACCCTTCTTCGGCTTGTAAGTCCAGATGTTAATTTTCTTGGATTTGCCGTTTTTCAGGACCTTACCCTTAACTGCAACGCCCTCGACATAGGGTTTGCCAACCTTCAGGCCGTCGTCGCCGCCAACCGCAAGGACCTTGAATTCAACGGAGCTGTCGACATCAGCTGCAAGCTTTTCGACAAAGACAACATCGTCTTTCTCTACTTTATACTGCTTGCCGCCGGTTTCAATAATTGCATACATAAACAGAAAACCTGCTTTCCTTAGACTCGCTATCGTGGGCGGAGCCATTCGGGCCCACTTATACCCAAAATATGCGGCTCTTATATTCTAACATGCCGCTTTTTATTTGTCAACTTTTGTTTTCAGTGTCTGCGCGCCGCAAGACTGTCCGCCAGCATACGCAGGAATTCCGCCTGTTCGCCGAAAACAGAAAGCGCCTGTTCCGCCTGACGGGTAAGGTCCGCGGCCACCTGACGGGCCTTCGTCAGGCCAAGCAGCGTAACATATGTGCCCTTTTCGTTCTGTGCGTCACTGCCGGTCGGCTTGCCAAGTGCTTCCGTGCTGCCCGCAACGTCCAGAATGTCGTCCTGAATCTGGAAAGCAAGCCCCAGTGCCCGGGCATAGCGGTCGGCGGCATCGGTCTGTTCCTGGGAAGCGCCGGCCAGTGCACAGCCCATATGTGCCGCCGCACGAATCATGGCACCCGTTTTTTTTGCATCGATGTCCGCCAGCTCTTCCACACGGATGTCTTTGTTTTCATTCAGTAAATCCAGCACCTGACCGGCCACCATGCCGTGGTCACCGGCGGCCTGCGCCAAAATGGAGGCTGCCTGCAATGCGCGGCTGCTTCCGACAGCGGCCGCCTGTTTTTCATCCGTCGCCACTTCAAATGCTTTGGTCAGCAGGGCATCCCCAGCCAGCAGCGCATTGGCTTCGCCGAAAGCCTTGTGGCTGGAAGGTCTGCCACGGCGTAGGTCGTCGTCGTCCATACAGGGCAGGTCATCATGAATAAGTGAATATGTGTGGACCATTTCCAGCGCACAAGCAAATGGCACAGCTGCCTGTGCGTTCCCGCCGCACAGCGAGCAGAAAGCAAGCAGCATCACCGGACGTACCCGCTTGCCGCCGGCCAGCAGACTGTAACGCATGGCTTTGTACAAAACGGCCTCCGTCAGTTGTGGCTGCTCCGGCACCAGTTCTTTCAGTTTTTCTTCCGTCAGACACGCATACTCTTTCATCTGTGCCTGAAATTCTGTCTGATTCATGTTTTTCCGCTCCCCCGGCATTTTGCCGTCATTGCATATTTTTACTTTTCGTCCTTTGTAAAAGTCAGGATACCCGCACAGAAGGAAATGCGGTGGAACGAAGCCTCTGGAAACTGTTTTGTAAAGGAAGCAATATCCAGATAATGTTCGTTCTCGTCCCAGGTACTCCCGCTTTTTTCACGGCATGCCTGCCGTTCTTTATCCGTTGGAAACATGACGTCCCCTATTAGAATACGGCCGCCGGGATTGAGTGTTTGCAGCAGTTCCCGAAGGAATACCGCTTTTTGTTCATCTGTCAGGTGATGAAACGCGTAGGTGCTGATGATATCATCATAAGTCTGCCCGGCAAGCTGCGGCGGCACACCCTTGGAAAAGTCCGCCTGCACCAAGGTAGCTTTCGGCATCTTTGGCTGCGCAGTGTCAATCATTTTACGAGAAAAGTCAATACCGGAAATCCGGCAGCCGGCGTCATACAGCTTTTTGGTAAGGACACCGGTGCCAAAGCCAATGTCCAGCACAGCCGGTGCTTTACCCGTAGTAACGGTTTTATAAATGGTCTGCAGAACGGTATGATACCCCGCAAAAGGATAGGATTCCTCCTGTTCGTTTTTGCTGACACTTTCGTCGTAGGTTTCTGCCCACTCATCAAATCCCTGTTCGTTGCGCATAAAAAATACCCCCTGTCAAAAGCAGTCAATCCGCCGTTTCGTTTTTATCTTTTCCTTCGGAAATGGTTTTCAGCTTCTGTTCGGCTGTCTGCAGTTTGTGGTAGCAGAATGCTGTCAGTTTTACACCTTCATCGTAAAGTTTCATCGTCTTGTCCAGCGGCGCACTGGCGCTTTCCAACTGCTGCACAATATCGGACAGCTTATCCATAGCCTGTTCAAATGTCATTTTCTGATTCATGCAGGTTCTCCTTTTTATCTACTGTACACAGCAGCGTTCCCTGGTCCATACGAACCTGTACCTGCTCCCCTGTGTGAATTTTTTCAGGGCTCATGAGGACTTGTCCATCTATGCTGGTCACAACGGAATAACCGCGGCGGAGCACCCGCAGCGGATTCAAATCTTCCAGCCGACCCGCAAGTACGCCCAGTTCCTGCTGGCGCAGCTGTGTCGGTTTTTCCAGCGCTTCCTGCAGGGACTGCGATAATAAGTCAAGCTGCATACGCTCATCATTCAGACGGTTTTCCAGCCCCATGTGCATAGAAACCGCTGTTTGCAGCAGTGCGTTTTTCAGCTTCTCACCGTCCGGCACAGCCAGTTCCGCCGCAGCACTTGGGGTAGGTGCCCGCAGGTCCGCGGCAAAGTCCGTCAATGTAACGTCCGTTTCATGACCGACCGCGGAAATAACCGGAAGCGGACAGGCAGCTACGGCCCGCACGACCGCTTCTTCATTGAAAGCCCACAGGTCTTCCGCGCTGCCGCCGCCGCGTCCGATAATCAGGACATCGGCACAGCTGCGGCTGCTGAAATACTGCAGCGCCTGCACCAGCTGCGGTGCAGCCCCTTCTCCCTGTACAGCGACCGGATACAAGAGAATTTCCGCCAGCGGCCAACGTCTGGCTGTTACATTTTGTATGTCGTGGATAACCGCGCCGGTCGGGGACGTAATCACACCGATTTTCGTGGGATAACGGGGCAGTTCTTTTTTGCGCTCCGCATCAAACAAACCTTCTCGGCGGAGCTTTTCTTTCAGCTGCTCATAGGCCAGTGCGCGTTCCCCCGCGCCAACCGGCTGCATCTCCTCCACGTACAGCTGATACTGTCCGGAAACCTCATAGGAAGAGATTCTGCCTCGCACCAGTACTTTTATACCGTTCTGCGGGTGAAAACGCAGCCGGCGGGCGGAGGAAGCGAACATAACCGCCTTCACTGCGCACTTTTCGTCTTTTAGGGAAAAGTACAAGTGGCCGGAACGGTAGTGGTCCGTAAAGTTGCTGATTTCTCCGGCCACATAAACGCAGTGCAGCTTTTCATCCCCTTCCAGCAGGGATTTCACATATAGATTGATTTGTGTGACGGTCAGCACACAGCTCGGTATCATAGCAGTCCCTCCCTGCGTGCGGTCAGCACCGCCACGCCTGCGGCATTGTCCGCCGAAAAAGCCGGTTCCGCAAAACAGGCTCCGTATTTTTCCGTCAGCGCCTTCCGAATAAACTGATTGGCCATCACGCCGCCGGCAAAAACCAGCGGCAGGCTGGGATGTTCTTTCAGCAGGGCCGCCGCCATGGCATCCAGCGCAGCCAGCAGACTGCACAGACAATATTTTGCCGTGTCCGCCGCCGGTCGGCCATCGCTCTGCATTTTTAGGCATTTATTTTCAATGCCGGAGAGGGAGCAGTCGGCTCCCTTCATAGAAGGATGAATGCGGAACTGTACCTGCGACTGCGCCGCCAGCTTTTCCAGTTCCGGTCCGGCCGGAAATGGCAGGCCAAGCATGCGGCCCACCCGGTCCACAGCCTGCCCGCCTTTCAGGTCCAGCGACTGTGCAAGCAGTGTGACAGTAAACGGCTCCTCTGTCCCCGGCTGAGTCAAGACTGCTTCGGTCGTTCCGCCGGAAACATGAAAAGCGAGAAACGGACGCTCAAACAAATCCAGCCGGCCGGCGGACCACAGTGCCGCGGCGATGTGTCCCTGCTGATGGGAAAAGGTATGCAGCGGCACACCAAAGCAGGCGGCCGTCTGGCGCGCCGCACCGTGCCCTACCGTAAAGCACGGCATATAGCTGCCCGGCTGTGTACGCGGGCGGGTGGAACAGCCCACCGCTTTTAGGTCCTGCAGCGGTGTCTGCCTCAAAAGTTCTTCCAGCAGGTCCGGCAGCTGCTGCACATGGTGAAAAACCGCGTCACTTTGGCGCAGGCCAAGCTCCCCTTTTTTAACGGGAAGCAGATGTTTCTGCTGATAAATTTTCCTGTCCCGAAACAGGGCCGTGCTGGTCGTATAATTGCTGGTATCAAAAGCTAAAATGTCAGGCATTCCGCGGCAGCTCCTTTGCAGCGCTTCCCAAAATGCCGTTAAGGAAAGGTGCGTCGCCGGCATCGCCGTACTGTTTGGCAAGTTCCACTACTTCATTGATGGAAACGCTGACTGGGATGTCCGCCTCCCATTTCATTTCATACAGTGCCAGCCGTGCCAGTGCCAGGCAAACACGGGACAGGCGCTTTACGGACCAGCCGCGGGCATATTTTCCGATGCACTCGTCCAGCTCTTTTTGGTGCTGCTCAACACCCAGTGCTACCCGTACGGCAAAATCGTCCACCGGCACCGGTGCAGGGCTGTCCTCTTCCTGAAAAGAACCCGCTTCATTTGCGTAATCAATCAATTCATCAATCGTGCCGCCGTTCAGGCTCTGCTCAAACAAAAGGAAGAAAGCCTGTCTGCGCGCTTCATGTCGTTTCATTAGTTACCCCCAAAAAAGAAAGAATCCTCCGCTGTGGAGGATTCTTTCTATCTGTTTCTGTTATTTTGTCAAACTCCACTAAAAACAGTATACCACGCTTTCCGGCAGAGTTGCAAGAGAAACGGCAGAAGCTGTGGTTTTCAGCCTTAAGAGGATTTTTTTTCAATCACTTTAATTTTATCGAAGGAAACGCCAGTCTGTCCGGAAACCGTGTCTTTCACCAGCAAAGCGGCATTTCCCATATTGGCGCTCCCCTCTTTTACAACTGCGCTGCATTCGCCATTTTGCACAAATACGACACAGTCGGAAAAGCCCTTTGCTTTCAGGATATTTTCCGCGTTGCTTTCCTGCAGCTCAATTTGTGCCAAAGCTGCCGACTGCTGCACTGCTTCTTTTTTCGCCGCATCATTGGAACCTGCATCGGTCAGCGTCTTTTCCAGCATCTGCGAAGCATTGTCGCGCGCTTTTTGGCGGTTTAGACGTGCTTCCGAAAAGTAATCGCTGCTGGAAGAAGCGGCCGCTTTGGCAGAAGAAACGGCGGACGACGGCGCCCGGGACGAACTGGCAGAGGATGCCTCCCCCGCATTGACCAGCTGCACCTGCCCCAAGTCGTGGGACGCGGCTGCATCTTTGGCAAGAATCTGGTTCCCGTTTGAGAATCTCCAGTTCAAATAAACAGCCGCGCCGAGCGCCACGACCAGTGCGGCCAGTACCAGCTGACGTTTTTCTACTTTCATGCTGTACTCCTCCATTCGCTTTCCCGGAACCTGTTTTCTGTCCGGATACATAATCGTTCTATATGAATATGTTTATGTGTATGCCCGTAAAAAGATGACAAGGAAAAGCAATGTCTTATGCTGATGGCACAACACATATGCGGGCACTGCTGATACCGGCCGCCGCTGAAACAGCGTCCAGTACGGCCTGCTGCACGGCGGGCTGTGAAGCGCCCGGGCAGGCGACCACCACGCCCTGTACCTTGGGACGGCGGCGGGTGACCGTCAGTGCGTGTTCGCTGCCGTCGGCATCCTTTACAATAATGCAGCTGGTTTCCTGACTGTTTGTGTTCTGTCCGGAGGAGCCCTGCTGCTGCTGCGCCGCATGCTTTTCCCCTTGCGCGTATACCTCGGTTTCTCCCTCTTCCAGCGTCACCAAAATGTGCGGCTTACCCGCCCCCTGTATCTGTCCTATTATAGAAGTCAGTTCCTGTTCCAGTGTCTGCGCATACGCGTCATCGGAAACCGAACTGGCCGCCGCGCTGGAAGCTGTTTGTGTCGTCCGCGCAGAGGAATGGCCGCTGCCGCTGAAAAGGCTGGAAAGGAACAGCAGTGCAATGCCGAGAATGCCGAGAATGAAAACTACCTTCCGCCCAGTATCATTGTTGGCCAGCTTTTGCAGAACGCCTGTCTTTTTCGCTTCACTGTCATTCAACGGTTTTCACCTCCACTTCCATGCCCAGCGACTCCCGCAGTAGAGATTCCGCACGCGCTTGATTGCTGCTGTCCGGCAGCGTTACGGTCACTTTTGCGGTATGTGAACCCTCCGCTGTACCGGACAGCAGCTGTACCTCGACTTTTCGAAAAGCAATGCCCGACTGCTGCAGCCGCACCTCTGCCATCTCCTGTATTTGCTTTTTTGCGGCATCTGTTTTCTGTTGCTGCACCAATGCGGAAAAGCTGGAAGTATTAGAAGCGGCAGAGTCCTGCAGGCTGGATAAATTCATCTTTGGAACGCCCTGCAAAAATGGACCAATTGCCACACACAGCATCATGGTACCCAGTATGAGTTTCAGCATTTTTCCCATGGAGCCACTCGGTGCCAAAATCCGTACCATGGCTGCCGCCACTGCCAGAGCGCACAGTCCGCTTGCCCATGTGCGTATCATGTGGCTCCGCCCCCCATGTTCAGCAGCACGGTACTGGAAACAATCAGTACCGTCATGGAGCACAGCAAAATAGCCAGAAGGATTTCCAGTACACTGCTGCACGCCTGCAGCAAGCCGGCCACTTCCTGCAGGGAAAACACTTTGCTGACCGCCGCGCATATCTGCAACATCATCATCCACAAAAGGCTGCTAATCAAGACCGGCAGGAACATAACCAGCAGTGCCAAAAGAATAAACGCCCCGACGCCTGACCGAAGCATTTGTATACAGCCCGTCACGGTATTCATGGCATCACTGAGCGTACCGCCCACCACCGGCACAGCACTGCTGACTACAAAGCGTGCCGCACGACCGGCCAGTGTATCCGCGCCGTCCGCTGTCAGCTGCTTCATCGCTAAAATACCGGTAAACAATGTCATGGAAAGGCCCAGCAGCCACTTAACTGCTTTGCTGAAACAGCGGAAAAGTCCAAGCAGATTTACGTCCGGCGAAATGGAGGACACAATGGCCATAGCAAGGCATATTTTCATCGCTGGAGCAAACACGCAGGCAGACAAAAGCTGTACCGCATTCCCGGCCGTTGTCAGCAAAAGCTGCATAGAAGCAGCGGAAGCCGGCCGTCCTGCCGCCGCCAAAACGGCTGCGCCAACCGGTACAGACGCCAGCGTAAAACCGCACGCCGTATGAATAACGGAAGATGCCCGCACCAGTACATTGATAACCGGTTCCACAATGCCAACACAGATGCACAGTGCCGCCACGACATCCGCTACTCCTCCCAGCGGTCGGTCCCCAAAGGACAATTTCATAGAATTGACCAGCGCACAGAGAAGGATAATGCCTAAACAGCTGCCCGCCGCATGCAGCGGCCCTTTGCCTTCTGTACCGGCCAGACCAAAGACAGCGGAAAAGAAAGTCTTGGGGTTAATATCCCCAACGCTTTGAAAATTGCTGTCATCTACACCAAGGCCGGCAATTTGCCGCCGTGTTTCTGCCGGCAGTTTTTCCGGCAGCTGGTCCGCACCGCTTCCCTGCATTTGCTGTGCATAGTACGGCGGCAGAGAAGACGTTCCCGCCGCCGTACATGGTATGCAGGTACACAAAAGCACCATGGCCGCAGCAAGTCCCGCAAAAAGGAATCTGCACCGTTTCCTCCACTCCTTGCTTTTCATACTTCCCCCTACTTTTTCACCAAAGCTGACGCAATGGACGCCACGCGTGCAAACAGCGGCAGCGCCAGTACCAGAATGCCCACTCGGCCGGCCAGCTCCACCTTGCTGGCCAATGCTGTTTCTTCGGCATCCCGGCAGGCATCCGCCGCAAACTGTGTAAGGAACACCACCCCCAGTGCGCGCAGAAGAATACCGCTGTATTCCCCGCCCACACCCGCTGAGGACAGCAAACCAGAAATCTCCCGCAGGGCAGGCAGCACCGCCTGCAGAATCTCCAGCACAATCAGCACACCAGCCGCTGTGCGCAGCACCACGGCATATTCGCTGTTTGTCCGGCGCAGCAGGGCTGCAAAGACTGCCGCCGTAAGGGCCGCGCCGATAACGCCCGCCAAATGAATACTCATAAGCCAAAAGTGGACTTAATGGTACGGAACAGAACATCAATCTGCTGGATAATCATCATCAGTACCACAATCAGTCCGGCCAGTGTCGTCATCATCGCCTGCTCCTCTCGGCCGGAGCGAATCAGCAGCTGGTTCAGCACTGCCACAATAATGCCGATGGCGGCAATCTTAAAAATCAGGTCCACATTCATGCAGCGCACCTCCGCTCTTTTTACAGCAATACCAGCGCAAAAATCAGTCCGCCGCAGACGCCCAGCATCCGGTAAAGCTTTCCGTCCTTCTGATACGTTTTTTGTGATTCTTCCAGTTCCTGCCGTGTTAGTTCTTCATATAAAGTACAGTGGGCCAGCTGCCCCTGCATATCCGTTGCGCCGAACCCTTCGCCAAAGTTTCGCAGCAGTACCCTTTCCTGCGGTGTCAATGAGGAATCGGACGATGCCTTCTGCCACGCCTGTGTAAAAGGTTCTCCTGCTTCAATTGCTGTAAAATACGGTGCTAAAAAATCCAGCTTTCGGCCGTGGTGCTCAACAATGTCCTGCACCGGTGCCGCCGTACAGGATATTTCCGCCTTTGCCGCGGACAAAAACTGCAGAAAATCCTGTGCACGGTCCCGCCGCAGGCGCAGCTTACGCGATTGCAGGCAACCCGCCGCCGTTCCCGCGAAGACAAGGCAGAGCGCTCCCAGTATTCTGAGCAAGCACATCACCCGCCTTCACCAATTTGGCAACACGCCCCGGCCGGCCGCCGGACAGCAGTGCTACCTGTGCAAAGGCCCCGCTCTGCAGCAAAGCCCTTGCCTGCGGCCGGGCGGCCAGCTGTTCCAAACTGCCCGCATGTATACTGGCAATCACACTGGCGCCGGCATTTACGCTTTGCAGCAACGCTTCCGCTTCCTGCCCGCTGCCGAGTTCGTCGCAAATAAGGTACTCCGGTGAAAGGGACCGCAGTGCCAGCAGCATTCCCTCTGCTTTAGGAAAGCCGTCCAAAACGTCGCAGCAGGGACCAAGGTTATTGCCGTACTCAGCACGGTTTGCTCCGCACAATTCACCGCGTTCGTCCACCACTGTCACCTTGTGAATTCGCCCGCATGCACCACTGGAAAGCTGACGCGCAATATCCCGCAGCAATGTCGTTTTGCCGCAGGCAGGCGGTCCCGCCAGCAGCAGCCCGCCGCTTAGGTTCCCTGCACGCTGCAACAGTGCTTGTGCACAGCCGTCTACCTGCCGTGCGACCCGCAGGTTAATGGAAGTGATATCCCGCATACCGGTAATGGTGCCGCCGGTCATCACCGCCGTGCCGGCAAGCCCCGCGCGGTGGCCGCCCCGCAGGGTTACGTATCCTTTTCGTATCTGTTCCTGATAACTGTAAACCGAAAAGCTGCACAAAGTCCGAAAGCTCTCGTACAAATCCGCCTTAGAGGCGCACAGGCCGTCCCGCGGCAACAGCGTGACACCGCCTTCCTTTAAGAACCATGTACTGCCGCCGTCCCACAGGCAGACCGGTTGCCCTACATGCAGACGTATCTCGGACACACGGCTGCGAATTTCCTCCGGCAGACGCAGCAGCAGTGCCCGTAAACGCGGGCAAAGTGCCCCTGCTGCCTGATTAAACTTCTGTGCATTTTCTAATTTTCCTGCCATTTTGGTTTGTCCCACCTTTCCTATGTCCCTACATCTTATGAGGGACAGGCACTGCTTAGAACTGCCGTCCAAAAGCAAAAAAACGGCAGATACCACAGAGAAACTCTCCGTGGCATCTGCCGTATCCATTATTATGTCTGAATGAAATTTTTATGCCGTATATTCATAATCGAACGAAGTACGCCCACAGATAACCTGATGCACCAGTTCCTTAATTTTCAGATGCTCCGGGTGTGTCTGATAAGCTTCCTGTGCCTTTTTATCTGTAAAATCTGCAACCAGGCACAAATCATATTCGCCACCGTTATAGTTGACACCGACGTCGATGGCGGTCAAACCATCCACTATACCCAACAGAGCCTTGAACCAGCTGCGCAGGCTAGCGGCAATCCCCGCAGCGTTGTCGCTCTGGGCTTTTTTCAGCTTCCACAAAACGATATGCTTTACCATAATGACGTTACCTCCTCTGTTCTAACAGTGATGAATTTATCTAAAATATATCAGCCAGGAACATACCGATATTGGGTTTATTATAACATAAAAATACGCTGGGATATAAAAAGTTGTTTCTTTAGATAAAAATTTGTCATATTACACAAACGGAACCGTGGTTTCCCTGCACGGGCTGTATAAAATACGGGTGTTTCTGTTTTCCTCTTTTTCTATGTTTTGAAAGTAAACAGAAAAAATTCCGCAGTCAAAAGCTGCGGAATCTGTTTTCTATTTTCTGCGGTCATTCTCTTTTTTGCCGGCAGCCCGGTGGCATTTCCCGCAGGCACTGCACTGGGAGCAGCTGCCACAGCAGCCGCGGTGCTTCCAACTGGAACGCGCCGCACATACTGCCAGCACCAATAGAATCAGCAGAACAATCCAGTCCTGTATCTGCATATCTTGTTTCCTTTCTGAGAAACACTCAAATCACACGGGAGCCAATCTGATAAATGGCGAAGGCCACCAGCCAGCCAATGCCAGTCTGGTACAGCACAACGGACAGTGCAGAAAGGCGGGAATGCATTTCGCGGCGGACCGCTGTGATAGCCGCCACACAGGGTGTATACAGCAGTGTAAAAGCAAGGAAAGAAACCGCCGCAAGCGGTGTGAACATCTGGGAAAGCATATGCGGCAGAGCAGCGCCCGTAGCACCGGTCAGAACAGCGAATGTGCTGATCACTGCTTCCTTGGCGGTGAACCCCGCCAGCAGGGCCGTGCTTGTACGCCAGTCGCCGAAACCAAGCGGCGCGAAAATCGGCGAGATAAAACGGCCAATGTCGGCCAACATACTGCTGCCGCTGGAAGAAACGGGATTTAGGTGCGTGTCAAAGGTCTGTAGGAACCAGATGATAATCGAAGCCATGAAAATCACGGTGAAGGCGCGCTGCAGAAAATCTTTTGCCTTTTCCCACACCAGCAGGCCCGTGTTGCGCGGAGTGGGCAGACGATAATTCGGCAGCTCCATAACAAAGGGAACTGGTTCCCCGTGAAAAACCGTATGCTTCATCAGCAGAGCACTGAGAATGCCCATGAGGATACCACCTACATACAGGCAAATCATGACCAACGAACGATATTTCGGGAAAAAGGCCATGGTGAACATGGTATAAATGGGCAGCTTGGCACTGCAGCTCATAAAAGGTGTTAGGAAAATGGTCATTTTGCGGTCCCGTTCACTGGAAAGTGTACGGGTGGACATAATTGCTGGAACTGAACAACCAAAGCCAATCAGCATAGGAACAAAGCTGCGGCCGGAAAGGCCGATTTTTCGCAGCAGGCTGTCCATGACAAACGCTACACGCGCCATATAGCCGCTGTCCTCCAACAGAGAAAGGAAGAAGAACAGCACCACAATGGTCGGCAGGAAGGAAAGCACACTGCCCACACCGGAAAAAACGCCGTTGACAACCAGTGACTCGACAACAGGGTTAATGCCGTAGGCTTTTAATGCGGTATCTGTCAGGTCAGTAAGTGCGCTGATTCCCATTGTCATCAAGTCGCTGAGCGCCGCGCCGATAACGCTGAAGGTCAGCCAAAAAATGAGGAGCATAATGCCGAGGAAAATGGGAATGGCCGCATATTTGTTGGTCAGGACCTCATCAATCCGCACACTGCGTCGGTGCTCCGCACTCTCCTTCGGCTTAATCACGGTATTGCCGCACAGCTTTTCAATAAAGGTATACCGCATATCGGCCACAGCCGCTTCCCGGTCGGTATTCATATCGTATTCCATTTCTTTTACGGTATGTCCCAGCAGCTCTATTTCATTCTGGTTGAGTTTCAAGACCTTCAGCATGGGTTCATCACCCTCTACCAGCTTGGTTGCCGCGAAACGGGGTGGAATGCCTGCACGCTGGGCATGGTCCTCTATCAAGTGTGCCACCGCGTGAATGCAGCGATGCATGGGGCCGCTGCAAAAATCCTGCCGCTGTGGTCGGCGCTTTTCCTCTGCCGTTTCCAGGGCAACTTCAATCAGTTCATCAATGCCCTCATTTTTGCTGGCGGCAATCGGAATGACCGGTACGCCCAGTTCTTTCTGCAGTTCCTGTATATGTATGGTTCCGCCGTTGTTGCGTACCTCGTCCATCATATTGAGGCACACAACCATGGGCAAATCCAATTCGATAAGCTGCATTGTCAAATACAGGTTCCGCTCGATATTGGTGGCATCCACGATATTGATAATTCCGTCCGGATGATTTTTAAAAATAAAGTCACGCGTTACGATTTCTTCACTGGTATAAGGTGACAGAGAATAGATACCCGGAAGGTCAACCACCACTGCACCCTTGTGCCCGCGGATAACGCCGTCCTTTCTTTCCACCGTAACACCGGGAAAATTGCCGACGTGCTGGTTGCTGCCGGTCAGCTGATTGAATAAGGTCGTCTTCCCGCAGTTTTGGTTACCTGCCAGTGCAAAAATCATTTCTCAGTCCCCTTTTCTGCTTCCAAAGTAATATTGCGGGCGTCTTCCAACCGCAGGGTCAGCTCATATCCGCGCAGTTCCAGCTGAATAGGGTCCCCCATTGGGGCAACTTTACGCATGGTCACACGGGTGTGCGGGGTAAGACCCATTTCCAGCATGTGGCGGCGCAGCGCACCCTGCCCGCCTACCTGGGCAATCACAGCTGAATGGCTGATGGGAAGCTTATCTAAAGTCATGGTTTCCTCCTTGTGTTAGCCTATGCTACCTATAGTTAGTCTATACTATCTTTCTACTCCCTGATTATATCGTAACGGGCAAAAAAAGTCAAGAAAGAAGACCGGATTCCACCGCAAAAAGTGGAACCCGGTCCTTTTATGCACCTATGAAATTTATTTGCCTGTATGTTCGGTTTTGGGCAGTTCTTTTCCGGAAAGCGTGCGGGCAACAACGACACCTGTCGCAGAGGCCTGCATTAAACCGCGGGTAATGCCCGCGCCGTCACCAATCGCGTACAGTCCCGGAATCTTGGTGGAAAATGTGTTGTCCACCGCCATTTTTGAGGAATAGAATTTAACCTCCACGCCGTACAGCAGTGTATTCTTGCTGTACAAACCGGGTGCAAGTGCATCAAACGCTTTCAGTGCTTCTACAATCGAAGTCAGATGCCGATGCGGCAGCACAAAGGAGAGGTCGCCGGGCACGGCTGTTTTTAAGGTCGGGACGGTTGTGGATTTTGCCAAACGGGAAGCACTGCTGCGGCGTCCCAAAAGCAGGTCGCCCAGACGCTGTACCATAATGCCGCCGCCTGTCAGCATATTGCCCAGCTTTGCAATGTAACGGCCGTACTCAATCGGCTGATGGAATGGTTCCGTAAACTTTGTGGAAACAAGCAGTGCAAAGTTGGTATTGTCGCTGTGACGTTCATCGTTTGCGTAGGAATGTCCGTTAACCACTGCCAGGCCGCCGTCCGGACCGTCATAGTGTTCCTCGCTGACAATACCGCCCGGATTCATGCAGAAAGTACGGACTTTATTTTCAAAAGTATCCGAATAATAAACCAATTTTGCCTCATATAAACTTTTGGTCAGGCAGTCCATGACGCCGTTTGGCACCTCTACCCGAACACCGATGTCCACCTCGTTGTTGGTCAGCTGCAAACCGGTTTCGTGCGCAATGCGGGTAAGCCACGCGGCGCCCCCGCGTCCCGGTGCCGCAACGACCGTTCCGGCCGCAACACGGCGGATAGTCCCGTCCGCAAGGGATAATTCCGCACCGGCCGCACGGCCATTTTCCACAAGAATCCGTTCCGCTGTCGTATGCGGTAAAAAAGTAAACTGTGGTTTTTCCGCAAGGTAATCGTACATGGCTTTCAGGACCTGATAGCTGTACTCAGTGCCCATGTGCCGTACCGGGCATCGGATAAGCTGAATATTCTGCCGGCGCGCTTCATAGGCAATTTTGTCCGCGGTGCGGTCACCAAGGCCGAACACTTTTTCCGGTGCGCCAAAGTGCAGGTAAATGCTGTCACAGTAATGAATGAGCGCCTGTGCCTGTTCCCGCGGCATATAGTCAACCAAGTTGCCGCCGACGTCTTCATTTAGGGACAGTTTGCCGTCCGAAAAAGCGCCTGCTCCCGCCCAGCCGTTCATAATGCTACAGGTTTTGCAGTGCATACAGCGTCCGCCGGTTCTTGCCGGACAGCGCCGGTCGTCGATTGCACTGCCGCTGTCGACCATCAGAACGGTTTTGTCCGGCGCCAAACGGTCCAGCTCCAATGCCGTAAAGATACCGGCAGGGCCTGCACCAATAATGAGTACATCATATGTATTTTTCATTTCTTATCCTTTCGCTCTGTCAATGCTTTTACAGCATGCAATCCAGTTTGACACAAACTTTGTTATTATAATAGAGCGTTTTCATCTTGTCAAGCATTTTCTTTTATCTGCTTTCACACAGCAAAAAGGCGCACCTTTCTTTTGCTGTGTGCCATAGCATCTTTTCCATTTAAATAAGCCGATAGGCACAGTCTGTTCTGGAACAAGCCGCGCATTTCCCATCGCAGGCTTTTCCGCCCGTCTTCACCGGCTGCGGGGAAACGCCAACGATAGCCGTTACACTTTTTGTCGGCACCAATAAAAGGCTCCGCGTGCAGGAAAGGCCAATGCGTTTTTGTGCATCTAAAATCTGCAGCAGCCGGTCCTGACAGGAAAGGTCCAAATCCCCGTACCCGGGGCTGTACCGCGGACGCAGGAACAGAGATTCCTTTGCAAAATGCGACGCTAATTTTTCACAGCATTCATCACAAAAAGTTTCCGTCATAGCAGCGGCGGCAGCCTGCAGCACCGCTGCCGGTGTCACCGCTGAAGCCGCTGCACGCTGCATCAGACGGTCCGGTGCAGGCCCCAGTGTTGCCGCAAACAGGCACACCTGTGTACACCCCTGCAGATGTTCTGCCAGATTTTGGCTGACAAGGTTAAGCCTCGCCGCAAATGTGTGGTTTCCCCGCACAGTAACCGGATAAGAAGCCCATATCCAGTGTGGCGTGCATGTTTTTTGCAGCAATTCCAGCGCCCGCTCCACCTGCTGCCGAATGGTGGGGCCGGGGTCCGCTCTGCCGCAGCCGAGGTAGCGGTAGATTTCCCGCCGGTCAGTCTGCATGACTGGAAATGACATGGGACAGGTTGCTGAGAATCTTAGCCGCCACATCCGGCTTATTCATGGTGTAAATATGAATGTGTTCCACGCCGTTGGCAATCAAATCAATAATCTGTTCGGTCGCGTAGGCAATGCCGGCCTGTTTCATGGTGGCCGGGTCACTGCCGAAACGGTCAACCAAACTTAAAAAGCGGCGCGGCAGATAAGTGCCGGAAAGTTCCACGCAGCGGCGCATCTGCTTGGCGCTGGTCAGCGGCATAATGCCCGCAAGGATAGGCACATGAATTCCCACCGCAAGCGCACGGTAAAGAAAATTATAAAAAAGGTCATTGTCAAAAAACATCTGGCTGGTAAAGAAGTCACAGCCGGCATCGGCTTTTTCCTTCAGATACTGCAAATCTTCCGCCTTATTGGCGCTTTCCACATGGCCTTCCGGATAGCACGCACCGCCAATGCAGAAGTTTCCCATTTCCTTCAGGTCTGTAATCAGTTCACAGGCATGGCGGTATTGCCCGTCCCGCGGAAAGGAATCGTCCTTGGGCAAATCTCCCCGCAGTGCCAGAATGTTCTCAATGCCGTTTGCCGCAAAACGGCGTGCAACCGCAAGAACTTCCTGCTTTTCCGCGGAGACGCAGGTCAAATGTGCAAGGGCCGGCACCCCGCATTTTTCCACTTCCGCCGCAAGTTCAATGGAATTTGCACAGTTGGTGCCGCCTGCCCCGTAAGTCACACTGACAAAGGCGGGCTGCAGGGCCGCAATGGCGTGAACGACCTCCCGCGCATGCGGCAGTCCGGTGCCTTGTTTGGGCGGAAAAATCTCACAGCTGACAGTAACCTGCCCCGGTTTCAGTAAATTCTTAATTTTCATCTGCCGTCCCTCATTTTCCTCTCTTGTCTGCAGTAAAGCGTTGTGAACCTTAACTATGTCGTTTAGTATATCATACATTCTAAAAACGTGCTATTCTTTTTTACTGCAAAGCGCAGAAGTTTCCTCGCGCCAAACGTGACAAATCCTGTCTTTTCTATTATAATAGACAGGAATTCGCAAAACAGGGGGAACCAATATTGGATAAGGCAGCGATATGTGCGCTGGCACAGGCAGCACGCACGGACCTTGAAAAAAAAGCACATCTGTGCCTACAGGCACTGCGGGGACCACGCCTGCCGGGCGGTACCGGCCTGCGGCAGGACCAACTGCTGCATCTGGTATCCCGCCGCGGTGAAGATACCGTCTGCCGGAAGGCTGCCTGCCGCTATTTTATGGAGCTGGCGGGTATCCGCTATATGGAAGTAAACGGCTGTCTGCCGCAGCGTGTTCTTTCCCCCGCCGCCGGAAACGAACTTCCGCAGATACTGGAAAGCTGGCTTTCCACCCATGCGGATACACTGGACCGGGATGAGATATACACCCGGCTTTTCCGGCGGGAATGTGCCCGCCTGCATCAGCTGGTTCCCGATTTTTTCCCGAAGCCCGATTGTACAGACCTGCTCCTTTCCTTAAGCTATCGGCACGGCGCAGCGGCGCTTTTCCGGGACAGCCTTCCGGAAGACGCGTGGAAAGACCAAATTGAAATCATCGGCTGGCTGTATCAATATTATCACCTGCAGGAAAAGAATGCCGCTATTGATGTTTACCGTGGTGCCGTGAAAATGCGTGACGTACCAGCCGCAACGCAATTTTTCACGACCGACTGGGTTGTAAAATACATGGTGCAGAATACGCTTGGCCGTGTGTGGCTGGAGGGTCACCCGGACAGCCGTCTGCGCACAAAAATGCCCTATTTTTTGGATACGCCCCAGAAAGCCACACGCAGTCCTATGAATCCCGAGGACCTGCACCTGCTGGACCCCTGCATGGGCAGCGGACATATTTTGGTTTATGCCTTTGACCTATTGTTAAATATATACGCGGAATGCGGCATCCCTGCACAAAAGGCTGCGCCGCTGATTCTGGAAAAGAATCTGTGGGGATTGGATATTGACGAACACAGCAGGCAGCTGGCCGCTTTTGCATTGATGATGCGGGCATATGCCTGTGACAAAGATATTTTCAATCAGCATCCTCTTCTGCATCTGTGTACCATTCACAGCAGCAAAAATGTACCCCGCCGGGCGGTGCACTTTGCCTCAAAGCACGACGAAGCACTGCAAGATGACCTGCAGCGCATTCTTTACGCGTATCACGGCGCGGAACAATACGGTTCGCTGATTTCCGCACCCCGGGTAGAACTGCCCGCTTTGAAAAAACGATTTCAAGAGATTCAACAGACACAGCAGACCGGAAACTTGTTTCAAATGGAAGGCCGCCGGCTGGCACTGGAAACACTGCTGCCGCTGGTAAAACAAACGGAAGTGCTTGCCGGACAGTATGACGCCGTGGTAACCAATCCCCCCTACCTAAGCCACATGGACCGCCCGCTGCGCCGCTTTGTTGACAAGCACTGGCCGCACTGCAACAATGACCTGTTCGCGGTATTCATGGTACGCTGTTTCGGCTTTTGCAAGCCCGGCAGCTACTGCGGTTTTATGACCCCATTTGTATGGATGTTTATTAAAAGCTATGTCAATCTGCGCCGCTTCCTAGTAAAGGAAAAATCCGTTTCGTCACTGGTGCAGCTGGCATATTCCGCTTTCGAGGAAGCAACTGTGCCGCTGTGTACCTTTGTCCTGCAAAATAAAAAAGAGGAAGACCCCGGACGTTATCTAAGGCTGACCGGCTTTTCCGGCGGCATGGATGAAATGGGCCGATATGTTCAGGAGGCAGCCGCACATCCCGGAAATAGCTGGGACTTTGAGGCACGCCTGTCCGACTTCCGCCAGATACCGGGCAGTCCCTTTGCTTACTGGGCCAGCGGCAGCATTGCTCGTGTCTTTCGGCAGGGCACTCCTCTTGGCCGCATGACGCCGGTCTGCAACGGACTCTTCACCTGCAGCAACCGGCGCTTCCTGCGAAAATGGTGGGAAGTGGACCGAACTGCGATTGACTTTTACTGTACCAGTGCGCAGGACTGCCGCAGCAGCGCCTGCCGCTGGTTCCCCTACAACAAAGGCGGCGCCTACCGAAAATGGTACGGCAATCAGGAATGGGTTGTGGATTTTTCCGACTTTGGTGCGGAAATTCAGCGCTACCGCACAGCAAGCGGCCAGAGTGCCGCCATGCCGGGACGGCAATACTATTTTCATGAGAGCCTAAGCTGGAGCTTTGTTAGTTCCAGCCGGTTCGGTGTCCGTGCCTATCCGCCCGGATTTGTCTTTGATATTGCCGGTTCTTCTTTGTTCCCGGAACCAAAGGACCGGCTGTACCGGCTGGGCTTCCTGGGCAGTTCCACCGCTTTTCAGCTTTTGCAGATTCTGAACCCAACCCTGAACTGCCAGGTCGGCGACATTTCCCGCCTGCCCGTTCTGGAAGCAGACGACCACACGGAAATTGACCATTTGGTACAGGAAAATATTGAACTTTCCAAAGCTGACTGGAACGACAGCGAATTAAGCTGGGACTTTACTATGCCGCCGCTGCTGACTGCTGAAGGTAATACACTGGCGGAAGCTCAGGCAAATCGTGAACAGGAAGCAAACATACGCTGGAACCGGCTGCGACAGAATGAGGAAACCATCAACCGGCACTTTGCTACCCTGTACGGAACCGGCGCACCTACCACCGTACCGGAACGGGATTTGTCCATTGCGCCCGTCAGCCGAGAACGGGACGCGGAAAGTTTGCTTTCCTACTTTGTCGGCGTTTACTTTGGCCGCTGGTTCTGCCGTTTCTGGCAGCCAAAAGAACGAAAACCGGTCCTGCTGCTGGAGGAAGCACCGCAGCTCTTTGCCGATTTTCTGGAAGCACGCTTTGGCACCGGCGCGGCGGACGAACTGGCACCTTTCCTTGGAAAAGGCAGCACTGCTTATGTATTCAAGCGGCGCTTTACCCGCACTTTCTTTCGCAGCCACTGCCAACAATACAAAAAGCGGCCTGTTTACTGGCAGACTTCATGCGGAAAACCTGCCCTGCTCTACTATTTCAGCGATTTGCAGCAGGCACTCACTTTTCTCGCCGAACTCGCCCCGGAAGAAGCGGCACTGCAGACACTTGCTGCAAAGCCGCCGCACTTTGACCGAAATGACGGCATTCCTGCCAACTTTGCAAAACTGCAATCTATACTGCGAAAAATATAAAAGAATCCAATAAGAGGAGGGGCCGCAAATGGTATCTGTACACAGTCAGCTGGGAAAAAGAATGCTCATCTGTGACGGCGCAATGGGCACAATGCTGCAGCAGGCCGGCCTGACAGCGGGCGAAACAACGGAACTGTGGAACTTTTCCCACCCGGAAGTTCTGACACAGATTCACACCGCATACGCACAGGCGGGCGCTGACATTCTAACCGCCAACACATTCGGTGCAAATGGGATAAAGCTGGAGGACAAAACATATTCTGTCCCAGAGATTATCGCACAAGGAATCCGCCTTGCAAAACAGGTGGCTACACCGCTTGGAAAATGGACCGCACTGGACATCGGCCCGACTGGACGGCTGCTGGAACCCATGGGGGACCTCTCTTTTTACGATGCCTACCATGCTTTCACCGAAGCGGCAAAGGCCGGTGAAAAAGCCGGTGCCGACCTGATTCTTATTGAAACCATGAGCGATACGCTGGAAATGAAAGCCGCCCTTCTTGCCTGCAAGGAAAGCACAAACCTGCCTGTCTTCGCGACCATGACCTTTGATGAAAAAGGTAAGCTGCTGACCGGCGGTGACATTCCCGCGGCTGTGGTCCTGCTGGAAAGCCTGCACGCGGATGCAATCGGCTTTAACTGCGGGCTGGGACCAAAACAGATGATTGACTTTCTGCCGACACTGAGGGAATACACGGACCTGCCGATTCTCATTCAGCCAAATGCCGGACTGCCGCAGGTGGAAAACGGAAAAACTGTATTCTGCGTTGGTCCGGAAGAATTTGCACAGGACGCAGAAAGCCTTTGGGAAGGCGGTGCCTGGGTCTTGGGCGGCTGCTGCGGCACAACACCGAAACACATTCGGGCACTGGTGCGGCAAATGCAAGAAAAAGCTCCCAAGCCTCTGCCCGTACACAACCGCACCATCGTTTCCTCTTACAGTCATACCGTCACGTTCGGCGGCAGGGCTCAGCTGATTGGGGAACGCATTAACCCAACCGGAAAAAAGCGCCTGCAAAAAGCGCTGCACGAAGAGGATATTGACTATATCCTGCGTGAGGGCATTGCCCAGCAGGACGCTGGTGCCGATATTCTCGATGTAAACGTCGGCCTGCCGGACATCGACGAACCCCGGCTGCTTACCAAAGCGGTCCAGTCCCTGCAGAGCGTGACGGACCTGCCGCTGCAGATAGACACCAGCGACCCGCTGGCTATGGAACAGGCCCTGCGCATTTACAACGGTAAACCGCTGCTGAACTCGGTAAACGGCAAGCAGGAAGTGATGGACGCTGTTTTCCCATTGGTTAAAAAATACGGCTGCACGGTCATTGCGCTGACACTGGACGAAGGCGGCATTCCCGATACCGCCGAAGGCCGGTTGGCAATCGCCAAAAAGATTGTGCGGGAAGCGGAAAAATACGGTATTCCGAAAAAGGACATCATTGTGGACACGCTGGCTATGACCATTTCCGCGGTGCAGGGTGCCGCCCAGGTCACGCTGAAAGCGCTGCGGATGGCACAGCAGATGGGCCTGCACACCAGTCTGGGTGTTTCCAACATTTCCTTTGGCCTGCCGCACCGTGAACGGGTAACCGCCGCCTTTTTCACCATGGCCATGCAGGCCGGTCTGTCCGCCGCCATTATTAACCCGAAAAGTGCGGCAGTTATGGACGCGTGGCGCAGTTTCAACGCCCTGATGTGCTATGATAAAAATTGTGTACAGTATATCGCATACTACAAAGACCTGCCGAAAGCCGGTACACCCAAACCGGCAGCTCCTGTTTCCGCTGCTTCCGGCAATGCATTGTCCGCTGCAGCCGGCGGCGCACCTTTGCAGTCATGCGCGGCAATCTCCCCCTCCCCTGCCCCGAAAAAATCCCCTGCCGCCCAGCCAAACCAAAAAAGTGAACTATACCGTGCGGTTGCAAAAGGGCTGCAGGACAGCGCCCGTATTGCTGCCGCGGAATCCCTGAAAACGACCGCTCCGCTGGACGTTATTCAAAACGAATTGATTCCGGCACTGGACGAAGTGGGCAGCGGCTATGAAAGCGGAAAACTGTTTTTGCCACAGCTTTTGATGAGTGCGGACGCCGCCACCGCCGCCTTTGACGTCATTCGTTCTTCTCTGCAGGCACAGGGAAAGGGTGACGCCAAAAAGGGAACTATCGTGCTTGCCACCGTTCTGGGTGACATTCATGACATTGGGAAAAACATCGTCAAGGTGCTGTTGGAAAACTACGGCTATGAAGTCATTGATTTGGGACGTGACGTGGACCCACAGGTAGTTGTAGATGCGGTGAAAAAGCACCATGCGCCGCTGTGCGGCCTTTCCGCCCTGATGACAACCACCGTTGTAAACATGGAAAAGACAATTACACGGCTGCAAAAAGAGTGCCCGTGGTGCAAAGTAATGGTCGGCGGTGCCGTGCTGACGCAGGAATACGCCGACAAAATTCACGCGGACAACTACAGCAAAGACGCCATGGGTGCGGTCCGCTACGCGGCAACTATTTTTGACTAACATATAAAAGAACACCTGCTTCTATTTCCAATCTGGAAACGAGAAGCAGGTGTTCTTTTGTTTGCTGTAAAGATTAAAGCGTGCCAAAAATACGGTCGCCCGCATCACCCAAGCCGGGCACAATGTATCCATTTTCGTTCAGGTGGTCATCGACCGCTGCACAGTACAACTGTACATCCGGGTGTGCCTCCGTAAAGGCTTTAATGCCTTCCGGCGCGGCAATGATGCACATAAACTTAATGCTCTTCGGATGGCTCTTTTTAATGATGGAAACAGCGTCCTTGCCGGAACCACCGGTTGCCAGCATGGGGTCCAGTACAATGACCTCCCGCTCCTCAATATCGTGCGGCAACTTGCTGTAATATTCGACCGGCTGCAGTGTTTTGGGGTCTCGATACAGGCCGATATGGCCAACCTTGGCGGCCGGCACCATGGACAGCACGCCTTCCACCATGCCGAGTCCCGCGCGCAGAATGGGCACGAAAGCCAGCTTGCGGCCGGCAATCACTTTCGTTGTTGCCGTAGCGACCGGTGTTTCCGTGGCTGTTTCTTCCAGCGGCAGGTCACGGGTTGCCTCGTAGCACTCCAGCATGGCAATTTCACTGACCAGCTGACGAAAATCCTTACTGCCGGTGTTTTTATCCCGCAGGTAGGTCAGTTTATGCTGAATCAGCGGGTGGTCCATAACAAATACATTTTCAGGGTACTGCATAAAAGATGATACTCCTCCCGATATGTTTACAGTTCTCCATTTTCAATTTTTGCAATTTCGTCGATACGGCGCTGGTGGCGGCCGCCTTCAAACGGCGTATCCAGATAAATGCGCACCAGCTCCAGTGCCTTTTCTGTTGTTAACACGCGGCCGCCAAGGCACAGGCAGTTGCAGTTGTTGTGACGGCGTGTAAATTCAGTGCCATAAGGCTCTGTTACAACAGCCGCCCTTATTCCATGAACTTTATTTGCCGCAATCGACATGCCAATGCCTGTCCCACAGCAAAGGATTGCCCGGTCACAGGTACCGTCGGCAACACTGTGTGCAACCTTTGCCGCAAACAGCGGGTAGTCAACACTTTCCTCACTGTCTGTTCCAAAATCACGGTATTCGATTTTGCGGCTTTCCAAATATGCTTCAATTTCTTTTTTTAGCTGAAAACCGCCGTGGTCGCAACCGATTGCTAACATTTTCGATTCCTCCGTTTGATTGTTATTATCATTTTTAAAGCAAACCACATTTTCAATAGATGTTTTGTATGCAGCCTGCTTTATAAGCAAGACGGACCAAGGGAAACACATTCATGTCCGAAATGACAGCATCCACGGTCATGATTGTTTTTCTGCCGCGCGGCGCTTTTTTAAGGAACGCTGTGCCTGCGGTGGACGCAAGTAAATCGGCATCAGCTCACGGGCAGAAACCAGCTTTCCCTCTTTGGCCGCACGCGCGGCACATTCGGCTGCACCGCTGGCACGCTGAAAGCGAATCGGCTCCGGCGCAAGATGTACACCGGCCTGTGCAAAAGCTGCCGATTGTGCGCAAAGCTGTGCGCCGTCCCCTACCAGCACAACCGGCTGTGGATAAGAAGCACACTCTTTCGCAAGTGCTTCAATGGAAAAAGCACGGTCCGGTGTCAGACGCTTTATTTCTCCATTACGAATGGAAAAAACAGCATTGTATACCTGCGCGCAGCGGGCATCCATGACACAGCAGGCGGTGCAGTCCAATACACGCAGATTTTCCGCCATGGCCTCCAGTGAGGAAACACCCGCGCACGGTTTGTTTGCCGCAAACGCCATTCCTTTGATGCTGGCAACACCGATACGCACACCGGTAAAGGAGCCAGGTCCGGCCGTAACCGCAAACAGGTCAACCTGCTCAAGCGGTATTTTTGCGTATTCCAAAACACCACATATCATGGGCATCAGCGTCTGGCTGTGTGTCAGCTTTACATTCGTGTAGCATTCACCCAGTACTTTTCCATCCTGCCAAACGCAGGCGGAAGCCGCCCCTGCCGAGCAGTCTATTGCTAATATATTCATGCTATCGTCCTTACTTTAAAGAATCTACAACTGCAGCGGACAGACCAGTCATGGTAATGGTGCGGTCATCGTCACCGCTGCCGCGCGCAAAAGTAATGTGTATGGCTTCCGGCGGCAGAGCTTCCTCGATATTTTCACTCCACTCAATGACCATAACGCCGCCGTCCTCCAGATAATCAAAATATCCAGTGGAGGAAAGGTCATCCCAGCCCTCTACCCGATACATATCAAAGTGATAAAGCGGCAGACGGCCACCGTCATAGACATGCACCAGCGCAAAGGTTGGGCTGGAAACGCCCCCTGTACCCAATCCCGCCGCAATGCCGCGGGTGAAAGCCGTTTTTCCCATACCCATCGGCCCAAACAGTGCCAGTACTTCGCCGCCGGAAAAGGCCTTCGCCATTTTTTTGCCCAAAGTTTCCGTTTCAGCGGCCGAGTGTGTCTGCAGGACAGCTGTATGATTGTTTTCCATTTTCATATTAAAACAGCCCGATAATGCGGCCGTCGTCGGTTACGTCGATACGCTCTGCCGCAGGCGACTTCGGCAGGCCCGGCATCACCATGATATTGCCGGCATAAGCAACCACAAAACCTGCGCCGTTGGAAAGCTTCAGGTCACGGATATGCAGTGTAAAGTCATGCGGCCGGCCCAGCAGCGATGGGTCATCCGAAAGGCTGTACTGCGTTTTGGCTATGCAGACCGGCAGCTTGTCCCCGCCGAGTGTCTTAATTTCTTTCAGCGCTTTCTTTGCCTTTTTGGTATATACCACATCTTTGGCTCCGTAAATTTCCGAGGCAATACGGGAAATCTTATCTTCCAGCGGGCTGTCACCCTCATAGAGAAAATGGAAATGATTCGGCTGTTCGCATGCCTTGACTACTTTTTCGGCCACTGCTATGCCGCCTTCTCCGCCTTTGGCGAAAACTTCTGACAGCGCAAAATCAGCGCCGCGCTCATGACAGTATTTCCCGATATACTGCAGTTCTTCCTCCGGGTCATTGTTAAAGCGGTTGATAGCGACAACGACCGGCACGCCGTACTGATTCATATTGTCGATATGTGCGCCCAGATTGACAATGCCTTTCTTCAGCGCTTCCATATTTGGTGCCGCCGTGTCGGTCTTAGATACGCCGCCGTTATATTTTAGCGCACGGTCCGTTGCCACCAGCACGATTGCCGAAGGATGCAGTCCGGTTAAACGGCACTTAATATCCAAGAACTTTTCCGCACCAAGGTCACTGCCGAATCCGGCCTCCGTAATGCAGTAGTCGCCGAGCTTCAGCGCAATCTGTGTTGCACGCACACTGTTGCAGCCATGGGCAATATTGGCAAACGGTCCGCCGTGCATAATAGCTGGTGTATTCTCCAGCGTCTGTACTAGATTCGGGTTAATAGCGTCTTTCAGCAAAGCTGCCATGGCGCCCTGTGCGTGCAGGTCGCTGGCATAAATCGGTTTGCCCTCTACAGAATAAGCCACCAAGATACGGCCCAAACGCTCTTTAAGGTCATGCATATCCGAAGCAAGGCAGAAAATAGCCATCACTTCGCTGGCAACGGTAATGCAGAATCCATCCTCACGGACAAATCCGTTCGGCTTTCCGCCCAGCCCAACAACAACACTGCGCAGGGCGCGGTCGTTCATGTCCATGCAGCGGGTAATCAGGATGCGGCGAGTGTCAATATGCAGAGCATTTCCCTGATGAATGTGGTTGTCCAGCATGGCGCAGAGCAGATTGTTTGCCGCTGTAATGGCGTGCATATCACCGGTAAAGTGTAGGTTGATGTCCTCCATAGGGACAACCTGTGCATAGCCGCCGCCAGCCGCGCCGCCCTTAATGCCGAACACCGGACCAAGGCTCGGTTCACGCAGAGCGATGACCGCTTTCTTCCCGATTCTGCCCATTGCTTCGCCGAGACCGATGCTGGTAGTGGTTTTTCCCTCTCCGGCAGGAGTCGGGTTGATTGCTGTCACCAATACCAGCTTTCCATTTGGCCGGTCCTGCAGGCGGTCAAACAGCGACTGGTCCAGTTTGGCCTTATATCGGCCGTAAGGCTCCAGCTCTTCTTCCCGAATTCCAAGTTTTGAGGCAACTGCAGTGATTGGCTGCAGTTTTGCCTGCTGTGCAATTTCGATATCCGTCACGATGCGATTCCTCCTAGCACATTCTTGTTTTTAAGTATAACACAACTGCGGCCCTGGTGGAAGTACAGATTCTGTGCTTTTGCGACATTTTCCCGCTGGAACAGCCGAAAAACAAACTGCAGCGGCGGCTGCCGCAGGCTAGTGTACGGGTCTGTTTTGTGCTATAATAGCACAGGAAATCTGCCGCACACACTGCGGTGAAAGGACGTGTGTAATGAATCACTTTGGTGCCCGTGCGGCCGATTACTTTCGGCGCACTGACAAATTTCTGTGGGTAGTCATGCTTTTAATCTCCACCTACAACCTGCTTCTGCTGAAAACCGTCCCCCGAACCGACGGCGGCCGCAGCTGGCTTTCCGTGCAGCTTATGGCTATAATTGTGGGGTATATTGGTGCTGTGCTTCTTTCCCTTGTTGACTACCACACCATTGGAAACTATTGGTACATGGTAGGTGGCTTCTGCATTTTCTTGATTTTGCTGACTTTGGTAAAGGGTGTTACCATAGAGGGCACGGCTGGTGTTGCCGCCAAGGCGTGGCTGAAACTGCCGGGCGGCATGACGTTCCAGTCCAGTGAGCTTGTAAAAATCGGTTTCCTCATCACCTTCGGCAAGCATCTGGACGAGCTGCGGCGCCGGGAAGAACTGGACCAGCCGCTGCAGGTGTTGCTGTTGGCGGCCCACGCAATGATCCCCATTGTCTTGACGCACCTGCAGAAAGATGATGGTGCTGCCGTTATCTTTGCCTTTATGTTCCTATTTATGGCCTTTGCCGCCGGTGTACAGCTGCGTTATTTCGCCGCGCTGGCGGGCGTTCTGGCAGTTATGATTCCAATTGTGTGGAAATTTGGGCTGGAAGATTATCAAAAGACGCGGCTGCTAACTTTCCAGCACCCGGAAGCGGACCCGCAAGGGTACGGCTTTCAGCAGCTTGCCGGCAAGCTGAGCATTTCCAGCGGACAGCTGACCGGCCGCGGGCTTTTCGTTTCTCCACGTGTCAATTCCAGTTCCGTACCGCTGCAGTGGAGTGACTTTATTTTCTCCGTTGCTGGTGAAGAACTGGGCTTTGTCGGCTGCGTCGGCATTTTGGTCCTGCTGATTGCCTTAATGCTTGTATGCCTGCGCAACGCGCGCCGCGCAGAAGACCTGCTGGGCAGTAGCATTTGTGTCGGCTTTTTCGCCATAATCTTTTCGCAGACACTGTTTAACATTGGCATGTGTCTTAATCTGCTGCCGGTCATGGGCGTAACCCTGCCGTTCTTTAGTTCCGGCGGTTCCTCTGTCATGTGCCTGTATTTTGGCTTTGGCCTTGTGGAAAGCGTAGCGGTCCACCGCAAACGGAATAATATTGGGCAGCGGCTTTTTCTGGATTGACTGCTGTGCTTCTCGAGTGAAATTTTAATGTTTTGTCCCCGGTTTTTTACCGGGGACATTTTTTATTTACACTTAATAAATGTCAGCACTGTATTTTTGACCTTAAAGTTGAAACAATAATAAAAATCGCTTTAAAAATAAAGGTGTAGACAAAATCATGATACAAGCAATTTTGAAAAAAATCAGATACTGGCAGCTTATCAAAAATTCAAATAACACTGACGAAAAACCTGTGAAGAAGGAAAAAAAGAAGCTCAGTCTGTCATTAAGCACAAATATAAAATGGTTTAAGGAGCTTCTGGGAAAAAGCGATGATATTAAGGTTCGCGAATTTACATTTGGAAACAAACGTGTTGTAAATGCTGCTTTGATTTTCATTGACGGTCTGGTCAGCAATGAAATCATCACTGAAAGCATCATGAAACCTCTTCTGCTCTATGATGAATCATTACAGGAGACTCCCACAAACAATGCCCATGATTTGATGAATCAGATACAAAGGCGCGTTCTTTGTTCCGGCGATGTAACGGCAAATTCCTATGTGGAAGACTTAGTTACCAGCTGTCTGCGCGGCGATACAGTTCTGCTGCTAGATGGAACCTGTCAGGGTCTGGTCGTAAGCAGCAAAGGTTGGGATAAACGCAGTGTAACGGAACCGCAGACAGAATCTGTAGCAAGAGGTCCCAGAGAAGGCTTTACAGAAAATTTCAGAACTAATACTTCTCTTCTTCGCAGAAAAATTCGCAGTCCCGCGCTGCGAATGGACAGCTTTACAATAGGCGAAAAGACACACACGATGGTCTGCGTGGCTTATCTAAAAGGAGTTGCCGACGAAAAACTAATAGAAGAAATAAAGCGCAGACTGAACACACTGAAAGTAGATGCCATACTCGAATCTGGCTATATCGAGCAATATATCGAGGATGCACCATTCAGTCTATTCCCAACAATCGGAAAAAGCGAAAAGCCCGATGTAATTGCGGGAAAAATTTTAGAGGGACGTGCCGCAATCATTGTAGATGGTACACCATTTGTTCTAACCGCTCCCATGCTGTTTACAGAAAGTTTTCAAACCGCAGAGGATTATTACAGCCGAACTCTTTACGCCAGCGCCATCCGGCTGATGCGTTTCTTATCTTTTTTGATTGCTGTCTTTGCTCCGGCATTTTATGTGGCAGCGACCATATTCCACCAAGAAATGATTCCTACCAAACTTCTTTTTACCATTGCCGCTGCAAGAGAGGGCACACCTTTCCCTGCAGTAGTAGAAAGCCTTATTTTGCTGCTTGCATTTGAAGTACTCCGTGAAGCAGGACTTCGATTGCCTCGGCCTGTCGGACAAGCGGTAAGCATTGTTGGTGCACTGGTTATGGGAGATGCCGCAATTTCGGCTGGTTTGGTAGGGGCTCCGGTCGTTGTCACCGTTGCCATATCTGCAATGGCCGAATTCGTTACTCCGGAAAATCAGGACTCCATTACTTTGCTGCGGCTAATATTTCTTCTTTTGAGTGCAGCCTTAGGTGGCTACGGAATTATGCTCGGTACATTGGGAATGCTGATTGATTTGGCATCACTGGAATCTTTTGGTGTCCCCTATTTTGCCGGCATAGCACCGGCACACTCGCATGATATGGAAGATTTGTTCGTTCGGGCACCGCTCTGGTCAATGACTGAACGTCCACCAGAGTTTGCGCGTAAAGACCGGACGCGTCAAAAGGGATCCAAGCCACCTTTTTTTCATCATAAATCATAACGGCAGGAGATAAAATGAAACGAAAAAAATATATTGGCGTATTTCTTGCAGCTGTGCTAATTCTTTGCTCTTGTACCGGCTGCTGGGGCAGTAAAGAACTTACGGACATGGTTCAGGTTATCGGCACCGGACTTGACAATGCAGAAAACGGACAAACCAAACTGACCGTTCAGGCTGGAAGCGCCAGCACTTCTAAGTCAGATAACAAAAAGAAAAGTGCCGAGTCACAGATAATTTTATATCAAAAAACTGGGAACGGAATTTTTGACATGGTTCGGGATATTACACACGAAAGCAATCGCAGACTGTTTATAGGACATAACCAGTGCATTGTTTTTGGAAAGGAAGATGCACAAAAAGGTGTTAAAAATCAGCTGGATTTTTTTCTGCGTGACTCCGAAGCTAGGATGGATGTCAACATTCTGGTTTCCGATTCTACCGCAGAAGAAATTTTAAGCACACAGACAGAAGACTATGATATGCCTGCAGTGGGCATTAAACAGCTTTTAGAAATGCAGCAGGCAAATGCTGAATCCGTCAGTACTGATTTGATGGACTTCTCCTTAGCTCTCGCCAGCGAAACCACCTGTCCTGTTGCATCCATGATTCATCTTTCCAAAAGCAATGGCAAACCAAGATTTGTTGTTTCCGGTACTGCCGTATTCAAAAAGGATAAATTGGTTGGCACATTGGATGAAGAAAAAACACGGGGATATTTGTGGGCAATGAATAAAATGAAAAACGGTGTTGTAAATATTCAATCCCATTCTCAGCCTGTCTGCCTTGAAATACTAGGCAGCCGGGCGGCTATAAAACCTGTGCTGCAGGCGAATCATCATTTAACCGTTCATTTTCCCATCAGTGTCAAACTTGGCATTCGCGAAATTAAAAATCAGGATGGCATCAGTTATGACGAGTTGTCCAAACAACTGGAACAGGATGTCAGTCACCTCATTCAGAAAAAGATTTCAGACTGTTTTCATGAAACGCAGCTGTACGGAACAGATATTTATGGAGTTGGAAAGTTGGTAGAGGAAAAATATCCGCAGGATTGGGACAATATCAAAGATAAATGGGACACTTTATACCGGAACAGCATTCCTGAAGTGAGCGTTGAGGTCAAGGTGAAAGATTCTGGTGAAATTTCTAAAACTTACGGCTAATCAGGGGCGGCTATGAAAAAGACGAAAATCAGCAGTTCACAACTATTTTATACCATAATATGCTATATACAATCATTTTCGATTGTTATGAATTTCTCATTCGGCATTTCCGGCAGAGATACTTGGTTTGCACTCCTTTTAGGAAGCGGAATTGCCTTCCTGTCTCTGCGAATAAATATAGCCATTATGCAACATTTTCCCGGTAAAACTTTGGTTGAGATCAATTCTATTCTTTATGGTCGCAAAGTTGGAAAAATCCTTTCGCTTTTTTATCTGCTTTATTTTCTGTTCCTGTCATCTGTTAATTTACACGATATAGGTGACTTTGTAGGCCTGAGCATTCTGCCTGAAACACCCACTGTTGTAATCCTTGTTTCCTTTATGATTGTTTGCGGCTGGGCAGTCATGAAAGGTTTAAGGGTTATTGTTCGGTACAGTGCCGCTTTCTCATGGATAACTTTTATTGCTTTCATTGTAACAACAATATTAGTCAGCAGCAAAGTGAACTGGCACAACTTACTTCCAGTTTTAACAACTGCGCCGAAAAGCATCCTGCAAAGTGCTTGGATTACTTCCTTTATTCCGCTTAGCAGTGCCGTTTTACAGATGGTTGCTCCCAATGTCTGCAAACCTAATGAGATTTCCAAAATACTGACCAAAGGGCTTTGGACTGGAAGCTTGTTTATGATTGCAGTAATTATCAGAGATACTGCTGTATGGGGAAATATGGCAAAGTCGTTTGTTGTTCCAGCTTATGAGACACTTCGCCTGTCCGGATTTTCAGAAGTTTTTCAGGGAATGGACGTTGTTTATGCGGTTATTCTGATAACCCTTGAATTTTTCAAAATCGCACTTCTTGAATCTGTTCTGCTGTCTGGTTTTTCCCAGCTAACAAATCAAAAATCTCATCCGAAGATAATGGCCGTGATTGTCAGCGTGCTGATGGCGCTGATTGCATCCCAGATTTTCCCATCCATTCCACGGCATATTGTTTTTGCACAGAAAACCGAACCATTTATTCTGTCAATATTTGAATTTTTTCTGCCTTGCATATCCCTTTTGCGCATAAAATGGACCTGCCGAAGCAGGTCCTGATGGAATCAGGCGGCGCCCTGCTTAGAAAATAGCATAAAAAATCTGCCGGGCCAAAGGCTCGGCAGATAAGCTTTCTGATGGGTTTTAATTAAAACTGCAGCTTATCCTGCGGTATGCATAGGAATGCGCAGGGATACTTCTGCTGCACCTCTTCAAGCGCCTTCTGTGCCGTCGGTTTTGTACAGAACAAACCGAAAACGGCAGAGCCGGAACCCGTCATACAGGCACCCAGCGCACCGGCCCGCAACAGCCGCGCACGAATATCCGCTGTTTCCGGCAATGGAATCAGTGTCTGAAAGGCATTGCACAAAGATTGCCCCACTGCTGCCAGGCTGCCGCGGCGCAGAGCCGCTTCCACTCTTGGTGTTCCACGCTGCGGGGGCAGGCCATCTTCATCGGCACGGCGGTATGCCATAGCTGTGCTGATACCGGCAGCAGGTTTACAGACCACAAACCAGCAGGGCGGCAGGGCCGGCAGCTCCGTCAGCTGTTCCCCAATGCCTTCCACACGTGCCGTACCTCCCTGTACACAAAACGGTACGTCTGCACCAATGGACTCTGCCGCACGGCACAGCCGCGGCGCCGGAATCGCACAACCATACAGACGGCACAAACCGCGCAGCGCCGCCGCTGCATCTGCACTGCCGCCGCCAAGCCCCGCCTGACTGGGAATCCGTTTTTGAACTGCAATGCACACATCTTGGTCCTGTATGCCGCTTAGCTGAAAAAACACCTCCGCCGCACGAAAGACCAGGTTGTCTTTTCCTTCCGGCACATTAGGGGCACCGGGTACGGCGGACAAAGCGGAATCCGGTTTGCAAAGGACCTGCAGTCCCTCTCCGCCGCGGGAAAAAGAAAGCGTGTCATGCAGGGAAATACTGACATTGACCATGGAAAGAAGATGATACCCGTCCACGCGCCGGCCGGTAATATCCAGCGAAAGATTCAGCTTGGCAAAAGCCGGTTCCTGCAGCATGAAGCATCCTCCTTACAATGTATTCGCGTGATGGCTCTGCATAAAATGCCTGATGCGGGACAGGGCCTCTGTAATATGTTTAATACTATAGGAATAGGACACACGAACAAAGCCCTCGCCACAGTCCCCAAACGCATTGCCCGGCACAACGGCCACATGTTCTTCATGAATCAATTTTTCACAAAAATCCTCACTGGAAAGGCCGGACGAACGAATACATGGAAATACATAAAAAGCCCCTTCCGGCTCGAAGCAGGACAGACCCAGCTTGTTGAACCCATCTACAATCAAACGGCGGCGCATATCGTACTGTTCCCGCATATAAACGCAGTCATTGTCCCCGTTGCGCATAGCTTCGACCGCCGCCAGCTGGCTCATGGTCGGCGCGCTCATAATAGCATACTGGTGCAGCTTTGTCATCTGCTGAATAATAGGTGCCGGCCCGAGTGCATAGCCCAGGCGCCATCCGGTCATTGCAAATGCCTTGGAAAAGCCGTTGACAACAATTGTGCGCTCACGCATATCCGGAATATCTGAAAAAGTGACGTGGCGGGTATCCCCGTATGTCAGCTCACTGTAAATTTCATCGGACATGACAAGAATATCCGTCCCGCGCAGCACGTCGGCAAGGGCATTCAGGTTTTCCCGGCGCATAACAGCACCGGTCGGATTGTTGGGGTAAGGCAGAATCAGCAGTTTAGTGCGGGGCGTAATGGCTGCCTTCAATTCCTTAGGTGTCAGACGAAAACCGTTTTCCGCTTTCGTTTCCAGAATAACCGGCACACCGCCTGCCATTTCCGTTAAAGGCTGATAGCAGACAAAACTGGGCTGCGGAATCAACACCTCGTCTCCGGGCTGAATCAGTGCACGAATACAGTTGTCGATTGCTTCGCTTCCCCCAACAGTGACCAAGCATTCGGTTTTTGGTTCATAGGCAATATGGTAGTGCCGCTGAAACCACCGGCAGATTTCCTCCCGCAGTTCCATAAAACCGCGGTTTGGACTGTAGAATGTTTTACCGTCCTCCAAAGAGCGAATGCCCGTCTGCCGAATATGCCACGGCGTAACAAAATCCGGCTCGCCGATAGAAAGGGATATGACGTCTTCCATCTCGCTCGCAATATCAAAGAATTTACGGATGCCGGAAGGCTTCAGTGCCTGAATATTTGAGTTCAGGCGTTCTGTGTAGTCAATCACAGAACAGGTCCCTCCTCTCGTCCTTTTCCTCGGCGGCATTCATGACAATACCGTCCGCCTTATAGCGTGTCAGGACGAAGTGCGTGGTAGTAGAAAGGACACTGTCCAGCGTGGAAAGCCGGCGCATGACAAACATGGCAATCTCCTGCATACTGCCGCCGTGCATAATGACACCGAGGTCATAGCCGCCGGAAACAAGGTAAACACTGTCCACTTCCGGCAGGCTCATAATTTTGCCGGCAATTTCATCAAAACCACGCTCCCGTTTGGGAGAAACCCGCAGTTCTATAATGGCAATGGCGTTGTTCCCATCCACCTTTTCCCAGTTGATAACAGCTTTGTAGCCGCGGATAACGCCGCTCTTTTCGTACTGGGTGATGGCGTTGCTCACTTCTTCTTCGGTTTTGTCCAGCATAACCGCCAGCTGGTGGGTTGTCAGGCGAGCATTCTCATTCAGCAAAGTCAGCAGTCTATCCATTGATTTCATTCACTCCTCAGGTTGTTTTTCTATTCCAGTCTGAAACAGAAAAATGCAGTTTCTCTTTTATTTGCTCCATTATAGCACACCGGTTCCTCATAAGCAGCTGCATTTTTTGCTTTTCGCCGCTTTTTTATTCAGGAAATCGGGTACATCTCCGCCTGCCGACCTGTATAAAGGGCAAAATGTGTAAATCCTAGATTTTCCAGCATACGCAGGCCATCTTCAATGCCGCTGGCCACGTCGGCCCAGCGATGGGCGTCGCTGCCCAGTGTTACCCGCTTACCGCCAAGCTCTTGGTAGCGCTTCAGAATCGGGCTGTCCGGCAGGGTGCGCCCAATACGCTGGCGCAGGCCGCTGGTGTTGACCTCCAAACTTTTTCCGCGGACAATCAGTTCCCGCAGCACGGCATCGATTTCCTCCCGAAAGGGTGCATAATCGATGTGCATGGCATTATGCTCGCCGCCGGTATAGCGCCATGGATAAGTCATATGTGCCAGTGAATCGAACTGTCCCCACTTCACTGTTTCCAGCATTTCCGCAAAATAACGGTGCAGAAGGGCATAAATGTCACAGGTGGAATAATCCAAATCATAAAAATCCGGCTGTCCCGTGACGTTGTGAATGCTGGCCAAAATGAAATCATAATTGCACTGGCTCAACACATGCTGTGCAGCCTTTACGTCCTGCAGCGGCTGCCCCAGCTCTATGCCCGCACGTACATGCAATCTGCCGCGGAAGGCAGCCTGTGCCCGGCGCGCCTCGAAATAAGACTGCAGCGCTACTCGGTCGTATTCTTTGGTCCAGTACTCATTACACTCGCAGTGGTCTGCTATTGTCAAAGAAAAGAGGCCCTGCCGTGCAGCACTGTCGCACAGCATCATAGCCGAGTCGTGGCCGTCAAAGCTGCAGTCCGTATGGCAGTGGGAATCCGATGTATAGCGATACCGCATAAACCAAATGCTCCTCTCTGGTATAACATAAACGCAGAACGGCCTCCGCCCCATAACAGAAACCTTTCTGTACAAAAACAACTCTTTTTATTGTAGCATAACCAAAAAGAAAATCCTACCTTCAAGGTTCCTTTTTTGCCATAGATGCCACCGAATATTTTGAACACTTTGACAGGGCATTGACAATTTACCGATTCACGTTCATAATAAACTTATGCATTTTTATTGTTTCTTTCAGTCATTTCAATCACAAAACGCAATCTATACCGGCTTCTGCGTACAAAAAAGCGCAGAAAGAGAAAGTGGAGGGAAAAATCTATGCGGCGTGCCGTTATAACTGTACTGGGCAAGGACATGGTGGGAATTCTCGCAAAGGTTTCAGCCATCTGTGCGGAAAACAGTGTGAATGTGCTGGAGGTCACCCAGTCCGTTCTGCAGGACCTGTTTGCTATGATTATGCTGGTAGACATTACTGACCTGAAAGTTCCTTTCAGCCAGCTGATTGACTCTTTCAGTGCAATGGGCAAGAAAGAGAACCTGACCATTCACGTTATGCATGAAGATATTTTCGATGCCATGCACAAGATTTGAATACCTGCAAATACAGTAGTGAGGCGGTATAAAGAATTATGATCGACACCCATGATATCCTGGAAACTATCCAGATGATTGACAATGATAACCTCGACATACGCACCATCACCATGGGTATTTCGCTGCTAGACTGTATCGACAGCGACCCGGACCGCGCGTGTGATAAAATTTACGACAAAATTTGCCGCTATGCCGGCAAGCTGGTGCAGACCGGCGAAGAAATCAGCAAGGACTACGGAATTCCCATTATTCATAAGCGTATTTCCGTCACACCGATTGCCATTGTGGCCGGTGCCTGTCAGGACCGGAATCCCGTGCGCTTTGCCAAGACACTGGACCGTGCCGCCAAAGCGGTCGGCGTCAACCTCATTGGCGGCTACTCCGCACTGGTGCAGAAAGGCTTCGGTCCCGGCGACTATGCTTTAATTGACAGCATTCCGCAGGCTCTGGCGGAAACAGACTGTGTCTGCTCCAGTGTCAACGTCGGCACCACCAAAGCCGGCCTGAATATGGACGCCATTAAAAAAATGGGGCAAATCGTCCTGAAATGTTCAGAAGCAACCGTGGACCAGGGCTGCATCGGTCCCTCCAAGCTGGTCGTTTTCTGCAACGCACCCGAGGACAACCCCTTTATGGCAGGCGCCATGCATGGCATTGGCGAGCCGGACTGCGTCATTAACGTCGGCGTATCCGGCCCCGGTGTCGTGCGCGCTGCACTGCACAAGTGCCCGGACGGCGACCTTAGTGAAGTGGCGGATATTGTGAAAAAGACCGCTTTTAAAATCACCCGTATGGGACAGCTGGTGGCACAGGAAGCCAGCCGCCGCCTATGTGTGCCGTTTGGCATTGTGGACCTATCCCTTGCACCGACGCCAGCCGTGGGTGATTCAGTCGCGCATATTCTGGAGGAAATGGGACTGGAGCGCTGTGGTGCCTGTGGAACGACCGCCTGCCTTGCCTTGCTGAATGACGCTGTAAAGAAAGGCGGCATTATGGCAAGCTCCCATGTTGGCGGTCTGTCCGGTGCCTTTATCCCTGTATCAGAAGATGCCGGTATGATTGACGCGGCAAAGTGCGGCTGTCTGACAATCAACAAACTGGAAGCCATGACGGCCGTGTGCAGTGTTGGACTGGATATGATAGCCATCCCGGGCGATACGCCTCCTGAAGTGATTTCTGGTATTATTGCGGATGAAGCCGCCATCGGCATGGTCAACCTCAAAACGACCGCTGTGCGTGTGATTCCGGCCATCGGCAAAAAAGCCGGCGACGACCTCAACTTTGGCGGCCTGTTTGGTCACAGCCCAGTTATGGAAGTCAACCGCTGGTCTCCAAAGAAATTTATCGACCGCGGCGGCCGTCTGCCCGCACCCATGCAGAGCCTGAAAAACTAAATTGATGTGATTAGATAAAGAACAGCACTTCGATAAAATATCGAAGTGCTGTTTTGCCTATCAATCGGCCGTTTCAAATAGATTTTCGTCTGGATATAGGAGGTTCTTCATACCCGAAAGCAATGACGTCGATTCCACCGAATAGGCCCGCAAACGTGCGTCCTCTGTACTTTGCCGCCGGGAAACACCTAGATACCCAAATGACACACAAAGTCATCTACCGTTGCTTCCGGCAGATTCATCTGCAGGTCCGGCGAATGAAACAATGCGATATTTTCCACATGACGAATGCCCTCCCCCGGCTCTACTGTGTAGAGAGGCGAAAGCGTGCGCAGGTCCGCGTAGTCGTCGCAGATATACGTTTCCAGCGAAGAACCAAAGTCTGGATACGGCTGCCCCACCGCATGAACAAAGCGCTTAACCAGCGTACAGCCGTGATTGGAGTATCCAACCCAGCCCTGCAGGTCATTCACACCGAATTTTAAATTCTTTCCATACAGGGACTGCCGTACCAAAATATACTTATCCCCCAGTGACAGCCGCTCATCCCGGAAACTGGAAAAAGGCCATAGGCTGAAGTTCCGGTTCGGCATGTGTTTTTCCTCACTGCCAACGTTCTGCGGAATAACCACTATACCGCCCGGCGCCAGCATGGTGCTGCCGCATAAAGACAAACGCTTCTTTTCATGGGAACAGTTCCGCAGCTTATTGACAATCATTAGGTCAGAGGCATCTGCCCCCATCATAACGTCAAAGGACAGCTGCAGGTCATTTTTTTTCTGCTGCGGCGGTGTAAAGCTGACACCGCCGTTCAGCAGGCCGTAAACAACCGGTTCGTTGTCCGGGTAATAGCTTTGCGGCATTCGGTCCGGCGCAGGGCAGATACGGTGACCGCCATATTCATAAAATGCCGCTTTCGGTCCATAATAGGCTTTTAGCTTTTCATTGGCAAAGACGTGGCTTCTCTCCTCATCCCAGTAAAGCAGGTTGGGACCGTCCAAAAAGCCGATACGGGCAATGCGCGGGCCAAAGTCAATGGTAACCAGTACATCAATAAAGTGGTTGCTGATGCGCAGGCATCGGCCGTAGTTACTGTACTCCACTTCCTTGACATCGATACTCATGTACAACACTCACCTTTTTCAAGTACCAGTATTCCAGCAGTTTCATCCAGCCCTGCCGGACATGGTCTTGGGCAGCACAGTGCCCAGATATTTGTTGCTCTGCGTTCTAATGAAAGCACGTTTTGCCCCGTGCTGTCAAGTCTTTGTTTGTCGGAAGTATGTGTCAGCAGAGGCAGTGCACCCTTCCCCGCGGCACAGGCAAGGACCTGCCGGCCGCCGGGACCGAAGCCCAAGATGTGCAGATAGGGCGGATAATCGGTACTGTCTGCCGCACGCAAGCCAAGAAAAGCAGAAAGCACCACCCGATGCAGCCGTGCCAGACTGTAGCGCCGGGTTTTTGTGAGGCGAAACAATTCTTCCAGCGAACACGCCCTTTGTGCCGCCTTGAAGATCCGGTTTTCCAGCCCCTCGGAAAGGTCGGGCAAGCTGGCATATTCCGCGCGTGACATAGTGCGCAGACGATACAGGACTGCACGCTCCAGCCGGTCAAGAGAGGCTGGTGCCCTGCCCGCCTGCAGTTCCCGCCGCACAACGGCGGCGCTTCCTTCCGGCAGTGCATCGGCCCAGTTTCCATGGCTCTGCACCAATGTTCGGATACGGCTGGCAGAAGGAATGCTGCTTTCGGACATACTGCCGTGTTCTGCTCCCTGCCGGCAGATGGTAAATGGCTGCATACGGCTTTGCTGTATTTTCATTGCCTTACAATACTCAATTCCCAAAATGTTGTTGGGCGTACGCAGCAGTGCAGCCGTATCCGCCCCTGCCAGCGCAGTCACGGCTGCTTCCCGGGCCACGGCAAACGGCGTGCCGTCTTTCATCAGCCGCCGCAGCCGGGAACCGAATTCCGGGCACAGCAGCACTTCCGCGGCACGCTGCAACTGGTCTGCACTGCCGCATTCACTTCCAAAGGCCAGCATATCCGCGCCCAGCGCATCCGCCAGTGCCACCCCGCCCCGCGCAAAAGTTTCCGCACCGGAAACAGCCCATGGAACCGGCAGCTCGGCGACCAAATCCACGCCGCCCGCAAGGGCCTGTCGGGTTCGCGCCCACTTGGAAAAGCAGGCCGCCGCGCCCCGCTGCAAAAAGCTGCCGCTCATAATGGCCGCCACATGGGTGGCACCCGCCGCACGCACCGCACGCACCAGCGCCATATGGCCGCGGTGGAATGGGTCATATTCTGCAATAATGATTGCCAGCTGCATGGGTTCCTTTCTCCCTTTTTAACAATTACCGGACTTGAATTTCTATGCTTTTTGTATTATTATAATACCGTATTTAGGCTCTTTCCAAGCTGAATGACATAGAAAATGAATAAATGAATAATGGAGGTTCCAAAAATGAAAGTTCTTGTCATCAATGCGGGCAGTTCTTCTTTGAAATATCAGCTGATTGATATGGATACGGAAAAAATGATGTGCAAAGGCAACTGTGAGCGCATCGGTCAGGAAAATGGTCACTTTGGTGTGACCACTGCTGACGGCCGCAAAATGGGTGAGGATGTTTCCATTCCCAATCATAAGGCCGCTTTTGAGATGGTCACAAAAGTTCTGGTGGACAAAACTTATGGCGTCATCAAAGACCTGAGTGAGGTTTCCGCGATTGGCCACCGCATTGTGCAGGGCGGCGATTTGTTTAAGTCCTCTGTTCTTGTCACTGATGAAGTGAAGAAAGGCATTGAAAGCCTTATTCCGCTGGCACCACTGCACAACCGCCCCGAACTGGACGGCATCAATGCCTGCCAGGAAGTTTTTGGCAAAGACATGCCGGAAGTTGTTGTATTTGATACCAGCTTCCATTCTACCATGCCCGCAAAGGCCTTTATCTATCCGATTCCGTGGGAATACTACGAAAAGTACAAAATCCGTCGCTACGGCTTCCACGGCACCAGCCACCGTTATGTTTCCATGCATGTTGCCCACCTGATGCATGAACCAATTGAAGACCTGAAGATTATCAGCTGCCACATTGGCAACGGCTCCTCCATTACAGCTATTGAGGGCGGCAAAGTAGTAGATACCAGCATGGGCCTGACGCCTCTGGACGGCTTCATGATGGGCACACGTTCCGGCTCCCTGGACCCCTCCGTTGTTACATATATTATGAAAGAAGAAAACCTGACACCGGACCAGATGGACAACATCCTGAACCGCAAATCCGGTATGCTGGGTGTTTCCGGCTATGCGGATGACCGTGATGTCACCAATGCAGAAATCCGCGGCGAACACCGTTCAATCCTGACTCATCAGATTCTGAACTATCAGATTGCAAAGTTCATCGGCGCATACGCTGCTGCTATGAACGGCGTAGATGTCATTACCTTTGAAGCAGGCATCGGTGAAAACCAGCCTGTCATGCGTTACAACGTCTGCCGTTATCTGCACTACATGGGTGTTAAGATTGACGGTGTGGCAAACGATGCAACAAAGCTTGGCAAAGAAGGCAAAATCAGCGCATTTGATTCTCTGGTACCAGTGTATGTCATCAATACCAACGAGGAACTGATGATTGCCCGCGATACCCGTGACATTGTTGATAAACTGACCTACGCAAAGACAGAAGATAAGACAGTTGTCGACCCGGAAGACATCTAATTATTCCGGTCCCTTGTCATAAAAAGCAGAAATTTTTGAAACAAAAAGGTCTTGCCAGAGGATTCTCTGCAAGGCCTTTTTTCTGTCCAGTCTTTGCTGCCTTCCAAAGGACAAAAATTGATTGATTATTTTTGTGCAAACCAGTTTTCAATTTTGGTGCAGGAAGCCTGTACCTGTCCCTGTATGAAATTTGGTTTGCCGCCGCCGCGGCCGTTCAGCGCCGCACTCATTTCTTTGCCCAGCGGACGCACGTCCTCTTTTTCGCTGGCCAAAACAAAACGATACCTGCCGTCTTTTCCGCTGAAAACAGCTGCTGCACGCGGACACTTGGACGCCAGCAGTGACGCATAATGGCGCAGATCATCCGGCCGCAAACCATCTTCAAAACAACACAGAAGGCCATTTTCACCCGGTGTGGCTTCGTTTGCCTTGACAGTGAAAAGTTCGTTCTGTACGCTATCCAGCCGGCGCTGCAGGGTGTCTTTTTCTTCGAGAACATGCTGTACGGCTTCCGCCGCCTTCTCCGGTTTTGCGGAAAGCAGATTGGAAACCGCACTGATGTCAGCAAGGCGGCCGCTGTAATCTTTCAGCGCGCGGCTGCCGCACAGCATAAAGATGCGTACACCGCCCTTGTAGTGCATCCAATTCAGCACCTTGACCATACCGACTTCACCGGTGTGCGCGACGTGTGTGCCGCAGCAAGCGCAGACATCATAGCCGGGAATCGTTACAATGCGCACACGGCCGGTCAGTTCCTTTTTGCTGCGATAGTCCAGCGTTTTCAATGTTTCCGCGTCCGGGTAACTTATCTGCACCGGCAGGTCTTGGTAAACGGCCTCATTGGCAAGACGCTCCCCCAGCAGAATCTGGCTTTCATCCAGCGGCTTGTCCAAATCCAGCGTCACACAGGTACTGCCCATGTGAAAGCCGACATTGGTAACACCGAAAAAGCGGTGCAGCACACCGGAAAGAATATGCTCACCTGTATGTTCCTGCATACGCGAACGGCGCAGTGGCCAGTTAATGCCGCCGGTCACCTGCTTGCCAACCGGAAGAGGTGCGTCTGTTTGGTGCAGAATCAAGCCGTCCTTGATATGTGTATCCAGCACATTTACGCGGTCCAACACACCTTGGTCGCCCGGCTGTCCGCCGCCTTCCGGATAAAAAGCAGTGCGGTTCAAGACAATCTGCCAGCCAGACTTTGTTTTTTCACAGGAAAGCACCTTTGCACGAAAAGTACGCTGATAGCTATTTTCATAATACAGTTTTGCAGTTTCCAAAACACGAACACCTCGGCTGTATAAATTTTCTTTTCCTACATTATACCGCATGGGAAAGGGATATATAATTCCTTTATTGAAATATAAAGTCATTCCCGCAGATGCAGATAAATTCCTGTCCGGCTTTCTTGAACAAGTTGTAAAGAATGTTTAAAATTACTTTATATCTCATTGAAATAGCGCCGTCCCTGTTGTACAATCGATAACAAAGACGAATTTTTTCATTTTTATAGAAGGTGGTATTATATGAATTGGCTGCAGAGGTTCATGTACGGGCGCCATGGTCCTGACCAACTGATGCTGGGGCTGTTTGTACTGTTCCTTATCCTCAATGTTGTCTGTCTGTTCCTTCACGGTTTGCCCTACCTGATTTTTGCAGTTCTGTCGACTGCGGTCCTGCTGTTCGCACTGTACCGTATGCTGTCCCGTAAAAATGAAAAGCGCTGGGCGGAAAATCAAAAATTCCTTTCTATCATGCAGCCAGTTTTCCGTTCTTTTCAAACCGGGCGCGCACGCTGGGCAGACCGCAAGGTCTATCGCTACTATCGTTGCCCAAAGTGCAAAGCCACCCTACGTGTTCCGCGTGGACGCGGAAAGATCTGCATTAAATGTCCAGTCTGTAAAACAGAATTTATTAAAAAAGCGTAAAAGAAGGTCTTCGCAAAACAGCGAGGACCTTCTTTTTTAATCCGGCAGGCTATTGTTTTCTGCTTTCGGGCAGGCCAGCGGCAGACGTACCGTAAAGGTGGAGCCTTCCCCGACCTTGCTTTCCACACTGATATCACCGCCGTATAAAACGGCGATGTGCTTCACGATAGAAAGTCCCAATCCCGTACCGCCGATTTCACGGGATCGGCTGGTATCTACCCGGTAAAACCGCTCAAACAGACGCGGAATATGCTGCGGCGCAATCCCTATTCCCGTATCCTGTACCCGCACAGCAGCGGCCTCCCGCTGTACTGCACCCGTCACCGTAACGGTGCCGCCGGGCCGGTTATACTTGACCGCATTTTCAATCAGGTTGCCAAACAGCTGCTCCAGCCGCATGGGAGAACAGCAGACATAAAGCGCAGGGTCCACCTGACAGCTGACAGTGACCTCATTTTTCTGTGCGGCGGGCTTCAGCCGCTTCACGCTGGCAGCAACCGCTTTCGCTACACTGACAGGGTGCGCCGCCGGGTCCTCCCGCATATTTTCCAAACGGGAAAGCGCCAGCATATCGTCAATCAGGTGCTGCAAACGTTCCGCTTCCATATCCAGCACATCGTAAAAATAGGCTCGGGTTTCGGCATCACGATTTTCGCTTTTCAGCAGCTCGATGCTGGCACGGATAGAGGTCAGCGGTGTTTTCAGCTCATGGGTGACATTGCCCACAAATTCACTGCGCATCTGCTCTAAGCGCTTCATGCGGCTGATGTCACTGACAACAGCCAAAACACATTTATCCTCTTCCGCCACCGCCGCATACACGGTAAACTGCTGGCCCTCCGTCACACCGGCAATTTGTTCCTTATAGGGTACGCCGCTTATTCGTGCCTGCTGCATAACTCTGCCAACATGATTTAACAGCAGGCTGCTGTCAAGGGACGAACCGACCGCCAGATTGGGACAGGAAAGCAACTTTCGAAGCCGTTCATTAAAGAACAGGACGCGTCCCTCCCCGTCAATGGCAAGTACACCGTCGTCCATGCCTTCCAGCAAACTTTTCAGACGGCTTTGGCTGTGGCGCAGCTCTAGTATGGCATTTTCGGTACTGCAGCTCATTCGATTAAACGAGCGTGCCAGTCTGCCTACCTCATCATTGGGATTCTTTACAGACATTCGGCTGCTGTAATTTCCCCGGCTGATTTCCTCCGCCGCACTGGTCAGTTCCTGAAGCGGCTGAAACGTGTGGGACAGCATCGGCAGTGTTGCCGCACATGCAATGAAAATGCCGACAGCCAAACAAATACCCGCTGTGACCGCCAAATTCCGCATGGCCGTATCCATTTCGGTTGTGCGCAGCGCTGCACGCAGAATATACTGGGCATTCACGCGCTGTGCCGCATACAAATACCCTTCATGTGTGGTTTCACTCTGACGCAGGTCATAGCCGCGGCCGCTGTGCAGGGCTTGCTGTACCTCCGGCCGCTGCAAGTGGTTTTCGTGGATATCCTTACATTCGCTGTCCCCAATCACACGGCCGCTTCGTTCAATAATGCTGACACGCACCTGCTGCCCTGCTTTTTGCAGGGCACTGCCAAGCCTCTGTGCTTCCTTCTGCGGATTTTCTGCAAACTGCTCGGACTCCAACGAAGAAAGGGACAGAACCGCGTCCAGCCGTCGGCTGAATTCCCGCTGATACTGGCTGCGCAGCTGAAAAGCGCATAACAAAAAAGCTGCCACAAAGCTGACCACAACAATCAGAACATTCAGCAGCGCCATTTTCTTTTTCAAGTGTTCTCAGCCGCCTCCTGTGTACAAAATTTGTAGCCTACACCGCGCACAGTCAGGATTCGAGTGGGATTGTCCGGATTATCTTCTATTTTCTGACGCAGGTAACGCACATGAACGTCCACAGTGCGGGTATCGCCAAAATAGGCCACACCCCAGACTTTGTCCAACAGGGTGTCCCGTGTAAGAACCTTGCCCGCGTGACGCATCAACATACACAAAAGGTCAAATTCTTTTGCGGTCAGCTCCACTTCCTGCCCAACTTTTTGTACGGTATGGCGGGTAACGTCCACATGAATGCCCGCCCCATTCAGGACCGACTCCGGCACGTTCGGCTGCCGAGAAGCACGCCGCAGCACCGCACGCACACGGGCACACAATTCCTTTATGCCGAACGGTTTTGTTATGTAGTCATCTGCGCCCATTTCCAGGCCCAGAACTTTATCAATTTCCTCCCCTTTTGCGGTCAGCATCAAAATGGGAATCGCGTGTGTTTTCTCGTTCTGCCGCAGAGCACGACATATCTGCAGACCATCCATTCCCGGCATCATCCAGTCCAGCAGGACGGCATCCGGCCGCCGCAGACGGATGCCCTGCAGCAGCGTTTCTCCGTCCGGAAATTCGCCGGTTTCAAAGCCGGCGTCTTTTAAGCCAAATGCAATCAGCTTTCGAATATTCCGTTCATCATCTGCGATATACACCAGTGCCACTGCCTGTTCCTCCTCTTCCGGCATTTCTCTTACAGGAAAGCCCGTCAGGGAATAATTTTCCCACCTTTATTTAAATCTTTGTGTTCCCCTGTTACCATATAGATAACCCATTCCGCGATATTGGTTGCGTGGTCTCCCATGCGTTCCACATATTTAATAATGAACAATAAATCCGCGTCACGCATGACATGGGACGAATTCTGCGCAATGGACGTGCAAACTTCCAATACAATTTTCCCAAACAGAGCGTCCACTTCGTCATCGGCTTGGCAAATTTCTCTGGCCCGCTCCACATCTTGGCTTAGGAAAACATCCATCGCTCCAGAAAACATATTATCCACTTTTTCCAGTGTGGCAACGATATGGCTAAGCGGCAAGCTTTGGCTGTCCGACAACCCCTCGGCAGCAACCATTTCACAGATGTCCGCACACTGGTCCGCTTCCCGCTCCATATCCGTCAGGATTTTTAAACTGCCGGCAATGGTGCGCAGGTCACTGGCAATCGGCTGCTGACTGACAATTAGGTTCAGGCAAAGCTTCTCGTTTTCATTTTCCATATGGTCAATGCTGCCGTCACTTCCTGCAATCTGCCGGGCAAGTTCGGTATCCCCGGTACGAAGCACACGGATAGTAGACACAATCCGTTCGTGAATGGCATCTCCCATTTCGGTAATTCTCTGTGTAAGCTGTTCCAGCTCCTGGTCAAAATGTTTTCTGGGCAACTTGACTGCCTCCCTTATCATAGCATACTGACTGCATTCTGTCCAAATCTCCGCCCGGTCTTTGTCAGCCGAAACGGCCTGTAATATAGCGCTCGGTGCGTGCGTCTGTGGGGTTATTAAACATAGCGGTTGTATTTGTGTATTCCACCAAATGCCCCATCAGAAAAAATGCTGTATTGTCCGCAATGCGGGCCGCCTGCTGCATATTATGTGTCACAATAACGACCGTATACTTTTTGCGCAGGTCGTCCATCAGGTCCTCTATCTTCAGTGTAGAGATTGGGTCCAGCGCACTGGTGGGTTCATCCATCAATAGAATTTCTGGCTGCACAGCCAGCGCCCGTGCAATGCACAGCCGCTGTTGCTGCCCGCCGGACATACCCAGCGCGCTTTTTTTCAGCCGGTCTTTTACTTCGTCCCACAGGGCCGCTGCCTTTAGGCTGGTTTCCACAATCTCGTCCAGTTTTGCCTTGTTCTTAGTACCGTGAATGCGTGGTCCATAGGCAATATTATCATAAATGCTCATGGGAAAGGGGTTGGCTTTTTGAAAGACCATGCCTGCCCGTTTGCGCAGCAGGGTTACATCCATATCCGGTGCATAAATGTCCTGTCCGTCTATTGTAATGGAGCCGGTAATGCGGCAGCCAGGGACCAAATCATTCATACGGTTCAGCGTTTTCAGGCAAGTGGACTTGCCGCATCCAGAAGGCCCGATAAAAGCCGTAATGCGGTTTGATGCAATCCGCATAGTTAGATTTTTCAGCGCGTGCAGGGAATCCTGTGCACTTTCATAGTACAGGTTAAGATTTTCAATGCCGACTTTGACGTGGTCGATACCGGAAAGTTCCCCATAAACCGTTTTGTCCTCTTCCCCATCTGCCAGCTGTGCAGCAGTTTTTTCCTGCTGCGTTGTCTGCGGAGCGGCCGCTGTGCGGATACTGCTGCTCCATGTCATTTCTCCGTTATTCATACGCAACCTCCCTATTTTTCGGTTCATGACTCGGTACCGGTTGCTTTCCGGTCCAAATGGCGGTTAAGCAGACGTGCCAGCAGGCTGAAAAGCAGCACCAACAGGATAAGAATGGCGGAACTGAAGTTGGCAATCTGCGTCGCATTGGAGGCAATCGATTCCGTTCGGGAAGCCCATACCTGCAAAGCCAGCGTTTCACCGGGGCGGAATGGGTTGAGCGCACAGGTTGGCGAGGCCAAATTCCAGTTGCTCCAGTTGATGTCGGTACTCATACCCGCCGTGTACAGCAACGCTGCCGCTTCCCCAAATCCGCGGCCGGCGGCCAAAATGACGCCGGTCATAATGCGCGGGACACAGGCCGGCAGCAGCATTTTGGTAATGGACTGCCAGTGTGTTGCGCCCAGCGCCAGGCTTCCCTCTTTATACTCCTGTGGCAGTGCACGAAAAGCGTCTGCTGTTGTTGTGGTAATCAGCGGCAGACACAAAAGGGAAACAGCCAGCGCACCGGCAAACAGGTTCCACTGGGAATGCGTCATTAAAATGAATACCAGATAGCCGAACAGGCCGATGACAATTGAGGGCAGTGAAGAAAGCGCTTCCACACAAATGCGGACAAAATGTGTTAGTGGGCCGTCCTTCGCGTACTCAGCCAAATAAATACCCGCCAAAATGCCAATTGGGACACTGATAAGCAGTGCTAAAAAGACGAGATAAAGCGTATTAAACAGTTGGTTGCCCACGCCGTCCTCTGTAAAGGAAAGCATCTGCGGTGTTGCATCCCGAAAGCCATTAATCAAAATGTACGCCACAAAAGCGAGCAGCAACAGTAGGAAAAAGCCCGCCACTGCGTAAAACACACCGGTCATGAAGCGGTCCGCTGTGCGGCTGCGTCGGCTTGCTGCCTGTGCTTGTTCTTTATTTTTCATTTTCCCTTTTCCGCCTTTCCCAAAATAAGATGTACCAGAAAAATGAACAGGAGGGAAATCAGCAGCAGCAGCAGTGCCATGGTCCACAATGCTGTGTTATACTCGCCGCCTTCCGCCGCGCCGCCCATATCCGCGGCAATGGCCGCAGTCAGGTTGGTCGTCGGTGAAAAGATATTGACCGGAAAAGCTTTGCGCTGACCAATGACCATGGCCACCGCCAGCGCTTCGCCAAAGGCGCGTGCCAGCCCCAATATAATGCCCGTAAAAATTCCGGACTTAGCCGATGGCAGCACCGTTTTATAAATGGTCTGCCAACGGGTGGCCCCCAAGCCATAGGAAGCCTCCCGGCAGCTGCGCGAAACACCGCGAATGGCATCCGCCGAAACGGTCGTAATAGACGGATATATCATAATTGCCAATACGATTGCCGCCGTGAGTACACCGTATCCCATCTGCAGGTGAAACACACGACGGATAAACGGCACCAGCACACTCATGCCAACCCAGCCGTACACAACGGACGGGATTCCAACAAAGATTTCCGCCGCGGGCTGAAAGACACGTTCCCCAAAGCGCGGGGAAATTTCAGTCATAAACACCGCGGAAGCGATGCTGCCCGGCAGCGCAATGAGCAAAGCCAAGCCGCAGGTCAGCAGTGAGCCGACAATGAAAACCGCCGCACCGACCGAGCCGCCGCCCGTAAAATCATCCGCCGGGTCCCAGTGGGAAGAAAACAGGAATTCCCCCACACTGTGTCCATACTTTGTAAACGTACCCAGCCCTTTGTACGCAAGGAAAATTCCAATGGCGAACGTAATGGCAATCATAAAAATGCCGAAGGCGGTCACCACAATACGGCCGGCGTTGTCCTTCCTGACCTTATGCTTTCCCTTCATTTGCTCTGCATTCCTCTTTTCTCTGCAATGAAAAAAGGCAGCGCACGTCCGCCTTTTTCCGCTGGGTTTCTTTACTTGCTGGATTTGTTTTCTTCCGCGTTGCGGCTGTTGGTAACAGACGATTGTATTTTGGAAGTTACGCCATAGCCAAGTTCCTCCATTTTGCCGCTGTATTCACTGGATACAATATAATTGAGATATGCTTTTACGGCGCCTTTGGCTTCACCCTTTGTGTACATATGCTCGTAGCCCCAAACTGGGTATTTTCCGTTGTAGGTATTTTCTAGTGTCGGTGCCGTCCCGTCAATCGAAATGGTGGAAACACGGTCCTTGTTGTTGCCCACCAGATAGCTGAGCGCAACATAACCGACGGCGCCTTTATTCTCTTCAATGCTTTTCAGCAAAATTCCGGAGTTGTCAGTTTCGAGGGCTGCATTTGAGGCCTCTTCCTTACCCCCCAGCGCATATTTTGCAAACAGTGCGCGGGTTCCGGAGGTCTTTGGACGCGTCATCAGAACAATCGGTTCATCCGGCCCGCCAACTTCTTTCCAGTTCTTTGTCTTTGCCGTGAAAATATCAATTAACTGCTCTTTGGTCAGGTTTTTAACCTTGTCCCCCACGTCCTTGTTGACAATCGTTGCCATGGAAACAACACAAACTTTGTGGTCAACCAGTACAGATGCTCTATCAGATGAAAGCTTGGCCGCGGCGGCAACGTCCGAATTGCCGATATCAACCGAACCGTCGGCAACCTGCTTTAGGCCTGTGCCGGAACCGCCGGCATTCAGTGTAACCGAAACATTCGGATTCTTGGCTTTAAAAGCTTTTGCCGCATTCTGCGCCAGCGGCAGCAGTGCGGAGGAGCCGGAGCCAATCACTGTACCGGAAACAGCACCTGTACCGCTGCCTGTTCCGGAATACGGCGCGGCCGACTGACACCCCGCAAAGAAAACCGCCATACACATGGCTCCTGTTAAAACAGAACCTACTTTTTTTTTCATAACCAAGGCCCTCTTTTCTGTTTGTTTCCTTTTATTCTGCCCTCTGCGTTCGATTTTCATTTTATTTATCCTGTGTAAAATCCATGTTAAATGCGGATTAGATTCAGATTAAGATTGATTTTTTAGTGCTTTGCGGTTACAATAATGAATAGATTGTATAATATCATAAAAAGTGCTTGCAAATTTTGTTTGTTTCTTTTTTTCAGTCACAAAATCATTCGACATGGCGGCATTAGGCCACCAAAAAAGGAGAGGATTTGTAACCATGAAGGATGAACGCTTCCTAAAGCTAATGAGCCGAACCTACCCAACTGCACAGGCCACCGCCGCTGAGATTATTAACCTAAAGGCCATTCTCACCCTACCAAAGGGAACCGAATACTTTTTCAGTGACCTGCACGGGGAAAGCGGTGCGTTCCTATACCAACTGCGCAGCGCCAGCGGTGTTGTCCGCCGGAAAATCAACGACTTATTTGAACAGAGCCTTGGCACCGATGAGCAGGACGAGCTTGCTGCACTCATCTATTACCCGGAATCCGGACTGGAAAAAGCACACCGCCAAAAAGAAAATTATGACGACTGGTCACGCATTACTATTTACCGCCTAGTAGAGCTGTGCAAAGATGCCGGAAGCAAGTACACCCGCAGCAAAGTCCGTAAAAAAATGCCGGAAAACTTTGCCTACATCATAGACGAATTGATGCACGCAAGCGGCAGCAACAAACAGCATTATACCCATGAAATCATTTTTACGATTGTGGAAACCGGCATGGGGGACGATTTCATTATTGCGCTGTGCTACCTGATTCAAAGCATTTTAGTAGACCGCCTACATATTATCGGCGACGTGTTCGACCGCGGCCCACACGCGGACGTGATTATGGATGCCTTAATGGAGCAGCGAGACATCGACATTCAGTGGGGCAACCACGATATGTCCTGGATGGGTGCCGCCTGCGGAAGTCCGGCATTGGTTGCCAACGTGGTGCGCCTCGGCATTAGCTACAACAACTTTGATGTGCTGGAAGACGGCTATGGTATTAACCTGCGCCCGCTGTCCGATTTTGCAGCCCGCATTTATGCCGATGATCCCTGCTCCTGCTTCTCTCCCCACACACTGGATGCAAACGAATATGACCCCGTTGACCTGCCGCTGGCGGCAAAAATGCACAAAGCCATCACGATTATCCAGCTGAAGCTGGAAGGGCAGCTGATTCACCGGCACCCCGAATACCATATGGAAAACCGTCTGCTGCTGGAACGCATTGACTTCACCGCAAATACCACTCGGGTAGATGGTACTACCTATCCGCTGCGGGACACCCTCTTCCCCACTGTAAACCCCAAATCCCCGCTGAAACTGACAGCGGAAGAGCAGGAGCTTATGCACGCACTGGTTTCTTCTTTCAGTCATTCGGAACGCTTGCAGCGGCATATTCGCTTCCTGTTCTCCAACGGCAGCATGTATCTGTCCTGTAACTCAAACCTGCTGTATCATGGCTGCATTCCACTGAAAAAGGACGGTTCCTTTGCCACTGTTTCCATTAACGGCAAAACATACAGCGGCAAGTCCTATTTTGACTACATAGATACGACTGTGCGGCAGATGTTCTTCTCGCCGCATGGCAGCCACGTCCAACAAAACGCCGCCGATTTCGCATGGTACCTGTGGTGCGGTCCGCTTTCTCCTCTGTTCGGAAAGAGCAAGCTGTCCATGTTTGAACGGTATTTTCTGGACGACCCGAAAACACGCGTGGAGGTCATGAATCCTTATTATACCCATCTGGATGACCAAAAAGTCTGTGAAAATATTCTGGAAGAGTTCGGACTGGACCCCGCCACCAGCCATATTATCAACGGCCATGTGCCCGTTCGTCTGAAAGAGGGAGAGTCCCCCATTAAGGCTGGCGGAAAACTCTTTATGATAGACGGCGGCATCAGCAAAGCCTACCAAAATCAGACCGGCATCGGCGGCTATACGTTGGTTTACAACTCACACTATCTAGCACTGGCGCAGCACATGCCGCTGGCTCCTGGCAAACGAATGGAAGAGCAAAGCCCCAAGGTACAGATTGTAGAAGCGGTTAAAAAGCGCGTGACCGTCGGTGACACAGACACCGGCGCCGAACTGCGTCAGCAAATAGCGGAATTGGAAGACCTCCTGGCAGCTTACCGTTCCGGCCAGTGCAAAGAAAAGATTCGCAAATAATTCACGGCCGCTTTATTATAGAAAAAGAGGAAAGGCAAGCCACCGCTTTAGTGGTCTGCCTTTCCTCTTTTGTTGCATTCTTTCTAATCAATCCACAGGACGCTTGTATTCCTGTTCGCAGTAAATGCAGCGGTAGCGGCGTGTTTTTTCGTCACACAGCTGAAAAACCTGGTCAATGCCTTCTTCTATGGTTGTAATACAGCGGGGATTTTTACATTTGATAACATTCTTAATATACTTGGGCAGTGTCGGCGTTTTTTTCTTCGCAATATGTCCGTTTTCAATATAGTTAACGGTTACGTTTGGATCCAAAAAGCCCAGGACGTCCAAATCGACATCTACGTTGCCCTCTATTTTAATAATATCTTTGCGGCCGTACTTGCTGCTGCGCGCATTTTTAATGACAGCAACACAGCAGTCCAGCTTTTCCAGCTGCAGCAGGTCGTAAATACGCATACTGGTGCCGGCCTCGATATGGTCTATGACAATGCCTGTCTGTAAAGAATCAATATTCAGCATGGCAGCTTCACCCCCAGCAGTCTTAAAATCAAAGCCTGGCGCACATAAACACCGTTCTGGACCTGGTCAAAGTAGGCGGCACGCGGGTCGTCATCTACGTCCAGTGAGATTTCATTGACACGCGGCAGCGGGTGCAGAACGTACATATCCGGTTTGGCTGCTTTCATTTTTTCCGCCGTTAGCACATAGCTGTCCTTCAGACGGACATAGTCCTCTTCGTTAAAGAAGCGTTCCTTCTGGACTCGGGTCATATACAGGATATCCAGCTTTGGCAGGACCTCATCCAGACTTCTGACCTCTTGGAATGGAATATTCTGCGGCCGCAGGACTTCGTCAATAATATAGCCGGGTACCCGCAGCTCTTCCGGTGAAATGAGGATAAACCGAATGCCAGAATAGCGTGCCAATGACTTTATCAGGGAATGTACCGTACGGCCAAACTTCAGGTCACCGCACAAACCGATGGTTAAGTCATGCAAGCGGCTTTTTTTGCAGCGAATGGTCATCAGGTCCGTCAGTGTCTGTGTGGGGTGCTGGTGACCACCGTCACCGGCATTGATAACCGGAATTTTGGAAAAGTGTGCGGCTCGGCGGGGTGCACCCTCTTTGGGGTGACGCATAGCACAGATATCCGCGAAGCAGGAAACTACTCGAATGGTGTCTGCTACACTTTCCCCTTTGGTTGCGGAGGAGGTTGAAGCAGAATGAAAGCCCATAACGCTGCCGCCCATGTTCAGCATGGCGGTTTCAAAGCTGAGGCGGGTGCGGGTACTTGGTTCATAGAACAAAGTTGCCAGCTTTTTTCCGTCGCAGGCATGTGCGTACTTCTGGGGATGCGCAGAAATGTCATCTGCAAGGTTCAGCAAATCATCAATTTCAGAAACGGACAGGTCTAACGGGTCGATTAGATGTCTTACCATATTTCCTCCTGTATTTTTGCAGCCTGCCTGCATGAAACAGACTGCGGTGAAAGGGAGCCAGTCATCTGTGTTCCGCTTTCTGGGCATACAAGCTTTCCTGCGGTTTTATTTTTGGCAAAGCGGACGGCAGGCGTTCTTCAGCCATGCCTGTTCCTCCGCTGTCAGATGCGGTGCCAGTGTTTGGTAAACAGTGGCATGGTAGCGGTCGAGATAAGCAATTTCATCACTGGAAAGCAGCTCCGGCAGAATAGCCGTATGGTCTATGGGGAACATGGTCAGCGGGTGGAACGCGTAAAACTGACCGTATTCCGTTTTTTCGTCCATAACAACTTCCAGCGTATTTTCCGTACGAATGCCGAACTTGCCTTCCATATAGATACCCGGTTCATCGGTGATAGTCATGCCGGGAACCAGCGGAATCGCGGACCGGAAGCTGTGCGGGCCTTCATGTACAGCACCCATGTATCCCACGCCGTGGCCGGTGCCGCAGCGATAATCCAGCCCGTGCTTCCACACCTGCACACGGGAAAGAGCGTCCAGCTCATGACCGGTAGTGCCCTGCGGGAATTTGGCGTCTGCCAAATCGATATGGCACTTCAGCACCCATGTAAAGCATTCTTTTTCTTCCTGTGTCAGCGGGCCCATGGCGAATGTACGCGTCACGTCCGTCGTGCCGGTCAGGTACTGTCCGCCGGAATCCACCAGCAGAAAGCTCTTCGGCTGTAGGTCAGAGTGCTGCTCTTTTGTGGGGCCATAGTGCATCATCGCTGCATTCGGGCCGTAGGCCGCAATGGTTTCAAAGCTTTCGCCGCGGTTGTCCGGCTGCTGTGCACGGTACTTGTGGGCAATTTCCGCAGCATCCCATTCGGTCAGTGGCTCCCCCGCTGCCATGCGGCGCTCCAGTTCCATTTTGAAGCGTACCAGTGCAACACCGTCGTAAACATGGCAAATGCGCATATTGGCACATTCTGTCTTGTTTTTCACTGCCTTCAGGTTGGTAATGATGTCCCCGCCGGCCACTAACTTCCGGTCCTTGTTTTCTGCTAAGCAGGTGCAAATATCAAAACTGGTGTTTGCCCGGCTGACCAGCACGGTTCCGGCAGCAGCACCAGCACGCAGGTCCTCTTCCAGCTTGTTGTAGGGACGTACCTCTACGCCGGATTTTGCAAGATAATCCGCGGCTGATGCCTGAATCCGCTTTTTGTCAAGATACAGGTATGCTTTTTCTGTCGTGACCAGTAGGAATGCAATGGCAAAAGGATTATAGTCAACATCTGCGGCACGTAGATTGGTTGCCCACGCAACATCGTCCAGCAGGCTATACAGCTGTGCATCTGCTCCGGCCTTTTTAAGCTCTGCACGAACCTGTGCCAGCTTGTCCGCACAGGTGCAGCCCGAATAGCGGTCCTCCAGCAAGTAAACCGGTGTTTCCGGCAGCGCCGGACGGTCCTCTTTCCACACGTCCGCTACGAGGTCCAAACTGATGAGTTTAGCACCGGTGGTATCCAGTTCCTTCTGTACATTTTCAGCTTCCAGCTCCGAAAAAATGCGGCCGTCCACCGCCACTTTTCCCCCGGGAATTGCCTTTGCAAGATAGGCGCCAACAGTAGGAACACCGGGTTCACGCATACGCATCAGCCGAATCGGTGTGCCCTTCAGCTGTTGGTCCGCCTGAATAAAGAAGCGGCCGTCTGTCCACAAACAGCTCTCCTTTTTCGTAACAACCAGTGTGCCGGCATCTCCGGTAAAACCGGAAAACCACCGCCGAGACTCCCAGTGTGCCGGAATGTATTCACTCATGTGCGGGTCGCTGGTCGGCAAAATTACCGCATCTGCCCCATGCTGTGTCATCTGCTGACGCAGCGCCTCTAATTTTTCAGCAACAGTCATTGTTTCTCCTTTCCCGCGGACGGCTTTTTCTGCGCAGAAAAAAAACTCACCCGAAGAAACCTGCTCTTCGGATGAGCCTTTCCTTTACAAACGGTACTGCCGTACCGCGGTCTTATCTTTTTGATGGGAATAAAGGAATCCAGTCTTTTGGGCAGCACAAAACGGCGCCGCCTGCAGAGCGGGTTTAGAACAGTATACGAGTTTTCTCGCAAGCTGTCAAGTCACCTTTTTGATTTCGTACAAGGCAACGATTACTGCCGCTGCGAAAACGGCACATACGGCCGGTGCTGTGCAACCGATTTGTAGGCCGGACGGATAATTTTGCCGCCGTTAATGCGTTCCTCCAGCAAATGTGCACTCCAGCCCGCGATACGCGCCATGGCAAAGACTGGCGTAAACAGCTCGATAGGCAGGCCCAGCATATAATAAACGAAGCCGGAATAAAAATCGATATTTGCGCTGACGCCTTTGTATGTTTTCCGTTCCTGTCCGATAATTTTGGGTGCCAGCTGCGCCACCATAGCATACAGGTCGTACTCTTTCTGCCTGCCCTTTTCCTCGGACAGTTTTTCAACGAATTTCTGGAAAATGAGGGCGCGCGGGTCACTGATGCTGTATACAGCGTGTCCCATGCCATATATTAGTCCCTTGTGGTCAAAGGCTTCGCCGTGCAGCAGCTTCCGCAGATAACAGCCGACCTCTTCCTCATCGTTCCAGTCATGCACTTTTTCCATCATGTCTGAAAACATCTGCACGACCTTGATATTGGCACCGCCGTGTTTCGGGCCTTTCAGGGAACTGAGCGCCGCCGCAATGACAGAGTAAGAATCTGTACCGGAAGAGGCGACAACGTGTGTTGTAAAGGTAGAGTTGTTGCCGCCGCCGTGCTCAGCGTGCAGCACCAAAGCGAGGTCCAGAATACGTGCCTCCAGCTCACTGTATTTGTTGTCGATACGTAGCATATACAGAATATTTTCCGCCGTGGAAAGGTTATCACGCGGGGTATGAATGAAAAACGGCTGACTGGAGTCCGCATTATGGGCATACGCCTGATAGCCGTAAACCGCCAGCTGCGGGAACAGCGCAATCATCTCAATACACTGACGCAGCGTATTTTCCACACTGGTGTCATTGGCGCGCTCGTCATAGGCATACAGTGTCAGCACACTGCGTGCCAATGTATTCATCATGTCGCAGCTGGGCGCTTTCATAATAATATCCCGCACAAAATTGGTCGGAAGTGTGCGGTATTTGTTCAGCAATCCGCGAAATTCCTCCAGCTGACCGGCTGAAGGCAGCTCACCAAACAGCAGAAGATATGCTGTTTCTTCAAAACCGAAGCGGTTTTCCGTAAGAAAGCCGCGTGTTAGGTCATTGATGGAAATGCCGCGGTAGTATAATTCGCCGGGGATAGGAACCTTTTTGTCGTTTACAATCTTCTTTGCCCGTACCTCACTGATGTCAGTCAGTCCGCAGAGCACGCCTTCCCCATTGATATCACGCAGGCCGCGTTTTACATCGTACTTCATGTAAAGGGAGGGGTCAAGGGCATCATGCTGTACACTTAGCTGTGTCAGTTCTCTAATTTTTGGTGTAATTTCAAAGAAATCACCGGCAGTATTTGTTTTAACCAAGTGGCTCACTCTCTTTCTCAAAAATCCCTTCTGTTTGATGACTGCTTTTTGCTTTACCGCAAAAAATTATAAAATTAGTATAAAGGAAATCAAATACGCCTTTATGTGTGCAATGTAAATTTTTTGTAAACAGGCGGGGCCGTACTTTTCTATGCACGGCATCCCGCTTGTTTTCATATAGGAATTCTGTTATACTATAATTATTTCATTTTATAAAAAATCCCGCCGAAAGGAGGCTCCTTTATGAATTATCAAATCATACACTGCCCTTACTGCGGGCTGGAACTGCATGTGCCGGAAGAAACCGGAAAAATCGTCTGTATGTATTGTGCCAAGCCGATTGACCTTAAGTCCCTGTTTGCTTCCACAACGCTGGAACCAGACGGAGGAATGCGGCTGCAGCATGCCCTCACCGCACTGGAGCCCTCTTTGTTCCGGTTTGAAAAGGAAGAACCCGCTTTTACCAAAAAAGACTATCCCACCTGTTTTGCCGCCTACAGCAGCCGCCTTGGCATTGCCCTGAATGCCCTGCACGGCGGTACAGAGGAAGACTGTGAGTCCTTTGCCCATGCCATAATGTCCCGCATTGCGGACGAGCTGGTAACACGCCATGTCCGTAGCAGCCGCAGCGGTGCTTTTTTTGCTTACCGCATGATGATAACGGTCTATCTGCTGCCCGTACTGCATGACAGTCCGGTACCGGAGGCGTCCCCTGTGCTGGAATCTTTCCTGAAAATATGGAACAGCAGGTATCCTGAAGAACCGCTGAATGCCGTTGGCTTTGATAAAATTAACACTGGTTGGCGCAAGCACGGGTGCTATATTACCACGGCTGTCTGTCACTCCCTGCGCAAGCCGGACAACTGTGACGAACTGCAGACGCTGCGCCGCTTTCGTGACAGCTGGCTTCTGCATCAGCCGGGAGGTCATCTTCTGGTACAGGAATACTACACGTTTGCACCGACGATTGCAGAAGCCATTGATGCTTCCCCCAGCCGCGCACAGACTTACCGTTCCCTTTGGGAACAGGCTATATTCCCCTGTGTGCAGGATGTCCATGCAGGAAGAAACGCTCGCTGCCTGCAGCGCTACACCTGCATGATGCTGCATTTGGAACGAACCTATCTTTCTTAAATAAAAACAGCAGATATCAAAATGGACCAGGCGGTATTTTCCCCACCTGGTCCATTTTTTATGTTTGCAGCAGCAAACTATTCTATTCTGCCGTCAGTCGTTCTGTCCTAAGCTAATATATACAAATTGCCCCATCGGCAATCGTGTCTGCAAGCGGCGTAACAGCTTTGGCGGTCACAACTATTTTTGCCAGCTCCCATATAACTGCATTCAGCGCGGCACTGCCGACCAGATAAACATTGATGCCGTCACCATAGTCAGCAGATGCATTGTTCGCCTAAAAACGGCCTAAAACCTGTGTGTGCCTGCCTCACTTCCCGGTTAAAACAGCCTGCAAATACATCCGCTAAATGGCTCTAAAACCCCATTTTCCCAACTCTCTGTACTGATTAACGGTTCAAAATCATCCTGCAGGGCAATCGTTTTTTTCTGGTCCGTGTTATTCAGCACAGTTGCCAACCTGCTTTCTCCGCAGGCTCTGATTAGGTAAAACACACCTTCTTCTGCATACATACGAATTGTTCCATACTGCAGTGCTTTTTCTTTTTTGCGCAGTGCAATGATTCTCTGATAGAAGTGAAACAAATCCTCGTCCCAGTTTGCACGGTTCCAGTCAAATGTTCGCCGGCAGTCCGGGTCACCGCCGCCTTCCATGCCAATCTCACTTCCATAATAAATGCAGGGCATCCCCACATAACTGAACAAAAATAATACTGCCATACGCAGCAGGCGCTTATCCCCGCCGCACCATGTTAAAAAGCGCATAGTATCATGACTGTCCAGAAGATTAAGCATGGCAAAATCGGCTTGCTCGGAATTGCACATTAGGAAGCCGGAAAGGTCTTCCGTAAACTGTGCGGCGTCCACCTCCCGCCGGGCAAAAAACTGGATGCACGACTTTGTGACTGGGTAGTTCATTACGCTATCAAACTGGTCACCCTGCAGCCATGGAAAAGCATTGTGCCAATTTTCTCCTATAATCAATGCTTCTGGATTTATCGCCTTTACGGTCTTGCGAAAATCGCGCCAGAAGCCATGGTTCACTTCGTCTGATACATCCAACCGCCAACCGTCAATGCCAGTGTCCTTTGTCCACATGGAAACAGTATTCAAAAGGTACGCTTCCAGTTCCGGATTTTCCGTGTTGAGTTTTGGCATACTGGGGCTGGTACCAAAGACGCGGTAATTCAGGCGGGAAAGGTCAAGCGGCTTGGTGTAATCATGCGCTTCTTCCTCAGTGAAGCGCCCCACCGGAAAGCTGTCGATGTGGAACCAATCTTTGTAAGGAGATTGCTCCCCGCGCTCCAGCACATCCTGAAACGGTGCAAATGACCAGCTGCTGTGGTTGAACACACCATCCAGCACAACGCGGATGCCCATCTCATGTGCCCGCTGCACCAGTTTACAGAGCAGTTTTTTGCTGCCGAACATCTCATCCACTTTACGGTAATCCGTTGTATCATATTTATGATTACTGGGTGACTGGAAAATCGGTGTCAGGTAAATTCCACTCACACCAAGTTCCTGCAGATATGGCAATTTGTCCAGCACCCCCTGCAAATCACCGCCGTAAAAGCTCTGCGATTTTGGCGGCTGTCCCCACGGTGTCAGCGGTTTAGGGTCATTCGTGCGGTCACCATTGCAGAAGCGCTCCACAAAAATCTGATAAAAAATGGTGGAATGTACCCAGTCCGGAATGCGGTGCAGGTCGGTTTCATTGATATACGGGTACTGAAAGTAATGGAAATAGGCATTCTGGTCATCAAACGTATCCGTAAAACCGGATTCCGAGTAAACCAGCGTCTGGGTACCATCGCTCACTTCAAAGTAGTACCCCAGCCGTGAATCCTCTGTATGAAAACGATACTGGTAGTAATCAAACAGCCGGTCGGAGAAAATTTTCTCCATTTTATATGCTTTTTTATCCTGCCAGCGATGCTTCAGCGAAATTACTACCCACACCTCTGTACAGTCGTCCTTCGCCGTACGCAGCCGGATGTCTAAATCCTTGTCTGTGTACGCATAAGCGTAGTTGCTTTTTGGAATATGACAAAAACCCTGGAGATTCAAAATATTATCCTTCTTTCCTGTTATTTGGAACGTGAAGCCGCAGCTAAATTCGAGATTTTATTCTTCTTTCAGGAAAGAATCCCAATCGCTTTTTGCCTTGGTCGCAGCAGCCTTCGGCGTCATCTGGCCGTCAAAAACTGAAGGTCCAACGTTGGCACAAATCGTCCAGAAGTAACTGATGCGCTTGGCCGTCGGCATTGGAGTGGATTCGTTGAAGCATTTTACAATGGCACTGAGCTGTTTGTCCTGTGCCAGTCCCTTAATCTTGGAAATGTCTTTGCGGGAAGTAACGCAGGAAGCATCAGAGTAAAGCAGTTCTGCACCCTCATCAGAAACCAGATACTGTGCAAAAAGCTGTGCCGCATTCGGATACTTGCTGTAAGCGGAAACCTGTGCATTCTGTACAAAGGCGAAGGAAGTTTCTTTCTTACCATCATATGTTGGCAGCGGCGCTACACCAAAATCGGTCTTGGAGTCACGTAATGTCTTGACGTTCCATGGGCCGCTGATAAGATAGGCAGTCTTACCAGTAACAAACTGATTGGTCAGGAAGTCCCAGTTTGCAAGGTCACCGGACGCGGCAGGCATCAAATCATGATACTTTTTAAGTACCTCCAAGCCCTTTTCAAATTCTGGTGTATCAAAATCAGGTTTGTCATTGTCTGTGCCGTCTTTTCCAAAAGGCTTGTAGCCGTATGTACTCAGCATTGGATAAATAGTTGCACCTTCACTGACATTAGAAAGGAACCAGAATTTATTCTGTGATGCGTTGTTAAAGCTCTTTGACTCCTTCAATAGCTGTTCAAAACTTGTCGCCGGAGCACCTTTGACCAGCTTCTTGTTGTAGAACATCACATAGGTTTCAACGGAGACCGGGACACCGTAAACACCGCCGTCCACGGTGACCGTCTTCATGGCAATGTCGCTGACATCCTGCTTCATTTTTGCAGTAATGCGGCCATCCAACTTCAGCAGAAGCCCCGCCCGCTGATTCTCAATGGTTTTGTCATGCGGGCTCATAAAGACATCCGGTCCTTTGCCAGAGACAGTTTCCAGATTCGTTTTGTTCTGGTCATAGACGCTGCCGTCCTCAGCAGTAACCGGCACACCGTACTTTGCCTCAAATTTCTTTGCAATCGCTTTTGCAAAATTCAGCTGGCTTGCGCTGCTGGTACGGAACGTCAGTTTTGCGCCGCTTTCCGGTTTCAGTTCACCGGTCGCGGAGGAAGCGGCTGCGCTGCCCGCCGCAGAAACGGTTTTTGCGTTTTGCGGCAAAGGCTTTCCGCAGCCCGCCATAGAACCAGCCATCAATACGCTGAGTGTTAATGCAAGCACTCTTTTCGATTTCATAATCATAGCCTCCTAGTATAAATAACTTCAGCCTTTGTTTGCACCTGCCGTAATACCCTGTACCAGATATTTCTGGAAAACAATGAACAGAATCGTAATCGGCACGGCAATAATTACAGCACCGGCGGCAAACATGGTGAAGTTTGTGTTTTCACGGCCGGTAATCAGACCATACAGGCCAACAGCCAGTGTTTTGCTGGTATCGCTGGAAAGCAGCATATTCGGCAAAATATAGTCCATCCACGGCATCATAAACTGGGAAACCGCGCAATATGTAATGATAGGCGTAGAAAGCGGCAGTACAATTTTACGAAATGTTCCAAAATACGAACATCCGTCAATGTAGGCTGCTTCGTCCACTTCTTTCGGCAAGCCGTCCAAGTAGCCCTTCACCAGCCAGACATTATAAGGAATGGCACCAGCCACATAGATGATTACCAATGCAACAGGTTTATCCAGCAGGCCGAAGTTCAGGAACAGCGTATACAGCGCTGTCATGGACAAAAAAGTCGGAAACATGGACAACAGTAGAATCGTCATCAGGCTGGTCTTTTTGCCCTTGAATTTAAACCGGGACATAATCCATGCTGTAATCAGAATCAGTGCCACACTGAAAACTGTATTCAGCACTGCGATTGTCAGGGAATTTAAAAACCACCGCTTATAATTCGTTTGCTGAAACAAATGGCGGAAATTATCAAGCGTCAGTGTTTTTGGAATCAGCGAGGTGGTTGCAAGACCGTTGCCCGGATTAAATGCGGAAAGCACAATCCAGACAATCGGTATCAGCACCAGCGCCGACATAAGTATTAGTTCCAGATGCACAAAAAAGGAATCTACTCTTTTTTTCATACCTCACATCTCCTTAAATGCATTGGTACGGCGGAAGTTCCAGATGGACACAGCAGCAATAAAGAGGAAAATCAGAATGTTCATGACCGCTGCCATATTGTACATCCGCTGGTCCAGTGTTAGCTTGTAAATCCATGAAATAAGAATATCCGTATCGCCCGCGAACTGGTAGGAAGGATTGGTCGGTCCGCCGTTTGTCAGGAAGTAGATGGAACCAAAAGCATTGAAATTACCCGCAAGGTTCATAACAATCAGCGGTGCGGTTGCGTTGGTCAGCAGCGGCAGCTTGATATGTGCAAACACCTGCATCTTATTTGCACCGTCAATTTCTGCCGCTTCGTACAAATTGGTATCCTGATTGGACATAATGCCAAGCAGCATAACCATAAACTGTGGGAAACCCATCCACAGGTTTACCAGAATTATAGAAATCTTCGCAATTGTCGGGTCAGTCAGAAACGGAATACGGCTGTGAATCAGGTGTATATCCATCAGGAACTGATTCAGTGGCCCAAACTGCCCGTTAAGCAGATTGCGGAATACCAGAAGTGAAATCATACCCGGAATTGCCCATGGCAGGATAAAGATTGCCTGAAAGATACCGCGGTGTTTGACATGGCGGCTGTTCAGAATAAGCGCCTGAAACAAGCCGAGAAAGTATGTGGAAAAAGTTGCGCACACTGCCCAGACAACTGTCCAGCCCAGCACACTGAAGAAAGTTTGTGACCAAATCGGCACATTGAAAAGCTTGGCGAAGTTTTTCAGTCCCACCCAGCTGACCAGCTGTGCCGGTGGCATATGGTTTGCATCATAGTTCGTAAAGGCTGTCAGCACAGAAAACACAATCGGCATAAAAACGACCAATGCAATAATGATACCGATTGGCAGCAGCACCAAATATGGAAACGCCTTGCGCCGCTGGATACGGCCTGACACCGTTTCAATCTTCCCAGTTTCATCCAGCTGCCGTCCAAGCCGGTACGCGTCCCGGATATTCCAGATGAAAATGCCCACAAACACCAGCAGTCCCATCAGCGCTAAAATTCCGTTGATAAGCAGCATCGTGGAATGGTCGCCGCCAACCCCCGGCACTGTGCCAAGTGTGAACAACCCCCACAGCCCTTTGGTGAAGTAGCCGCCGTAAATCCCTATGTCAAAGTTCTGAATTTCACCGGTAAACCAGTTGAGCCAATAGCCGGAAAGCAGCTCAATCGCCACCAGCAATATCTGCACCGCAAAGAACAAAATTCCCCGAACTTTCTTTTTTGCAATGAAAAACTGTCCGCTTCCCCAAAAAATGCAGGAAAGGATAACAGAACTGACTTTTTTCTTCATTTTTCAACCTCCCTAAATATCTTCCCACAAAAACAATTTTCAAATTGCCATTCATTTTTACCGGTGCTATAATAGCCACATAAGTACAAGGAAGAGAGCGCTATATATGGAAAATCGTAAAGTCACCATGCGAGATATTGCAAAAGACTGTGGTATCTCCGTCGCCACGGTATCCTACGTTCTAAATCATTCCGAGAAGGAGAAAATCAGCCATGAAACACGGCTGAAAGTGATGGAATCTGCCACACGGCTGCACTATGAACCGCATGCAGTGCGTGCTTCCAGCAAGACCAGAAGCGGTCTGATTGGCGTCATCATTAACCTGAAAGAAAGCAACTCCGCCGGAAAGAAAATGCTTTACTACGACCTTGCCGCCGAACTGAGCAATCAGCTGCGAACCATGGGTTACGAAACGATTCTCATCACCACCCGAAATCTTTCACAGGATATGGGCGTTGTGAAAAAGCACAGTTTGGATGCCGTCTTTATGATTGACACCGACAACCGGACAGTGCGAAAAATCACCGAAGGTTATTATGTACCCATCCTGTTCATGGACTGTATGGTGAACGACCCGCTATTCTGTGAAATCCGACCCAACTATGGTTCTCTGTTTACAACGGCAAAAGCACTGCTGCAAACGAAGCAGCCCTTTCTTCTGACGGAGGATTTCTGCTGTCAGTACCTGATGGATGAATTTTCTCAGTATTTTCTGACAAAAGACATCTTCATCAATTCCCCAAGTGCCAGCCTCCCGGCTTTTCTGCAAAGTCACGGGGGGCGCCGCGGTATTGTGCTGGGGGATTTGCTAGGTGTGCAGGCACAGCAGCTTTTCCCCTGCAAAGACCTTGTCATTTGTGCGAGTCTGGGAAGTGCTGGCCTTTTCCAAACCGGCTCACAAATTCTACACATATCCAACCGGACCAAAGCGGTGGTCGCCACGGAGATTCTGCTGGATATGCTCTCACTGGATTATCAGGCCAACAGCACCAACTGTGTTCTGCTGGAAAGTGAATGACTCTCATAAAAGCCGGGGGCTGCAGTGTTTTACTGTGCCCCCGGCTTTTGCAACTTTGGCTGTAAAATTTGTTAAGCCTTTACTCTTTTGCGGATGAGAATAGTACCCATACCGGCAAGCGCAAGCAGCGCAGCGGTTGTAACAATAATCGGTGCGTTTTCATTTGCGTCACCGGTCTTCGGGGAAGCATCAGTTGTTGCCGTAGAATCTGTGGAAGTTGTTGCGGCGGCTGTGCTGCCTGCCTTGCTGGAAGCCGCGGTGGTGCCGTTTTTCGTCGTTGCCGCTGTAGCTGCAGGCTTTGGGAATCCGGACTTTGCTTCGGTGTACACGGTAATTGCCGCACCCGCCGGTGTATAATTATTGTTGTTGGATTCGGTTGCACCGCCCGGCACAAACCAGTAAGCGTCCTTGTCAGCTGCAAGGTCCTTCGGTGTGTGATTTGCGGTCTGGTGCGGCTTTGGCTGCACATTGTCATTGAAGATAACATTGAAAGCCGTGCCTGCTGTGTACTTCAGTTCATACCAGTTATCTGTGCCGGAAACCTTGGTCATCTGTTTGCCGGGCCATGCCGGAGTACCTTTGATATTTCCGGAGCCTGCCCACATATAGGCGTATACATTGCTCCATTTTTCTGTGTTCTGGAAATAGATGGTTACCTCCTTGCCTGCTGCCGACGCGGGAACAGCAGTCATTGCAATCGCAGATGTCATCACCATAGCCATTGCCATGATGCCCGCTACCAGCTTCTTAAACCTTTTCATTTGTAATCTCCTTCCGAATCAATAATGTTTTTATTTCCAATGAGTCAGGTGAACTTTTAGGAGTTCATCTAACCTTTTTGGCTACGATTACAAGCCGGCCATCTTCCACATATTTATAACAGGTGGAAAGGGTCAGCAGCTGGTCTCCGTAAGAAGCGGTCATGCCGGTAGTGTAGTCCTCCCGCTTCTTCACATTCGTTATGTAAGTATTGAAAGCCTCCTGCGTTTCAATATCCGCATACTGATAATACTTAAATGCTTTACTGTCTGTTGTGTAAATTCTGGAACGAAAAACCGCTATTACTCGATAGTCCCCCATGCCGTATGGTGTATCAAAACGGATAATCGGGTGTTCTTTGCAAAAGTTCTGGTTCAAATATCCTAATAGTCCGGCAAAGGCGGTACCATCCTTCATATTGTGACCATACACCAAGTAGTTTCTGCTCTTTTTCAGTGTGGACTTTGCATCCAGAAACGGAAGTCCGCGGCTTTCCTCCTGTTTTTTTAGATTGCGATGCAGGTAAAATTCAGGATTCTTAGGCGTCTGCATAACCGGATAATTCACCTTTGTACCCTCAATCTGTATCCATGCTTCTATGTCGCTGTTCTGCTCCTGCAGCTTTTTAAACCGCGGTTGGGCGCGTACCGATGAGGAAGCAGTGGAAGCCTTGGATGCTTTGGATACTTTAGAAGAAAGTGTGGCAGAATTACATGCAGAACTGCCGGAGGGAATTTCCCGGCTAGAAGAAGCCTGCTGAGAAGAAAATGCAGCTTTCTGCAGAGCGGTCATCTGCGCTTCATTCTCTGCGGCACTGACATGGTAGGCAATCAGCCATACCGTGCAGGCTGCAAAAATAATCAGGAAGAGGAGCAGAAGCTTTCCCCTTGGCTGGGACATCTTTCCCTTATTCTGAAATCCATCCATCACGTATTTCCATTTTTATCACCACTTTCGATTCCTCGGTACGAAACAAATATAACATTTGTGCCTTTCTTTGTCAAGCATTTTGCATAATTATTTCTATTTATTTCAATTTTAAGTGTACAAATTGCACTGAAATTTAACTTAACTTAATTTTTGTTAAGTAGCCAAATTCAAAAAAGATTCAGGTGCCGCGGGATTTTTTACCATTCCCATGATTTTGTTAAGCACTTGAATAAAACTGCACGGAAATTTTAAAAAATTTTACGCACTGTAAAGTGCTTTGCCCCAATGATGGAAAATCACCGCCCCATGACACGGAATTGTTAATATCCAGCAGAGTCACCGTACTACCGGTTACGCACATTCCGATGTACCCAAGCAGAGCGCCACAAATGTCCACTTCACAGGAAACCGGAATGCCACGGGTGTTCATGCGGCTATCATCCTTATGGGCACAGTTGGATACCAGCAAGTCAAATTCACTGTTTTCCTGTATTTCCACACCAAGGTCATACAGCGCTTGAATTGGTGCGTTGCTCTCAATATTATGGATTTCGTCAATCAGCTGTGGGTCTGTTATGAATAGGTCCGCTACCGTCATTCCAGCGTTTGGACCTGTCCCTTTTCTTATGTTTTGTGTGTGCCCTTTTTCATACAGCTGTATATTATCTGCCGTTACATCTTCGGAAGGGTGGCCATTGGTTAAAAGGCTTTGACTGCTGCGCATGAGTCAGCTTTTTAAAGACTTTGTCGAAAGTATCGCCTTCCAATATTCCATCTGACAAAAAGCCGCCCAATTTCCGCAGGGCAGATTTATAAGAAGCTTCTATATGCTTTCTAGCTTCCCATGCCTTGAACTTCATCCTTTATCTCACTTCCTCACGCAGGGCATAAAAAAGCCGCCTCGAAAGGCGGTTAATTGTTCTGCTGAAATTATCTTAATTGCTTTCCTTGCCGATATGCCTCTCGTGCCTCATTCAGACTCATTTCGTTGGCACCGCCTTCAAGGTCGGGCTCATCTAATTGAACCCCATCATCTTCCCAGCCACATACAGGACAAATTTCGAAATCATCTGCATGTTTAAAAACCGCTTTGCCACATACAGGGCAAACTCGAGGATTGTTACGAGTCATATTAAATCCCCTCCCTTTTCTTCCATTTATCAAAATATTTCTTTCCTAATGTTGGTTTAAACATTGTGGCTATTCCGCCATTAGGATCTCCTTTTGCAAAATCGTTGGTCCTTACATCGTATCTTGCAACCGCTCCTGCTTTTGTAGCATACCCAAGAATATGCTCATTAGTTTCACTTTGGACTAAGTCTAACGCCCTTTTTGCATATTGTTCTTTCGTCATTTCTGGATACATGTCTTTATGGCCGTGGTGCTTGCTGTCTCCATCCCAATGCCTGTTAAGGTTCCTCTTAGAAAATCCTTTAAGAAAAGTGTTTTTCCCTATGGCACTTATTTTTTGATAAGATTTAAGTTTACCACTATTTTCTTCATTTGTCAACTGTTCGTTGGGGCTTTTCGGTAATTTACCGTCAGGGCTTTCTCCTTTTGCTCCAAACTTTCCATCTTCCCGCCGCGGGTGCTTATTTTCATCAAAATCCGCATCATCAGCAAATTCTTCATCTGGCGTATTTTCTGGTATATCTGTTGGCGTGTCAGTTGGAATATCTCCAATGTCAGGCATATTGTCTGCATCTTTAATGTCTTCATCTGAAAGCTCACTTAACTCTTTCAGTGCTATTTGTGTGCTGATAATGCCCTCGCTGTGCGCCTGTACAATTGCATTTACTTTGCTGGTAGCAATATCGGCCTTTTCTTTTTCTTCCGGCACACGGACAGGGCTAAAAACCATCTGCAAATCATCTGCGAATGCAGCGCAGCCATATGTGATTCCCATACACCTGACAGGGCAAGAGAAGCGGAGATCCATTCTTCGCTGGGCCTTGACTGAACATAAATGTCCGCCGACCTGCCAGCGGACATCATATTCAGAGAAGCAGCCATTACATGGACCGTCTTTACTTTCTGATAGTCACGGGCAGTAAGCAGTTCAGCAAGACCAGGCTGCCGCACCGGTGTCACTTTAAAAACAGCCGGTATTCGGTTCTGATAAAAGATTTTCTCACATAAGCTGATTTTTTGCACTGTCTGCTCCGTTTTCATATAATGAAAGGGACATACGCAATTTGCACGATACGTATACCGGCCATTCAGCCGAAGCTTCCAGTCCCCTACCTGGAGGTCTTTTTCCGCTGGCATGGCGTGAAGCATTATTTGCTCTATCGTTAGAATTTGTTCCTGCACTTTGCTCTCTTCCTTTCGGGTCCATGCAAAAGGTCCTGAAAACAGCGATTGCCATTTTCGGGGCTTTTTTATTTGGTGGGCCATCAGGGATTCAAACCCCGGACCGACCGGATTATGAGCCGAACTTAAAAAGCCTTAAAAACGGCGGTGCTATGCGACTTTTCATCCTTGCTTGACTTGCATCTGACTTGCATCAGATAAATAGGAATCAAGCTTTTGCATACTGCTGCGCTTATACAGTTTGTCAAGATGGGTGTAAATCTCTAACGTGATTTTAATATCACTATGCCCCCATTTGGTCACGGGCGGTCATCACATCCACGCTGGCAAGGTACATCAACGTGCAAAACGTATGGCGCAGTTGGTGCGGCGTAAATGTCTGTATCCGCATAGGGAGCTGACCCTGTAAGTTCCCATTCGCGTCTTTTTTATGCGCCGCTAATTTATTTTTCTTTCCACCGTATCCGTACTTGACGTTTAGGTCAGTCATATAGCTGCGCCAGAGTACACGCCATGCCTGATTAGTCATCATTTGATTTTTTGCCGTATGCACAACGTACATACAAATAGGATGTTCGGAGGCCTTTTCGGTAGTCAGAAAATTCGTCAGTATCTGCGGAATTTGTACGATGCGGACACCAGCAGCCGTTTTGGTGCTTTTAAGTTTTGGCTTGCCCCCAATCATCTCTACGGCTTTATCAACTCTGATTGTATCCGCCTGCAGATCAACATCTGCCCAAGTAAGCGCAGTCGCCTCCCCCCTGCGCAGCCCAGCGTACATCATGAGCATGGCTGCCCGCTGTGCGCGGTGTGGTGTATCAGTTACCCAGTGCCGCTGTTCCGGCGACGGCGCCTGCATCATCATGGACACGAACCCGGATAATCCGGCGCACTGGATGAAAACCGATTACATTGACAGAGCCAACGGCAAAACGATTGTGGAATTTCACTGGACGCTTGACGACAACACATTCTTGTCGGACCGGTATCGGCAAAATATCAAAGAATCCACCCCGTCCGGGATGTTTTATGACCGTGATATCAATGGCGCATGGGTGTCCGCAGATGGCATGGTATACCCTGATTTTGACGAAAAAATTCACTATATCACGGCTAAGCAGGTTCCAATTGATGAAATCAGCCGCTGGTTTGTCGGCGTTGATTTTGGCTGGGAGCACTGGGGCGCATTCGTGCTGATTGGCCGCACCCAGGACGGGCGGTATTACCTCACAAAGGAGTGGGCGGCACAGCATCGGCACATTAATGACTGGATTGCAATTGGCCTAAAGATTAAAGAGTGCCACGGCAATATCAACTTTTACTGTGATTCAGCACGGCCGGACTTAATTCAGCAGCTTCGTGTCGGCGGTCTGCGTGCAATCAACGCACGAAAAGACGTGCTGGCGGGAATTGCCGAGGTTGCAACACTGTACAAGCAAAAGAAACTGTTTATCGTTAAGGATTCTGCCCCGCAGTTTCAAAAAGAAATTTACGGTTATGTTTGGGAAAAAGACGCTAACAAACCGGAAAAGACAAACGATGATGTGCAAGATGCAATAAGATACGGAATTTATACAGACAAAAAATATGGGAGGTGATTATGTGATACCAGATTTTATACAGTCTGAATTAGTTGGTCCATATGGTTACGATGTCCTTAACAAACTCGGAAAGATTGAAGCCTACTATGATACATATCAGAACGGTGCAGATTTTACCGTTGACAGTTCAGCCGACTACACACCGGCAAAGCTGCGCAGCCACCAAATCAAGCAGCTTATACGCCGTGAAACTCAGTTTATGTTCGGCAAGTTTCCTGACTTCCTTGTCTCCTGCCCTGATGAAGCAAAAGTGGACGGCAACAAGCCAAACGAAGCTGCCATGCAAACTTACATAAATGCTGTTATGAAATCGAACCGAATGCCGGTTAAGCTTGTGCAGGGCGCGCATGACTGCTGTATTGGTGGCCGAGTAGCGCTAAAGGTGAGTGTATCAGAAGAAAAATTGTCAATTATGTTTGTGCCCGCCGACGGCTTTGTTTACGAAACCGCCATGGATGACGTTGACACACTGGAACGCATTGTATTCTTCTACACCATGGTTGATGATGAAGACCGTTCTCGATAGCGGATGTGGGTACAAAAGTACTGGATGGACAACGGCCGCTGTTTCACCAGTGAACGTATTACAGACGGTTACGGCGCGCAGCAGCAGTGGGGCGGCACAAAAGAAAATGTTGACACAAAGTTTGACCGCATACCGGCATACGTTATTTTGAATGACGGTCTTTCAGGCGACACCGATGGTGAATCTGAAGTTGCCGAGCTTTCCGATGATGATGCCTGGTACGGAAAACTGAAAAGCTACAACATTGATGCCTTGCGCAAGGGAATGAACCAGATCACCTGGATGTCCGGCGTTGACCCGGAGTCGAGTCAAAATTTCCGCTACGTTCCGGGTGCACTGTGGGATATAAAGGCAGACCCGTCACAAGCTTCCGGCGACAGCAACGCCGCGACAGTCCATGTTGGTACAATCTCAAATGGGTTTGAATATTCTGCTGCTTTTCAAAACAGCCTTTCAAATATTAAGCAGGATATGCGTGACCTGCTGGGAATACCAGACCTTAACCAGGAAAGCACGAAAGATATGATTACTTCCGGAAAAGGACTGAAAGCATTGTACTGGCCGCTTATTTGCCGCTGCGAGGAAAAGATGGCTTCCTGGAAACCAGCGCTTGAATGGCTTGCCGAGCTACTGCTTAGTGCTGCTGATGCCTTCCCTGCCCTGCATCAGGTGTATGGGGACTTTAAGGCGGCACCGTACGCTATTACGATTGACAATCAGTATCCTCTGCCAGAAGATGAAGGCGACGAAAAGCAGCTTGATCTGTCCGAAGTCAACGATAAAACACGCAGTGCAAAAAGTTATATCATGAAATGGGGTGGCGCCGCCACCAAGGGCACTGACCCGGATGATGCAGACGCAGAGCTGGAGCAGATTGCAAAGGAGCAGCAGATGTTCAACGACAGTTTTGTTGCTGAACCAGAGCTGATCGGTGGTGCTGAGTAATGTCGGGACGCCTTGGAAATTACCTTGACCTTGTTGCCACGGCACAGAAAAAGCGGCTTGAAATCACTTTACGACAGGAAAAACAGATTGCAAAAATCTATTTGCAGACTGCGGACGAATACGCAAGAGCTGCATCTCATTACGATCATGATTCTCTTACTTACCGTTGGCTTACCGATTACGCGCGGGCGCTGCAGCGTGGATCCCGTGTGCTTTACTCAAAGATTGGTAAGATAACCGCGGCTTCTGCTTTGGAAGCCGCACAGGCCGCCGCAGGGGCAGAACGGCAATTTTATTCCAGTATGGCACCTTATCTCTCCCGCCAATTTTCGGATGTGTTCTCCAATATTCCGCAGCAAGTGACGGATGAACTGATGTCCGGTGGAATCTATAAAAACTTTGTTGGGTTATCTACGAAAATATGGGACTACCAAAAGAAATACAAGCGCGACATCAGCACTATTATCACGCAGGGCATCAGTCAGCAGAAGTCGGCATTCGACTTGTCAAAGGATCTTGAACTGTACTTAAGGCCGGAAGCAAAGAAACCGTGGAACTGGGGAATTGTTTACCCCGGTTGTGCGCAGAAGGTTGACTACTGTGCACAGCGCCTTGCCCGCACCTCTGTTTCTCATGCCTATCAGCTGTCTTTTCAGCGCACTACACAGGATAATCCATTCGTTGAAAAGTATCAGTGGCACAGCAGCAACAGTGGGCGCGTCTGCCCCCTTTGCCGTCAGCGCGATGGCAGACTGTACGACAGAGACAAACTACCGCTTGACCACCCGAACGGAATGTGTGTCATAACGGCGGTCATTTCGAAAAGCTATGATGAAATCGGTGCGGAACTCGGCGACTGGGCCGCCGGGGAAAGCGATAATCCGGCGCTCGATAGGTGGCTGGGAATATTTCCTTCTGAATCCGGGTATACCGGTACAAACATTTCCCGCATTGGTTCCAACAGAGTTGATCTAAGCTATATAAAATCTACCGAATTCCGTAGCAAATTTAGCCGTTTGACAGAGAACAGCGCAGTCAATGACAGTATCCGCCGACACGCCACGGCCATGCTGATTAATCAGAACGGAACGGATGGCGAGGACTTATGCATTATTGACGCTAAAACGGGCAAACTATTATTGAATGCACAGGGGCCAAAGAACGCACTTGGAGTATCTCCGCCAGCAGATAGGATTGAGTTCTTGAGAAAAAATTATAGCGGCCAAATGATTGGACTACATAATCACCCGACAAATTTACCTCCCACCGGCGCTGACTTTTCAGCATCTGGATACCGTAGATATTGTTTTGGAATCGTTGTAACCCATGACGGGCAGGTATTTAAGTACGCACCGGGTAGTAAGGCTTTTGGGCCCCGAATTATTGATGAACGCATTGACAAATACAAACACCCACCGTATGATTTAGATGTTAAACAGGCTTTTCAACAAACGCTTAATGAAGTAGCAAAGGAGTATGATATTAAATGGACAGAAATAAAATCCATGTAAAGGGTAGCCCACCAAAACAGCCGGATACCTTTATATCCCATCCCAATTTAACCCCGGAAGAGCGCGAAGAACGTATCCGAAAAGCGGACGAAGAAAGCAGAAAATTAACAGACTGGCCAAATCCAGATCAGTAAACCACCCCCCAAATGGCAGGGTGGTATTTTTATGCCTAATTTCAGAACGAAGCAGCCCTGTAAAGGCTGCTTTTTTCATATCAAAATTTGACCGGCCCGAAGTCGCAAAACTACGGGGCAACGGAGGATCGGAACCTCGTTAAAAACGTGTGTTGTGAAAGGAGAACTTTATGGACAGAAAGTTTTTAGCTGACCTCGGTCTTGAGAAAGATGTTATTGACAAAATTCTTGACCAGAACGGCGCGGAAACAACCGCGCTGCGCACCCAGCTTAAAACCAAGGACACCGAAATCAGTACCCTACGCACTGACCTTACAGCCACCAACGGCAAGGTTGCAGACCTTGAAAAGGTGGACACTGCCGGTTTGCAGAAGCAGCTGGACGAGGAAAAGGCCGGCTGCAAAGCTGACCGGCAGAATTGGAATCTGAAAGCTGCGCTTGCAAAAGCGGGCTGTAAAGACTCTGATTATGTCATGTACAAGCTTGGTGATACAGTTGAGTATGCAGATGACGGCAATCTGAAAAATGTTGAAAAGTTGATTACGGACTGCAAGACGAACTACGCCGCAATGTTTGAAGCAGAGCCGCAGCCCGCAGGCGGCACCGGCAGTGCGGGAAACTTTCCCCGCTCTCGCGAACCTGCTAAACCGGAAGTAACAAAAGAACAGTTTGACAAAATGGGCTATATGGAGCGCCTGAAGCTCCATATAGAGCAGCCCAATGTTTATGCTGAGCTGTCCAAAGAATGAAAGGACTGTTTTAAATGGCAACAAACCAAATAACTAAACTTACCGATTTAATTGACCCGCAAGTCATGTCCGACATGATCTCGGCAAAGATTGAAAACAAGATCGTCGTAACCCCATTTGCAAAGATTGACCGTTCCCTTGTTGGTGTGCCCGGCGACACCATCACCGTGCCGCAGTATGCCTACATCGGCGATGCCGAGGATGTGGCCGAGGGAGCAAGTGCTACGACCTGCAAGCTGACAGCCTCCACCACTCAGGTGAAAATCAAAAAGGCTATGAAGGCCGTTTCTATCACGGATGAGTCGGTTCTCTCCGGTCTCGGCAATCCTGTCGGTGAAGCAACGTCGCAGCTTTCCAAAGCGATGGCTTCCCACATCGATGCGGACGCAATTTCCGCTCTGCTGACCGCGACGGTTCTGCTGCACAGATTTCCTACAACGGCATCATCGACTCAATCGATGAATTCAATGAGGAAGTCAACAGCGAAAAGGTCCTGTTCATCAATCCGAAGCAGCTCACCCAGCTACGCAAAGACAGCAATTTTCTCAGCGCGGATAAGTACGGTGCGGCGAACCTTGTCATGGTCACTGGGGAGGTCGGCATGATTGCAAAGACTCATATTGTACCTACTCGGCGTGTAACGCTTGACAGCACCGGCGCTTTTTATACCTGCCCACTCGTCAAGCTGACCAATGACACCGAGACCGAAGACGACACTGCAGCGCTCACCATCTACCTCAAACGCGACACCAATGTTGAAACTGAGCGTCACACATTGTCACGGACCACAGACATCTCCGCCGATAAGTTCTATACGGCGGCGCTCTCCGACCAAAACCGTGTTATCCTCGCAAAGTTCAAGAAAGAAATAAGGTGGCATATTATGGCTGACATGACCCCGCTTGGACAGCTTAGAATGCTGTGTCAGGAAGACCGTGTCCCCTACTTTACGGATGAACAGCTACAGTTTCAGCTTGACATTGCACAGGGTGACATAAGATTTGCGGCATATCACTGTCTTATTGCAAAGGCTGAAAACACTACTGTGCAGCTGTCCGGCATGACCATCCCCGATACTTCACGCTATTGGCTGCGGCTGGCGGCTATGGTGCGCCCTACCGCTTCCTGTATTATCAAAGGCGGGTGACGATACCATGCTGACACAAAACGCTTATACGCTGACACAGGCCATAAAGCATTGGGGCAAAGACTTCACCGTCACACGTTTCGGCACAAACGAATACGGGGAGCCCATCGGAAATATTCCGGTGGGCTCTTTTCGCGGGCTGTTCCACACATCCAGCAGATACCTTAACATTACGCTTCAAGAATCTGCTGCTGTCAGTACCGCGAAAGAGTTGCGGCTGCTTACTCTGTCGACCGACAAAGTACAGCAGGGTGACACCGTCACGCTGGACAACAGGAAGTACAGCGTAACCGGTACAGATGATGTCGGTGGTCTTCACCTGTGTACCGACATATCGCTGCAGGAGGTTTAAAATGCCACTTGATTTATCAGAGATTTATACAAGCCTGAACGCGTTGCCGGGCAGAGTTGAAAAAGCGGTAGCAGCTTATGGCCAAACCACCGCCAAAGCAATCGAGGCCAACGCTAAAAAGGACCGCCCTTGGACAGACCGAACAGCCCAGGCGAGGCAGCGCCTTCATGGTGATTGCACCCACATTGATACTGGAATTCGCATCAGCCTTTCGCATGGTGTTGCCTATGGTGTATACCTCGAATTTGCGCACGAAAAAAGGTATGCCATAATTTACCCGGTGCTGCGTGAAGGATCGGGAAAAGTTATGCATGGCCTTACAGGGCTGTTTGAGAGGTTGTAATGTCTATGGACTGGAAACGACTTTATCTGTACTTAAAGGAACACGGTTACGACGTTTACAGTATGGGGCAGCACAAAGGGAAATGCACCGCACCTTATATTGTTTTATGTAATAACGGGTCGACAAGAACAGGCGTCATAGAATATTCGCTGTATGAGCTGCTGCTATACTATCCCACCGCAGAGTACAGCAATTTTGAAAGCTACATTGATGGGATAGAAAAAGCTCTGAACCCCCTCTTCCCCACTCTCAAGCTGACCGACGGACCGGGAGTCCATTACCTTGACACAGACATAAACGCATATATGACGAGCCTGACTTACCAAGTACAAAAATTTTCAGCAACAAACAGAGTTTGAAAGGATGATATAAATGACACAGACAATTAGCAAAATGACCGGGCAGTCAGAAATACACGCCTCTATGGTGGAATTTGTTCCCGAGGATAGTACAAGCCCCGGGTTTGCGACAGAAACTATCAACAAGGTCAGTGCAGAGCCACAGACAAAGACCACAGATGCCGTATCAAACGAATGCAAGGGACAAATTCTTGCAACAATTCCCGAAACAACAACTGTAACTGGAACAAAACTGACGCTTACCGGTGTCACATTATTACTGGATGCTCTGCCGCTTTTACAGGGCGGCGCGATTGAAAAAGATGAGGATGGAACGTCTTTTAAATCTTATACACCACCAATAAACGGCCAAGTATCCGGTGCGGCGTTTACGACAAATGTATATGAGGCTGTCATGGAAGGCAGCAACGTAATGTATTATCACAAGGTTTCCTACCTGCATTGCAAGGGCACTCCAATTTCGATTAACGCAGAGGATAACACATTCTTCGCTCCTGAGTATACGGTCAACAGCACCCCCGGCAAGGATGAAGCGCCATACAAAATCACGAAAGTGGAATCTTTACCAGTTTACAACTAAGTGAAGAAATGAGGTAATCATATGGCTGTGACGTCAATTGAAAGTATAAAAAATATTCCGATAGAGAAGTTGAATTGCCGGGGTGGGATCCTGATGCACCATTTGTTGCAAGTTTGCGGCGCCCATCCATGTTTGCCCTCGTATCTGAAGGAAAGATTCCGAATGGTTTGTTAGGGCCTGTTGCAAAGCTTTTCGGTGATGAGAAGAAATACACTGAGAAGGAAATGGGCGAAAACTTCAAGGAAATGTCCGAAATTTATATCATGATGGCGAAGGTTGCGCTTGTTAAACCGACGTACACGGAACTTGAAAAAGCAGGTGTTAGTTTAACAGACGAACAACTTTTGTACATTTGGAACTTTACACAGACGGGGGTAGACGCTATGCGTCGATTTCGTGGCGTCAAAGCGGATGCTGAATCTGATGGCGGTATCGCAAGTGTATCACAAAAGGCCGAGTGAACTGGTCGGAGGATTAGACGACTACACAGCCTATTGCTTCGATGAGGCAGCTCTATATTTACAGAGGCGCCGGGAGGATGGGGAGGAACCAGTTTACGTGTCAGAAGCGTCTACTCTTGCTGAATTTTACGGATTATCAGAAGACGATATACCATGGGATAAGAGCGAAACAAACAGGGGGCGATTAGATGCCTATTGATATGGGTGTTGCAAAGGGCCATATCGACATTGATTTTCGGAATTTGCAAACCGGCGTTGCATCTGCCACTAAGCAACTTAAAAGACTAAGCAGCGAATACAATCTGCAGGAATCGTCCCTAAAAAAGTTGGAGGCCGGGTTAAAACAGTCTGGCTGCGCTTTTCAACAGGCGGCACAGCACTCACAATACCTTTCAAATGAACTACAGTCCGCCAAAGCAAAAGCTGAAACTTACAATCGGAGC
>ENA-UOOI01000093-UOOI01000093.1-fermentation-metagenome-genome-assembly--contig:-NODE-93-length-104625-cov-149.778110_pt1 | contig 104625 bp, 97 predicted proteins | sample MGYA00245779_ERZ724027 | MGnify/ENA primary metagenome ERZ724027 (study PRJEB28704, sample SAMN03018318) | fermentation metagenome | biome: anthropogenic terrestrial biome; feature: soil...
TGAAGCAATTGGCTGATTTCCCTTCTTAATCTTTCATGTTTACTTTACAATGCCTATGCTTTTATGTCATATATAAATTGTAAGAAACAAGCTAGGGAATCAAATGAATCCAACAAAGATAAACCATCTTTTGGATCCAAGAAGCTATACAAGACTTAAAAATGAATTGACGTTTGCAATATCCACAACACTGAGCTGTGTCGTCTGCACTTGGCGTGCACAAGTTAGAAAAGCATTTGCTGTATCCAGTGAAGTCAAACAAGTAACACCACACTCCACAGCAGCTCGGCGGATGGCAAATCCATCACGGCTGTGCTGCGCCATAGAAGTCGGCGTATTAATAATCAGGTCAATTGTTCCGGATGTTGTCAAGGAAAGCGTGTCACGCTCCCCTGTGCCAATCTTTGCAACACGAATCGTTGGAATATCATGGTCATTGAGAAAATCAGATGTTCCGGCAGTTGCATAAATGGTCCAGCCAAGGTCATACAGACCCTTTGCAATCGGTAAAACTTCCGGTTTGTCACTGTTCTTCACGGTGATGATCACTCGTCCATGCTGAATCATGTGTACACCTGCACCATAAAAAGCTTTAATCAGCGCTTCATGATAGGTGCGGGCAATACCGAGGACTTCGCCGGTTGACTTCATCTCCGGGCCAAGGTTAATTTCAGCATTGGTAATCTTTTCAAAAGAAAAGACCGGCATTTTTACGGCAACATAATCGTGCGGTTTCTGCAGGCCGTATTGATAGCCCATTTCCGGAAGCGTCTTCCCAAAAAATGTGTTGACTGCCAATGGAACAATCGGGATTCCGGTGACTTTGCTGATATAGGGAACGGTACGGGAAGAACGGGGGTTTGCTTCGATAATATAAACTTTTTCATCTTTCACAATAAACTGAATGTTAAGCAGGCCTTTGACTTTCAGTGCTTTGGCAAGCTGACGAGTATAGGTAATAATGGTTTCCTGTGATTCATCACTGAGACTCTGCGGTGGATAAACAGAGATGCTGTCTCCGGAATGGATTCCCGCGCGCTCCACATGCTGCATAATGCCCGGAATCACAGAATCAACACCGTCACAAACTGCATCCACTTCCACTTCTGTACCCATAATATATTTATCGACCAAAATTGGATGTTTCTGTGCAATCCGATTGATAATACCGATTTGGTTAACGATATCGGCATCTTCATAGGCAATCTGCATCCCCTGCCCACCCAAGACATAAGACGGACGCACCAGCACTGGGTAGCCGAGTTTATGAGCAGCAGCAATCGCTTCCTCACAGGTAAAGACTGTCCGGCCAGCAGCACGCGGAATTTTGCAGGCATTCAGTACCTCGTCAAAACGTTCCCGATCTTCTGCAAGGTCAATGCTGTCACTGGAAGTACCAAGCACCGGCACTCCCATTTTTTCAATCGCAGCTGCCAGTTTAATAGCGGTCTGACCGCCGAACTGACAAACTGCGCCATCCGGCTTTTCCAACTGGACAATATGCAGCACGTCCTCTTCCGTCAGCGGCTCAAAATAGAGTTTATCCGCAATATCGAAATCTGTTGAAACGGTTTCCGGATTGTTATTGACAATAATCGTTTCATAACCGAGTTCTTTCAAGGCCCAAACACTGTGCACGGAACAAAAATCGAACTCAATCCCCTGCCCGATGCGGATTGGCCCAGAACCGATAACCATAATCTTTTTCCGGTCGGATTGAGGACAAGACTCATTCTGCGTACCATAGCAGGAATAATAATAGGGCGTTTCCGCTTCAAACTCGGCAGCGCAGGTATCTACCATTTTATAAACCGGATGGATTTTCCATTCATCTTCGGCAGCACGGATTTCTTTCACAGTCTTTCCGCAGAGTTTTCCAATTGTACTGTCAAGGAATCCAAAATTTTTTGCCTGCCAAAGAAGTTCACAGGTAAGAGGCCCTTTCTGCAAAGACGCTTCTACATCGACAATTGCCGAAAGTTTTCCAATGAACCAGAGGTCAATTTTCGTAATCTCATGTATTTTTTCGGGCGTAATGCCGCGGCGGAGAGCTTCTGCGCAGACCCACAAACGGCGATCATCAATGTTGTGCAGCCGGTTAATGATTTCATCATCCGGCAGATCCGCTAACATTGGGTCACGAAGGCTGTAAAGATTCTGTTCCAAACAACGTACAGCCTTCATCAGGGCCATTTCAAAGTTTGGTGCAATCCCCATGACTTCACCAGTCGCTTGCATTTGCGTTCCAAGCGTATGTTTGGCACCAATGAATTTATCAAACGGCCATTTTGGAATTTTCACAACACAGTAGTCCAATGTCGGTTCAAAGCAGGCATACGTCTTTTTTGTAATTGCATTTTCGATCTCATCTAACGTATAGCCCAATGCAATTTTACTGGCAACTTTTGCAATTGGATAACCAGTTGCTTTACTGGCCAATGCAGAAGAGCGGCTGACACGCGGGTTTACTTCAATTACACAGTATTCAAAGCTGTCTGGATTCAGAGCGAACTGCACATTACAGCCGCCCTCAACTCCAAGTTCCGTGATAATATCCAAGGAAGCTGTACGCAGCATCTGCGTTTCCTTATCCGCCAAAGTTTGACAAGGAGCAACCACAATGGAATCACCAGTATGCACACCAACCGGGTCCATATTTTCCATATTGCAGACTGTAATGCAGTTTCCAATATGGTCACGGATAACTTCATATTCAATTTCTTTCCAACCGGCAATGCTGCGTTCTATCAGTACCTGATGCACACGGCTGCGCTGCAGACCAAGCGTTGCAATCTCTTCCAGCTGCTCTTTATCCGCTGCAATACCACCGCCACTGCCACCCAGCGTATAAGCTGGACGGACAACAACTGGGTAACCAATACGGTCGGCAATCTGAAAACAGGTTTCCAAATCTTCCGCTACAGCACTGTCTGCACAAGGCTGATGAATACGCTCCATTGCTTCCTTGAAAAGCTCGCGGTCCTCTGCCATGCGGATTGTATTCGCACTGGTGCCAATCATCTCAACATTGTGTTCCTTTAAAAAGCCTGACTCTTCCAGTTCCACGGCAAGGTTCAGTGCATTCTGTCCACCCAATGTTGGCAGGATGCTGTCCGGCTTCTCTTTGATAATGACTTTCTTAACCGTCTCAGTAGTCAATGGTTCGATATAAACTTTATCCGCAATCTGCTTGTCTGTCATAATCGTTGCCGGATTAGAGTTGATAAGGATAACTTCAATGCCTTCTTCACGCAGTGCACGGCATGCTTGCGTCCCCGCATAATCGAATTCGGCAGCCTGTCCGATAATAATCGGACCGGATCCAATAATGATTACTTTTTTAATTTCAAGGCGCCTGCTCACAGTTTCCCACCTCCCATAACTTTCATGAACCGGTCAAACAGGAATCGCGTATCATGCGGACCGCCACATGCTTCCGGATGAAACTGCACCGAAAAGCACTTTCCATTTTTGTAGTTGATTCCTTCGACACTGCCATCATTCATGCTGATAAAACTGACATTTGCCACAGCCGGATCAATCGTCTTTTCATCCACAACATAACCATGATTCTGCGACGAAATATAAACGCGATTGGTAGAAAGGTCTTTAACCGGATGGTTGATGCCGCGATGGCCGTATTTCAGTTTATAGGTATCGAACCCCTGTGCCAGTGCCATTAACTGGTGCCCAAGGCAAATGGCAAAAGTCGGAACACCGGCGGCATAAACTTTTTTCAGTTCAGCAATTGCCTTGCCGCAGTCCTTAGGATCGCCTGGGCCATTGCTCAGCATAATACCGTCCGGTTTCCATTTCATCACTTCTTCAAAAGGAGTATCCCAAGCAAAACATTTGACCGTGCAGCCGCATGCAACCAAACAGCGAATAATGTTGCTCTTGACGCCATAATCCATTAGAGCAACCTTTACAGAGCCGTCCCCGTAAACATTTCCGCCGCGAACACTAACCCGCGGCACATCGGAAACCAGCTGATAAGCATGAATTTTCTTTTGCATCTCTTCTGTATTTATGGAATCCCCATAAGCAATCATACCCCGCATGGTACCGCTTTCCCGCAGAATGCGGGTCAGTGCACGTGTGTCAATCCCCTGAACACCCGGTACATGATGCATTTTCAGGTAAGAGTCCAAATCAATATCACGGCGGAAGTTGCTTGCCACATTGGAAACCGAGCGCACAATATAGGCACTCAGCCACGGTTTTGAAGATTCTGCATCTTCATAGCAGATTCCGTAATTCCCAATCATTGGATACGTCATTACAACGCCCTGACCTGCATAGGATGGATCCGTCAGCAATTCCGGGTAGCCGTACATGGCACTGTTGAACACAACTTCACACAAAACATCATGCTCTTCGCCAAATCCGGTGCCGGCAAAGGTTGCCCCATTTTCAAGCATCAGCAATGCTTTCATAAAATCACCAGTCATTTCTTTAGTATTCTTCCTCTGCAGTTTCCTACACAAGATTTCGGTCAATTTTCTTCTCACTCCGCAAGTTCAATAATAAATAACTACGGACAGAACGATTCCCCCAGCCACGGGACATCTTTTTTCTGTCGGTCTGAGGGATTCTACTTGCAGCTTATTGAAACTGCTCAACAATCCGCTGAACAGCCTTTTCTGTGTTTTCTGTTGTATTAAATGAGGTAAGGCGAAAGTAACCTTCGCCATGAATTCCAAATCCAGAACCTGGTGTACCAACCACCGCGCATTTCTCCAGCAATTCATCAAAGAACTGCCAGCTTGTCATGCCCGCAGGCACTTTCATCCAAACATACGGGGAATCCACACCGCCATAAACGGTAAATCCAGCTGCTTTAAGTCCCTGCAGGATGATGCGAGCATTGTGATGATAGTAGTTAATGTTTTCACGAATGAGTTTCTGCCCATCTTTTGTGTAAACTGCCTCTGCAGCACGCTGAACCGGATAACTGACGCCATTCATCTTGGTAGACTGACGCCGTCCCCACAATTGATTAAGGGAAACATCACCGATTTTTAGTGCCTTAGGAATAACCGTAAAGGCACAGCGCAAACCAGTGAATCCGGCAGTCTTTGAAAAGCTGCGGAATTCAATTGCGCAGTTTTCTGCTCCGCTGCATTCAAAAATGCTGTGAGGAACTCCGGGTGTAACAATAAAAGCTTCATAAGCGGCATCAAAAAGAATGATGCTGCCGTGTTGATTTGCATAATTCACCCATGCCTGCAACTGTGATTTTGGCATACTGACACCGGACGGATTATTGGGAAAACAAAGGTAAATCAGGTCTGGTACTTGTTCCGGAAAAGAAGGCAAAAAACAGTTTTCCTCCAAACACGGCATATAAATAATTTTACTCCAGCCTTTACCCTCTACAAATTCCCCTGCACGTCCGGCCATCACATTCGTATCGACATAGACTGGATAAACCGGATCACACACTGCAACAACATTTTCCAAGCCAAAGATGTCACCAATAGAACCCGTATCGCTTTTGGCTCCATCACTGATAAAAATTTCATCCGGTTCAATGCTCAGATCCTTGTAATCATTCTCAGCAATTGTTTCCCGCAGAAAAGCATAGCCGTTTTCTGGGCCATAGCCGCGAAACGTTTCCGCACAGCCCATTTCATCGGTTGCCCTCTTCATCGCATCCACTACCGGACCGACCAATGGGCGTGTGACATCACCGATACCAAGACGCAGGATCTCTTTTTCCGGATGCTTTTTCTGAAATGCTTTTACCCGATTATCAATTTCCACAAAAAGATAACTGGCAGGCAGCTTAACAAAATTTTCATTTACTTTTACCATCTGTTTCAGTTCCCCCTTCAGCAAGCTCAAGGCCTTCCACTCACAGCAATACTGCAGGCAAGTCCACCAACTCGCTGCAGTATTCCCATTCAATCTATATTTCTATTTTTCCATCAAAAACAAATTCTGCGGGTCCCTCCATAAAAACACTGCCTGTTTTTTCGTCCCAATTAACAGTTAAGTCTCCACCGCGCAGATGCAGCAAAACCTTCCGCCCAGTTTTGTGATTCAGCACGCAGGCAACCGTTGAAGCACAGGCACCTGTACCACAAGCCAACGTTTCACCAGAGCCGCGTTCCCATACACGCATCTTCACTTCCGCATCATTTACCACCTGGATAAACTCGGTATTAACCCGCTCTGGAAAAATCGGCGCATGTTCAAATTCCGGACCGATTTTTTCCAAGTTCAGAGAATCCACATCCTTGACAAACACAACACAATGTGGATTTCCCATCGAAACACAGGTGATACGTTCTTCTTTTCCACTCACTGAATAGGGAACATCCACGGCACGATTCCCTGGCAGCTGCACCGGAATCTCAGATGGGACCAGCACTGGAATCCCCATGTCCACTTGTACACTTTGCACCGACCCATTTTCTAGATGCAGATACAAAGTTTTCACACCACTCTGCGTATCAACCCGCAGCGGATTTTTTTTGCAGATGCCGCGGTCATAAACATACTTACCAACACAGCGGATACCATTGCCGCACATCATAGCACGTGAACCATCCGCATTGTAAATATCCATTTCACAGTCTGCTTTACGGCTCGGCTTAATTAAGATAATTCCATCGCTTCCAATGCCAAAGTGTCTGTCACTTAAGCGGATGCTGAGTGCTGCAGGGTCTTTTATTTTTTCTTGGAAACAATTGATGTAGATATAATCGTTACCGATTCCCTGCATCTTCGTGAATTCCATTTCCCGACCTCCACTTAAAAGAAAAAATGCGGCAAGACTGCTGTTTAAAAACTGCACCTCCTTGCCGCAAAAATCACTGTACTACTTTATCGAACATAATCTATTCTATTCTATTTTTAGGTCACTGTCAATCATTTTTGAATAGAAACTTCCCATTCTGCCCAAAACGGTCCGAAATATCAATACTTCATCCAAAAGAAAAGCTGTTTTTGCAGGAAATGGAAAAGGTAAAAACCATTTTGCCTACGTTTCTTTTAGGTACGCTTACCTCCAGTTCCTCTGGCAGTAAGCAAGGCAAAGCAAAGAAATACCTTACCAATGATATAAATCGATTCGATACAGGCAGCATTCATGGAATTGCCTTATTTATGATATTTCCCATGATTTAGGATCTGATAAGCACGGTAGATCTGCTCACACAGCATAACCCTTGCAAGCTGATGAGGAAACGTCATAGGCGACATAGAGAGACACAGCCGGCCTGCCTTTTTCACAGCTGGCGCCAACCCGTAACTGCTGCCTATCGCAAAAGAAATACGGCCGACTCCCTCTACTGCTGATTTCTGTAAATGCCGTGCCAATGCCAAAGAATCCAGTTCCCGCCCTTCAATGCACAGAGGAATAATTTCCTCGCTGCCACACAAAGTAAGGATATGATTTCCTTCTTTTTCGAGGGCAGATTGAATTTGTGCCTGAGACGGAGAAGATGGCAAACGACTTTCTGGTAATTCTGTGATCTTAAAATCTGCAAACAGCCGCAAACGTTTCTCGTATTCCGCACAAGCCTGCTGCCAATATCTTTCTTTCAGTTTTCCAATACAGACAATCTGTACTTTCTGCATCAAAACACCGTAACCTTTCCCGGATTCTCTCGTGGAACAACCTCAAGCAGAAAATCTCTGCCTTGGTGTGCACCAATCTCTGTCAGCGCACACAGGCTGGTCGCACGCGCCAACTCCGGGGTGTTGTTCTCTTTGCTCAGATGTGCCAGAAAAATATGTGCTGTACCACTTTGCACCAATTCCGTCACAGCTTCCGAGCAGGCAGCATTTGACAAATGTCCACGCTTTGACAAGATACGCCGCTTTAAAGGATACGGATAAGGTCCATTTTCCAGCATACCGACATCATGATTCGACTCCAACACAACAAGGTCGGAACCTGTAATATGCTTCCGTACTTCATCGGAAAAATATCCCAAATCCGTTGCAAAGGCGACATGATGGTTATCTGATGTTTCCACACAGTAGCCATATCCTTCCGCGCAGTCATGTGAAGTATGGAAAGGGCGAATATACATTCCAGCGCATGCTGTACCTTCCATTTCCAACACTTGAGCAGGGAATTCACCCGTGAGAATTTTCATTCGTTCCAACGCCTGCATGGTACCAGAAGAAGCATAGACCGGTACGTTCAGCCGCTTCGCTAATACGCGAAGTCCTTTGACATGGTCTGTATGTTCATGCGTTACAAAAATAGCGCGAACCGCTTCCTTAGCAATTCCGCAGGCATCTAATTTTTCCGTAATCTGTTTTGCGCTGCGGCCCGCATCCATCAGAATGCCTTCTTCTGCTGAACCTATGTAATAACTGTTCCCACTGCTTCCGCTGAACAGCGGACAAAATTCTGCCATGCTTTAATGGTCTGCCCTCCATCCCAAACACAAAAGAAAGCGAGACTGCATAAAAAGCCCATCTGCCCCGCTGCATCTTTTTGATTTTCTAATTTTAAACCGCCTGTGCTTCATCCGATTTTTTAACGGAAACGCGGCGGATATCTGCTCCAATTTTCTTTAGCTTTTCCACAATATTTTCGTAACCGCGCTCAATATTGGAGATCTGCTCAATTTCTGTGGTCCCCTGTGCTTCCAATGCAGCAATAACCATTGCTGCACCAGCACGCAGATCTGTTGCCTTTACCGGTGCTGCAGTCAGGTGATCCACTCCTTCTACAACAGCGAGCTTACCATTCACAGAAATTTGTGCACCCATACGCTTCAGTTCATCGACATAACGAAAACGGTTGTCCCAAACACTTTCATTGACAATGCTGGTCCCGTTTGCCGTGGAAAGCAAAGCTGTAATCTGAGGCTGCATATCCGTCGGGAAGCCGGGATGTGGCATCGTTTTAATATTACACCGCTCTAATTTGTCAACATAACGAACGCGCACTGCCTCGTCATACTCCGTAATTTCAAGTCCCATTTCCTCCAGCTTCGCCATAATAGACTCCAAATGCTTTGGAATTACGTTGGTCACAGTCACATCGCCGTGTGTAGCTGCTCCGGCGACCATATAAGTGCCGGCTTCAATCTGGTCCGGAATAATTGAATATACTGCACCGTGCAGATGTTCCACTCCGTGAATTTTAATCACATCTGTGCCTGCTCCGCGTATATCTGCCCCCATGGAATTCAGAAAATTGGCTAGGTCAACAATATGAGGCTCTTTTGCTGCATTTTCAATAACTGTCATGCCCTCTGCCTTTACAGCTGCAAGCATAATATTAATCGTTGCACCAACGGAAACAACGTCCAAATAAATATTGGCACCTTTGAGCTTCTCTGCCGAAACATTTACCATGCCGCCTTCCAGTGAATACTTGGCGCCCAGTGCTGAAAAGCCTTTTAAGTGAAGATCAATTGGACGTACCCCGAAGTTACAGCCGCCGGGCATAGAAACAATTGCATGGTGGCAGCGGCCGAGTAAAGCCCCCATCAGGTAATAGGAACCGCGCATCTTCCCAGCCAGCTCATAAGGAGCCACATAAGTCCCCAGCGGCCGCGGATCAATGACAAGTGCCGAACGGCTTACCCATCGAACATCGACTCCTATATCGCGCAAAATAAGGATCATCGCATTGACATCTGTTATATTAGGTACATTTTCAATTCTGCAAACATCATCCGAGAGAATTGCAGCAGGAATAATCGCGATCGCCGCATTCTTAGCACCGCTGATTTTAATCTCTCCCTGCAGCTGGTTTCCACCGTTAATCAAGAATTTATCCAAATTCTGCCAACTCCATTCTCAATAACCTTCCGTATTCCGTGCCCGATAGAATTAGTATGACTCAAATTTGTGAAAAATCAAGCGTCTACACATACCAATTTACTCCACACCGAGCATTTCTATTATACAGACTTCAGATAAATCATACAGATACCGGATTATAGATATGTACACACTGCTGTTGCAGTGGAAAACCGGATCCATCTCCAAAGCCATCAATTCAAATCAATTTAATATTATGAATATTATGTAAAATAAATCCGATATGATAATACTGCAAGAACATTTTTTTGTCAACCGTTAATTGGCCTCAGAAAAGCATTCTAAACACAAATCAGACACAAAAAAGCACTTCAATCTAATTGGAAAAGAAAGAAATGCTTTTTATGGAATTCTCAACCGATTTTTGAAGAATATTCACAAGCTTTTCCTATTGCTGCTGTATTTGCTGATAAGCAGACAGACTGAATTTCTGGGTGTTTCGTGCGGCATCGACCATTTGCTGAATTTGGGCTGCCGAAGTTTTCCGGCCAAGGTAGGAAACTGTTTTCATCAGATTGATGGAAACAAGATTGGTTGGATTAATTTTTTCTCCGTTTTTATGAACTTCAAAGTGGCAATGCGGGCCTGTTGAAAATCCGGTACTGCCAACAAGTGCAATCAACTGGCCCTGCGCCACTTTTTCCCCTTTTTTAACTAACAATTTGCTTGCATGTCCATAAATACTAATGAATCCATTTCCGTGGTCAATAATGACATGATTTCCAAATCCACTGTCATCAAAAGCAGAAAAGATCACAGTTCCACCGTCCGCTGCACAAATCGGCTGCCCCATGGCATCCGGGCCGGAAAGATCGAGGCCGTAATGAAAACTTCCCCATCTTGGCCCATATCCGGAAGTGATTTCTGTCAATGTGGGAGTCGGCCAGAGAAAACAGCCTGTAGCAAAACCTGCACGTATTTTCGTACCAGTCTGCACTACTTTTGCCACCGGTGCTTTTTCCTGCTTTTCAGCCAGCTTTTTCCGGGAAGTTTCTGCGCTATTTACATACGTTACTTCATAGGTCGTCATTTTCTGTCCCACAGACCCTTTGGACTTCGTTGCCATTTGCCCCACAAAAAGCGCATCGTCAGGAACCGACTCTGTTTGAAAAGGAATGTTGGTTGTTTCTTTTTCTTTCCGAATAGTTTGAATCGACAGGACTTTCCGAGCCGGCTCAAGCCTGATTTCGTCACCGGGATGCAGACTTTGCATGGAAAGATTCGGATTGGCTTGGGCAAGGCTTTGCTGTGTAATACCATTTTTCTGTGCAATGGATTGGACTGTATCTCCTCGTGCAGCCGTATAAGATTTCACTGGTTCACGGTCACCAGAAAGAAGCACCATCATTGCATCATTCGTTGCAATTGAAGTAATCCTATATTCTCGGTTAATAATCTGTATTTTGTTTAAAAATCGTGCATCCTTGCAGTTATTTCTATCTTTTGCATTCTGCAAAATATTGGATAGCATGGACTTGAGCTTTTCATCGCTTTGTACAGCACCAATAAACTGATCATCCACATACAAACCGGCAGCCCTTTGCTTGACAGGAGGCATACTGGCCGCAAGTAGAAGATTAGCTGCACTTGTTTTTTGGGAAACAGGACCGTCTGAAAGTGAAAAGCGCAGGGGCGGCTGGCCGTCAGGAGACATTCCTGCTGTTGTCTGTAAAAATGCTGACTGATGAAGTTTTAACTGGGCATCATGCACTTGTGTTGTCCATGCATGAATGGAGTAAGCAGAACCTGCCACCAGCACAGCAGCCAAAAGTGGCAGTACAATGTGTACCGTGCATTTTAACCGTTGCTGGGATAATTTTTCTTTCTGCGATAATGCATGGAATGCCGACCGATAGAAAAAAGACTTCTTTTTAAATTGCATACAATTTTGCCCTTCCTAATTTTTACATTTAATCTATTTTAGGGAAACAAAATCCATTATAAATCAAAAGTTACAAAATTGCAATCTTTTTTCATCGACAAAAAAACCAATCTTTTATTGACAAGACCGGGTAAATTTATTTCTGTATATAAAACCTGCTTTTTTGCAGATAATCGACCGCTTTCCCCCTGTAATTTTACTTTTTATAAATTAATTTTTTCGGTGTCCAGTCTGCAATGACGGGCAAAAATTTTTGAGCTTCCTTCACAGCACCAGCAAGATCATGTTCCTTGTAGTTACCACATTCCTGCCGTTTGGCACCCGGGATTTCACCAGTCCAGTCTGCAATCTGACGAAACGTTTCCTGAATTAACGTAATTGCTTTGACTGGCGGCAAATTACGCACCAGAAGATAGAATCCTGTTCGGCATCCCATTGGCCCAAAATAAATAATAGAGTCTGCAAAACGGCTATTGCGGGCAATCGTTGCAAATAAATGTTCAATTGTGTGCAGCGCTGCCTGATCTAAAAATGGAGGCTGATTCGGTACCCGCATGCGAATGTCATAGGTAGTAATATCTCCGTCAATGCGGGAAGTATAAATACCCGGCGTCAGCTTATCATGATTCACACTAAAGCTTGCAATTTGTTTCATTTTATATTCCCTTCACTTCAAAAGTCTAAAATTGCTTACTCAAAAGCAATTTCATTATACCATGCTGAATGGGAAAATACTACAGAGGTCTATCCAATGGAATCCTCAGCCTGTATAAAAGGCGGCGGAAATCCGCTGGAAACGGCGCAGTTATGTTTTGTCTTCCTCCGCAGGGGGAAACAAAATTCACGGTACCGCAGTGCAATGCCTGACGGCTAATCAGATTTCGACTGCCTCCGTAAAAGTCATCTCCAGCCAACGGATGCCCGATAGATGCCATATGAACTCGAATTTGGTGTGTTCTACCAGTTTCCAAGATGCAGCGGACTAAGGTATGCCCTCCGGAAGCGAAAACCGCTTGCCAATGTGTCACGGCAGGCCGTCCATGAGTGGAGGAAATACACTGGCGAACCTTGCTGTCGTCTGCTGGACCAATCGGGCTGTTTACCGTCCCCTTTCCGGTAAGCAGTCCTTCGCAGACAGCCCAATAAATTTTTCTCACCGTCGGCGGGACTGCCGATGCCGCATAGCGGTCTTTTGCCAGCAAAACAATTCCCGTAGTATCACGATCGAGACGGTAAAGCGGATGAAACGCTGCAGTTTCATCCCTTTGTTTCAAATAAGTGAGTGCCACATCCCGCAGCGTTCCGGTCAGCTGGCTCGCACGCGCATAAATAATCATGTGAGGAGGTTTATCTGCCGCAAGAACAGAAGCATCTTCATACAGTACCGAAAGCGGCGGTGCTCCATTGGGATGCACCGGAAAACGCTCCCGCTCTTCCGGAAGACGCAATGTAAGGACATCGCCGGCATGCAGATGATCCGTAGCGATGCGCTGCACACCTGCTGAAGTAATGCCATGCTCCACTCGTTTGCATTGCGCCAGCAGGCGTGCTGAAACTCGGCATGGCCCACGCAGAAATCCACGCACACTTACGCCTTCATACCGCTCCGGCACCGTAAATGTATACTGATGCATAAATTGTGCTGCCTCCATAATAAATGCCACCCCGCACCGCAGGGTGGCATTTGCTTTTTATTTTAATGGATCAATGAGACAGTGTCAGCAAACTTTTACTGTCCAACCCATATCATCCGGCAGGCGTCCCCACTGGATTCCGGTCAGTGTATCATACAGCTTTTGCGTAACTTCGCCGATTTTTCCATCATTGATGTGGGCAACTTCGCCTTCATAACGCAGTTCACCAACCGGAGAAATGACTGCGGCAGTACCCGTACCAAAGACTTCTTCCAACTTACCTTCTCTAGATGCTTTCATGACATCTACAATCGGCAGGCGCTCTTCAGAAACAGAATATCCCCATTTTTTCAGCAGAGCAATGCAGGACATGCGAGTAACACCCGGCAGAACCGTACCAACTGTCGGAGCTGTATAAATCGTTCCGTCGATTTTAAAGAAGCAGTTCATAGAACCAACTTCTTCAACATATTTACGTTCCACACCATCAAGCCAAAGGGTTTGGCTGTAACCGAGGGACTCAGCTGTCTCTTGAGAAATCAGAGAAGCCGCATAATTACCGCCGCACTTAATGTATCCAGTTCCACCAGGAGCTGCACGGACATATTTATCTTCCACGTAAATTTTCACTGGATTAAGTCCTGTTGGGTAATAGGCACCAACTGGACAACAAATCACGAGGAACAAATAAGTATCAGAAGGTTTCACGCCCAAATGCGGTTCTGTTGCAATGCAAAACGGTCGAATATACAGGGATTCGCCTGCTTTGGACGGGACCCAGTCCTTTTCCGTTTTCACCAAAGCCTTGACAGCAGTCACAAAATCTTCTTCCGGAACCGTCGGCATACACATACGCTCATTTGTGGATTTAAAACGGGCCGCATTCCGGTCCGGACGGAAAAGCTGAATACTGCCGTCTGCTGTCCGATACGCCTTTAAACCCTCGAAGGATTCCTGTGCATAATGCAAAACGATTGCTGCAGGATCAAGTTCCAGCGGCGCGCGCGGTACAACGCGCGGATTATACCAACCCTTGCCAACTTTATAATTCATTACAAACATATGGTCTGTAAAAATAGTGCCAAACGGCAGCGGGTCACCCGGTGCCGGTTTCTTCTTTGGCGTTTTGGTCAGTTCATAGCGGATCTCCTGCATTTCAAATGCCCTCTTTCTCTTGGTTGCTTCCTATTTTAGCACGTAAACAAACATCTGACAAGTCGTGTGCCTTTCGATTTATATTATGCCATATCTGCATTGAAAAGAATGTAAAGGATGTTACATTCTGACTGTTTTCTCTATATAACATCAAAGAAAAGCAGTATGCATCCTGTTTATCAGTTTCATCGTAACAGGCGCAGTCCTTTCGGATAATGATTTTTCATACGGCCTTCTTTACATTTTCCAAATCCCATAACGATACCTGCAACCGCAACGCCACAATAACCCTGATATTCCGGAGAAACGGCAATCTCCTCCCCGTGCAAAAATGCCGTAACGCGTGGATCATCATGTGCAAACAGGACACATTGCTGCAGCTGCTCCGGTTTAGCTGCCATAAACGCCGCGTGAGCCGGTTCCAACCGCGGGGAAGCACCCTTCCGATGTACTGGCTTTTCTGTACCTAAAAGGATTCCAGCACGCAGAATACCAAGTCCTTTGAGTGCAGGTAAACTTTTTGGCAGCAGGTAAAGCTTATCCCTGTATTGGGCAGGAACCCCAACAGGTGGATTCCTGTAAATTTCGTGTGACAGTTCCTGTGCTGCAGATTCTGCTGCAGAAAAGGTCTCATAAGCATACGTCGTGATCGGTTTCCCGCCCGCACGCTGCATCACAGCAATGAAATGTCCTTCTCCGCCGTCCATCGGATAGATTCGCCGCGCTTTTCCCATTGCGGAACGACCATTTTGCAAGCCGGTATCCAGAAGGGAAAAATCGGAATGGTTGATTAAAAAGTTCTCAATTACTCCCTCATTTTCATCCAGAGAAAATGTACAGGTCGAATAAGCCAAAATTCCGCCGGGCCGAACCGCTTTCTGAGCGCTTTCCAAAATTGCCTTCTGGCGCACGGCGCAGGACGCGACATGCTCCGGACTCCACTCCCGAACAGCCGCTTCATCACGGCGGAACATTCCTTCGCCGGAACACGGTGCATCCACCAAAACTCGGTCAAAAAATCCGGTAAGCGCTTTGCATAAAATTTCCGGCTTACAAGAACTGACCACTGCATTACATACGCCTAACCGTTCCATATTGGAAAGCAGAATGTTTGCCCGGCCGCGCACAACTTCATTGCTCCAAAGCAGTCCGTCTCCACGCAGCAGTCCGGCAATCTGCGTGCTTTTCCCTCCCGGCGCTGCACAAAGGTCAAGGATACGTTCTCCGGGCTGCGGATTTAATGCCGTTACAGCGGCTGATGCACTCGGTTCCTGCATATAAAATGCACCGGCATGATGCAGCGGTTCCCGGCCTGCTTTAAATGAATCTGGTACATAAAACGAAAGTGGAGAAAACGGAGCCTGCTCAAGCGGAAAAGGAAGCGCTTCCGCAAGCATTTCCTGCGTACATTTTAGCGGATTGAGTCGTAAAGCGCGCTTTGCTGGCTGATGGTAACAAGCAAAGAAAAGCGTCCGCTTCGTCTCCTAACTGCTGTTTCATCCGCTCACAAAAGCAAACCGGCAAATGCAAATTAATCCCTCTTTCTGTATATTTTCAGCCTTCGTGTTTCATACTATCACCGTAAGGAGGTGAGTATTTTGGAAAACAGAAACCATTCTTTCGACAAATACAAAAAATCCACCCAGGACTGCAAAGACTGCAAAGATTCTACCCAGGACTGCTCAGATTGTAAGGATTGCAATAACTCTGTAAACAACGGTCAGAGGAAATACAAAAAATCACAGAATGCGCAGGATAACTGCAACACTTCAGATTGTAAAAACTGAAACTGATAAAAACTGACAAGGGCTGTACTCCACTGCAAAAAATCAGCAGTGCAGTACGGTCCTTATTTTCCGACAAAAATTAAAGTATACTTTCAATTTTTATGCTTTTGAAGCAGTTCTGGCAATGTTTTGTCTGACTGAACAGAGCGGCGAAACCCCTCACCGCGGATTTCTCCAGCATCGCCGACAATCATAAAAGCAGCTTTGTCTTCGTCTTTCACCAGATCCATCACCTGATAAACTTCTGAACGGGAAACTGCGCACATCAGGACTTCCCCTTCACGCCCGCTGTACATTCCTTTGGAATGCATTGCTGTTACACCGCGGTCCACTTCCTTAAGGATTCGCTGTGCCACTTGAGTTGGATACTGTGTCACAATCCACAGGACTTTTCCATTGCCGGAATCAGCCCCGTAAAGGATTGCATCAATAACATTAGTGGAAACAAACAAATAGATGATTGCATAAAGCACACTTTCGATACGGCGATAAACCACAGCAGAAAACAAAACCACGATAACATCTACGCACATCATCAGTTTTCCTGTACTCAAATTGCGGAAACGCCGCTTCAATACACGTGCCACCATGTCCGTTCCGCCAGTTGTGGCACCACGCATAAAAACAATTGCCAAGCTGACACCTTCCAGCAGGCCGCCAAAGATAGCAGCCAGCATCGGGTCACCACAATAAGTGGGCAGCAATCCTCCAAGCCAGTCAATCGCAATGGAAGTGATCAGGGCAGCTGCAATCGTTTTGGTAACCAATTTGTAGCCTATCTCGAAAAATGCCCAAATAAAAATCGGAATATTGATCAAAAATGAGACCGCACCGATTGGCAATTGAAAAAGATAATTTATGACTGTAGCCAGTCCGGTAACACCACCCGGAGCAATTTTATTAGGTGCAGTAAAGGTCCGAATTGCGACAGCAAATATACATCCGCTTATTCCATATGTTAGTATATCCAACAATATAGTTTGGGCAACACTTTTCTGTTTTCCTGGCAATTCTTTTCCACCTCTTATGATTGACTGCCTGCGTCTACCAAAGCCTGAAATAAAATACGCAGGCGGTCCATTTTCCCCTGCAGATACAGATAGCCAAACAGACATTCCAATCCTGTTGCCGCATGGTAATTCGCCACAGATGCGTTCCTGGGAACATGATTGGTATGAGAATTGCGCCCGCGGCGCATCACCGCTGTTTCTTCTTCTGTCAGCAGAGGGACCAGCACGGCACAATCTGCGGCTTGTGCCGTGCAGCAAACACATTTCACAGACCGCTGGTGCAGTGTATGAACCGGACAGTTTCCATCACAGACCAGTTTTTCTCGTACAAAAAGCTCAAAGACACAGTCGCCAATAAATGCCAGCGTCAGCGGACTGAACGATTTAGGGTCACAGGGCTTTTCTAAAAAACGTTCCATCTTGTACCTTTCCTGTCCATTTCTTTCTGCGGACATATTGAATTACTCAACAAAATCAAATTGCACATCATAAATAGAGACAGTGTCCCCCTCTTGAATGCCTGCTTTCCGTAATTGGTCAATCACACCGGTCTCCAGCAGCACTCGCTGAAAATACTGTAAAGATTCATAATCATCAAAATTGACAGACTGCATCACCCGCAGCAGCCAAGGCGCTTCCACCATGAAGACACCGTCCTGCCGGGTGATTTTTACTTCTCCACGCGGAATCTCTTCCGGCTTTGCCAGCGGAGCAGGTTCCGGTTCATAGCGGCGAATCGGCGGCAGCTTGCTCAGTTCCTCTGAGATTTGATTCAGTAACGGCTCGACACCCTCCCGAATCGGAGCCATAATAGGAAAAAACAAATATCCTTGTCCTTCCACAAATTTCCGAAACTCCTCTATATGTGCATCATCCGTCAAATCACACTTATTACCTGCAACCAGCATGGGGCGTGCTGCAAGATCCGGATTGAATTTCTTGAGTTCTTCATTGATAATCTGAAAATCTTCTTTTGGATCACGTCCCTCACTGCCGGAAACATCGACAATATGCAGCAGCAGACGGCAGCGTTCCACATGCCGCAGAAACTGGTGACCCAAACCGACTCCTTTCCATGCGCCCTCCACTAAGCCCGGAATATCGGCCATGACAAATGACCTGCCGCCTGACATCTGTACAACGCCAAGGACTGGAGTCAATGTTGTGAAATGGTAATCCGCTATGTTTGGCTTTGCTTCACTGACAACACTGACTAGCGTGCTTTTCCCCACATTTGGAAAACCAATGAGGCCCACATCAGCAAGCAGTTTTAATTCCAGCTGCACGTCCGCTTCCATACCAGGTGTACCGGGTTTCGCAAAGCGCGGAACTTGGCGGGTAGGTGTTGCAAAATGAATATTCCCCCAGCCGCCGCGGCCGCCCCGTAAAATAATCTGCGGTTCGTCCCCAGAAATGTCGGCAAGCAGTCTTCCGCTCTGCACATCTTTTACTAATGTCCCACGCGGTACATACAGGACTAAATCTTCCCCTTTTTTGCCGGAGCAGCGTTTGCCGCGTCCTGCTTCTCCATTCTTTGCTACAAATTTTTTTCGATAACGGTAATCTGCGAGAGTAGAAAGGTTATCATCAGCTATAAACACGACGTTGCCTCCGCGGCCACCATCACCACCATCCGGACCTCCCGCGGCCACATATTTTTCGCGCCGGAAAGAAACTGCTCCGGTACCGCCGTCACCTGCTTTAATATGAATCTTTGCACTGTCAATAAACATCATGATGCCCCTTTTCGTGTGCGGCGTTTCGCTGCAGCCGGCGAATTTTGCCTGCATACTTTCTCGAAACCGAAAAACTGCAAATGCAAAAATTAGTTTGCCCTGAAAACAGTAAAAATCCCAGGCTGGCCAGCCTGGGATTTTGCTTTGCTGATTTACTGTTCTGCTGCGTAAACGCTGACCTTTTTGCGGTCTGCGCCCAGACGCTCAAATTTTACTTTTCCATTGACTTTTGCATACAGCGTATCGTCAGAGCCAATGCCCACATTATTGCCAGGATGGATATGTGTGCCGCGCTGCTTTACTAAAATGTTGCCAGCCAAAACAAACTGCCCATCAGCACGCTTCACACCAAGACGCTTAGACTCGGAATCACGGCCATTCTTAGTGGAACCCATTCCTTTCTTATGAGCAAACAACTGAATATTAACTTTCAGCATATTTTACACCTCTTATCACTCACGTTGATATTTTTCGGATATTCATCCCTCAGATTTTCCAGATGCATCCGCAAAGCTGCAAAAAACGGACGGCACGGCAGCTCATCCTTTTCCTGAACCCGGAGGTGCAGGAAGCCGTCCCTCTGCTCAATCTCTGCAGGAATATGCAGGACATCTGTCACTGCATTCGCAGTAAGATAAACTGCGGAAGAAACTGCCGCACAAACAGGGTCATGCCCATATTCCGCTGCTAACGCATGACCGGAAAAGGTAAATCCCACACAGTGAGAAGTTTCAGGATTCTGAAGGAAGCTGCACTGAATCATCAGGCATCAATAGACTCAATCTGCACCTTTGTGTAAGACTGACGGTGTCCCATCTTACGGGATTCGCCCTTCTTTGGCTTGTAAGTCCAGATGTTGATTTTTTTCGCCTTTCCGTTTTTCAGGATTTTACCCTTGACAGAAGCACCTTCAACATAAGGTTTCCCGACTTTCAGGCCGCTGTCATTGCTGACAGCAACAACCTTAAAGTCAACGGAACTGTTCTCCTCAGCTGCAAGCTTTTCGATAAAGATAACGTCATCTTTCTCGACCTTATACTGCTTGCCGCCAGTTTCAATAATTGCATACATAACAGAAAACCTGCTTTCCATAAATTCGCTGCCATAGGCGGGACAACAAAGCCCTCTTCAGCCCAAAACAAGCGGTAGAAATATTTTACCATGCACAAACGAAATTGTCAACTGGTTTTCATTTAGATATAAACCCGGCCAAGGTTTTGAAAACTGCAGACGGCACCAGCACTTCATCATGAATTTTATCCGTTATGAGAAAGTCTGCTTCTCCGGCATCCCGGATACAGACATCCAGTGACGAAATCTTTTCGCAGGAAACGTCTGGATGCAGCCCGTTTTTGCACCGATTGGAGTATAAAAGATAAATACAGCCATCTTTTGTATGTGGGCCGCCATCACTTCTTTCCCGAATCGTATACAGGCTCTCGCACTGCTTCATCTGAATATAAAGCACAGCGTAAAGGGATTTCACGATATTGTGAAACCATGCTGCATCCTCAGGCTTATCCTGCTCTTTAGCCTGCCTAATCAATCCATCTCGAACGTAATTGACAAGGAAACACATCTCTGTGAGATCCGTATTGGCAATATAATACTGCATACCGGCATCTTTATCTTGAAATAAATGACTGATGAGTTGCTCTGCCCGCTCATTTGCAATTTTTTCAGGCGGAATAAAGTTGCAAATGTGAAGCGGACTAAACCGAATCGGCATTTTGTAGGATTCATTTGAAAGGACCGTATCCTTGGATTCCTCCGATGCAAGGTAGGCAGCATGTTTTGAAATTTTATTTTCCTGCATAAAATAATCTAAATTACACATGAATTCCCGCTGAGGATCTCCCGCATCAAAACAGATTTTGTTGACACCCATCAACCATGCATTTGAGCATAAAACATCTATTTTGGACTGCGCTTCATAAGAATTAAGTTTTGCAATGGGATACATTCCCTCCACTTTTTCAAATTGGAATTTTCGGGCACATTTCTCCGCTCGGTCTAATGTGGAAAAGAGGAACATGATCCGGTATCCCTTTTTCTCCGAATTTCCAACATACAGAATACTGATTCCATCCATCCAGTTCGTCTTATCCGGAGACAAAAGTGCATAAAGCTCTCTGTTCCCATAAAGTTCCTGTACCATTTCTTTCAAATCTGCATTGCTTTGTTTTTCTGCACTCATGCTAAGCATCACCCCTTTCCCGAAAGCCAGTAGGAAGTGGTTACTTTCTGCGGGAAGCCATACAGTCTGCAAGCATACATAAAAATTCCGCTTTTTCTCCAAAAGGCTTCAGTGCCTGTTTCGCCTGTTCAGTCAATTTCTGCACCGCCTGCTGAGAGGCTTCCAAGCCGAGCAGGGACACATATGTGCGCTTGTCATTCTGTTCATCGCTGCCAACCGGTTTGCCTAATATTTGCGGATCTCCCTCCACATCAAGAATGTCGTCCTGAATCTGAAAAGCAAGACCCAATGCAGACGCATAGGCATCCGCCGCTTCCTCACCGCATGTATCCGCACCGGCAAGCGCACAGCCAATTAATGCTGCCGCACGAATCATTGCTCCGGTTTTTTTTGCGTCAATGTTTTTAAGCCCTTTCACATGCAGCTTCTTGCCTTCGTTGAGCAGATCAAGGACTTGTCCCGCCACCATTCCGTGGTCACCAGCTGCACGCGCCAAAATTGAAACTGCTTTTTGTGCTCGGTCGCAGCCAACAGCAGCAGCTTCTGAAGAGGAAGCGACTTCAAAAGCCTTCGTGAGCAAAGCATCCCCTGCAAGCAAAGCATTTGCTTCTCCAAACTGCTTATGGCTGGAAGGCTTTCCCCGGCGCAAATCATCATTATCCATGCAGGGAAGGTCATCATGAATCAGGGAATAAGTATGCACCATTTCAATGGCACAGGCAAACGGCACAGCCGACGATTCCTTTCCTCCGCAGAGAGCACAGAAGCTGTAGACTAAGACAGGGCGTAGCCGCTTGCCGCCTGCCAAAAGGCTGTATCGCATTGCCTCATATAAAACATGTTCTTTCTTTTCCGGTTCTTCGGGAATCATACGACTCAGTGCTTGCTGCGTTTCATTTGCATAGTATCTCATTTTTGCATTGAATTCCGGTTTTTCCATCTTCCGCTTCCTTACGTGTTCATCATGGTTTCAGTTTTATCAAAAAATTTTCTATCCTATTTGTCGGCTGAATCGAACATTTTTACAACACAAAATTACAGATTTTTAAAATTATATACCCTGCAATGGATTGGAAAATATTAAGTGTTAAGAAAAGTATGGCATTTTTCTTGCTGATTATCACAAGTTTTTTGAAAGGCAGAAAAGCCAAAAGTTTCACTGCAAATGGAACTGCATAAGCAGCCGTTATTTTTCGTTGTCCGTCTTGGGTTTTTCCCCTGCAGAAATCGTTTTGACTTTCTGTTCGGCATCCTGCAGCTTCTGATAGCAGAAAGCTGTCAGTTTCATGCCCTCCTGATAAAGCTTCATGGTTTCATCAAGCGGAGCGCTGCCACTCTCCAACTGCTGAACGACCTCTGCCAACTGATCCATTGCCTGCTCAAATTTAAGCTTTTTATTCATGCAGATCCTCCTTTTCATCTACCGTGCAGAAAAGCGAGCCTTTCTCCATATGCACACGCAACTGCTCCCCGACACGGACAACTTTGGAATCTGTTAACACATCACCGCCGGCGCTCGTGACCACGGAATAGCCGCGGTGCAGTACTTTCAGCGGGCTCAAATCTTCCAGTCGTCCTGCCAGCGTGCTGAGTTCCTGACGACGCACCTGCACTGGCTTTTCCAGTGCTTCCTGCAGAGACTGTGCCAACAGGTCAATCTGCATGCGTTCATCATTGAGGCGCTGCTCCATTTTCATATGCATGCTGACTGCTGTCTGCATCAGCATATCTGTCAATTCTGCACGGTCAGGTGCAACTAATTCTGCAGCTGCACTTGGTGTGGGGGCACGCAAATCAGCCGCGAAATCTGTAAGCGTCACATCTGTTTCATGCCCGACCGCAGATATGACTGGAATTTGGGAAGATGCCACAGCACGTACGACAGGCTCTTCATTAAAGGCCCAGAGGTCCTCCATACTGCCTCCGCCGCGGCCGATAATCAACACATCCGCACACTTGCGCTCATTAAAAGTCTGCAGCGCCTGTACCAGCTGAGGGACAGCCTCCGTTCCCTGTACAGCCACCGGATACAAAATAATTTCTGCCAATGGCCACCGTCTGGACAAAACATTGCGAATGTCGTGAATGACCGCTCCAGTTGAAGAGGTAATCACACCAACATGCATCGGATAACGGGGGAGTTTCTGTTTCCGCTCCACATCAAAAATTCCCTCCTTACGCAATCGCTCTTTGAGCTGCTCCAGAGCAACGGCCCGTTCCCCTGCCCCAACCGGCTGCATTTCTTCTGCATAAAGCTGATATTGTCCTGAGACCTCATAGGAAGAAATCCGACCGCGCACCAAAACTTTCATCCCGTTTTTCGGCTGAAAGCGCAGCCGACAGGCAGCGGATGCAAACATGACTGCCTTCAATGCACATTTATCATCTTTTAGAGAAAAGTATAAATGCCCAGATCGATACTGATCCGTGAAATTGCTGATCTCTCCTGTCACATAAACGCAGCGGAGATTTTCGTCCCCTTCCAGTAAAAATTTGACATACTGGTTTACCTGCGTAACCGTTAAAACGCCGGTCCGTTTCACAGCAGTCCCTCCCTGCGCGCCGTTAGTACTGCAATACCAGCGGCATTATCGGCTGAAAAGGCTGGCTCTGCAAAATATGCGCCGTATTTTGCAGTCAGCGATTTCCGAATAAACTGATTGGCCATTACACCGCCGGCAAAAACCAGCGGCAGCTTTGGATGCTCTCTCAATAAAGTTTCCGCCATTGCATCCAGTGCTGCCAGCAGACTGCAAAGACAAAACTTTGCGATATCCTGAAACGGCACTCCGTCGTTTTTCATCCTGCCGCATTGGTTTTCAATGCCGGAGAGAGAACAGTCCGCACCTTTCATGGAAGGATGAATCTTATATCGTTTCTGGGATTGTGCCGCCAGCTTTTCCAACTCCGGTCCTGCCGGAAACCGCAGGCCCAGCAATTTTCCAACTCGGTCTACAGCTTGTCCGCCCTTCAAATCCAGCGATTGTGCTAAAAGACTTACGGAAAAAACATTTTCGCGGTCCGGAGCAACCAATACCGCTTCTGTAGTACCGCCGGAAACATGAAAAGCAATAAATTCTTTTTCAAACAAATTCAGCCGCCGGGCCGACCACAGTGCCGCAGCAATGTGCCCCTGCTGATGGGAAAAGGAATGAAGAGACACCCCGAATGACGCCGCAAGCATGCGGGCCGCCCCGTGGCCAACCGTGAAACAGGGCATATAGCTGCCCGGCTGTGTCCGCGGCCTTGCGGAACAGCCGACCGCCTGCAGTTTCTGCAGCGGCGACTGCCCAAGCAGTGCTTCCATCAATTCTGGAAGCTGCTGAACATGATGGAATACTGCATCGCTCTGACGAAGGCCCAACTCGCCTTCCTTTACGGGAAGCAAATGCTTCTGCTGAAAGATTTGTCCATCACGAAAAAGTGCTGTGCTGGTGGTATAGTTACTGGTATCCAGTGCAAGAACATCAGCCATTTTTCTGCAGCTCCTTTGCCGCTGTGCCCAGTATTCCGTTCAAAAACGGTGCATCGTTTTCCCCACCATATTCTTTGGCAAGCTCGACCGCTTCATTGATGGAAACACTGACTGGAATATCCGATTCCCATTTCATTTCATAGAGTGCCAGACGCAGTAAAGCAAGGCATACCCGCGAAATCCGGCGCACCGACCACCCTTTTGCATATTGATCAATTACGGCATCCAATTGCTCTGTATGTGCTTCCACTCCTAATGCCAGCTGCTGTGCAAATTCATCCACTGGTACAGGTATTTCTCCTTTGCTGTCGTCCATTGAGAAAGAACCGGCATCATTTGCATAGTCGATCAGTTCATCCATTGTCCCACCATTCAGGCTCTGTTCAAAGAGCAGAAAAAAAGCCTGTCTGCGCGCTTCATGTCGTTTCATAAATGATCCTCCAAAAATAAGAAAAATCCTCCGACGTGGAGGATTTTATCTGCATCTGTGTTCTCTTTTTAGGCCCCACTTAAAATAGTATACCACGGTTAATTGACAGCTTGCAAGGAAAATGGAAAAATGCAAGGTTTAGGAAGCTTTTTCTTCAATCACCTTGATCTTATCATAGGAAACGCCAGTCTGTCCGGAAACAGCATCTTTTACAATCAGAGCTGCATTTTCCATATTCGTGCGCCCCTCTTTCACAACGACACTGCATTCGTCATTCTGCAGAAATACCACACAGTCCGTAAAGCCTTTTGCCTTGATAAGATTTTCTGCATTGCTCTCTTTCAACTGTTCCTGTGAAATATCTCCAATTTGTTTGACAGTTTCTTTTTTAGTTGCATCATCGGAACTTGTATCTGCAAGCTCTTTTTCCAGCCTTTCCATTGCACTGTCCCTTGCCTTCTGGCGATTTAAACGGGCTTCTGTAAAATAATCACTGCCGGATGAAGCAGAAGATTGGCTGGATAAGGCAGAAGATGCTGAGGAAGATGCTGAAGACGGAATCGTCTCACTGGCATTTACAAGCTGAACCTGCCCTAAATCATGTGATGCGGCAGCATCTTTCGCCAGCATCTGGTTCCCATTGGAAAATCTCCAGTTCAGATAAACTGCCGCACCCAATGCCACCACCAGCGCAGCCAGTACCAGCTGACGTTTTTGTACCTTCATTCTGTACTCCTCCATTTCCTTCTCCAGAATTTGATTTCCTCTGGAGAATCACTGTTTATTTATCTTTATGCGCAGCTGTTTACAGGAATGACAAAAGTTTTCCTAGGCAGACGGCGCCACACAAATTCTGGCACTGCTGATACCGGTTGCCGCCGACACGGCATTCAGTACCGCCTGCTGCACATCCGGATTTTCTGCACCCGGGCATGTTACGACTACTCCCTGCACTTTCGGCTGCTGCCGTGTTACAGGCAGCGCATGTTCGTTGCCATCAGCATCTTTTACAATAATATAGCCGGTCTCTGTACTGTCAGCATCTTGTCCAGTACCAGAAGAGCCATTTTGCTTTTGGGTGGCATGTTTTTCCTGCTGTGCATAGACCTGTGCACTGCTTTGTTCCAGTGTCACTAAAACATGGGGGGTTCCCGCACCCTTAATTCCACTGATTGCGGCGGTCAGTTCCTGCTCAAGCTGTCTGGCATAGCTTTCATCATTTTCTGACGATGCAGCAGTAGACGAAGAGGAAGTAGATTTTCCCGTACGGTTTCCCCCGGAAAAAAAGCTGGAAAGGAAAATAAGGGCAATACCGATAATACCGACAGTAATCACCGCTTTTCTCCCCGTACCATTTTCGGCAAGCTTTTGTAAAATTCCTTCCTTCTTTTCTTCATCCACTGATTTTCACCTCCACTGCTGTTCCCAAGGCTTGTTTTAACAAAGATTCTGCACGCGCTTTTTGCGTACCGTCACACAAGGTAACGATTACTTTTGTAATATGTATGTTCTGAGGCTGTGAAGTATCCATCATAACCTTAATTTCTTTATATGAAATCTTCGCATTTTTCAGTACAGCCGCAGCCACAGTTTCCCCCTGCTTTTCCATTGCCGTCTGCATTTGGCTTTCCACTAACGCTGAAAAGTCAGACGATGCTGAAGTTTCTGGAAGCTGTTGAAGTGTCGAAAAATTTTGGGGCGTCAATTTGAGCAATGGTCCAATAATTACACACAGCGCCATGGCCCCCACAATCAGCTTCAGCATTTTCCCCATCGAACCATCCGGCGCCAGAATGCGTACCATTGCTGCCGCAACCGCCAGCGCACACAGACCACCTGCCCATGCCCGAATCATGCAGAACCGCCACCCATCATAAGCAGCACAACACTGGAAATAATCAGCACTGTCATGGAACAGAGCAGCACTGCCAGCAGGACTTCCAAAACACTGCTGCAGGAACGGAGCAGTGTTGTCACTTCCTTTAAAGAAAAGACTTCACCAACAGCCGCACAGAGCGTCAGCGTCAGCATCCAAATCAAACAGCTGAGTATGGTTGGCAAAAACAGAATCAACAATGCCAGCAGCGCAAATCCTCCGATACCGGATCGAAGCATTTCCACACATCCGGCCACCGTCCGCAGAGCATCACTTAATGCACTGCCAACCACCGGCACCGCACTGCTGACGACAAACCGCGCTGTACGGGAAGTCAATGTATCTGCCCCGCCTGCAACCAGCCCACGCACGCTCAGCAGGCCTGTAAAGAGCGTCATCGAAAGGCCCAGCAACCATTTAACCGCTTTGCCAAAGAACTTGCAGATTCCGTCAAGATTCACATCAGGGGAAACAGACGACGCAATTTCCATGGCCAGATAAATTTTCATGCCGGGTGCAAAGACACAAGCGGAAAGAATTTGCACAAGATTGCCCGCTGTGGTCAGCATAATCTGCATGGAAGCAGCTGAAGCAGGCCGACCAAGCGCCGCTAAAACAGCCGCTGTAACCGGCACCGCAGCCAGCGTAAAGCCACATGCAGTCTTAATCACAGACGCCGCCCGCACAAGCACCTCAACAATCGGCTCAATAATGCCGATACAGATGCAAAGAGCCGCAATAACACCTGCCACACCTCCCAGCGGACGATTTCCAAACGAAAGCTTCATAGAATTAATCAGGGCACACAGAAGGATAACACCCAGACACATCCCTGCTGCTTTCAGCGGACCTTCCCCCTCCATCCCCGCAATGCCAAATATCGCCGAAAAAAAAGCCTTCGGTGTTAAATTCCCAATGCTTTGAAAATTTCCGGTATCTACGCCCATTCTGGAAAGCTGCTGCTTGGTTTCTTCCGGCAGCTTGTCCGGCAAATGGTCTGCACCACTCTTTTGAAACTGTTCTGCATAGTAATTCTGCGTATTGCTTGAAGAAAGAGCAGCGTCTGCAGCACAGCAGGATGGACTGCAGCACAGGAAAATTATGAAAAGCAGAAAAAGTGCTGTCAGCAGACGGAGAACTGCGGGCAGGCAGTCTTTGCGGCGGTCATTTCTGTCAAGTCTTTTACCAACATAATGGGGCGAATTTTTCTTGTGCATTTTCCGTCTATGTGTGACAAATCTGTTCACTTTTTCCCCATGCAGATGCATAGCTCTCCTGAATTTTTTCATCCTTTCCCCCTACTTTGCCACAAGCGCCGCTGCGATAGAAGCCACTTTTGCAAAAAGCGGTAATGCCAGTACTAAGATGCTTACCCTGCCGGCAAGTTCCACTTTACTGGCAAGAGCCCTTTCTCCGGCATCTCTGCAAGCATCTGCCGCAAACTGCGTGAGAAATGTTACCCCCAGAGTGCGTAAAAGAATGCTGCTGTATTCGCTGTTAATTCCCGCCACTCCAAGCAAACTGGTAATCTGCTGCAGAGCAGGCACGACTGCCTGCAGAATTTCCAGAACAATCAAAATTCCAGCCGCAATACGCAGCACCATTGCGTATTCTCCATTGCTCCGGCGCAGCAGGACAGCAAATACTGCAGCAATCAGTGCGATGCCCGCAATTCCAGCGATATTCATTGTTAAAGCCCAAAGGTAGACTTAATCGTGCTGAACAGGACGCTAATCTGCTGAATAATCATCATCAATACAACAATCAACCCCGCCAGGGTTGTCATCATCGCCTGCTCTTCTCTTCCAGAGCGGATTAAAAGCTGATTAAGTACAGCAACAATAATTCCAATTGCAGCAATTTTGAAGATCAGGTCCACATTCATGCAATGTCCCTCCGATTTCCGTAGACAGCGGGATCGCTGTCTGCATTTTTATATCAGCACCAGTGCCAGCATTGCGCCTGCACAGACACCCAGCATCCGATAAAGTCTTCCTTTTTTTCGATAATCCTCTTCCGCGTCCTCCAGCTCCTTACGCGTCATTTCTTCATAAAGCGAGCAATGGGCCTGCTGCCCCTGCATATCCGTTGCTCCAAATCCGTTACCAAAATCACGCAGCAACGTACGGTCACGCGGTGAAAGCGTGCGGGAATCGGCAGCTGCCTTCCATGCCTGTGTAAATTCTTTTCCACTTTCCCTTGCATAAAAATAAGGAGCAAGGAAATGCAGACACCTGCCATACCGCTCTAAAATTTCATCCACTGGTACGGCTGCAAATGCAATTTCCGTCTTGGCTTCACTGAGAAATTTCAGAAAGGCCCGCAGCTGGTCTCGGCGCTCCCGCAGCTTACGCGCTTGCAGACAGCCCGCCGCTGCCCCCGCAAAAATCAGACACACAGCCCCCACCAGTTTGAGCAAGCAAATCACCCGCTTTCACCAGTGCTTTAACCCGGCCAGGCTTTCCGCGCTCCAGTAATGCCACCCTTGCAAACGCACCGCTTTGCAGCAATGCCCGCGCCTGTGCCCGCGCTGTCAGTTCCGAGAAGCTGCCTGCATGAATACTAGCAATCACCGCTGTGCCTGCATTTACACTTTGCACCAGTGCATCCGTTTCCTGCTGCGTACCTAGCTCATCGCAAATGATATATTCCGGTGAAAGGGAACGCAGCGCAAACAACATGCCCGTTGCCTTTGGAAAGCCATCCAATACATCGCAGCAAGGTCCTAAATCATTTCCATACTCCCCTTGACAGGCCCCGCAGATTTCACCGCGCTCATCCACAACAGTAACCTTATTAATTCGGTCAAACACTCCGCTTGAAAGCTGCCGTGCAATATCACGCAGCAATGTGGTTTTCCCTGAAGCCGGCGGACCAGCCAGCAAAAGCCCTCCATTCAGATTTCCGACCATTTGCAAAAGTTGATCCGCACATCCATTCATTTGCCTTGCGACACGGATATTGAGGGATGTAATATCCTTCATTCCAGTAATCATATTGCCATGCATGACTGCTGTACCGCCAAGTCCCACACGGTGTCCCCCATGCAGGGTCACATAGCCCTCACAAATTTGCTCCTGATGACTGTAAACGGAGTAGCTGCACAGAATACGAAAGCTCTCATAAATATCTGCTTTTTCTGCACGAATTCCCCTTTCCGGTAACAGTGTCACACCGTTTTCTGTCAAAAACCATGTACTACCGCTACTCCAAAGAGAAATTGGTTTGTTTACCCGCAATCTGATTTCTGAAGTTTCCGCCCGAACTGCTTCCGGCAGCTGCAGTAACAGGTATTTTATGCGTGGACACATGGCAGAAGCTGCCTGATTAAACCGACACGCGTTTTCCTTTTTTTGATCCATTTGGTTGTCCCACCTTTCGCATATCCCTATATCCTATGAACAGCAAATCGCACTTAGAACTGTGCCATCGGCAAGCAAATCGGGCAAAAAAAGTCCCACAGGACTTGTATCTCTACAAGCTCTGTGGGACCACTCTATTGGATTGTTTCAGGCAGTGGCAACAGTGTATTCATAATCAAATGAAGTCCGTGCACAAACAAGGCTGTGAACCAGTTTTTTAATCTTTAAATGTTCCGGATGGTTCTGATAAGCTGCCTCTGCACCTTTATCAGAAAAATCTGCAATCAAGCACAAATCATAATCACCGCTTTTGTAGTTCAAGCCGACTTCGATAGCAGTGAGGCCATCCACAACACCCAGCAAAGATTTAAACCGGCTGCGCAGGCTTGCAGCCACTCCGGCTGCATTTCCACGCTGTGATTCGTTCAATTTCCACAGTACAATGTGTTTTACCATGATGCGTTTACCTCCTTTGTCATTCAGTCGAATTCGGCATGAGCCATATGCAAATTGGGCGCTGGCTTTCGCCGTTACTTGCCATTATAACATAAATCAAAGCATTCATAAGCAAAAATTGAATTTTGGAAACAACTTTGGAGACTAGCACAAATCTGTCCCCGAGACAAGTGTCGCTTTCTGTGAACTTTTTCTTTGATTTATGGAATACTTTCACAAAATAGAAACCATATATAGAAAAAATTATGCTTTTTCTAAACAAAAATCAAGGTCAAATCTCTGCTAACACTTTCTTAAGTTCTGATGCTGAACGTTCCAGTTCCATCTGCTCATCCTGATTCAAATTAATGTCTAAAATCCGTTCTACGCCTTTATTACCAACAATCGTCGGAACACTCATACATAAATCGGACAAGCCAAAGTGCCCCTGAATTAAACTGCTGACTGGCAAAATACTGTGTTCATCACGAACGATACATTCGCATATCCGCCGCACAGCTAGTGCAATTCCATAATAGGTGGCTCCTTTCTTTTCGATAATCCGATAAGCACTGTTTTTTACTTTCTCATAAAGCCTCTGGCGATTTTTACGGTGTTCCTTGTAACCACACAATTCACAGAATTCATTAAGAGGGACACTATTGACATTTGCATTACTCCAAACCGCCAGTTCACTGTCCCCATGCTCTCCAATAATAAAGGCATGTATATTGCGCGGATCTACACCCAAATGACGGCCAAGCAGATATTTGAGCCGGGCAGTATCCAGCACTGTGCCGCTGCCGAGGACTCTTGCTGCCGGATAACCGGAAAGCTTATAGGTAACCCATGTTAGAATATCCACTGGATTAGCAACAACCAGCAAAATCGCATTTTGGTTGTACTTGATAATTTCAGGAATGATATTCTTAAAAATTCCAACATTCTTGTGCACCAGGTCCATACGCGTTTCTCCCGGCTTTTGTCCAGCTCCGGCAGTAATGATGATAATTCCTGCATCTTTTACATCTTCATAACTGCCTGCAGTGATTTCCATCGGCTGTGTAAACGCAAGCCCATGACTCAGATCCATTGCTTCTCCCTCTGCCTTCTCATGATTCACATCGATCAAAACCATTTCATTGAAAAGGCCGCTTTCCATCAAAGTGAAAGCTGAAGTAGCCCCAACGGAACCGCATCCGATAATTGCACATCTCTGCAAATTTATCATTTTACATGTACCTCCTTCAACCTTAAGATAAGATGATTCTATTCACAGTATGAACCAATTTCTTCCTATCCATACAAATCCATCTTAATCTCTTTTTTCTACACATTCAAGACTTCCTGTAAAAAGTTGTTAAACTATTAACAATTTGTTTTATAAAAAAGCTGTGGATTCACCACAGCTTTTTACCGTAAATTTCATCTCAAGCCTGTTTGATTATGCAGAAACAGTAAGGTGGTATTCCTCCGCTGCCAAAAACCGTTCATCTTTTTTTGTTTTTTTCTTTCCCGCATTGGCTGCATTTGCTGCATGCAGCACAATTTCCGCAACAGCTGTTCCGGTGTTTCCATGAAAAGCAGCCGGCTAGAACCGCCAAAACTGCCAGAATGAGAAGAATGATGACATCCTGTATCTGCATGCGATATACCTCTCTTCCAGTTTCAAATAATAAACGATCCAATCTGATAAACGACAAATGCTGTCAGCCACGCAAGCCCCGTCTGATAGAGTACTACAGAAAGCGCGGAGATTCTGGAATCCATTTCCTGCCGTACCGCGTTGATTGCAGCAACACATGGTGTATACAGCAATGTAAAGGTAAGGAACGAAATACATGCAAGTGGAGTAAACATGTGGGAAAGTACGTGCGGAAGCGTAACTCCCGTTGCGCCGGTCAGCACAGCAAAGGTGCTGACCACCGTTTCCTTGGCAGTAAAACCGGCCAATAATGCTGTACTAACACGCCAGTCATAGAAACCAAGCGGCGCAAAAATCGGTGCAATGAATCTTCCGATATCCGCCAGCATGCTGCTGCTGCCGGATACTGGATTTAATTTGACGTCAAACGTCTGCAGGAACCAAATAACGATAGAGGCGAGAAAAATGACTGTAAATGCACGCTGGATAAAATCTTTTGCTTTTTCCCATACCAACATTCCAGTTGTGCGGGGGCTGGGTAAGCGGTAATTGGGCAGTTCCATCACAAATGGAACTGGGTTTCCACGGAAAATCGTATGCTTCATTAGCAGTGCACTGAGTACGCCCATTGCCATTCCCCCCACATACAGACAAAGCATAACAAGTGCCCTATATTTCGGGAAAAAAGCCATTGTAAAGACAGCATAAATCGGAAGTTTTGCGCTGCAGCTCATAAAAGGCGTGAGCAAAATCGTCATCTTACGGTCGCGTTCACTGGAAAGTGTACGTGTAGACATAATCGCTGGAACCGAACAGCCAAAGCCAATCAGCAGCGACACGATACTTCTGCCGGAAAGGCCGATTTTTCGCAGCATGCGGTCCATCACAAACGCAACGCGGGCCATATATCCACTGTCTTCCAGAATCGACAGGAAGAAAAACAGAACGACGATCGTGGGCAGGAAGGAAAGCACACTGCCCACGCCGGAAAAGATGCCATTAATAATCAGAGATTTCACCACAGGATTAATTCCATAAGCCTGCAGGCCAGCCGCTGCCGCATTGGTTACGAAATTAATTCCAATTGTAAGCAGATCGCTTAGTGCTGCGCCAATCACACTGAATGTCAGCCAAAAAATCAGGAACATAATGCCAAGAAAAATGGGAATTGCCGCATATTTGTTCGTCAACACTGCATCAATCCGGACACTGCGCCGGTGTTCCAGGCTTTCCTTCGGCTTCACAACCGCGTTTTTACAAAGGGCCTCGATAAAAGAATACCGCATATCAACAATAGCCGCTTCGCGGTCAGTATTCATATCGTGCTCCATTTCTTTAACTGAATGCCCCAGCATTTCAATTTCATTTTCGTTCAGTTTCAGCGCATCCTGCATTGGCTTGTCGCCTTCGACTAATGTAGTTGCCGCAAAATATGCCGGAACTCTCAGCCGCTGTGCGTGGTCTTCAATTAAATGGGCAACGGCATGAATACACCGGTGAACCGGTCCAGAGCAAAAGTCTTTTCGTTGTGGCCTTCGTTTTTTTTCGGCTGTTTCCATCAACACATCAATTAATTCATCAATACCTTCATCTTTACTGGCGGAAATCGGTACCACCGGAACACCCAGTTCCTTACTGAGCGCATCAATATGTATGGTACCGCCGTTATTTCGAACCTCATCCATCATATTGAGACACACAACTATCGGCAAATTGAGTTCAATTAACTGCATAGTTAAATATAGATTCCGTTCAATATTGGTAGCATCCACAATGTCAAGAATACCATCCGGTCGATTTTTCAAAATAAAGTCCCGCGTTACAATTTCCTCACTGGTGTAAGGGGAAAGGGAATAGATACCCGGCAAATCAACTACTGTTGCATCTTTATGCCCGCGGATGATACCATCTTTTCGTTCAACCGTGACTCCGGGGAAATTTCCCACATGCTGATTGCTTCCCGTCAGTTGATTGAAAAGGGTTGTTTTCCCACAGTTTTGATTGCCTGCCAAAGCAAAAATCATGTCTCATCCTCCAGAGTAATATTTTTTGCATCCTCTAAACGTAAGGTCAGTTCATAGCCGCGCAGTTCAAGCTGAATAGGGTCCCCCATAGGGGCCACTTTTCGCACAGAAACTTTTGTGTGCGGTGTTAAACCCATCTCCAGCATATGTCGGCGCAAAGCGCCTTCTCCGCCTACCTGTTTAATCACGGCCTGCTGACCGATTGGAAGCTTATCCAATGTCATAATATTCTCCTTTGTTAGCCTCAACTACTTTTAGTTAGCATATGCTATCTATTTGCATTTTTATTATATCGTAATGCCGGAAAAATGTCAACACCGGATTATCAGATTTTATTTTCTTTCTCATTTTCAAAGTGTATTTTCCTTTAAGCGGGAACAAAAATCCTATCTGCAAAATTATAAAACTTCACAGATAGGATTTTATCACGTATTAAAAGTGGCCTGTTCAGATAACATCTGTAGTAACAAAGCCAATCACTTTTCCGCCGGAAGTACGGATACGGGCAAGGCTGGTGCGGAATGCCTGCATTGATGTAATTCCATACCGAACAACCATGACAACAGCATCACATGCAGCAGCAATGCTGTCTGTATCAGCACTATCTGTCTCAGACGGTGCACTCAGCAAAACATAATCGTACTGTCCTTTTGCATCGGTAAGTATCTGCTGAAATACTGCCGAGCCAAGCAGATCCTCCGCATTTTCTGCTTCAGCAGCTGCTGAACAACCTAAAAACGAAAGGTTGTTGACATCTGTCTGCACAACGGCATCTTTTAAAAGCACATTCCCGCTCAAAACCGCATAGAGGGATTCTTTGGACTGGATACCCAACTTTGCTGCCAATACTGGATTTTTCATATCGGTATCAATCAGCAGCACCTTTTTCTGACTTCCTGCAATCGAACGTGCTACTCCATTAACCAAATCCTGTTCCTGACTATTCCGGCTTACCGGCGCAAACAATAAACTGCGGCCATCCCCTGCTTGCAGCAAAGCTGCGGACCGGATACGGCGAATTTCATCGTTATGATGATTATTTTTCTTTTTATGAGCCCCAACCGTCCCTAAAAGCGGAATATGAAGAGCCTCTGCAACAAAGACACTGTTCCGCACATTTTTGTCTAAAATCACTTTCAAAACAGCAAAAACGAAGCACAGCACAACAGCAAATGCACCACCAAGGACTGCACCTTTTACAGCGGCAATCTTATGGGAAACAGCCACTGCTTTTTTCCCTGCATCCACCATGGTTACCGTAAGCGGCGGAGTAGGAAACATTTGTTGCAATTGCTGTGCAGCAATCTCGCACGCCGTATCGGAAATTTTTGCACATGCAGCTGCATTCTTTGTAGAAGTAACAATCCGAATACTTGGTGCATTTTGATTCTGTGTTGCCGTAATATTAATGATTTGCGAGACAGGAATCTGCAGTCGATTCGCAATCTCCTGTTTCATCTGCGGTGCATTGGCAATTGCCAACCCGCTTGTGACACGAGTACCAAGGATGGATGTATACTGCAGCCGATAATCTTTATCCGCATTGGCGGGAACCGTGCAGGAAAGGACAACAGTGGAATCGGAAGAATAAGTCGGAGACAACGCCTGAAGAGACATTGCGGCACCAACAATACCCATCAACACCACAACAATCAGCAGCTTCCACCAGTTCTTTTTAATAAAGTTCCAGATATCTGAAAAGCACACACTAACTTCCATATTATTTAACCTCCGATAGATTCAGGGATTGATTAGCCTTGTCGGGACATACCGCGGGCTTCTCATGCCGCCTCAGCGGATACACTTTCGCACTAATCTGTACAATCAGCAGGGAAACGGCAAACAGCGCCGTAAAATACACGATATTCGTAATACTGAATGTGTCTGTTATCCAGGTAAATGCAAAACTGCGCGGCAGATAAATCAGATGCCGAAAAGCCAGCATGCCAAACGCAATCACTGCCCAGCCGCGCGTGAGGATTGAAGACATAAAGCGAAAAAGCACGGCAATCAAAATCACCAGCAAAATAACCGCAGCAATACCTCCGGCAACATAAGCCTCGGCAATAAAAGAAGTGCCAAAGCCGCCGCCGTTTTCATAACGCTGTGGATCGACTTTATAAGTTAACACATGTGCAAAATTATGGGTTGTTTTTGCAAACCCTTCATTTTGCACTTCAACAATGGGCTGCAGACCAAACAAACTGGCAATCACGCGATTGTTGTGTGCAAACAGCTCAAATGGATAGAAAAGATACATCCAAGTCACATTCGGATTAAAAAATGAATGAATATTCACCGTCTGCACCACCACACGAAAACTGGCACCCTGAGAATCTACAAAGCTAATGAGCATGCTGATAAAAGAATGGCCCGCCATTGATTTTCCGGCACGTTTCATAGCCATCACCTGCAGTAAATAAGCAGCAATGATAACCACAACGATACAAACGGCCACTGTTTTTGGAGTGAAATATCGTTTTGTCTTTGCCCTGCGGTAATCTCGCATCACAAAATAAACAAAGAGCATAAAGGCTTCCGTAACCATCATATTCCGCCGGCCGGTAAGCAAAGATGCAACCATGTAAATACCATAGACTAGCAGCGGGAGCTTCATTTCTTTTAAAGATGGAAGTGTGCCGAGAAACACGGCAAAAGACGGCACAAAAAGCGCCGCAAGCCGGCTAATCACGCCCGGAATATCTACTGTTTTGGTAAAAGAAACCGTATAGCCGTCTTTCATAACCGCCAGAATTCTCAGCACCATCACATAAAAATAAGGAATTGAAGTAACATACAAAATTACCTTGGAAATCTGACGCAGCACAGGAATGTAGGCATGCATGTCCACTTTTCCCCTGCTCTTCTGCATTTGCCGCTCGCGCTTTGTAAAAAGCAGGCCAACTGCATAATAGGCTATCGTGAAAACGACCAGCCCAGTTGTAACGATAGCCATAGCCGTATAAAGATTTTCCCAACTATCTGCTTCCAATGCAGTCAAAATCTTGTGGCGGTAATAGATACAGTTAAAATAAACTCTCCCCAAAAGGAGAATATTATAGGCAATTAAAAAAAGCAAGAAAGAAATATCCCTGTAGATATGGGACAACGAATGGAAAAGGGCACCTGCATTAAAAAACAGAACACCAAACACCATCAGATAAAACGCGCCGGAAATATACCCGCTTCCCATCCATCTCAGCACTGCTGAGGCAAGGAATAGCACTGTGGCTGCCCCAAAGAGCAGCACATCCAGTACTGCACCGGTCCGTTTCACATGCAGCATGGACATCCCCCCGTTTATAATTTCTGTTAGATTTAAGAATCAGAAACATTCCAAAAATTATGTAGAGCGTTTTTATTATATCATCCTTATTTCAAATTTACAAGCACGTGCTTTATTGCAATTTCACAAATGTGAATATGTCAAAGAATTGCGGTTAATCCTTTATAATATAACATGTTATGAATAAAAATTCACATAAAATTCACTTGCTTTCAATTCTAACATCACATTCAACATTTATAATAAAAATATTTTGTATTCTGTAATGAAAAAATTCTACAGCAGTAACGGAGGTGGCTATTATCTCACTTTCCTCTATCCAATATTTATTTTTTATTTTTGTCTTTGCTCTATTTCATTATTTTATTCCTTTTTGTGCCAGCAAATGGTTACTTCTTGCCGCATGTATCTATTTCTACATGAGCTGGACACCCACGGCTCTTCCTGTTCTACTTACCGTTACACTGATTTCTTATCTTGGTGGCCTAATTTTGGAAAGGCTGAAAATGCACGGCAAACAATCCAGACCTGCGTTAGCAGCCTTTATTATTTTTTCCATTTCTCCACTGCTGGTCTGCAAATATACGTCCTTTTTTGTTGACTGTCTACAGCACGTTTTCCATCTTTTTGGGCAGCATGTCACTTTATCTTCACCTTCTTTTCTGCTGCCAATGGGGATCTCTTTCTTTTCACTACAGGCAGTTTCATATCTGGTTGATGTAGAAAAGAACAAGTTTGCTGCGGAGCATAATTTTCTTAATTACTTTTTATTTATGAGCTTTTTCCCTTCTGTTACATCCGGACCTATTTGCCGTGCACCGGATTTGCTGCCGCAGTTTCGGCAAAAACAGAAAGTCAGCTACCGTATGGTCAAGCATGCCTGTCTGCGGATATTGTGGGGATTCTTTTTGAAACTGGTGATTGCAGATCGAATCGCTCCGTGGGTAACTTTCATTTACAGCAATACACATAAATATGCTGGGCTGCCCATGTGGAGTGCTGTTCTGCTCTATGGCTTTGAAATTTATATGGATTTTGCTGGATACACACATATTGCGCTGGGTTCTGCCGAACTATTTGGTTTTCATCTGCCGGAAAATTTCAATCTTCCTTATTTGTCCCGCAGCATACGAGAATTCTGGCGGCGTTGGCACATTTCTTTCTCGACTTGGCTGCGCGATTACATCTATATCCCTTTGGGCGGAAACCGCTGCTCAAAGGCCAGAAAATATTTCAATGTGATGATGACCTTTGTCGTCAGCGGATTTTGGCACGGTGCCGGACTTAATTTTATTGTATGGGGCACGCTGCATGGAATTTATCAAATTATTGGAGGTTTGCTTGCCCCTGCCCGAGAAAAGCTGACCAATCGGCTGCACATTCAACAGCAAAGTAAGCTGCGCACGCTCTTAAGCACACTTTTTATCTTTTGTCTGGTCGATTTTACATGGATCTTTTTCCGTTGTCACTCTATGCGCAACGCTTTATCTGTAATCAATGCTTTAATGCATAACGGTACTGCCTCTTTCCTGCAATTAGTTTCTGAGCAGTTTTCCAACGGACTTCCGGGCTTTTGGCTTGTAATTGGATGTATTGCCTTGGTAATGATGCTGGAATGTCTGCAGCTTCATTGCGGTCGTCTGTATCCCAAATGGCTGCACGGGAACGGATTCCTGCAGTGGTCATGTATCTTGCTGCTGCTGATATTTGTAGCAATATGTGGTGTCTATGGTCCCAGCTACAGTGCACAGTCTTTCATCTATGCTAAATTTTAAGGAGGCAGAAAAATGAAAAAGAAAATTCTTCTGCGCCGCTTGGCAGGGCTGGTTTCTCTAATCCTATGTGCTTCCTTGCTTCTCTGCTTTGCAAATGAAATTTTTGTGGATAAAGGACATTACCGTGACCTAAAACGAGTTCTTTATACAGATGATGAAAACAGTTATCCATTGCTTTTTGTGGGGGGAAGCCATATGGGCGGCGCAATCAACCCACCATACTTTAAAAAAGAATTTGGCATCAACAGCTTTAATGCCTCAACTGGCGGACAGGAACTCTATGAAACCTACTATCTGCTCAAGGAAATATTGAAACGTCAGAATCCAAAGGTTGTTGTACTGGATATTTACTATGCACTGAATCAGTCACCCTACGGCGACAAAAGTTTTGCACACCGTGTGCTGGACCCCATGAAAATAAGCTGCAACAAAATAAAAGCGATAGAAGCCTCTGTTCCTGCTAAAGACAGACTCGCCTATTTCTTTCCGCTGCTGATGTATCACAGCCGCTGGAGCGATACAAAGAGCATTCAGAAGGAGTGGCAGGACTATATTGGCAAATATACCGGTGCACTCGGATTCGATGCCGGGGACCAGCAATACGGCAAAAAAATGGCCTATGATAACTGGAACTATGCTGCCTGTACGCCGCTTGCAGACAAACAAGAAAATTATCTGCAGAAATTTTTTCAATTGGCACAAGATGAAAATTTCCAGCTTGTGCTGATTAATTTTCCCTGTGAAATGAGCAGTGACAAACTGACCCAGTGGGCTGGCGATGCACCGGGAAAACTCAATCAGATAAAGCAGGAAGCTTCTGCTGTAGGGATTCCATTTTTAGACTTGAATCGTCCGAACCAAATGGAAAAAATGGGCTTCGATTTTCCAACCATGATGAACAACGCCTCCCATGTAAATTACGATGGTGCTTATGTCGTAACAGAATATGTCGGTAAATACCTGCAGCAAAACACACCTGAACTATTTGCAGATTAAAAAATACCCGTTCCTGCATTTTCTTTCAAAGAAGAAAATCAGAGACGGGTATCGTGTTTTAAGGAGCTGCTTTTATGTTTTGTTCGTTTCTCCCTTTCCAGCAATTGCACGTGCAACCACAACGCCGGTTGCCGAAGCCTGCATCAGTCCGCGCGTAATACCGGCACCATCTCCAATGGCATACAGACCCGGGATTACTGTTGAAAAATCATGATTAACCTCTACTTTTGATGAATAAAATTTGACTTCCACTCCATAAAGCAGTGTATTTTTGCTGTAAAGTCCAGGTGCCAATGCATCGAATGCTTTCAGTGCTTCTACAATGGACGTCAAATGGCGATGCGGCAACACAAAAGAAAGGTCACCGGGAACCGCGGTCTTCAGTGTCGGCACGGTTGTGGATTTGGCCAGACGGCTTGCACTGCTGCGCCGCCCCAACAGCAGGTCACCTAAACGCTGCACCATAATACCGCCGCCCGTCAGCATATTTCCAAGTTTTGCAATATAGCGTCCATACTCAATTGGCTGATTAAATGGCTGCGTAAACTTAGTCGAAACCAGCAGTGCAAAGTTAGTGTTATCACTGTGGCGTTCCTCTTCCGCATAGGAATGTCCGTTGACAACCGCAAGGCCGCCATTTGGTCCGTCATAGTGTTCTTCGCTGACAATTCCGCCTGGGTTCATGCAGAAAGTCCGCACCTTGTTTTCAAAAGTATCCGAATAATAAATCAATTTGGCTTCATATAAGCTTTTGGTCAGCGGGTCCATCACACCATTTGGCACTTCTACACGCACACCAATATCCACTTCATTATTTGCCGTCTTAAGGCCGGTTTCTTTGGCAATGCGGGAAAGCCACGCAGCCCCTCCACGGCCCGGCGCTGCGACTACATTCTCCCCTTCCACACAGCAGGTACTTCCGTTTTCCAGCGTCAATTCCACACCGGCAACACGGCCGTTTTCTTCTACAATACGTTCTGCAGTGGTATGAGGCAGAAAAGTAAACTGCGGTTTTTTCTCCAGATAATCATACATCGCTTTAAGAACCTGATAACTGTATTCCGTCCCCATATGCCGCACAGGGCAGCGGATCAACTGAATATTTCTCCGCCTTGCTTCATAGGCAATCTTGTCTGCTGCCTGACTGCCCAGTCCAAAGACCTTTTTGGGTGCACCGAAATGGAGATAAATTGTGTCACAATAATGAATCAGTTCCTGTGCCTTTTCCCGTGTCATATAGTCAGTCAGGTTGCCGCCAACGTCTTCGCAAAGGGAGAGTTTTCCATCTGAAAAGGCACCAGCACCTGCCCAGCCATTCATAATACTGCAGGTCTTGCAATGCATACAGTGCCCCTGCGTGCGGGCTGGGCAGCAGCGGTCTGCAATTGCACTGCCGCTGTCAACAATGAGCATGGTTTTATCCGGTGCCAGGCGGTCTAATTCAAGCGCGGTGAAAATTCCTGCCGGGCCGGCCCCAATTATAATGACATCATATCGTTTTTTCATTTAGTTAAAATTCCTTTCTTACGGTTATCACCCATCCTTTTCAAAAAACAATCCATTTGGATAATCGATATGACCGCTCTACCAACAATGTTTGGATAAAGCTGTGATAAAGAGAAAGGCGATAAAGTCTGTAAATCTACTATTTCTTTTATCATAACACAAAAAAAGGCTCAGGTCATCACATATTGCGCCTCTTTGGATTGGAAGTTTTGGGTTATGAAAAACATTCCACATTTTTCAAAAAATACTCTTGCTTTTCGACACCATCACGTGACAAGTTCCTGTTTTTCGACTATAATGGAACCCATACAAGATAAGAAAAGGAAGGGAATCTGCATGGATAAAACAGCCGTCTGTGCACTGGCGCAGGAAGCTCGGAAAAGTCTGGAACAGACCGCACATCTCTGCCTGCGTGCCTTGCATGGGCCGCGGCTTCCAAATGGAGCCGGCCTGCAGCAGGACCAGATTCTGCGGGAAGCTTCCCTGCAGGGAGAAGACAAACTGTGTAAAAGTGCTGCCTTTCGATTTTTTATGCAGCTCACAGGCATCCGTTATATGGAGGTTAATGGATATTTACCGCAGCGGATTCTCTCCCCCGCACCCGATGGGAAACTCCCGGAAATTTTGGAAAATTGGCTGTCAAGACATGAAGACACACTGGACCGCGATGCGCTTTATACGCAGCTTTTCCAAAAAGAATGTGCCCGACTTCACAAGCAAATGCCGGATTTTTTCCCACAGCCAGACTGCACTGATCTGCTGCTTGCTTTAAGCTGCCAGCGTGGTACAGCATCTCTTTTTTGCAATGCCCTGCCGGAGTCTGCTTGGAAAAACAATATTGAAATTGTCGGCTGGCTTTATCAATATTACCGCCTAAAAGAAAAAGACAATGCCATTGATGTTTACCGCGGCGCTGTCAAAGTCAAGGATATTCCCGCAGCTACCCAGTTTTTTACAACAGACTGGGTTGTGCAGTACATGGTGCAAAATACACTCGGGCGAGTGTGGCTGGAAGGGCATCCAGACAGCCGCCTGCGGGAGCAGATGCCCTATTTTCTGGATACGCCGCAAAAGACGCCGCGTACCCCAATGCAGCCAGACAGTCTTCATTTGCTGGACCCCTGCATGGGCAGTGGGCATATTCTGGTATATGCTTTTGATTTGCTTTTAAAAATTTATGCGGAATGTGGAATTTCTTCCCGGAAAGCTGCTTACAAAATTTTAAGCTGCAACCTCTGGGGATTGGATATCGATGAACACAGCAGGCAGCTTTCTGCTTTCGCGCTGCTGATGAAAGCACATGAATCCGACCCGGATATTCTGGAAAAGCATCCAGTTTTGCATGTGTGCACCATACACGGCAGTAAAGGGGTTACACGAGAAGCACTGCATTTTACCGCCGGAAAGGACGAAATTTTAGAAGATGACCTGCGCCGCATGGTGATCACCTACCGCGGTGCACAACTTTACGGGTCGCTCGTATATGCACCGAAAGTGAACATCAGCAACCTGAAAGCCCGCTTTGAAAGTATTCAGGCAGAAAAATGGACAGATGATCTTTTTCAGATGGAAGCCCGCCGTCAGTCGCTGGAAACTCTCCTGCCATTGGTGTACCAAACAGAGATACTTTCTGAAAGCTATGATGTTGTTGTTACCAACCCTCCCTACTTAAACCACATGGCAAAACCCCTGCGGCGTTATGTGGACAAGCATTGGCCAAAATACAACAACGATTTATTTGCTGTTTTCATGGTTCGGAATTTTGATTTTTGCAAACCGGACGGCTACTGCGGCTTTATGACCCCGTTTGTCTGGATGTTTATTAAAAGCTATGTTCACCTGCGGAAATTCCTTGCGGATAAAAAATCACTGTCCTCTTTAGTGCAGATGGAATATTCCGCATTTGAGGAAGCAACCGTTCCGGTTTGCACTTTTGTCCTGCAAAACAAAAAAGAAGAAGATCCCGGCCGCTACTTGAAGTTAACCGACTTTTCCGGCGGAATGGAAGAAATGGGCCATCGGGTAGCAGAAGCTGCTGCCCATCCGGGAAGCACTTGGGATTATGAAGCACGTCTTTCCGATTTTCGCCAAATTCCGGGCAATCCATTTGCTTATTGGGCCAGTGGAAGCATTGCGCGCGTTTTCCGAGAGGGCAAACCGCTGAGCAATTCCGCTGAAATTTGCAATGGTCTCTTTACATGCAGCAATCAGCGTTTCCTGCGCCTCTGGTGGGAAGTGGACTTTCAGAATATTGATTTTTCATGCAGGAATGAGCAGGACTGCCTGAAAAGCCCGTGCCGCTGGTTTCCCTATAATAAAGGCGGCGCCTATCGGAAATGGTATGGCAATCAGGATTGGGTGGTTGATTTTGCAGATTTTGGTCATGAAATTCAGCAATATCGGACAAAGCATGGGCAAAGCGCTGCACTGCCCGGACGGCAGCATTATTTTGAGGAAAGCCTGAGCTGGGGTTTCGTGAGTTCCAGCAAATTCGGTGTGCGTGCCTACCCCGCCGGGTTTGTTTTTGACATAGCGGGCTCGTCCCTATTTCCCAAGCCGGAAGATCGACTTTACCGCTTGGGATTTCTGGACAGTTCCACCGCATTTCAGTTGCTGCAGATGTTAAACCCGACACTGAACTGCCAAGTCGGCGATATTGCTCGACTGCCGGTACTGGAAGCAAGTGACCGCTCTGGAATTGAAAAGCTGACTGCAGAAAATGTTGAACTTGCTCAGCAGGACTGGAATGATTTTGAACCAAGTTGGAATTTTCATATTCATCCGCTAATCCGTGCAAACGGAAAAACGCTCGCCCAAGCACAGGCAGACTGGGAAACAACGGCCACAGAACGCTGCCGAAAAATGGCAAAAAACGAAGAGGCCATTAACCGGCATTTTGCCACGCTATATGCAACAGGAGCACCAACTGCCGTGAATGCACAGGATCTTTCCGTCCACCCTGCTGACCGAAAGCGGGATGCCCAGAGTCTTCTTTCCTATTTTGTCGGTGTTTATTTCAAACGCTTCCCCTGCAGTTTCTGGCATCCAACAAAGCCGGAACCCGTTTTGCTGCTGGAGAAAGCACCGCAGATGTTCACTGAATTTCTGGAAGTACGTTTTGGAGCGGGTGCTGCCGATGAATTGTCGCATTCTCTCGGCAAAGGAACAACCGACTATATTCTAAAGCGATGGTTCACGCGCACCTTTTTCCGCTTTCACTGTCGGATGTACCGAAAGCGGCCCATCTATTGGCAAACGACCTGTGGGAAACCAGCATTGCTTTATTACCATAGTAATCTTCCGGAAGCGCTTCAGTTTCTCTCGGCACTTTCGCCAGAAGAAAAAGGACTCCGTGCACTGGCTAAACATCCACCTGTCTTTGACCGAAACGACGGCATCCCCGCAAACTATGCAAAGATGCAGTCTATTCTGCGAAAAATTTAATTCCGATAACTTTCGGTAACTACATGAAAATGATTATTAAGAAAGACTGCCTGTTTGTGTTTTCACAGGCAGTCTTTTTTTACTGATTTTCTTGTTTCTCATCTTTGATAATACAGTGTGCGATACACACAACACCATGATGCACCATCTGAACAAATTTTTCTGGTGTAAGATCCGGCTGGTCAATCAGCCAGCGGCAAATACCGGTTTTACAGGCATCTGTAAAAAGCTGCACATAAAAATCCATGTTTTCTTCTTCACTGTTAAAAATTTCTTCAAAATACGGCTGCACAATTGCATGCATGACATCTGTAAAATATTCTGTAAAGGAATTTTGCCCTGTCACTTTTAAAGCGTTGACATAAAAGCGGCGATTTGCATAAAAGTAACTGCAAACATCAAGCAGCAAATCCCAGCCACTCGTCGGTGCATGTTCATATAAATGCTCAATCAGTTCCGTATAAAAAATCCAATTGACTAAATCATACTTATCACGGAAATGGTAGTAAAAACTTTGCCGGTTCATGGAACAGCGGTTGCAAATATCACTGATGCTAATTTTTTCAAACGATTTTTCACACATCAGGGACTTCATTGCATCTGCAAGGGCTTTTTTGGTGATATTTGAATCCGCCATTCCAATTTTCCTTCTTTATTTGACAATTCTTGACTGTATACGAATGTGATAAACATTGAATTTTAGTTTTGGAGGGACAAAACCGCACCTTTGCTGCCAGAAGTGACCAGAGCTGCATAACGCGCTAAATAACCAGTCACGTGCTGTTCTTTCGGTTTCCAAACTGCACGGCGTGCAGTCAATTCTGCCTCTGGAACATCTATTTTTATAGAATGATTCGGAATATCAATTTCAATAGAATCACCATCTTGAATCAGCGCAATCGGCCCGCCGACAGCAGCTTCCGGAGAGATATGACCAATTGCAGCTCCACGTGTAGCACCACTGAACCGTCCGTCTGTGATGAGTGCAACACTTTCTCCCAGCCCGCAGCCCATAATAGCAGAAGTTGGATTCAGCATTTCACGCATACCCGGACCACCCTTAGGGCCTTCATAGCGGATAACGACTACATCATCCGCATGGATTTTACCACCGAGGATGGCAGACATCGCGTCTTCTTCACTGTTAAAGACCCGGGCAGGTCCCTTATGTTTCAGCATTTTAGGCGAAACTGCACTGCGTTTGACAACACAGCCATCCGGCGCAAGATTTCCACGGAGCACGGCAATTCCGCCAGTTTGACTATATGGATGATCCAACGGACGAATCACCTCTGGATTTTTATTCACACTGTCTGCGATATTTTCCGCAACCGTTTTGCCTGTGCAAGTCATGCAATCCGTGTGCAGTAAACCGCCATCAGCCAGTTCTTTCATCACCGCATAAACGCCGCCGGCTTCATTCAAGTCCTCAATATAGGTATGACCAGCCGGTGCCAAATGGCACAGATTCGGTGTATGCTCGCTAATGCGGTTCAAAATATCAAGATTCAGTTCCAGCCCGCACTCATGTGCAATTGCCGGAAGATGCAAGGCACTGTTTGTACTGCAGCCAAGCGCCATATCCACGGCCAGCGCATTTTCAAAGGCATCCATTGTCATAATATCCCGCGGGCAAATATTTTCTTTCAGCAGTTTCATGATCTGCATGCCAGCGTGCTTTGCCAACTGCAGCCGGGCAGAGTAAACAGCCGGAACGGTGCCGTTTCCTTTTAACCCCATACCAAGAGCTTCTGTCAGACAGTTCATGCTGTTTGCTGTATACATGCCGGAGCAGGAACCGCAGGTGGGGCACGTATTGGCTTCATACTCATTTAAGACTTCTTTTGTGATTTTGCCGGCTGCATAAGCACCTACCGCTTCACTGGCGCTGGAAAAGCTGGTCTTTTTCCCCTGCACACGGCCAGCAAGCATCGGTCCGCCACTAACAAAAATTGCCGGAACATTGAGCCTTGCCGCCGCCATCAGCAGACCAGGTACATTTTTATCACAGTTTGGCACGAGGACCAGAGCATCCAAAGCGTGCGCAATCGTCATTGCCTCTGTGGAATCTGCAATCAATTCACGGGTAACAAGGCTGTATTTCATGCCGCGATGTCCCATAGCAATCCCATCGCAGACAGCAATTGCCGGAAAGACAAGTGGTGTGCCACCAGCCATGGAAACTCCTGTTTTAACCGCCTGAACAACTTTATCAATGTTCATATGCCCGGGAACAATTTCATTATAGGAACTGACAATACCAATTAGCGGCTGGTCAATTTCTTCATTTGTCAGGCCAAGTGCATGGAAGAGCGCACGTTTTGGCACGTCTTTTTTAATTGCATCACTATTCATCGTCTATTTCCCTCCATTGCTTACAGTCCAACTAAACATTTCTCTGCATAGATTTATATTCATTATAAGGAAGAACCGCAAAGCTGTCAAACACTTTTGCAAAATTGTCCGGTTATCTTTACTCCCAGCGGCAGAGTACCTGCCTTAAAAACTTCTTACAAAAAGCAGAGAACGGTCCACTGAGAATCCTCAGCAGACCGTTCTAACAGATGATATTACTCTTTCATTAAATAGCCGACACTGACTTTTAAACGGCGCGAATAGCTGCGTGCAGAAGAAGCAGCTGCTTTTCTCGCTTCTCCCGCACGAATTCCGGTTGCAGAAAAAAGGATGAGGAAAAGCATACCGGTTTGTGTCCAGCAAATTGTAACATCTGTACAGCCATGGAGCAAGGTAACAAGCAATGCCGCAAGGAATAAAAGCACAGCATTGCCTGCCGTATGTGTACGGACCTGATGCAGAACATCGCGCAGATGCCAGCCGAAAAAGATCAAGAATACGGTACAGCCAACTACCCCAAAATTCAACAGACAGTCAAGGTATAAATTATGGCAGTGATAGGTGGCGTAGGTTCCCAATGAATCATGGATAATGCTGTATGCACGCAATCCGCGTCCAAACAGCGGTGTCTGCGAAATGCCAATTACTGCACCATGCCAAATGGAAATACGCTGGTCAGTTGTGGATCCAATTGCTTCCACTCGTGGAAAAATGGAAGGGAGAAAATGATTGACAAGGAAAAACGCCAGAAGGGCAGCAACATAAAGCGCACTGAGTTTGTACCGCCGCTTGTACAATAAAAACACAATGATTCCACAGGACATAGCGGCTAAAGCAGACATAGAACCACATAAATACATACCCAGCATATTCATGCCAATGATAACTGCATAAAGCGGAATGAACTTCCGATTCGTATAAGCCCGATACAGAGCAATCAGCACGGTAAACTCAATCATCATACCAAAATAATTCGCATTGATAAAGAAAGAAACCGGCCGATAACTCGGATCGGATGCAAAAGTCACTGCTTTTTGAACAATGGCCACAACAATGGCCGGAATGCTCATCAAGCAAGCTAAATCGAGCAGTTTGTGGAATAATACACGATCCATAATACTGCGCAGATACATACTGTAAACCAACATGGCAAGCAGCATTAAAGTCATAGCCATCCCAACATAATTTCGGTAAGAAGCCGCTACAAAAAAAGAAAGCACAAATGTGCTAAACAGCAGTTTCATATATGGAGTGCGAAATGCCCGCTCCCGCCGCTGATAATCTGCCATCACATAAAATGCTGCCGCAACAATTGCAATGCCGCAAATGCTGCTGGGCAGAAACAGCGAACCAACAACAATCATTGCCAGCCATTTGTCCGCAAAAGCAGAATCCGTCTGAAACCGAAATATAATTTTCCTAAAATTATCACACAGTGACTTCACTTGTGTAATAAAAACCAGCTCCCTTCTTTTCTGCCTAAATAACAGACAGTATCACTTTAAAAGCAGAACAAACAATTTCTAAATATCATATCTGGGTCACATCCATTTTATTGGTTTTTACTGACCCGTACATATTATAGCACTTCATAATAAAAAGGCAATAATGGAATTGCTACATTCGCTAAAGTTGTCATTTATATTTTGTATATTATTTTCAAATTGTAAACAAATATTAAAGCTTTTTCAAAAATCGCTGGTTTTGCTAGTGCTTTATAATAAGAATATAGTATAATACGGAAGTAGAATAATTTTGTCGGATAAGGAGTGCAAGCAATGGAACATTTACCGACCGATGCAGAAACCGGCCTGTCACGCAGTGAAGTCCGTGCCCAGATTCAGCGGGGGCTTGTAAATGGTGAGGAAGATATTAAAACACAAAGCATCGGACAGATTATCCGCAAAAATATTATTACACCATTTAATATACTCAACTTAATTCTCGGTGCGCTTGTGCTGACAACAGGCTCCATTAAAAACATGCTGTTTCTTGGTGTGGCACTTTGCAATACAGTTGTCGGCTGTATACAGGAAATTCGCGCAAAGCAGACGATTGACAAACTGTCTCTGATTTCTTCTCCAAAGGCACACGTCCTGCGTGACGGAAAGCTGTGGGAAGTACCCGTTGCAAGAGTTGTACTGGATGATATTCTGCAGCTCACTTCCGGCAATCAGGTATGTTCCGACTGCGTAGTTGCGGCAGGCAGCTGTGAAGTAAATGAGTCCCTGATAACCGGTGAGTCCGACCCTGTTGTAAAACATCCTGGTGATCACCTCCTTTCCGGCAGTTTTATTGTCTCCGGCACCTGCCGCGCACAAGTGGAGCATGTCGGAAAAGACAACTATGCGGCCAAAATTACCGGAAGTGCAAAATACGTAAAAAAACCAGACAGCGAAATTATGAGAAGTGTCAACCTAATTATCAAAGTAATCGGCATTGTGCTGGTTCCGGTCGGTTTGATTCTGTTTTACAAAGCTTTTGTCACTTCCAGCGCTTCCTATTCACAGTCGATTATCAGCACAGTCGGTGCACTGGTCGGCATGATTCCTGAGGGACTTGTTTTATTGACCAGCGTCGTGCTGGCCAGCAGTGTCGTGCGGCTCTCTTTTCGCAATGCACTGGTGCAGGAACTTTACTCAATTGAAATGCTTGCCCGTGTAGATACCATCTGCCTTGACAAAACAGGTACGATCACTGAGGGAACTATGCAGGTGGATGAGCTGCACTCCCTGACAGACAATATGACAGAAGAAGAAATCAGAGCTGCAATTGCAGCCGTGACATTTACGCTGCAAGATAAAAACCCCACTGCTGAAGCAATGCGCGAAAAATTTCCGGAGGATCCGGGCTGGGAAGCTATCTCTACTGTTCCCTTTTCTTCTGCACGTAAATGGAGCGGTGTCCATTTCTCGATGCAGGGGACCTATGTAATTGGGGCTGGTGAATTTATTCTCGGCAAACGTTTTAACACTTTGTGCCCTCAGGCCAACAAAGCTGCTGAAAAGGGGCAGCGCGTACTGCTTCTCGCCCACAGTGACCAGCCGTTCCAAGGGGACGGTATGATGCTGCCGGATGATATTGAACCACTTGCGATGCTCTTTCTGAGTGACCGCATTCGCAAAAGTGCTTATGAGACACTACAGTATTTTGCAGACCAGAACGTTGACTTGAAAGTTATCTCCGGAGACAATGCCGTGACAGTGGCAAACATTGCCCAAAAGGCCGGTTTGGAACATGCCAATCAGTGCGTAGATGCAACTACTCTGGAAACAGACGAAGATATCCGAAATGCCGTACGCAAATATTCGGTTTTCGGCCGTGTGACACCGCACCAGAAACTACAGATTGTGAAGGCGCTTAAAGCAGATGGCCATACCGTTGCCATGACGGGCGACGGGGTAAATGATGTGCTGGCACTGAAAGAAAGTGACTGCAGCATTGCAATGGCTTCCGGAAGTGACGCTGCACGCACAGTTTCTCAGATTGTTCTTCTGGACTCCAACTTTGCATCCATGCCGCATATTGTAGCGGAGGGCCGCCGTTCCATTAACAATCTGCAGCGTTCCTCGGCTCTGTATCTTGTGAAAGCGTTTTTCAGTACCATCCTTGCTGTTTGTTTTATTTTTATTCAAAGTCAATATCCTTTCGAGCCAATTCAGTTTACTCTTGTCAATGCACTGACCATTGGACTTCCCTCCCTTGTCCTTTCTTTGGAACCCAACAGAGAGCGCCTTCATGGTAAATTCATGCTGAATATCATCAAAAAATCCATACCCGGGGCATTGACAATGGTCATTAATGTGCTTCTTTTAGAAGCCATACAGTCTTTTATGCATTTCCCGCAGGCACAGCTTTCTACTGCTGCAGTAGTACTGACAACGGTGACGCTGTTTATGATTCTCTTCCGTGTCTGCATGCCTTTTAACGGAAAACACATTTTCCTTTTTGTTTCCATGTGTATTGCCTTTATGCTGGCTTATATCATATTTGGGCCTGCATTTAGTTTGGTCCCGATGACCGCACCGACATTGTTGGTCCTTCTTCCGCTGCTTTTCGCATCATTGAGCATGTTTATGATGTTTCTGCACCTCATTGATCATATCCTGATGCGGCACATCGGTTGATTTTGGTTAACAATAAATAAAGCGGCCATCCTTTGCAAGATCAAGCAAAAGACGGCCGCTTTATTATTTTCCTTTCTGCATAGCTGGTTTTATTTTTTTCGTAAACAACTGAGACATCGAAAGCTCAGGCGAACGCAAAAAGCGTCCAAGCCCATATAAACATTTGGGGTCTCGGGTAATATAATTCATTTTTTCACTGCATGTCATCGTTGCCTGAAACCCCAGACGTTCAATAACCGGTGCCGCTGCTTCACTAATGGCTCCAAAAGGATACACAAAAGCAGTCATCCGCACACCAGTATGCTCATAAATCAAATTTTGATCATGCATCAAATCGTCCTGAAGCATTTTTTGATAAGCCGCAGCACTTTCAGACCGGCGTCGGCTGGCACCAATCCGGCCTTTTCCGCTGTGATGCAAATTGTAAGTATGGTTCTGCACCTCTACCAATCCACTTGCCAACATTTCGTTCAGCTCGGTCCATGTAACGTGGGAATAACGTTCATGGTCTTTTTCTTTTTGACTGTATTGCTCAGTACAAATGCCAATTGGTGCCAGAACAATTTTCATATTGTACTTTTTCAGCAGTGGATAAGCATATTTGTAATTATTGTAATATCCGTCGTCAAAAGACAAAAGAATAGGTTTAGACGGAAGATTTCCTCTTCCATTCACATAATGAATTAAATCCTGAATATTAACGGACGTATATCCTTCTTTCTGCAGATACTGCAGATCCTGCTCGAAAAGTTTCGGCGGAACAATATATTTTCCATGCATAACGGAATACGGCAGCATACTGTGATACATCAGAATTGGCAGTGTAATGCCGGATGGCTTCACTTCAGCTGCCGTTTGCACCGCTTCAGAAGAAAACCGCAGGCTGCCGGAAATCAACAGCACCACAAGCAGCAAACTTAATAATTCGACTGCTGAACGCAGTTTCCGTTTGACAAAAGCCAATATGCACACTTCCTTTCTTCTTACCATACGGGAAATGTGCTGACCTTATGCATTTTTAGTGGAACAGACAAAAAGAATTACAGCAAATGATAAATCATCAGAAAGTGAAAGATACTGCCGGCAATACAAAAAAGATGGAAGACGCCATGCATATAGGGGATTTTGGTACCCAAACCAAACAGGACCGCACCCAGCGTGTAGCAAATGCCGCCGAGAAAAAGCATCAGCAACTCATAACTTGTGCAGCTTGTCAGAATATCTGGTAAAAAGAGAAGAACCATCCACCCCAAACAAAGGTAGCAAACCATGGAAGCAATGCGAAAACGCCGCATATCAATTGCATTCATTAAAATTCCAATTGCAGCAACAGACCACGTCACTGCACAAAGGATAACTCCCTTTGGGTGCGGAAATGCCAGCAGAGTAATGGGCGTGTATGTCCCTGCTATCAGCAGATAAATCGTACAATGATCAAGCACCTGAAAAACTTTTTTAGCTCTTCCCACTTTCAGGCTGTGATACAAACAGGAAATCAGATACAGCAGAATCATGCTTCCGCTGAAGATTCCCACACTGGCTGTTTCTTCTCTGCCGGAAGCTCGGTGTACCAAAATTAGAAGCGCTGCAACAGCACCAATGGCTCCAATACCATGTGTAATACCATTAAAGATTTCTTCACGGACAGAATATCTCGGCAGCTGCAGCACTTTTCTTCTGCGGGAACGATGCCGCTCCCGCACAGCCCACGGTTGTGTTCCCGCAGGCATAGGATATTGAATATGATTCGTCATAAGGTCCACCTGCTCCTTTAATAAGTAGTATTTACAACTAGATATCATTTTAATATATATTATATCATCTGTCAATAAAAATATCATTAACAAATTTTGAAATTTGAAGCAGGTTAAATGGACTTATTCTGTTTCCACACCTGTCAGATCAAAGGCAGGGATATAATCTTTCTTGGCAGAAGAAAGCTCCTGCACATACCCATCCAAGCCTAAATCAAACAAATGCTGCTGAACTTTTCGATATTCCCGCACTGTCACTTTGCGCATGAGTTCTGGATAGCTGGAAACATGTCCGCAAGGCGTATACTGTCCCATCAGGCTCACCAAAGTTCCTTTGGATAAATTTGCAGCAAGCCAGTCGAGCGCAGCGATCGAATTTTTGGTATGCCCAGGCAGCAGCAGGTGCCGAACAATTGTCCCTTTTTGCAAAATGCCGTTTGCATCCATCTGGCATGGCCCAGTCTGCCGTTCCATCTCCAGAATTGCCGCATGGGATCGCTCCACATAGTCTGAAGCACCGGAAAGCTGATGTGCCAATTGATTGTCATGATATTTATAATCCGGCAAATAAATCTGTATCAATCCATCCAGCATATGCAGGGTTTCTAAGGATTCATATCCGCCGGAATTATAAACAACGGGCACAGGAAGCGGTTTGAAAGATAATGCCTCAACAATGGCGGGCACAAACTGTGTTGCACTGACCAGATTAATATTGTTGGCCCCCTGATCAATCAGACGAAAAAAAAGATTGGAAAGTTGGCGGGGTGTCAACGCTTTGCCAACTGCTCTTTGGGTACTGATTTGATAATTCTGGCAGAAAACACACTGCAGGGTGCATCCCGTAAAAAAGACGGCACCACTTCCCTTCTTTCCACTGATGCACGGTTCTTCCCAATAATGCAAGGCTGCCCGTGCCACAACCGGAAGCGTACCCATCCGGCAAAAGCCATTTCCCTCTTGCTCGGTGCGCAAAGCACCACATTGTCTGGGGCACAGATTACAAGTCTGAAGAATCACTGTGCTGCCTCCTCAATGCAGAGAATCCCGCACATTCCGCCGCGTTTCCCACCGGTGGCACGGTGCGACCAAAGAAGGTCGGAATGGCATTTGGTGCAAATCATACCCTTTTCAATGTGGCAGACACCGGCCTTCCGCAAAATCTGCGCATTTGCTTCCCACAAGTCAATGTTCCATTTTCCATTGTCTTTTTTCACCACGCAAGTCTTCACAGGAAGAAAAGGACAGGACAAAAATTTTTCCGCAACCGGCGTATCCACTTCAAAACAGCACGGACCAATGGATGGACCAATTCCAACCAGTAAATCTCCGGCCTGCGTGCCAAACTCCCGCTTCATTTTTGCAACCGTAGCGGCTGCAATTCCGGCAACCGTTCCCCTCCAGCCTGCATGTGCAACTCCTATGGCATGATGGACGGGATCAGCAAACAGCATAGGCACGCAATCTGCTCCATAAACACAAAGGGCAACATGTGGTTCATTGGTAACCAGCCCATCAATATCATGCCACGGTTTTGGACGTAAAATTCCTGCGCCGCGGTCTTTGGCACCTACCCGCAGTAAATTTGTCTGATGCGTCTGAGCTGTTGCCACAAGGTCCTGTAGATCAAATCCGGCAGCAGCACAAAACCGGCGGTAATTCTCCAATACATTTGCATCGCTGTCGCCACGGTTAAAGCCAAGATTCATGGTAGAAAAAATACCGGTACTCACACCGCCAAGTCTGGTTGCAAATGCGTGATGCAGCCATTTCTGTTTTTGAAAAGACGGCAACTGCAAAAAAGGAATTTCATCCTTCTCACACAATATCATATTTTCTATATTATTTTCCATATAAATACCTCCGTAAAAATGAAAGTGCTTTGTACCCAACAGATAAAACATAAAAAAGCTGCCTTGCGGCAGCTTTTCCCGCATAATAGATTTATACGGAAGTGGACGACTTTCCCTGCACTTCCTGCTTTTTCGGTTCTTCCTCGAACCGATGCACCGATTTACGTACAGATAAGCCTTCATATTTTAATTTAAACTGCATACGGCCATAAAATTTTTTCTTACAAGCCGGGCAGTGAAACACTGCACGAAAACTTTTATTCCGCATCACCCAGTCATCATCTTTTTCCGCAGGATGCCCGCAAACGGGACAACAGAAAGACCAATCCGCATTTTTGAGCAAGGGATTTTCAATGTCACACAAAGTAACCGTGCGAAACTCCATACGATTATAAAATTCCGATTTTGTGGCATCCTGCAAAAATGCCTGCAGGGTATTTTCTGCATACAGCTTCCGCAGGCATTGCAGGGAAAGTAAGCTGTCATCCAAAGCGCGGTGGTGGTCAAATGGTGCCACATCAATCTGTAACAGCTGCGCTGCCGTGGATAAGCCAATCTGCTTCCCTTTTCGATAGGACATTTGTTTCTCACAGTAAGCCTGTAAATCAACATAGTCTGTCAAAAACGGAATTCTGTCCGTTCCACTGAAATAGCGGCAATTTTCAATCAGCGTAAGGATATCGGAAGTTCCCCATGTCATCAGGATACAATCTCCGGCCCATTTTCGGAAGCGGCTGACAACCTGCATAAACTGCCAGCCATGTTCCAGCTCCTCATCTGTAATGCTGGTAAGTGTTGCAATTTTTCCACTGATTTTTTTTCCTACCTGAGGACGCACAAATAATGAAAAGGTATCGGCAGGCTGCAAGTGGCTATCGGTTTTCACCGCACCGAATTCGATGATTTCGTTAATAAAGCCTTTAAGCCGCTTGCTGTAAGTCCCATTCCACTCTAAATCCAAAATAACGATTGGTTTCATAGGCATTTCCTTACAATGCTTATTTCTTTTTATTCATTTGCTTCATGCGCTGTTCTTTATTCAGAATTTTCTTGCGCATGCGCAGAGACTTCGGCGTTACTTCAAGCAATTCATCCTCTTGGATGAATTCAAGACATTGCTCCAAACTAAGGATGCTGGGCGGTGTCAACTTCAGCGCTTCATCTGCACCAGATGCGCGGGTGTTGGTGACGTGCTTCTTTTTGCAGACGTTAACGGCAATGTCATCACTTTTGGGGCTGACACCGACAATCATGCCCTCATAAACTTCTGTGCCAGGCCCAATGAACAAACGGCCGCGGTCCTGTGCATACCAAAGGCCGTATCCGGTGGAGATACCGGTTTCAAAAGCGACCAGGCTTCCGGTATTCCGAACAATAATCTCGCCTTTATACGGCTCATAGGAGTCAAATACACTATTCATAATGCCGTTTCCATTGGTATCCGTTAGGAATTGCTGACGATAGCCCATCAGTCCACGGGCAGGAATACGGAATTCCACATGCGTCATGCCGTTATCCCGTGTACTCATATTGACAAGTTCTGCTTTACGAGAGCCAAGTTTTTCCATAACAGCACCTACATAATTATCCGGCACTTCAATCATCAAAAGCTCTATCGGCTCACAGCGCTTGCCATTCATGTCTTTATAGATAACAACCGGACTGGAAACCTGAAATTCATAGCCTTGGCGCCGCATTTCTTCAATCAGGATAGACAAATGCAGTTCGCCGCGTCCGGAAACCTTGAAAGTATCCGCAGAATCTGTTTCTTCCACACGCAAAGCCACATTTGTTTGAATTTCTTTCGCTAAACGGTCACGCAGATTACGGGAAGTGACAAACTTACCCTCTCGGCCGGCAAACGGGCTGTTGTTCACCATAAACATCATAGAAACCGTCGGCTCATCAATCTTGACAAACGGCAGCGGGTCCAGATGTTCCGGATCGCAGGCGGTTTCACCAATATTTAAATCCGGCATACCGGAAACAGCGATAATATCACCCAGCTTTGCTTCTTCCGTCTCAACGCGCTTCAAGCCTTCAAATTGATACAGCTTCATCACACGTTCCGTATGAGTTGTTCCATCACGGTGGCACAACGTCATCATATCATTCACATGAATTTGTCCGCGTTCTACACGTCCAATGCCAATACGGCCAACATAGTCATCATAATCTATGTTGCTAAACAAAACTTGTGCAGGACCGTTCAAGTTGCCTTTCGGAGCGGGAATATATTTGAGAATTGCATCAAACAGCGGCTTCATGTCCTTCCCTTTTTCATCCGGCTTGTTCATGGCATAACCATCACGGGCAGAAGCATAAACCACAGGAAAATCCAACTGGTCATCGTTAGCTCCAAGTTCAATAAACAGATCCAGCACTTCGTCGACAACTTCTGCCGGGCGGGCACCTGGACGGTCAATTTTATTCACGACAACAATGGGCCGCTTGCCAAGAGCCAGTGCCTTTTTCAGGACAAAGCGTGTCTGCGGCATACAGCCTTCAAAAGCATCAACCAGTAAAAGAACGCCATCGACCATCATCAGGATACGCTCAACTTCGCCGCCAAAATCCGCATGGCCGGGAGTATCGACAATATTGATTTTTACGCCGTTATACATGACAGCAGTATTTTTAGACAGAATCGTAATGCCGCGCTCACGTTCCAAATCATTGGAATCCATCACACGTTCTTCGACTTCCTCATTGCTTCGAAAAACGCCGCTCTGCCGCAGCAACTGGTCAACCAGCGTTGTTTTTCCGTGGTCAACATGAGCGATGATGGCAACATTGCGTAATTCATTTCTTGTATCCATTTTTGCATACCTCTTTGTAATCAGATTCCGAAAAGATGCAGCAACTTCTGCGAAAATCTTCGCAGCTGCAGCAAAGCTGCCGCTCTTTCCCTCAAACTTTTATATTATAACACAGTTTCTGTCAAATGGAAACGGAGCGTGCGTAAAAAGAACTGGAGCAGCCTAAAAATACTTATACAGATTCCCCGAAAATAGCAGTTCCGCTATGCTGCATGTTTGACATAAAGAAGCCGCGTACCTATCAGAGATACGCGGCCTGAAAAACGTGATGGAGCGAACGACGAGGATCGAACTCGCTACCTCCACCTTGGCAAGGTGGCGCTCTACCAAATGAGCTACGTTCGCATTTGCGACTGCAAGGTATATCATACTACAGCTTTTTGAATTTGTCAACCGCAAAATACTTTTTCCCCAATCTGTTTTTTCAGGACTCGTATGATTAAGACGAAGGCAGTAAAAAGAAAAGCAGGAATGGGACACATCAGTCAGAACAAAATTATCTCATAAAATCTGACCGAAAGAAAGTACCCATTCCTGCATGAATGACATCTTCGCAAGAGACGAAAAAAGCGGCTTCCAATTCAATGAAAGATAGAAAAAGTCAGGAAACCGCCAAGTAAGCTGAAAGTATGACAAATATACTTATCAAATCAAACCTATATCATCGCTTATGCAAATGAATTCCAGAAAGTTATTTAAATGTTTGAAAAAATGGAATTGCTTGTCGTGTTCACAATTTTCAAGAAGCAGAAAGGCCACGTACGGCATCACTGATTAACGGAACGACCTGCTTTTTACGGGAAACAACATCATCTGCAAAGATGGCCCCTTCCGTGGTATCCGGTTTTCCGAAAATTCCCTTTGGCAAACCAGCTTTTTCACTGACAAACAAAATCAGAGAGCCATTGCGTACAATATCCGTAATCATCAACATCAAAAGATCATAATTATTTTCTTTTCTGGCATCTTTCAGATAATCCAGTAGTTTCTCCTGCGCATGCTGAACGTCGGCAGAATTACTGGAATTTACCTGTCCTACTCCAATTTTGTACTTATTGAACTGATATTCTTTAAAATCATAATGTAAAATCTGCTCTGGACTCATTTCATTCAGAACAGAACCCGCCTGGAACATTTTTTCCGCAAAATGTTCCCTGTCGACTTCTGCAATCTCCGCAAGATGAGAAGCCATTTTGCTGTCCAAATAGGTGGAAGTGGGCGATTTCAAATTTAAAGTGTCGGAAATAATAGCTGCATATAAAAGCCCTGCTATCTTTTTGGAAGGAATGATGCCATTTTCAAAGTACATGGAGGAAATCAGGGTCGCAGTGCTCCCGACCGTGTCATTTTTAAAGAAAATAGGGCCACTGGTCTGGATATCGCCAATCCGGTGATGGTCAACAATTTCTAGAATTTCAGCCTCGTCAATTCCATCAACAGTTTGTGACTTTTCATTGTGGTCGACAAGAATGACTTTTTTCTTGCGTGCATTAATTAAGTGATAACGAGAAATAAATCCTTTAATGCATCCCTTTTCATCAACGACCGGATAGCTTCTAAACCTGGTTTGAATCATACGGTCACGAATAGAATCAACATAATCCTTGACATGAAAACAGTTCAGATTCTTTTGGGTCATAACATAACGTACGGGAATACTCTGATCAATCAGTCGCGCTGCGGAAAAAGTATCATATTTTGTTTCCAAAATAATGCAATTGTATTGTTTAGCCAACTGGATAACGTCTTGATCCGCTTTGCTTCCGCAAGTCAAAATCAAACAGCTTGCACCCGCTTTAATAACATAAATCTGGCTTTCTTTCCGGTCGCCAAGCAGAACCATATCACCTTTTTCCAAAAACCGGCCCACACGGTCCGGCATCATAGCCGCAACAACGACTTTTCCTGTCAAATGAAAACCCTTTTCCTCTCCAACTACCAAAGTAGCTTTTAAGGTTTCCATAATATTCCGCAAAGGAGTATCACTGGTGGAAAGGATATTGCTTTCAAAAGTGTCCATATAGTTCTTGGTAATATCTGAAAGAGTGATAACCCCCAGCAGTTTTTCATTTTCGTCAGCAACTGGCAAAATTCTCTGATTATTGCTTTGCATAATATGCCATGCTGTTTTTATGGATATATCTTTTGAAACCGGATTGATAATATCCATATTTAAATCAGCAACCTGTGTTTTCACAGTATTAAGATAAGCAGGTTCTTCCACGCCGAAATAATCCAAAACGAATTTTGTCTCACGATTAATCGTGCCAATGCGAACGGGAACCGCGTTGACACCAAACTTTTTTTTCAGTTCTGCATAAGCAATGCTGGAACAGATAGAATCTGTGTCCGGATTTTTATGGCCGGTAATGTAAACAGTCTCATTCACGGATGTACTCTCCTTCTTATACCGCTAAACGGTCATAGTAAAAATTTTTACGAAAGAATATGCATGCTGCTTCCATGCCCCTTTCAAAATTTCATTTTCATTATAGCATATGATTCCGCAGTTAGGGACAGAAAAAGAAAAACATATATAATTTTTACTGCTTCGATAAAATGGTTCTCAATAAAGTCAAAAGCCGGTGAATCAAAATACTAACTCGGCTATGAACATAACAAATATTGCAAGCGTCTGAATAACTTATCAAATCCACAGATCCTTCGCTCTTCACTAAATTGCAGCTGCAATAAAGGGAACCGACAAAACAGTTACTGCCATTTGGGTGCTTTCTGCAGTCTTTCTGTAAATTTCCTAATTGAAAAATCACATAAAAGTTTCTTTACACGATCCTCGAAGAGCATAAAATAAACCCTTCATTGGAATGTGATGATACACATACTAAGAAGGGTTGAAACAACATACAAACAAAATACAGAGTACTCGCAAACTAAGCTATCACATATATCATTATCCGTTATTGATTCCATAGTTCAAATGAATAAAGGATTGCTAAATACTCTTGAAATCCGCATGTGGGCTTAACTTTATTCTTCCTCTTCGGGGGCTTCCCAGTTGTGCCAAACATTCTGCACATCATCATTATCCTCTAGGACATCCAGCAGCTTCTGCATACTGTTTTGCTTGCTCTCAGGAACTTGAACATAGGTGCTGGGAACCATTTGAACTTCTGCCGTCTCAAATTCATAGCCCTTATCTGTTAAATCACTAAGCACGCCGGAAAAGTCATCTGGTTCTGTATAAATTTCAAATACATCTTCATCTGCCTGAAGATCTGACGCACCGGCCTCAAGTGCATCTTCCATGACTTTATCTTCAGCCTGATCTTCACGCTCAATAATCAGAACGCCCTTGCGGTTAAACAGAAAAGACACACATCCGGTTGTGCCAAGATTCCCGCCGAATTTATCGAAATCATGCCGAATATCCGCTGCTGTGCGGTTACGGTTATCCGTTAAAGCTTCTACAATAACGGCAACGCCACAGGGACCATAACCTTCATACACAATATTTTCATATTTGTTCTCATCGCCGTCACCTGCTGCACGCTTGATGATACGGTCAATGTTATCATTTGGAACATTTGCGGCTTTTGCTTTGGCAATGCAGTCTTTCAGTTTGGAGTTGCTGGCCGGATCAGGACCGCCGCCCTCTTTTACTGCCACCGCAAGCTCACGGCCGATTTTGGTAAAAACCTTGGCTTTTGCACCATCAGTTTTCTCTTTTTTTCGTTTAATATTATTCCATTTCGAATGGCCAGACATATGCATTTCCTCCTGACAAAATAACTTTTTACAGTATACCACAAACGGAAATACATAGCAAGGAAAAGCTTCTGTATAAAAGACAATTTCCCAGTGCAAACAGGGACACTGCTTTTTCAGCAAAGCAAGCCGGTTTATCTTTCCGCAGCTGCCAATTATGCTCTTTCCGGTTCCGGATAAGTCTCTCCAAAAGTTTCCACGGTTACTTTTTTCATGACCTGATCTTTTTTGGGCCGGTCATTGCGGTCCCGGCGGGCGGAAACGATCTGATCTGCAGCTTCCATTCCCTCAGTAACACTGCCAAATGCAGCATACTGGCCATCCAAATGCGGCGCATCTGCTGTCATAATAAAAAATTGACTGCCAGCAGAATTGGGCTGCATTGTGCGGGCCATACTGAGGACGCCTCGGGTATGTTTCAGATTATTGGGAAAACCATTTTCAGTGAATTCACCGCGGATGCTGTAATTCGGGCCTCCCATGCCAGTACCCTCCGGATCGCCGCCCTGAATCATAAAGCCGGGAATCACGCGGTGAAAAATAGTTCCGTCATAGAATCCGGATTTTACTAAACTGATAAAATTGTTCACGGTATTCGGCGCTGCTTCCGGATAAAGTTCTGCCTTGATGGTACCCGCTGTGGTTTCAAATGTAACGACAGGATTCTTCATAACAAAAATGCCCCCATAAAATAAATACATTCTTTAGTCGTATCTATACAAAATTAGGATGTGCTTTAGATAGTATAACCCAAATGATGTTAAACAGCAAGAAGGACAAGCAGAAACGCATATTTTCGGTTTTTTACTCCGCCGCTTTCCTGCCTTGACAGATGACACAGAAACAGCTAAAATATAGTAATTGTTCGTAATTTTTAAAACTTATTGTTTTAATTTCTTTTCATTTAAATGTATAAAAATATTTGAATACAGTCCGCTTTCATTTTAAAGGATCTTACTGCACTGAATACTCTGCAAATTCTGCAGATATAGCTCCATCCAATCCTGCCCATGCAGGAGAAAGGGGTATTTGCCACATGAAGATTGGACTCGACGTAGGTTCCACAACAATTAAAAGTGTCGTACTGGACGATAACCAGAAAATTGTTTTTAAGTCTTATGAACGGCATTATTCACAGATAACAGAAAAGATGACAGAACTGCTCACCAAAATACGGGATGAGGTAATCGGCGGAAAGGACGCGCAGCTCACCATCTCCGGCTCAGCAGGCATGGGAATCAGTGATACCTGCAGCTTACCTTTTGTTCAGGAAGTTTACGCAACCCGTATCGCCACCGGCCGGCTGCTTCCACAGACGGACTGCATTATTGAGCTTGGCGGCGAAGATGCGAAAATTTTGTTCTTGACCGGCGGTATGGAAGTGCGCATGAACGGCTCCTGCGCAGGCGGTACCGGTGCTTTCATTGATCAGATGGCAACCCTTCTGGATATTTCTCTCGACGAAATGGACCGGCTTTCGGAAAGCTATGAAAAAATTTACACCATTGCTTCCCGCTGCGGTGTCTTTGCAAAAAGTGACATCCAGCCGCTTCTGAATCAGGGCGCACGTAAAAGCGACCTTGCTGCCAGCATTTTTGCCGCTGTTGCCAACCAAACCATTGCCGGACTGGCGCAGGGACGCCCAATTGCCGGAAACATTGTGTATCTCGGCGGACCGCTTACCTTTCTAAAAGGATTGCGCCGAGCATTTGACACAGCGCTGAAAACGACTGGGACCTGTCCGGAAAACAGCCTCTATTTTGTTGCCTTGGGAGCCGCATACAGCAGTGAAATTCAAATTGACCTAGACACTGCCCTGAAAAATATCTCCAAGTACGGTAAAACAGGCCATTTCCGCAGTATCGAGCCGCTTTTCAAAGATAAGGAGGAATACGCAGCCTTTGTGGAACGCCACAGCCAATGCAAGGCACCGCGCGGTGACCTCAAGACCTATCGCGGTCCTGTTTATCTGGGAATCGATTCGGGTTCTACGACCATAAAGGCCGTTGTCCTTGGCAGTGACGGGAAGATTTTAGACAGCATCTATAAAAGTAATGCCGGCAATCCAGTACCCATCATTCGTGACTATCTGCTGCAGCTTTATCAAGAACGTCCCGATTTGGTTTTTACTGCGGCGGCAGTTACCGGCTATGGCGAAGAACTAATCAAAAATGCTTTCAATCTCGATTATGGGATTGTGGAAACAATCGCCCATTTTACAGCCGCTAAGCGGTTTATGCCAAATGTCGATTTCGTTATTGATATCGGCGGACAAGATATGAAATGCTTTAAAATCCGTAACGGCGCCATTGATAATATTTTTCTAAATGAGGCCTGTTCCTCCGGCTGCGGTTCCTTTTTGCAGACATTTGCCAACACGCTCGGCTATCAAATTGAAGATTTCGCAAAGCTGGGACTTTTTGCGAAACATCCGGTGGACCTTGGCAGCCGGTGCACCGTCTTTATGAACAGCCAAGTGAAGCAGGCGCAAAAAGACGGTGCCACCGTAGAAGATATTTCGGCCGGTCTGTCCGTCAGTGTTGTGAAAAATGCGCTGTATAAAGTTATCCGTGTCTCTTCTGCTGCAGATTTGGGCCGCCATATTGTTGTTCAGGGAGGTACTTTCCTTAATGATGCCGTGCTGCGTGTTTTTGAAAAAGAAATGAACGTTCATGTAATTCGTCCGGATATTTCCGGTCTGATGGGTGCCTACGGCGCTGCCGTTTATTCAATGCAGAAATCCATGCACAGGGAAGGAAACAGTTCTATAATATCTCTCAGTGAACTGGAAAACTTTAAACATGAGGTAAAAGTAACAAACTGCGGCCTTTGCAATAACAACTGCCGGCTGACAATTAATATTTTTCCCGGCCGCCGCTTCATCGGCGGAAACCGGTGTGAGCGCCCGGTAACAAAGCGCAGCGGCAAAGATACGGACATTGACTTGTACGCATACAAACTGCAGAAACTGCAGTCTTATATGCCGGTTCCGGCGGGTAAGCGCGGAAAAATTGGGATTCCCATGTGCCTGAATATGTATGAACTGCTCCCATTTTGGCATACATTTTTTTCAATGCTGGGTTTTGAGGTAATCACTTCCCCACTTTCCAACCGAAAACTGTACATTGACGGTCAGAGTACCATTCCAAGTGACACGGTATGTTATCCTGCAAAACTGTCACACGGCCACATCATGCGCCTTCTGGAAGAAGGAATCGATACCATCTTCTACCCTTGCATGAGTTACAATATTGATGAACGCCGCAGTGACAACCATTATAACTGCCCTGTCGTGGCCTACTATCCAGAAGTCTTGGCAGCTAATATGCCGCAGCTTCAAAACAAAAACTTCATTCATGATTATGTTGGAATTCACATTCCAAAAGAATTTCCGAAAAAGATGCTGAAAATTCTAAATCATCATTTCAAAGAACCTTTCGACCTAAAAGAAGTCAAGATTGCCGCCCATGCAGCTTACCAAGCTTATGACGACTATATGAAAGATATTCGCAAAAAAGGCAGCGAAATTATTGACAAAGCACGGATGGAGCATAAACAGATTATTGTTCTCGCTGGAAGGCCGTATCATTTGGATCCGGAAGTGAACCATGGAATCAACAAATTGATTACCAGCCTTGGCGCGGCCGTCATCAGCGAAGATATCATTGCGGCCCGCACCAAAAAGCAGCCAGTCGATGTGCTGAATCAATGGACTTATCATGCACGGCTGTATTCCGCCGCAGAATATGTTGCAACACAGACAGACATGAACTTAGTGCAGCTTGTGTCCTTTGGCTGTGGGCTGGATGCCGTCACAACCGATGAAGTGCGGAGTATCCTTGAAAAGCACGGAAAAATCTACACGCAAATCAAGATTGATGAGATTACCAATCTGGGTGCCGTAAAGATTCGGCTGCGCAGTCTTTTTGCTGCGCTGGAACAGTGAGGTGCTGAAACATGGCAGAATTAGTATATGATAAAAATGGGCGCTTGCTCTTCACAAAAGAGATGAAAAAAGAATACACCATCTTAATACCGATGATGCTGCCCGTACACTTTAAACTTTTTGAAGGCGTTCTGCGCAATGCCGGATATAAGATTGAACTTCTGACAAACAGCGGACAGGCGGTGGTGCAGGAAGGGCTTAAATATGTGCATAATGATGCATGCTACCCTGCTTTGCTGGTAATCGGTCAGTTTCTGGATGCTCTCCACTCTGGAAAATATGATTTGGACCACACGGCGCTCATGATGACACAAACGGGCGGCGGCTGCCGTGCCAGCAACTACATTCCCCTGCTTCGCAAGGCTATGCATAAAGCAGGAATGGACCAGATTCCCATTATCAGTATGAATCTTGTCGGTCTGGAAAGTAATCCCGGATTTAAAATGAATCTTGGAATTATCCGCCGGATGATGGCCGGTGTTGTTTACGGCGATACCCTGATGTGCTTAAACAACCAGACAAAACCTTATGAAATAAAAAGAGGGGAAAGTACAGCTCTGCTGGACCACTGGATTCAAAATCTAAACAACCAATTTGCACACGGCCACGGAATGAATATGGGGGATTTGAAAAAGAATCTGCAGCAGATAATGCAGGATTTTGCCGCTGTCCCCATCAAGAAAGTTTCCAAAGTGCATGTCGGAATTGTCGGGGAGATTTTTGTCAAGTATGCAGCATTTGCAAACAACAACCTAGAAGATTTTCTGGCAGAGCAGGATTGTGAAGTCAACCTTCCGGGCCTGATGAATTTTATTCTCTTCATGCTGGAACACCGTCCGGACGACCTCAAACTTTATGGAGGCGGTCCGGCTGCAAGCATTGCCTCCAGTGTTTCCAAGTTTCTTTTCCGGTATGTCAGCAAAATGCAGCATGCAATCACAGAAGCTTTTCAGCCATATCCTCAGTTCCTTGCGCCTACAGAATTTTCGCATGTCCATGAGCTGGTAAACGGTGTCATTGGATATGGCGCAAAAATGGGAGAAGGCTGGCTGCTCACCGGTGAAATGCTGGAACTTGCCGAGAGCGGCTTTGAAAATATCGTATGCGCACAGCCATTCGGCTGCCTGCCAAACCATATTGTCGGCAAAGGCATGATTCGCAAAGTAAAACAAGTGAACCCAAAAGCAAACATTGTTCCCATTGACTATGACCCGAGTGCAACAAAAGTGAATCAAGAAAATCGCATTAAGCTTATGCTTGCTGTTGCGCGGGAAAATATGAATCAATCATAAAAGTAAAGTGCCGGAACCCTTTCTTGCAGAAAAGGTTCCGGCTTTTTTAATCATTAATCATGTTGGATCATATTTATCTGTCCCACTTCTGACACAGAGACAGAATCTGGTCAGCAAATTTGCCAAGGTCTTTATTGGTACCGCCTTCATTATGCTGCACCACTTCTTCCAGACGCTTCTGTGCCTGTACTAAGCGCGCATATGCAGAAGAATAATGCTTTCCACCATGCCCGGCACAAACCGGATGCAGTTTTTCCGGCGGGATTCCCTTGTCTATGAAGCGATCCTCCAGTAAATCATAGGATGCCTCAAAGTCAGGTGCATAAGCATCAAAGCCCTTTGTGCAAAGTTCCGCTGTGAAAGTTTCGCAGCATTCACGCTCCCCGTGGACCACAAAAACTTTCTTCGGTTTGGGAAGAAAAGCTTGAATCCATTCCAGTAGTCCCGTGTGATCGGCATGGCCGGAAAGCGCACGGAAATTATAGATATGCGCCTTTATGGCAATTTGTTCTCCAAAAAGCTTAACACTGCTCACTCCCCCTTCCAAAAGGATGCGTCCCAGCGTACCGGCTGCCTGATACCCGACAAACACAACCGCGCATTCCGGACGCCAAAGATTATGTTTCAGGTGGTGCCGGATACGTCCGGCTTCGCACATACCGCTGGACGAAATAATGACTTTCGGAATACCATCTTCATTGAGTGCCTTGGATTCCTCAACACTGGAAGTAATATGTAAATTGGAAAACTGCAGCGGCTCTGTGCCGTGAGCAATCAAATTTTCCGTTTCTGGATCGGCATAGCCGTGCAGATCGCTGCGGTAAATGGCAGTCGCCTCTGCCGCAAGAGGAGAATCCACATAAACCGGAAAATCCGGATTCTGCGGCGTCAGATGCTGTGCCTTAATCTTGCGAAAGAAGAAGAGCAGCTCCTGTGTACGACCGACCGCAAAGGAGGGAATAACCACATTTCCGCCGGAAGCCAGCGTCTGGTCAATAATTTTAGCAAATTCTTTGGTATAGTCCTTCATCTTTTCATGTTCCCTGTTTCCGTAGGTAGATTCCATCACTACATAATCCGCTGCATGCAGATACTGAGGATTCCGGATGATTGGCTGGTCCTTGTTTCCGATATCACCGGAAAAGACCAATTTTCTGGTGACATTGTTCTCTGTTGCCCAAATTTCAACAGAAGCACTGCCCAGCAAATGCCCGGCATCGGTAAAACGAACACGCACACCCTCACAGAGTTCTATGCATTCTCCATATTCGCAGCTTTTCAAAAGCTTGACAGCCGCCTCTGCATCGTCAATGGTATACAGCGGCACATGCGGCAGATGCCCAGCACGTTTCCCTTTTCGTGAAGCCTGTTCCGCATCCACTTGCTGAATATGTGCACTGTCACGCAACATAACATCCAGTAAATCGGCTGTTTTACTGGTAGTAAGAATCTCTCCTTGGAAACCCTGCTTGACGAGTAACGGAAGCCGGCCCGAATGATCAATATGTGCGTGTGTAATAATCACATAGTCCACCAGATTCGCATAGAACGGAAACCTGCTGTTATCTGTTTCATCAGCGCCCTGCTGCAAACCACAGTCAATCAGAATATGCTTCCCATTAACCGTCAAGCAGTGACAGCTTCCAGTAACTTCCTTATCGGCACCGTAAAATGTTAATTCCATATTCAGTCATCTTCTTTCGGGTGTATTTTTATCTAATTCCAACAGAATGGGACAATGATCGCTGCCGTAAACATCAGACAGGATTTCACTGCGCCGTACCTGCGAAAACAAACGATTCGATGTCAGAAAATAATCAATCCGCCAACCTGCATTCCTTTCCCGCGCGTGAAAACGGTAACTCCACCAACTATAAACACCGGTCAGTTGTGGATGCAGTGCCCGGAAAGTATCGGTAAAACCACCGTTTAGCAGTTCCGTAAATTTTGCACGTTCCTGATCGGAGAACCCAGGATTTCCGCTGTTTTGGCCCGGGTTTTTTAAATCGATTTCCTCATGGGCAACATTTAAGTCTCCGCAGAGAATCACTGGTTTGCGGGCATCCAGCGCCTGCAGGTAAGTACGTGCGGCATCCTCCCACTGCATCCGGTAGTCAATGCGGGCCAGTTCCGGTTGAGAATTCGGTGTATAAAAGGTAACCAGATAGAATTCAGGAAACTCCAGCGTAATGCTGCGCCCCTCCCCTGCATGTGCAGGATTATGAATATCATAAGAAACAGAAAGCGGTTCCCTGCGGGTAAATACAGCTGTTCCGGAATAGCCTTTTTTTTCAGCCGAATTCCAAAACTGCTGATAACCCGGAAGCTTGATTTCTGCCTGCTCCGGCTGCATTTTGGTTTCTTGCACACAGAAAACATCTGCACCGGACTGTATAAAGAAATCCATAAACCCTTTTTTCATACAGGCACGAAGCCCATTGACATTCCATGAGATAAATTTCATATAAAAAGACCTCTTTGTAATGACAGCTACTCCCCGCAATTATCTGTTGTAAAATCATATTATAATTTAAGTATATGTCATTTTTTGTACAATTGCAATAATAAATAAGGAACCCAAAGTGGAAAATTTTTGCCTATATGAACAAGACACTGCATTTTTATGAACAGACAAAAGATTTATCTTTTCTGAATATACGGATTGTCATTTAGATGGAAGCAATCTCGCGCACCAAAATTGAATCCCCGGAAATCGCGTGAAGATGCGGGTTCCGGGGATTTTTCTATCTTTTCTCCAAATGGTCTATTCTAACAAATCCGTGAAATTGACAAGATCAGTCATCTGATTTCGGGCCGGCGAGACTATTGATTTTCAAGAGGCAGTATTCTCGCTTTAAGTGCCTTAATGGGAATACCCTTTTCAGAAAACATCTTTTCATGCTCGGTCATCACATTATCCGGACAATTCTGTGCATGCAAATCATCTGTTTGTGCTATGACTTCAAAGCCGGATTCCCGCAGATAACGCAGTGTTGCCGTAAACAGCGGAGTATCATCGGTTTTAAACCACAGTTCAGCATCCGGCTCCAGCAGTGGGCGGTAAAGTTTCAAAAGCCGTGGATGGGTCAGCCGACGCTTATGATGACGCGGTTTGGGCCACGGATTGCAGAAATTGATATACAGACGAGAAATGCGGTCCTCTGCGCCCATAATATCCGGCAAGCGCTCAATATCATAGGCAGTGAGAGCGACATTGTCAATAGGTGCTTCCCCATATGCCTGCTCAATCAGCCGCTTACCCGGAGCCAGCACTGCGTCCTTCAAGTCAATGCCAAGGTAGTTGATTTCAGGATGCTTGGGGGCAAGCCCTGCCAAAAACCAGCCTTTTCCGCAGCCGAGTTCTACATGCAGGGGTTGCCGGCACGGGAACCAGCTCAGCCATTTGTTTTTCATTCTTTGTGGATTTCGCAAAAAGAACGGACAGGCATCCAGTTCCGGACCTGCCCACGGTTTTGCTCGTATTCTCATCAGTTATCCCTTTCACTGTTCGCGTAATTCTATTGGCTTCGATACGTCCACCCACTCCCTAAAGGCACTGGCGCGTTCCAGTTCCGCACAGGTAAGCCGGACTACTGAATTTGCCGTCCCCGCTGCAGGATATACAAATGTAAACCGGCGCAGGGATTTATCTAAATATACCGCTGCACTCTCCGGGTTACAAAAAGGACACACGCCGCCAATCGGGTAACCAGTCAACGGCAATACTTTATCTGCGGAAAGGAGCTTTGCTCGCTGAGCAAAGGTACGTTTGAATTTTGAATTATCAATTTTTCTGTCACCAGCTGTAACAATCAACACACATCCCTCTCCCTTTTCCAGGGAAATGGTTTTCGCAATTCTTCCCGGCTCAACGTGCAGCGCCTTTGCAGCCTGCTTCACAGTGGCACTGGCCTCCCGAAGTTCCATAACGCGATTGGCCAAACCAAAATTGGCAAGATAGCTTTTGACTTTTTCCAATTTCGGCTCCATTGTTTCATTCCTCCTCTTCAGTACTTACAATTGCTTTGCCAGTATAACATATTTTGCGGAAAAAAGGAACCGCATGCCGGTATACAGAGAAGCACGGAAAAAGTCGAATTGGACAGCAGCGTTTTTTCAAAGCTGACTAATGCTTTCATGAAATTTCAACATGTAAATGAAAATATTTTAAAAAGTCGCTCGAATTTTCAGAAGGCTTCCGCTGGACAATTTATGGAGTTGTGATATAATACATTATATGTATTTTTTACAAAGATTCTTAGGTTTTCTCTTACAAAACGCCAAGGAGGTTTGAATGTCCAAACAGAAAAAGATTACCATTGCCTTGTGCAGTATTCTGGGTATCATCGTCATTGTGCTGGCCGTCATCTGGACTCGATTTGGTTACCGTGCTCAAAGTTACAGCAATACTTCTTATGCAATGGGTACTTATGTGCAGCAGACTGTTTATGGAAAAGAAGCACAGGCAGCCGCAGCCGCAGCCGCACAATCTGTGACTGCACTGGAAGATCAGATTTCCTGGCGAATCGACGGAAGTGACATTTATAAACTAAACAATGCCGCTGGTTCAACTTGGCAAAGCATGAGCAGTTCCACTATCTCCCTTCTCAAAACATCGCTGGATCTTGCCCAGAAGACAGACGGCGCTTTTGACCCAACCGTGCTGCCGCTCACGTCGCTCTGGGACTTTGACGGGAAAAAGCATGTTCCCACTGCCAGTGAGTTGAAGGTGCTTCTTCCCCGTGTCACCTATAAGGATTTGCGTCTGAATGAAAAAGAGAAAACCGCTTCCTTAAAGATGCATTATGAAGGTGTGGACCTTGGCTCTATCGGCAAGGGAGCTGCCTGCAGCCAAGCGTTGGAAGTCTACTCGAAAAAGCAAGTCAAGGCGGGCGTGATTGCCGTAGGCGGAAGTATCGGCCTTTATGGCAGCAAACCGGATAACTCCGGTTGGAGCGTTGCCATCCGTGACCCGAAAACGCCGGAAAAAGAAACCGGAAGTGTTGGTGTAATTAATTTAAACAGCGGCAGCAGTTTATCGGATGCCCAGTATATCTCCACATCCGGTACTTATGAAAAAGAGTTCACGAAAAACGGGAAAACTTATCATCATTTGCTGAACCCCAAAACCGGAATGCCGGAAAACAACGGACTGACATCTGTAACAGTTGTTTGTAAAGACGGTGCATTAAGTGATGCACTTTCTACCGCATGTTTTATGCTTGGCAAAGAAAAAGGAGCAGCGCTGGCAAAAGACTACGGCGCCGAAACAGTCTTTATTGACACCAACGGAAATATAACCGTTTCCAGCGGGCTGAAAAGTCGCTTTCAACTCACCAACACCTCTGGCTACCGGCTGGCATCTTAACAAAAGCAGGGAAAAATATGTTCAAAAAAAAAGATTTGCTCCTCATCCTTCCGGCTTTAGCGATTGCCGCCGGAATGTTGTTCTGGAATTATTTTCATACAGACACGCAGCCCCTGACCGCTGTAGTAGAGGAAAAAGGGCAAGTGATACATACCTATAATCTGTCTGCACAGAAAACTACACAAGTCATTAACATCGGCGGAAAATATCATGTCAAACTGCTGCTTGAGCCGGGTAAAATTTCTTTTCTGCATTCGGATTGTCCCGATCAGATCTGTGTGCGCACTGGTAAACTGACAAAGGCTGGTCAAGCAGCTGTGTGCTTACCAGCCCAAGTCAGTGTGCGCATTGTGAGCAAAAAAAGTGAGGTGGACGGCATTACCGGATAATGGTAGCCGAAAAATGAAAGATAAAATGCGGATTTCCAAGGTGACACGCCGAGTTTCTTTTATCGGAATGCTTTGTGCACTGGCACTGGTCCTTTCCGCACTGGAAGCTATGCTTCCGCCGCTGCCCATGCTTCCGCCCGGCGCAAAGCTTGGGCTTTCTAATATTGTAACGATGTACGCAGCCGCTGCGGTAGGTTTGGTTCCGGCTCTGTGCATTGCTTTGCTGAAGGGGCTCTTTATCGGCTGCATGCAGGGCACCGTTGCACTGATGATGAGCACCGCCGGAGGGCTTGCCAGCACATTGGTGATGTGGCTTCTTCTGCAGCCCAAAAAGCGACCATTCGGAATCATGGGACTGGGAGTCGCCGGTGCACTGACTCATAATATGACACAGCTTGGAGTTGCAATTCTGTTGACGACACCAGCCGTTGGCTATTATGCGCCGTGGCTTGTATTATTTGGTGTGCTTGCCGGTATTCTCACCGGTTTAGTTCTGCGCACAGTAGCTCCGTTTTTGGAGCGTTTTCGAGTTTAGAATTTTTACATGTTTTTCTGATTTCATGAAAAATTCGGTGAGAATCCTAAATTTTATTGCGGTTTGTTTGCATTTTTTTATTTATTTGTTTAAAAAGTGTTTACAAAAAAGCTAATTTGTGCGATATTTAATGTATGTGTATTCCTATTTCTATGATCGTAAATAGTGAATATAGATTGAAGTCAAGTTAAGTATTGGAGGGAAAAGTATGGAATTGAGCTTTCCAACAAAGCCATTCCGGACGCACGGCGGCGCGGCAGTTCCGCATATGAAACACACCGCGCAGACGAAATCTGTGGTTATGCCGGTTCCCAATGCGGTGGCCATTCCCATGCAAATGCATGTGGGTGCTCCCTGCTCACCATTGGTAAAACCTGGTGACCTTGTGACTGTCGGTCAAAAAATCGGCGATAGCAAGGGCTTCGTCAGTGCACCGATCCATGCAAGTATTTCCGGCAAAGTCAAGGCCATCCAGAAAGTTCAGCTTTGCAACGGCAGTTACAGTACTGCCGTTGTCATTGAGTCTGACGGAAAAATGGAAATGTGCCCTGACCTGAAGGCTCCGGAAGTTACAGATCTCAAGAGTTTTCTGCAGGCAGTGCGGGACTCCGGACTGGTCGGTCTGGGCGGTGCCGGTTTTCCAACGCATGTGAAACTGAACGTGCCGGAAGGAAAAACCGTCGATACGCTTATCGTGAATGTGGCAGAATGTGAACCTTACCTGACGGCGGACAACCGTGAGGCTTTGGAGAACTCTGCCAGCGTGCTGGACGGTGTTTTTCTAGTCATGAAAATGCTGAAGCTGAGCCGCGGTATCATTGCTGTTGAAAGCAATAAGCCGGAAGTCATCCAGCAGTTCCGTTCTATGTTGTCCAGTGATCAGCGCAATAGCAACAATCAGGTTGGTGTGCTGCCTTTACGTGCAGCTTACCCACAGGGTGCTGAAAAAGTGCTGATCAAATCCTGTACCGACCGCACGGTTCCTATGGGCAAGCTGCCGGCTGATGTAGGCTGCATTGTAATGAATGTAACCAGCATTGCTTTTCTGGCAGATTACATGAAAACAGGTATCCCGCTTGTTAAAAAGCGTCTTACCATTGATGGTTCCGCTGTAAAGAACCGCGAAAATGTAATTGTACCGATTGGTACGCGTATCCGTGACATTCTGGAGTTTGTCGGTATGAAATGCGAACCGGCAAAAATTCTCGTTGGCGGCCCAATGATGGGAATGTCTGTACCGACTGTTGATGCACCCGTACAGAAACAGAACAATGGGTTGATCTTTTTGGATGAGGCGGAAGCCCACGAACCGGAAACTACTGCATGTATCCGCTGCGGCCGTTGTGTCATGGGCTGTCCCATGCATCTGATGCCGACAAAGCTGGAAACTTATGCAAAAGCCAAAGACGTGGATGCACTGCAGGCATATGACGTTATGGACTGCATGGAGTGCGGTACCTGTGCATTTAACTGCCCTGCCAACCGTCCGTTGGTGCAGGCAATCCGTATGGGCAAGGCACTTGTTAAAGCAGGAGGTGCTAAGAAATAATGGGTAAACTTATTGTATCTTCATCCCCGCACCTGCACACAAAGACGTCAACGCAGCGTATTATGCTGGATGTCATCATTGCATTGGTGCCGGCGATGGTCGCGTCTATCGTTATTTTCGGCTGGCGTGCCTTATGTCTGCTGGTTATCTCGGTATTAACCAGTGTGTTGTGTGAATATTTGTGCCGCAAGGTAATGAAACGGGAAAATACCATTTATGATCTTTCGGCAGTAGTAACCGGTATTCTGCTGGCAATGAACGTTCCGTCTTCTCTGAACCCGCTTATGCTGATGCTGGGCGATGTAATTGCAATCGTTGTTGTCAAGCAGATGTTCGGCGGCATTGGGCAGAACTTCGTTAACCCAGCCCTGATGGCCCGTATCATCTTGATGAATTCATTCCCCGGCCCAATGGGAAGCTGGCCGAAACCATTTGCTGCAGATGCTGCCACTTCAGCGACTCCGCTGGGTATCATCAATCAGCATCAGAAATTTTACCCGAATTATCTGCAGCTCTTTCTGGGCCAGCGCGGCGGCTGCCTTGGTGAAACCTGCGCGCTTGCCTTGCTGATTGGCTTTGTCTATCTTCTGGTTCGCAAAGTCATTACTCCGACCATTCCGCTGATTTACATAGGCACTGCTGCATTCCTTTCTCTGGTGATGGGCCGTGATGTACTGACTGACATTCTCTGCGGCGGACTGCTTCTGGGTGCCATTTTTATGGCAACTGATTATACAACTAGTCCACTCACCCTTAAAGGTCAGGTTATCTACGCAATCGGATGTGGCTGCCTGACCATGCTTATCCGACAATTTGGTTCTTTGCCCGAAGGCGTTTCGTATTCTATTATTATTATGAATATTCTGACCCCTCTGATTGAGCGCGGAACCCGGCCAATGGCATTCGGTAAAGCACCCAAAGGAAAGAAGAAGGAGGCGGCACAGCAATGAAAGCAAAAATTACTGCTAAAGATATTGTGAAACCTGTCGTCGTACTTTTCTTGATATGTTTAATCGTAACATTGGCACTGGCTGTCACAAATCAAGTTACTAAAAAGAAGATTATTGAAATTAATCAGCAGACTGAGCAGGCAAGTCAGAAGCAGGTTTTACCAGATGCATCTACCTTTACGAAAAAGGCAGCGCAGGGTGTTCAGTTTGTTGTTGGCAAAAAGGGCAATGAAATTGTTGGCTATGTTTTTACAACTTCAAGCAAAAGTTATGGCGGCGATGTGAAAGTTATGACTGGCATCGGTAAAGACGGAAAAGTAACAGGCGTTAATATTTTGGAAACAAGCGATACCCCTGGCCTTGGGCTGAATGCCAAGAAAGAATCTTTCCGTGATCAATACAAACAGAAAGTCCCAGCCAGCGGTTCCTTTTCCGTTGTTAAAAGCGGCAAAGCCGGAAACGGACAAATTGTAGCCCTGACTGGCGCCACCATTACGAGCAAAGGTGTTACATCTGCTGTAAATATTGCTGTCAAAGATTATAACACTGTTAAAGGAGGTGCCTGACAGATGGCTGAAAAGAAAGTTAGTCTCTGGCATGAATTCAGCAAAGGCCTGATTGAAGAAAACCCAGTTCTCCGCCTGGTCCTTGGTTGCTGCTCCACACTGGCGCTGTCCACTGCAGCAAGCAACTCAATCGGCATGGGAATTGCAACTACATTTGTTCTGGTCTGCTCCAATGCTGTTATTTCTGCCTTGCGGAAGGTGATTCCAGACAAAGTCCGTATCCCCTGCTACATTGTAATTATCGCCGGCTTTGTTTCTGTCGTGCAGATGTTGATTGAAGCATTCTCACCTGCTTTGAAGTCTGCTCTTGGCATCTACTTACCATTGATCGTTGTCAACTGCATTATTCTTGGTCGTGCAGAAGGATTTGCAAACAAGCACAGTGTGCTGCCCAGCATTATGGATGGTCTCGGCATGGGCTGCGGTTTTACACTGACACTGTTGCTAATGGGTACAATTCGTGAAATTATCGGTTCCGGCACATTCTTTGGCATACCAGTTATGCCATCAATGTATCCTGGTATTATTATATTTCTGCTTCCTCCGGGTGGTTTCTTCGTTTTTGGAATCCTTATTGCCATTACAAACCGCATTACAGAACACAGGGGTGGAAAGCCTGTTACAGAAGTGAGCTGTACATCCTGCCCAATGGCTGCTGCCTGCAATCATGTTGGTGAAAAGACAGCGGAAACTGCTGTAGGATCTGTAACACGCAGCACCGTGCAGAATAAATTTCTGCAGAAAGATGCGCTTTCCGGTGAACAGCAGGCAAAGGAGGATAAACTGTCATGAGTAGTTATGCAATCAAGTTACTCGCAATTTTTCTTTCCGCCATTTTAACGGAAAACTACATTTTAAATCAGTTCCTCGGCATCTGTCCATTCCTTGGTGTCTCCAAAAAATTAAAGACGGCCACGGGTATGAGTATTGCTGTTATCGTGGTCATGTTTATTTCTACAGCAGTCACATTCCCTATTTACACCTACATTTTACTGCCGAGTGGTCTGGATTATCTGCAGGTGGTTGTATTTATTCTGGTAATTGCTGCACTGGTGCAGTTTATTGAGATTACGCTGAAGAAGTATGTTCCATCACTCTATCAGTCATTGGGTATCTATCTGCCGCTGATTACGACAAACTGCGCTGTACTGGGTATTACGCAATTGGTCATCAGCAAAGGGGAAGATTACACACAGGCTCTGGTGAATGCAATCGGTTCCGGCGTTGGTTTCTTTGTTGCGATGGTCATCTTTTCTGGTGTGCGTGAACACTTGGCACATAACGATGTTCCAAAATTCATGAAGGGACTGCCCCTCACACTTGTGGCAGCTTCTCTGGTAGCAGCGTCTTTCCTTGGCTTTCAAGGCCTTGTGAAAGGTATGCTGGGTTATTAAAGGAGGGCGAGAAGAATGGATACACAGGCAATTGCCTATGCCGTCCTTATCGTATGTATCATTGGCCTGATCTGTGGTATTGTGCTGGCCATTGCTTCCACAGTTATGGCAGTTCCGAAAGATCAGAAAGAGGCAGATATCCGCGAAATGCTTCCCGGTGCTAATTGCGGTGCATGTGGTTTTTCCGGCTGTGATGGTTATGCTGCTGCACTCGCTAAGGGGGAAGCGAAACCGGGCCTTTGTGCTCCCGGCGGTGCTGCCGTTGCAAAAGCAATTGGTGATTATCTGGGCACTGGAGCTGATGTGGAAGAGCAAGTTGCAGTTGTACAGTGCATGGGCAATTTTGATAACTGTCCGGATAAAGTACAGTATGAAGGTATTGAACACTGTTCAGCCGCCAATTTGGTCGCTGGTGGATCTTCCAGCTGCAGCTATGGTTGTATGGGACTTGGAGATTGTGTGGAAGCATGTAAATATGATGCAATCCAGGTATGTAATGGCGCTGCTGTTGTAGATGTTACACACTGTGTTGGATGTACGATGTGTGCGCAGGCCTGTCCCCGTCACCTAATCAAGATGGTACCTAAGAAACGTCAGGCAGTCAATCGCTGCTCGAACTGCGACAAGGGCGCTGCTACCGTTAAAGTTTGCAAAGTCGGCTGTATTGGCTGCGGTAAATGTGTTAAGAAGTGCCCGAAAGGAGCTATCACCATTGAGAACTTCAATGCAACTGTGGATCCAACCAAGTGCGTTGGATGCGGACTATGTACCAAAGAGTGCCCGCGTGGTTGTTTGACGATGATGATTGTGCCAAAAACAGAGGCAAATACAAAAGCCTAATTTGTTTAATAAGTTAAGTGAATATTCATGGCTTATTAAGTCTTGCATTCATGACAAATAAAGCCCCTTTAAAAGGTCCGTGAAAAATCCGGAAACCTGGTAAGGGGCTTTTGCTATACCTGCTAAACTTTATTACCCGTAAAGCGGCAGGACCTGTATAGGTTGCAATGATAGGACCCAATAAAAAAGGAAGCCCCCGTCCTCTCAGTGGACGGCAATTGATGAATGTACACGGCTTCGGTATGTGTATGGCTATGAAGAACATACTCCGCAAAATTCGGCAGATTTTCTCGGTCGGTTGTTGAAAGTGTTTCCTTTTCCTATTCAAACGGTCCAGACAGACAACGGAACCGAGTTTACTTACAAATTCATCAGTCAGACAGAAAAAAGTCCATTTGAGGAGGCACTGTTAGCCAAAAGAATTACGCACAAACTGATTCCACCGCGTACCCCGTGGCATAATGGCAAGGTAGAGCGCAGTCATCGCAATGACCAGCGTTATTTTTATGACTGGGAAAAGTTCGCCAATGTTCATGAGCTAAATCAAAAATTAAAAACTCATTTATCTTGGAGCAACAACAAGGCTATGCGTACTCTTGGGTGGAAGAGTCCTCTGCAGCTTCTTGCTGCCGCTCTTGGTTCACATCATTGACAAACACAGAGAACATAATCTGACAAAATTTGATTTCTTCTTGAATTTTGTTTGAAACTGTGCTAAAATAAACAGCGTTGCAGGAATATTTTATCCGGGTGTGGCGCAGTTGGTAGCGCGCTTGACTGGGGGTCAAGAGGCCGTGAGTTCAAGTCTCGCCACTCGGACCAATGAAAAGCCGCATAGGTAAGCCATTTCTAAGGTTTACCTATGCATTTTCTTTGGTATTTCCGCTTGCAATTGTATTTTCTTTTCCCACAATAAAAATCATACCGGATGCAAAAGGAAAGACATTGCCTAATAAACAATAAAGTTATGGAGATGGAATCATTGCTGAAAAGGGAGATCATTCAGACAAAACATCACATTAGTCTACCGGTGTTTTGTTTGACTGCAGCAGTCAGTCTGTGTCTTTCCGGACTCTTTCTGCTCTATTTTAGGCTTCCGCTTTTTTTAACAGCACCTCTTGGAGCAGGCCTCTTACTTTTGCTCCTCTGGATGCTTCGCTTTGCTTTTTCCCGGCGCACGGCGGTTTATAGCATTATTTTTTCTGCTTTATTGTCACTTTCTTTTATTATCGGCGGCAAAATAGATACCCGTACACGGCAGTTCGACGCCATTTACCATTCAGATATTCTTTATTTTGCGGTACTGACAGTTGTCTTTTTCCTTGTTTTTTTGCGTTTGATGGATTTCTTACAGAATCACACAATAACGCTGTCTTCTCACACTCACATTTCTGCACGAAAAATTTGGGTAGGCAGTGCAATCTTTTTGTTTTTATGTTGGTTGCCATGTCTTATCCTTTTTTATCCCGGAAATATTTCGTGGGATTCCCTTGCATGCATTGTGCGTGCCATGGGACGCACACGTCTGACTAATCAGCAGCCAATACTCTACATCCTGCTTATGCGGCCATTTTTGATGGGTGCATCTGCACTTGGTTTGGGCACAAATGTTGGAACAGCATCATTTCTGGCTGTGCAGTCGGCTGCAACAGCGGCTATGGCAGGTTATGTGGTTAGCTGGCTGCATAAAAAAGGCTTCCCGGCTTATGTACAGATACCAGTGCTGGCATATTTTGCACTCAATCCGATTATTGCGTTTTATGCAGTTACCATGTGGAAGGATGTTCTGTTCAGCACAGTCCTTATGGTTTATACCGTCAATCTGATTGACTTGATACAGTCAAACGGAGAACGTCTGAAGGAGCCATGGTTCTTCGTATGGTTCCTCATTGTGAATCTGTTCATTGCTTTTTTGCGAAACAATGGTTACTATTTGATTGCAGTTACGTTAGTAGTGCTGGCTGTTCTTTATCGGAAAATTTGGAAACGCATTTTGCCGGCATTCCTTGCATTACTTATAATTGTGCCGATTGTGCAGGGGCCTGTATATGATGCCTGTAATATTGGAAAGAGTCCATTTGCAGAATCTGTGGCGATTCCATTGCAGCAAATTGGCCGATCCGTGGCAGAAAACGGTCCTATGACGGAAGAGCAGAAAAATTTTGTAGCTCAGATCATGCCACTGGAAAAAATGAAGAAAGTTTATTTTCCTTTTACAGCTGACAAAATCAAATTTGATAAACAATTCAATAGCGACTTCCTTGAAAAAAATAAAGGTGAGTTTTTTAAGGTCTGGCTAGGCATGATGCGACCGAATTTCCGCAATTATGTCAAGGCGTATCTGATGGAGACGCTTGGTTATTGGCACATTGGTACTTCTAACTGGATTGCCACATTTGGCACCATTAAAGGTTATGGGGAAGAACAACTTGGCATGAAACACGTTTCGCTAACCGACATAGATACCCGACCAACTTCGCTCAGCGTTGAACAGCTTCAGAAAAGCATACCTATTCTATCCGGATTAGCCAGCATTGGGTTCCTTTTCTGGACAGTTGTGTTCACAATTTTCATGCTGTTTCTGCAAAAGAAGAGGCGGCAGACAGTTGCATTCCTACCATTGATCCTTTTGTGGGGAACTTTAATGGCGGCAACACCGACTTACTGTGAATTCCGCTATATGTATGCTTTTGCGCTTGCATTTCCGCTCGCAGTCATTTCTGTGTTTCCGTTTGCCCGGGCAAACATGGGAAAGTCATCAGATGCCGGCAGTGCAATTTGAATTTTCAAATACCAAAAACTTAAATCGGTATGTAAGAGCAGGAGATTCTATGAAAAAGACAGCAGTCTTAATTCCATGTTACAATGAAGCCAAAACGATTGAAAAAGTTGTAAAAAACTATCATGATGTGCTGCCAGACGCGGAAATTTACGTTTATGACAATAATTCCACAGATGGCACAGCTCAGCTTGCACAGAAAGCGGGTGCGATTGTTCGTCATGAATACCGTCAGGGAAAAGGCAATGTTATGCGCAGTATGTTCCGTGATATTGATGCGGACTGCTATCTGATTACAGACGGCGATGACACTTACCCAGCGGAAAGTGCTCCGGAAATGGTGCAGATGATTTTGGATGGCAAAGCAGATATGGTGAATGGTGATCGGTTGTCCTCCACTTATTTTGAAGAGAACCAGCGACCTTTCCATAATTTCGGCAACGTGATGGTTCGGGGCTTGATTAACCATATATTTTCCACCGATGTGCACGACATTATGACTGGATACCGGGCCTTTAACCGCACATTTATTAAGAATTTCCCAATCCTTTCACATGGATTTGAAATTGAAACAGAAATGACCATTTATGCGGTTGAACGCAATTATCTGATACGCGAAGTGCCGGTTGCGTATCGTGATCGGCCAGACGGAAGTGTGTCCAAACTGAACACCTATTCGGATGGGTTCAAAGTTCTACGCACAATATTCCGGCTTTTCCGGGATTACAAACCGTTTGCATTCTTTGGTGTTTTTGCGCTGATTCTCGCCGTGTGCACTGGGCTGTGCCTTATCCCTGTGCTCAGTGAATATTTCAGGACAGGGCTTGTACCGCGTTTTCCAACATTGATTGTCGGTATGGCGTTGGGTGTCTGTGCACTACTGTCATTCTTCACTGGACTAATTTTGGAAGTGTCTGCTAAGCGTCAAAGCCAAACAGCAGAGTTGCTTTTGAATTTTTATGAAGAATTGGAACAGCGAAATCAGCAAAAACATGATTCCTGAAATTCTTTAGAAATGGCTGTGCAGAATTTTTCTCTGCACAGCCATTTCTATTTATATTCTGGTTTCTGAGACATAGAAGGAGCGGAATTTTTACAGTACTTTGGCCCAACAGAAATCAAGACCAGCATAGCAAAAATTGTACCGAAACCAAGTGCATCCCATCTAGTAAACGATGTTCCTAACAGTGTCGCGGTAACCAGTGCGGCGGTAATCTCTGGCATTTGCAGGAAATGGTCTTTAACCGTAATAGGTTTGTCGCCAAAGGCAGCGCTTGTAATAGCCGTACTCCTCAACGTGTCAAACGCGTCGTATCCAGTAATGCCACCTGCGACGTTGGTTTTATCTGCTATGCGCTGATCTACCACCGTACCAACATTGTCCTGCACAATGTCCTCTGCAGCTTGAGCAGCTTTGTCTGCACGGTCTGCAGCAGTGTTGGACTTTTCAGCTGCTAAAGTCATCGTCTGCAAATCGGATTCGCGTTTAGTTTCAGCTTCCTGCCGCGCCTGCTCTGCTGCCGCACGTTTATCTTCGGCGGCAGCACGGGATTCTTCGGCTAAAATTCGTGCTGTTTCTGCGTCTGTGCGTGATTTTTCGTTACCGGCACGTTTATTTTCGGCAGCAGTACGATCTGTTTCTGCTGCGGATCTGGCTGATTCATCTGTCTGTCGGGTCTGTTCTGCCTTTACACGGTCGGTTTCGGCAGCAGCACACTTGTTTTCAGCGTTTGCACGTTCAACTTCAGCACTTTCTCTTCCAGTCTCTGATGTCTGACGCGCGGATTCATCGCTGTTACGCTGTAACTCTGCATTGCTGCGTGCAGTTTCCGCGCTGATGCGGCTGATTTCATTGGTTTCTCGAGCGGACTCGTTCTGCTGACGAACAGTTTCGGCGGCCGCAATGGACTGCTCCTGTGTGCCGATTTTCTGTATTGCGTCATTTGCATTTGTGACTGCAGCCTGTGCATCCGTAACAGCCTGTGTCGTCTTTGCCGCTGAATCCGATACAGAGTTCAGTGCCGCCGCCAACGAAACAAATTCACTTGTGGACACGATCGTCTGCTCCATATCATTCGCTGTGATATCCAGCGTAATGCCGGTCGCTTTCAACTCTGTACCGTTGCTGCCAAACACAGCAACCGTACAATGCGCATCCCCCGCTGCTGCAAGTGTCTGCTGTGTAATTGTGAACGTCACGGTATTCTGCGTTCCGCTTGCACCAGTGTCTACAATCGAGCCATCTGTGAATGTTGCGTTTCCGTCTGGCTTTTTCACATATAGCCGTGCCGTGCATCCGGTCAGGTCAAGCGGCTTCTGCCGGATCTCGGTCTGTTCCAGCGCATTTTGTGTTTCAACATTTTCTACAAGGTGAAGTGTCAATATGCGGCTGTCTTCTTCGCCCTGCACCGCGAATTGATTAATTAGATTCTCCTGCGATACGTTTACCTGATATTCAGGCGTTTCGGTTCCTGCCATTTCCTCACCTCAATAATAGGATTTACATAATAATCCGTCTTTAAAAGTTAGATGATAATTTACTCCGTCTAAATCTTTTAGTGTCATATCCTCAGTTTTTCCAACATCTCCCTGTGCCGTCTTAAAACCGCCTGCTGAAATCATGCCGGGGGTTGAAATCATGCCATCTGCCGCTAACTCTGATGCTTTAATACGGCCTAAGCACATTAACGCGTAATCGGATTCTGGCATAAAATAAGTGCCTTGCCCATTTGCGGGCTGAATACAGATTCCGTATTGGCCAAGAGTGGAATTGTAAGTAACTCCCATGTGACCGATTCCGGAACCATTGGAATAAAAGTAGGTTCCATTTCCATCTAACTTTAAAGACTGACTCGAACTTTGATTGTTGAACGCAAACACAACGTCGTTTGGGGACTGCCGAATCGCAGTGCTTACCGTACTGTTCAATTCGGTTTGGGATACTTTCGATTCGATTTGCGATGCCTGTTGATTGATTTGGCTTTGCAGCCCTCCAACTTGATCATTTACAGATGTGGTAATAGAATCGGCAGTCTGCTTGATTTCAGAACTCGTCTTGTTCTCCATGTTTGTTACTGATAAATCTATAGAATTGTATAGCTGCTTGATGTCGCTCATTTCGTCACCGCGCGACACCGTACTTTCCAGTCCATCCGCCAGTTTTTGAATCTTGATCCGCAGTTCTTCCGATTTCGTGTTCAGCGCCTGCAGTTCGTCCCACAGTTTTTTAGATTCACTATAAAAATCCGATTCGTTCTCTGCCTGCGACTTTGCTTCGCAGGAAAGCGTTTCCGCACTGTTCAGCTTATAGGACAGGTTCGTAATAATTGACTTGTGACCGTCAATATCCACCATGTCGCCTGCTTCCAACGCTGGGTTGCTGTACACCGTTGCGCTGTACGGCGTGAAAGTATTCCCGACGATATGCGGCGCGATACCGTCCACAATCTGCTGCACATTCGCCGTATCTCGCTGCTGCCGAACTGAAACCAGTCTGCCGGACAAATCACCAAAATCAGCAGAAGTCAGGATTTTACCCTGATATTCAATTTTTGCTGCGTCAATGCCTGCAAAACAGCCATCCGGCTGCATATAGACAAGATCGTTATACAAGGCAGGCTCTACTGCTTCGGAAAGAGAAGTCCAAGCACTTATACTGCCGCCCTTGTCTGTCTTTTTTGTGATGTAGTCCAGATTTGCGGTCAGGTCGGATAGCTCCGTTGTCATGCTGGTTTGCCTGCCTTCATAGTAGCCGGTAATGTATTTTGTCAGGCCGTCCGGCAAATCCTGTTTTGGCTCAAAGGCGGCGGCTGCAATGGTTGTGGCACTGCCCTTTAAATAATTGATACAGGATTTTACATCTGTGCTGTACTGCTGTGCCAGCGCCACATAGGACTTGCGCTCTGCATCTGTGGGATTATAGCTGCCACCGTACCGGCTATTATAGTTTTGCAGTTCGTCGAGTTCCGACTTAACGGCAGCCAGCTTTGCAGGTACATCCGTGTCCCTGCTTTTGATAGCCGAATTGATATTCACAGCCCACTCGTCACAAATAACCTGCTGGTAAATTGCCGCCTGCAGCAGCTTGTTGTCGGAGTCTTTCAGCGTAATCACATAACCGTCTGTGCCGGACTTTGCGTCAACATTCTTACTGTCTATCTTGATACCAGTTACAGTAATTGCATCCGTGTCCGGCGCGTATTTGCTGATGTTGTGCGTTTCAATCGGAGTGGCCGAAAGGTCAAACCACTTCAGTTCCAATGCACCGTCCGCATTGCAGCGCGCATAGCATCCGGCCATACCGGCCACGTAACCGATGACATCATGAAAGGTAGTAGAACTGGTATCAATGGCGCGAAAGATCTGATAACTGCTGTTTGGAAAATCTGTTGTTGCCAGTGTAATGCCGCGCTGGCCGCAGGCATCCTGCAAAATTTCAAGCAGTGTGGCCGGATATGTCAAATCGCTGCTGTACTGCTTATCCGCTTTGGACAGGTTATCAGACGCAGTAATTGTAATTTGCGTCCGGTCGTCTGACAGCTTGTAATCTGTGACGTTAAATTCCCCACGTTTCAGCCATTCGACTGTATCGCCTGTCCAGTCAGCCTTAACTACCAAACCAACGTAAGGCACCATTTTTGCGCCCTGAAACTTCATGCCGTCATACTTTCCTACCATGTTATTGAGCGTTGCAGAAAGCGTTTCTGTAATAGCGGCACCCGGCGCATACTCCCCTGACTTTGTCACAGCATCGGAAAATGAAAACACGCTGTCCCAAAAATCATTGTTTTTTAGTTCAAGTACAGTACCGTCTGCCAGCGTTAAGTCAGCTTTTGCGTACCATTTGCACCGGCCGGCATCACTTTTGAGCAGCATTTTATAAATATCAGATACATTCAGCATTTAAAATCACCTTACTTTTCAATGAAATCACAGGAAATGTCACCAACAAATTTTTCCTGCCCCACCCATGGACTGAGGTAAGAACATGAAAAATCTCCGGTGTAAAATGTCCGGGTTTCCCACTTGAAATCAGCAATATCAAAATATGTTACCCGAATATCCGCACCGCGCATTTTCATATTCTGCGCAAGAACGTATGCGTCATGGACAGGGATCGCATTCCAGCGGCACACGAGCTTTCGCTTCTGTGTCACAATGTCTTTGTAGTTCGTACCTGTGTGCGGATTACGTCCTGATTGTTCAGATGATTCATCAATCAACGAATAAGTACATGATTCAGGTGTGGCAATCTTTATTCCATTTATCTTATAAAACCCTTTTGAAATATTCATATACTCACCCCGAACAGAAATAAAAAAAGGCCGACAAACTGCAAAAATACAGTTCATCGGCCTTTTTGGCTCATTTCGAATTATAAAATTTTTATAATTTAATTATAGCACTATGCTTAATAAAAATCAACTATGGCGTTTACTTTTTCCCTTAATATGGTATAATGTGTCTATTGAAATTTAGGAAGGGAAATATTATGTTGAATGACCACATAACGCTACCAGGTAGTGAAGTTACCACTAGAGGCAAAAGGCAACCATATTCTGAATATCCATATCCTGCTCAGCATAAAGAAAGCAGCCATGAAAAGTTATTTCTTGTAATTTCAATCATTATATTCGCCTTGGGATTTATTGCTGGCATCGTTTGTGGAAATGCTTACCGCTCTATTATATCCCCATCTCAGACTTATACCAACATTACGGGAAACTCATATACAAGTGATGCTGTTACCACATTTAATACTACAATTATGTTATCCATATGGATTGCTGCAGCATTATTTGGACTGTTATTCCTTGCTATATCTTTTCACTTTAAAAATCAGAAAAGAATTATAGAACGCCTTGACTCAATTATATTGCATCCTCAGTGGCTGGGTCAGAGAGATTGAACCAGATCTGCAGCAAGGATACATCCGCAGCATCCGTTCTATGCCCATGGGCGGACGTCCTCGTTTTCCGCTGGGATAATATGGTGCAATGATGCCCACCCACTCGTCCCACGGAATGATTTCGTCCATGGTTTCCAGAAACTCTTCCCGCCGCGTTTTCTTCTTCCTGCAGCTATATTCAATATCCGTAAAAGTTTGCTGCTTTTTCATTTCTCCACACCACCTGTCTCTTAATGCTTCTATTCTACCAGAATCCTTTCCTTTTGGGTAGAGCTCATTTAAATCAGAGGTTCCTTAATGCTCGAATTGTCCGTTTAGGTTTGGCACGGGAATTAATTCTTCGTGTCAATTATTGTACATTTTTTGGTACAATCATTTCATTTTCCTTTCTTTATATATTCCCATGAAATTCCATGTCCTTAATTATAGAACGCTGGTTTTGCAATTGCAATATAAAGTCGAAAAAATGTTCTTTTATTTCGAGCAGTGTCCCAATATTGGGACTTTGCTAATTTTTGTTTAGAATTTATACGCATAACACTTGACTGTAGAATTATGGTATTTCTATTGAATCAGTTAAGACCGGGCAGGATTACGATAACAAAAAAGCTGCTGCTGTTAAAATTAAATGGACTAACAACAGCAAAAAAGCTAATTCTGCTATGGGTGCACTGTCGATAACGGTTTATCAAGATGGGGTCCAACTCGAAAATACTACTCTAAACGGAGATTCTTTAGCAGACAACGAGGATAAAAATATTCAGCCGGGAAAGTCATTGGAATTTACCAGTGCTTTCGTTCTCACGGGCAAAGAAAATAAAATTCAAGTTGATGTATCTGATATTGCTTCATTGGGAAATAACAAAATTTCAACTACATTGAACTTAAAATAATTAAATTTTGGAGGAAAACAAAAAGTGAAAACGTCAAAACTTGTAATTGGCATTGTATCTATTGTTTTATCATTAGTAATGCTGTTTCAGTCATGTGCTGCTAATGTTGGTTCCGCACTGAACGGAGGAACCGACACAAGCGGAAGCGTTGGAACGCTTGTGGCCATTCTAATGATCGTTGCTGGTATCGTCGGTATTGCGGCTCGCAACTCTAAAGGCGGTGCAATTGCAGCAACTATCATCTATGCAATTGCTGGTTTGTCCGCAATCGGGGCGTCTACAGGAATGTATAAAGACTTGCTTGTCTGGGGCGTACTTAGCTTGATTTTTGCTGTCATATTTTTAATTTCTATTTTCAAGCAGGATTATAGCAAACCTAACACGCCATCTAATCCGACTACTCCGCAAGCGTAAGCATTGTGAATTTTTCCCGACCTTAACTGGCCGGGACTTTTTTGCAATTTTTAAAATTCTTTGTAATTTTGTATTGACACGTATTAATATACGCACTATAATAGCAGTATCAAAAGGGGATGATAAAAACGAAAAGCTATTCTTCGCGGGAACTGATAAAGCTGATAACAGCAGACGGATGGTATGAAGTCCGCTGTGTAGGCGACCATCACCAGTTCAAACACCCCACAAAATCCGGATTGGTCACAATCACACATCCGGTAAAAGATGTACCAATTAAAACCGCAAGAAGCATAGCAAGGCAGGCAGGAATCACACTTCTGTGATTCCCTTTTCTGCCACCCTTTGAAAGGAGTTATTTCTCATGAAAGACACTTATTCATTTATTGCCATCCTTACTTTTGCAGATGATGGCATATCTATCGAATTCCCTGATCTGCCCGGCTGTCTGCCCTGCGCGCAGACACACGATGAAGCACTGCACAACGCACAGGAAGCATTGGGGCTGCATCTGTTCGGTATGGAGCAGGATGGAGAAACAATTCCCGCCCCTACTCCAATTAATCATATTCACTTGGAAAAGAATCAGGTTCCTACCCTCATCTCCGTGTATATGCCGCTGGTGCGCAATCAGGTACAGACAACCAGCGTCAAAAAAACACTTACCATCCCCGCGTGGCTGAATGCTCTGGCTGAAAAAAACAACATCAACTTTTCGCAGACACTGCAAACTGCGCTGAAAGATATGCTTCAAGCGCAGAAATAGAGTAAAGCAACTGACTGTTGCCTTGCACTTTGACAGGGCGAATTTTTTTAGGAGGACGGCATGGCAAAATTGACAAAGCGCGCAGACGGACGGTATCAGCGCAAAATCACTTTATCAGATGGAACCAAAAAAATCGTGTAAGGCGGCAGGCAAGTCAATTGCAGCGCTAAAGGCCGCTGAGGACGCACTGCGTGATGCTGACAGGCAAGGATTGACTGTTAACGACCATACGCTGGTTGGCGAATGGGCTAAGACATGGTTAGAAACGTATAAAACAGGGCTAAAAGGCTCAACCATGAGAATGTACCACACCGCTTATAATACCCACGTCATGGGCACTATTGGAAGCATAGAACTTCGCAATGTGAAGCCTGTCCATATTCAGAAGTTGATACGGTCCTGCGCAGATAAATCAGAAAGCTTGCAACACAAAGCATTGCTTACCTGCTCTCAACTATTTGAATCAGCGCGATTAAACCACATGATTATTAGCAATCCTTGCGATGGCATAAAAATAACAAAGCATAATGTGCCAGCAAAAAAGAGGTATCTTACCGATGATGAACAGGAACTTTTGTTATCCCATCTGGATGGCAGAGCGCTTACTGTCTGTGCACTTGGAATTTATGCTGGCCTGCGCCGTGAAGAAATACTGGGACTGCAATGGGGCGACATTGCAGACGATAAATTGACAGTTAACAGATCCATTACTTTTCCTGATAATAATCAAGCTGATCCCGACCAATCTTTAAAAAGTCGTGCCTCACATCGTACTATACCGGTACCGCCTCAGTTAGCTTCTATCCTCAATACTGCCAAACGTAACAGCTTATACATTGTGCCAGCCGCAAATGGGGGTATGATATCCTTTATAAGCTTTCGCCATCTGTGGAGCAAAGTGACACTGGTAGTTCCGGGCATTCATGCGCACATGCTACGCCATTCATATGCAACCAGTCTATACCGTGCTGGGGTGGACTTGAAAACAGCACAATATCTGCTAGGCCATTCTGATATTCGCATGGCTGCCGAAGTTTATACCCACATTGGGGAGCAGGATGTTGCTAAAAGTGCGGATAAAATTACAGCATATTTTAGTAGTCAGAAAAGCAAAAGTAGTCAAAAGGTAGTCAAAACCAAAAATGAGTAAAAAAGTGCCGCATGTACAAGCCTAAAAAACGGCTTAACCATGCGGTTTTTGCTTGGAGCTACTGGGCAGACTCGAACTGCCGACCTGCTGATTACGAATCAGCTGCTCTACCAACTGAGCCACAGTAGCAAAACTCTTTATTTTGCAGAACTAGTTTATTATATCGCAAAGTTGGTATTGAGTCAAGTCCAAGATTCAATCAAATCCATATACCCAATCTGATTTTTTATAGTAAATTAAATATAAAATAGAGCTAATTGTCCAAGTAATCGGATATGCCCAAAAAATCAGCTGAATGTTGTGCGAAATCTGCATTGCAATCGAGATATAAAGGATTCGGAACACACACCAGATACCGAACATAATCAGCATCGGCACAACTGCCTTTCCAGCGCCTCGGCAAATACCCGCGATACAGTGAGAAAAAGCAAGTAAGAAGAAGAACAGCGCTTCTGTCCGTGCCTGCAGTGTGCCATATGCCATAACGTTTGCATCGTGATTAAATAAACCAACCAAGAAAGGCGCACCGCAGAAAATAAGGATACCGATAACTTCCGCTAAACTGGTGGAAGCTATAATTCCGAACTTAGCACCTTCCTGGGCACGTTCGTGTTTCCCTGCTCCTAAATTCTGGCTTACAAAAGTGGAAAGAGCCATTGCAAAACAAGTAATCGGTAAAAATGCGAATCCTTCAATTTTTGTATAGGATCCATATCCTGCCATTGCATTTTCGCCAAAGGAGTTGATATTTGTTTGAACAATTACATTGGCAAACCCTATTACAGAGTTCTGGACGCCTGTTGGCAACCCATATCGAATAATTTCCTGCAGCATTTCTTTATGAAATCGAATCTTATGCAGGGATATTTGATAGACAGTTCCTTTCTTCGTCAGGTGTATCAGACATAAAACCGCACTGACCGCCTGTGAAATTGTCGTTGCCACTGCAGCGGATTCAACACCAAAATGGAATCCCAGAATAAACAGCAAATCCAACAAGACATTGCAAACGGAGGAAAAAATCAAATAATAAAGGGGCCTTTTGCTGTCCCCTACCGCAGTCATGATGCTGGTAAAAATATTGTACATAATAATGGCCAGTGCACCACAAAAATAATACCGGAAATAAAGGATTGATTGCGGCAGGACTGACGGATCTGTATCCATCCATCGCAAAATTTCCGGTGTTGCCCAAACGCCAAACACGGATAAAATAACCCCTGCAATGAGTCCGAAAGCAACATTTGTATGTATAGCCTGTGACATTTTGTCATAATCACCGGCACCAAAATATTTTGAAATGGCAACGCCGGCACCCATAGCGGTTCCTGTGAAAAAACTGACAAGCAAGAAAATCAATGTACCGGAAGAACTAACCGCTGCCAATGCACTCTTCCCGAGATAATTTCCGACAATGACAGAATCTGTCGTATTATATAACTGCTGAAATAACTGGCTTAAACAAATAGGGACTGCAAAACCAAGTATTAGGGTTTTAGGATTTCCAGAAGTCATGTCCTTTGTCCCCTGACGCTCGGCTTCATGATGTGAATTTGAACGCATTCGTTTCTCCTGTCTTTTGATTTCATACATTTTTATTATTGTAGCATTTGAAAAATAAAACTACAACCCAAAACCTTGTTTGAACTTACCCATATTTTAAAGCAGTACTGCACCAAACACAAACAAAGGCGAATCCACTCATGAAACATAATTCATGAGGAGATACGCCTTCAGATACTTAACTTCAAACATCAAACAGCCTTATCAAAAGAGAGCGCCGGTCACTGATACCCTAAATCATCGTCAGAGCACGTTTCTTCAGCCCTAATATGGATGGCGGTGCAACAGACAATTCATCTACCCCGATTTTCAGATAAAAGCTGGTCAATTCCGGGTCTGCAGCTGATTCTCCACAAATCCCAAACGGAATACCTGCTGCGTGCGCATTCTTTGCCGTCATTTCCAAAAATTTTAACACAGCAGGATGCCGCTGATTATAGATTCCTGCAATTTTTCCATTGGTTCGGTCAGCTGCCAAAGTATATTGGGTTAAATCATTCGTACCCACACTGAAGAAATCACATTCTTTTGCCAGTTCATCACTCAAAACGGCTGCCGCTGGTGTTTCCACCATAATACCAATCTTGACATCCGGTGCAAACGCAATTTTTTCTTTGGAAAGTTCCGCTTTTACTTCCTCAATCATAGCTTTTGCTTTTCGCACTTCTTCAACGGAAATAATCATTGGGAACATAATCTTCAAATTTCCAAATGCAGAAGCGCGGAACAATGCCCTTAACTGTGTCTTAAAAAGCTCTGTCCGGTCCAAGCAGATACGAATTGCACGATAACCTAAAGCCGGATTCTGTTCTTGGGGTAAATCCAAATAAGGAAGCTGTTTATCCGCACCAATATCAAATGTGCGGATAATAACCGGTTTATCCCCCATTTTTTGAAGTACCTGTTGATAGGCATGGAACTGTTCATCCTCTGATGGCAGCGAATCACGCTCCATGTACAAAAATTCGCTGCGGAATAATCCGATTCCATCTGCTCCATTTTCCAGCGCAGCTTCTGCATCTGTTGGACGACCAATATTTGCATTTACAGACATGACCCTGCCGTCGCGGGTGACGATTTTCTTCCCGAGCAATTGCTTTAATTCATTTCGGTTCCGAACATATTCCTCGCGCGATTGCTGATAGGTATTCTGTGCAGCCTCATCCGGCTCCAAAAGCACATCTCCGGAAGTACCATTCACAATGACATTCATTCCATCCCGCAGCTTTTGAAAATCATCTCCAAGGTTCACCACAGACGGGATACCCATTGTGCGAGACAAAATGGCGGAATGTGCCGTGCGGGAACCATTGCGTGTAAGGATTGCCAGAACTTTCGATTTCTCAAGCTGCATTGTCTCACTGGGAGTCAAATCGTCAGCAGCAATAATCGAAGGTTCATCTAGGCAGAACTTTGTTCCATCCTTCTGTGCTAAACATTGAATTAAGCGGCGGGAAATATCAATGACATCAGCTTTTCGCCCCCGCATATATTCCGAATCCATTTGAGCGAAACGCTCTGCAAATTCTTTCCCAGTTTCCTGAACTGCATATTCCGCATTCACGTTTTCCTGCCTGATTTTATCCAGGATGGAATTTGTATAATCTTCATCCTGCAGCATCATCATGTGAATCTGGAAAATCATCGAGTCTTTTTCCCCTAAACGCTTCAAAGATTGCAGGTAAACTTTATTTAGGGAATTAACAGCCTCTTTCTGTGCTTCTTTTAAACGTTGAATTTCACTCTCTGCATCTTCAACTGCATACTTTTCAACCTTCACTTGACCCGGCTGATACAGCACCAGTTGTCCCATGATAATTCCGTCAGATGCACCAATCCCATGTATTTTAACCATATTCTCACCAACTTCATAAATGTGCTGTACAGAAACTCTTGAGTGTGGCACAGTCTGTATCTTCTTTCGGTCCTTCGATAGAAAAAGTCAGCTGGTCATTCTTGCCGGCGCCCAAACCCATAACGGCAAAAAGGCGTTTGGCATCTGCAGAATGACCTTTGCATTCAATGGTCACCTTGGAACTGCACTTCTGTGCACATTTAACAAGCAAACCTGCCGGACGCGCATGGAGACCTTCCTCATCCTTAATCGTATAAGTATATTTCTGCATAGTAAAAGTCCTTTCTTTCAATTAATTTTATAAAATAATAATTACTTATTTTCTATTGTTTTCATGATTGTCCCGCTCTTCAGCAAAAGCGGATTGATCAATCACTTTCCTGCCGTCTTTAGCACTCCCGCCTGCTCCTTCGCTGCCGGATAAAGCAGTCGGTTATTTCATCATTTTGGCACACCCTGCCAGCGAATTGAAAACGCCGGCTGCATTTTTTATGATAGCTTGGAGGGAAACCTCCAGCACTTTTTTCCCAGCAAACCGATCTTTTCCCGCAACAGCCGTATCGGCCGCAAGGATAACATAATCTGCCTGTTGGATGTCTTCCATTGTCAGCGGAGTTTCCATGCCCAGCGCACCCTGTGCTTCGATTTTTATCTCATGGCCCAATTTTTCGCCGGCCTGCTTCAGCTTTTCTGCTGCTAAATAGGTATAGGCGATTCCGACCGGACACTTCGTTACGCCGACAATTTTCAATTAATCTTCCCCCATCTCTTCCAGAACGCACTGATACATTTGGTCCTTATCTTCTGCTTTCAGCAAGCGGTCAATAAAAGACTCATCCACCAGCTTTCTTGAAAAATAAGACAGGACCTGTAAGTGCGTGTTATCTTTATCGACCGTCGGCATGACCAAGGCAATTGCGACTTCAACCGGCTTTCCGTCAATGGAATCCCAATTGACGGGTTCTGCAAAATGTACGATTGCAATAAACGGCTCTTTCAGGCGATCCAGCTTTGCATGAGGAATCGCCACTCCGCTGCCGAATCCTGTTGATTCCACTTTTTCACGTCCCAAAAATGTTTTGTACAGGGTATGTTCTGACAGATTACTGCACTTTGCACATAATTTACTAATTTCTTTTAGGGCATGCTTCTTATCATTTCCCGGCACCTGAACGCCAAAAAAGATGTTTTCCTTTGACAACAAATCTTTAATCTTCATATTTGTCTCCTCCCAATTTACTTTGAAACCTATTGCCGACTGCTTCACTGGGTCAGTCGATTCATATAATCAGCAAATTCCGTCTTGCTTTTAATGTTTTTGGCATCATTGAGCTTTCTGTCATTATCCATCAAGCTGGAAAGCACCGTGTAAAATTTCATCACTTGCGATTGAATGGAAAATGTATGATTAGGTTTGAGTGCCAGAAGAAAAATGAAATCAGCCAGTTCACCATCATTCCAGAGGATTGGTTCTTTCAAAATTGCAACTGAAATAATCGGCCGCTCAACAAACTTTGTTGAGCCATGCGGGATGGCAACTCCTTTCCCAATATACGTGGATGCTGCTTTTTCCCGTTTCTGCACTGACCGAAAAAATTCTGAAGATATATAGCCCATATGTTCCAAAGAACGGCACATTTCTTCCAGCAAGTCCTCTTTCCGAAAGGCGGAATCGGGAAACTGTATGAAATTGCTGTCAAACAACTGAATATGATGGTAATCATCTTCTTGAGCAGCTCGGCTGATTTTCTTCCTGCGAATCTCAAATATTTTTTCTTTGATTTTTTTGATATCATACGGAATCAGAAAATTATTGACTGTCACGACATCTTTGCCGCCGAATGTCTGCCCAATCTCTTCCGGCGTAATCACAAAATCACAGCCGTTGTTCCGCACTTTTTCGGCATCCTGAAAAGTAGCAACGGCCGAAACAGACAGATTCGGAATAGAGCGTTCAATCTGCGCCTTCAGGAGCTGGGATACCCCTACGCCATAATTACAGAGGATACAAGCCTGCACGGTTGAATTGGCCCGTTCCACGGCTCCTGCAATATAAATGGTAAGAAATCCGACTTCATTTTCACTGACTTCCACATGCATTTCCTCTTCAATCAGGACACTGGCAGACCAAGCAACTGTAAAAAGGTTCGGGTATTCTGCTTTCACCTGCGGCAAAAGGGGATTTGGCATCAGGATTCCATACTGGAGCCGCCTTACAGCTGATCGCAAGTATAAAAATAAATCATCGCACAATGGCCTGTCCGTTTGGAGATTAATGCCTGTCATTTTGCTGACTATCGCAATATACCTTTTAACCAGTTCGAAAAGATCACTTTCCTCCGTTTCACAGGTCTGCCGACTGGACGGATCGGTAAAATTCTGAATTTCAGAAATACTGATGCAAAGCTGAAGGTACTCCTGTTCCTCTTTCGGAATAGAAGTGATATACCTTTTTTCAAGCCGTGCAGTTAAATCATCGGCAATCTTTCGGTTAAATGCAGAGTTATCCCTCTGAAAACCATCATGAATCATGACACCTGCTCTGCACTGAGTAAGGATAGCGGAAAGTAAAAAAAAAGCTGCTGTCCAGCGTGATATTCAAAGTGAAATCCATATTTTTTTTCTGTTTCATTCAAGCTGCAGACAACGCCGTCCGCATTAAAGCCGTTAAAATACAGCGCGATTTCATCTAAGGAGTTGGAACCGGTCATGATTCCTTTACCCAGATTTTTGTTTGCCTGACTTTGTGTATATAAGTCCAAATAAGCCAATCTTTTGGAAAACTCTGAACATTCAATTTGAAGCCCTTTTCCTCGCACTTTGTGAAGTTTGATATTTCTGCTTTCAAGCCATGGCTGAACGTCATTCAGTGCTTTCTCCACACCTGATCTCCCCAGATACAGTTGTTTCTCCAAATCTGCCATATGGACCGTTTTGTTTTGAAATAGAATTCTGCAAATTTTACATTTTCGTTCTTCTGCCGGAACAGCAGCATCGTGATGCTGCCATATGCTCTGCAGTTTATCCCATTTTTCTTCTGTAATAAACAGCCGAATCCCTTTCCGCGGTTTTGCCTGAATTTTCCCAAGCTGATGTTCTGAAAGGAACTGGCCAATTTGGGATAAATCATTTCGAATGGTTTTGGGCGAAAAACTTACTTTCTTTGCAATCTGGTCAATGGTAATGTAGTCTTTCTGTTCTTTTAAAACCTGCAAAACAGTTCTTTGCCGTTTACTTAACATATTTTCCCCCTTCCCAACATCTTCAGTTCTATTATACTACTATGTTGGAAAAACTTATGTTGATTTGAATAGCACTATTTTGGACATGTTAGATAATATTTTACCACATTTCGCTTATTTTTACCACATTGCACTTATAACGTACTCATAATTCACTCCCTGCAGGCAGAAATTCTCCATCACAAGCATATTATATCGTATTTTTAACGAAGTGGCAAATGCTGCAAATCGTTCCGCTGAAGAACTAATTCGGCAGAGTCCTCCAACTCACAAAACAAAATATTCAGAAAATGCAGAACGATTCACTTGACAGGTGCTTTTTGTAAATAAAAGGACAAGGTGCCTCCATCAAAATCCGGTTTCCCGCTGGAGACATCTTGTTCTCAATTGATTTTTCCCAATCATGATAAAAATGAATAAATAATGAATAAATCATGTTTGTTTTTTCAAATAAACAGATTGACATTTGATTCTTCTGCATCGCCCAGATAAGTTCCGACACCGCCTAATTCGACTCCGTCTATAAGTTCTTCTTTGTGGATGCCCATAACATCCATGCTCATGGTACACGCCACAATCCTCACACCATTATGGATTGCTTTTTGAATCAAATCTTCCAGAGAACTGACATTTTTCTCTTGCATAATGCGTTTCATCATTTTTGTGCCCATCCCGCTGAGATTCATCTGGGAAAGTTTCAGCTTTTTGCTGCCGCGCGGCAGCATCGTACCAAACATAGACTCCACAAAAGATTTTTGAACCGACTGTTTTTCCGGTTTACGAAGGACGGTCAGCCCCCAGAAAGTGAAAAACATTGTTACCTTGCGGCCCATGGCAGCCGCGCCATTGGCAATGATAAAGCTGGCTAAGACCTTATCCAGATTGTTGGAAAAGACAATGATTGTTTTCCCGTCAGGGACTGCTGCAGGCGTGACTGGCGCCGTGCTCTCTGCGCCTTGCCGCATGCCTTTCTGCACAAGGGCCACAAATTCATTGGCCCGTTTCTCACGGGAAAGTAAGGTGTTGCCAGTACGCCGGCACCAAGATTCAATGTCATGCATGAATCCGGGATCAGAAGCCGAAATTTCAACCTGATCACCGGACTGCATGGTTTTCATAGTTTCAAAGACCTTCATAATTGGACCGGGGCACTGCATACCGCTGCAGTCCAAGCGGATAGACTGAAACTTCCCACTTTTTCCGGCAGCAGGCACTTGGCGATGCGTTTCCGCGGGCTCCGGCTGCTTTTTTTGCGGTTGATACCGAACAGACTGATAGAACCGGCTGCCTCCGGGATACAGCCGCACATCGGGAAAATCATGCTGCATAAGGATACGCACCGCATTGTAAGCACGCACACCAATCGCACAAAAAACAATAATCGGTTTGTTCCGGTCAAGCTCATTCAAGCGGCTGCGCAGCTCCCCAAGCGGAATATGGACAGCGCCCGGAATCGAATAGGCCATCACTTCTGCATCTTCCCGCACATCCAGAAGAAGTGCATCCGGCGTTTTTTCGGGCGCATCCCAGTCAGCAAAACGGACCAAGCCCTTTATCACATTTTCGGCTGTAAATCCCGCCATATTGACCGGATCTTTCGCTGATGAATACGGAGGTGCATAGGCAAGCTCCAACTGCTTCAAATCGAGCACGCCGCCGCCGAGACGTATTGTCGTCCCAATTGTGTCAATTCGCTTATCGACACCTTCCCGCCCAACAATCTGGGCCCCAAAGATTCGGGAGCCGTCCATCGAAAACAGCAGTTTTAGTGTCATGGGCACCGCGCCGGGATAATATCCGGCATGGGAGTTCTGTGTAATCAGAAGACTCCGGTAATCTTTGTCTTTCTGCATGCCCCGTTTGCGCAGCACTTTTTCATTGGCGCCCGTCGTGGCAACTGTCAAATCAAACACTTTTGCCACGGAGGAACCCTGTGTGCCGGAATAGGTATCTTCCAATCCTGCAAGATTATTGGCGGCAATGCGTCCCTGCTTGTTGGCAGGCCCCGCCAATGGAATCATCGTGCTGTCTCCAAACTGGAAGTCCCGAACTGCAATGACATCTCCAACAGCATAGACATTCGGGTCAGAGGTAACCAGATGGTCATTGACCAGAATCCCGCCTCTGGCGTTTGTCTGAAGGCCGGCTGCTTTTGCCAGTTCACCGTTTGGCTTAACACCGATCGACAGCACGGCAAAGTCCGCCTGCACAGTATGCCCACTCTTGAGCCGAATGGTAAGGCCAGTGCCTGTATCCTGAAAAGCATCGACTCCGTCTCCAAGATACAGGTCCACCCCATTTTCAGAAATATTTTCATGCAGAAGCTGAGCCATTTCAAAATCCAATGGCATCATTACCTGATTCTGCATTTCAATAATCGAAACTTTCAGTCCGGCATGCTGCAAATTTTCGGCTGTTTCCAAACCAATAAATCCGCCGCCAATGACGGCGGCATTTCCAGAACCGGACTGCAAAGCCATGTTTCGAATCTGATCCGCATCCGGAACCGTCCAGAGTGTCCGAATACGCGGTGAATCAATCCCGGGAATTGGCGGGCGTACCGGCGAAGAACCGGTTGATAAAACCAGTTTATCATAGGACTCCTCGTACATCTCACCTGTTTCCAGTTTCTTCACGGTCACCGTTTTCTTTCCGCGGTTAATCGCTGTTACTTCATTTTTCACACGGACATCAATATGATATTTCCGCTGCATTTGTTCCGGCGTCTGCAGCAGCAGAGAGGACCGTTCCCGAATCACGCCCCCTACATGATAGGGCAGCCCGCAGTTCGCATAGGAAATATAAGCGCCGCGTTCCAGCAGAATGATCTCAGCAGTTTCATCCAGCCGTCTCAGCCTTGCCGCACAGCTTGCACCGCCGGCCACACCGCCAACAATTACTGTTTTCATGATTCTCCTCCAGTTTTCAAGTCACCATGATAGGAATAAATACCGCCAATATTGACAGGGTGATACCCATGTTTCTGCAGCCATGAAGTTGCCCGGCTGCTTCTTGAACCGCTTGCACAGTACACATACAATGGTGTGCTTTTGGGAAATGGAATCTTCGCTAAATCGCTGAGCGGCAGATTGACACTTCCGGGAATATGTCCGGTAACATACTCTTGGTGGGTACGCACATCCAGCAGGACTGCACCGGCAGTCTTCCGGAAGCTGACGACACCATCCTGAATGTCCGTTGGCTTTACCGCCCCGCCACGAAAGAAACTGAAAAAGCTCATTTCAGCATCTCTTCAATTTTCCCCTTTGGCTGCAGCCCAATGGAAGATGCGGTTACCTTTCCATCGCGCAGCAGGACAAGCATCGGGATTGCTGTGGCATGAAAGCTTTGTGCCAGTTCAGGTTCTTCATCTACATTAATCTTGCCTACCTTTACTTCCGGATGTTCTTCCGCAATCTTCTCGACAACAGGAGACAACATCCGGCACGGTCCGCACCAAGTCGCCCACAAATCGATCAATACTGGACGGTCAGACTGCAGAACTTCTTTTTGAAAATTATCTTTACGAATTGTTAAAGCAGACATTTAATAACTCCCTTTCATTTTTCCGTTTTGTTAAGGCTATTATACAGGGTCTGTTTTATCTTTTCCGTAACTTTGCTACATAAGGAATAAAAAAAATCAGCGCAGGCTTCTTTGCGCCAGATCCGTCAGCTTGGGAAGATTAAGCAAGCGGATATTTCCGCGTCCCAGACGAACCAGCCCTTCCTTCTGGAAATAGTCGAGCATCCGAGAAATCATTTCGCGCACACTGCCCAAATGATTGGCAATCTGTTCATGCGTAATCGTTACGACGTTACTTCCCGACAATGCACTTTCTTCCAACAGGAAGGCAGCCAAACGTGTGTCCAGCTTTTTATTGAGAATTTGGTCCATCAGCCACATCACATCAGAAAAGTGGGAAGCCATAAGTTCATTTGTATAGTTTGCAACAGCCGCAGAGCGCTCCATCAAAGTCTGATAAATTTGAGCAGGGATGACAAACGCGGTCGAATCCTGTTCAGCAGATACCATGACATCAAATTGAATACTTGGCATAATGCAGGACGCAGAAAAAAGACACATGTCCCTTTCCAGCAAGCGGTACAGTGTCAGTTCCCGTCCTTCACTGGAAACGGTATAGACCCGCACTTGTCCGCTTGTCACCAGCAGCAGCCCGATGCAGTCGCTGGAACCACTGTGCAAAAGAGTCCCTTTGGGATAACGGTATTCATGAACGGCAGATGAAAGAAATTTTTGCTGCTCAGCCGTCAACTCTTTCCAGCAGGGAAAATAAGCGCTGAATTTTTTTGCAGCTATGTCCTCATTCTTCCCCTTTAAAGATTCACTCATTCTGCTGATACTCCTTTCGGTTCCCTCTGAAAAAGCAGTTTTCCATCCCCTATGTATGGATATCAAATTTCAGAATTTATTTGGATGGATTTTTTGTCTTTTCTTTCTTTTATATTACTATAAATTCCTGTCTTTTCGCAAATTATTTTCCTGTCTGGCCAATTATGCCTAGATAAGCCTTTGGAAAAAAGAAAAAGCCACTCTCACAGGCAACTGGAAATTTGCTTCATTTCTTCACCACAATAGGACGTCACAGCAAAGGAAGTGAAAATTGAATACATTATCCACAGATGCCATTGCACGCTGGAGCAGAGACAACAGCCGCCGAAGTATTCAATGATTTGATTGTTCCAAAAGGCATAGTAAACAACAAAAGTAGTCAAAAGGTAATCAAAACTGAAAATGAATAAAAAATAATCCACATAGAAAAGCCTTAAAAACGGCTTACCTATGCGGATTCTCTTTGGTGGAGATAAGCGGGTTCGAACCGCTGACCTCTTGACTGCCAGTCAAGCACTCTCCCAGCTGAGCTATACCCCCATGCAACTCAAATATTGTATCACACAGAATGCATTTTGTAAATACTTTTTAAAATTTTTAATCGAATTCTAATGTATAGGTTAAGGCGATACTGTATAGAGCATGCTGTCTCTTTCTTTCTATGCAAATGTTGTTGCCAATTGTTCAGCGGTAATATTATTCCGAAATTCTCTGCGGTATATGGTGCTGACTGATACTCCCATAATTTTAAAATTAAAATATTAGTATCCGAACTTATGTCAGAACATAAAGAAATATCCACACAAAATGTGCAGGTCCGAAATGAGCATGACAATCATGATGATATTGTTGTTCTTGACGATGAAACACGTGATCTGATTAATAGTCCCCGGAAAAATTCTGAGATGAAAATGCTTTTTTCAGTTAGCAGAGGTACCACGAAGGAAGACATGATTATAAGAATTGCCGGAAAAGTTCAGGATGAAATACAGAATAGTGATTCGGATAATCAACATCTGGTTAAATCTTTAGAAATAAAAGTTAAAAATTACCAAAAGGAAATTGATGAAACGTGGCAGCTTTATTATGCAGACCCTTTACCTATGCAGCAGGTATCTAACAAAATAAAGGTTCTGAAGAAAAAGAGAAAAGGTACCAATTTCAGCTTGACTCCATACCGCAGACTGAAAGCAAGCACAATACTGCGGAAATTGTAAACTATCTCCACCGCTGCCGGGCAAAGCTTGAAAATGCGTCTGATGACGTTAAGCAGGAAATGATAAACACTTTTATAGACAGGATTATAATTGACAACAGTAACGTAAAAAGAAAAATCCGTGTCAGCACAAAAGCTAACACGAATTTTACTAAACCGATAACTCTTGATGCAGTTGGTGGAGATGAGGGGAGTCGGATTCTGCATTTTGCATTTTGCAAGCCTTGGCAATTTAAAAAAGTAGCGGTCTTATGCGATTTTACGTGCAATAGCTTTTGTAATTGAGTGTAAAATTTGTAGTTAAATATAAAAACAACGACCAAATAACGACCAAAGCAAAGACCACATACAATAACTAAAATGCCCTCAGCAGACGACCTAACGGCTGTCTACTGAGGGCTTGTATTACTCTTTCTTAATTTCCTTGCTTATCTGTTCCAGCAGTATATAAATTTTCTGCTGGTCACGTGCCAAAACAATCAGGTTTTCATTGATACAGTTTAACATTTCTTGCAATTTTTCTACTTCGCTCATAATAGAGCCTCCATAAAGTTTAATTGCAAGCGCTTGCTGGTAAATAATTCTAGCACAATTCTTGTTACAATGTAATATAGCGCCCCTGACCTCTCAAATAGAGAAAGTCAAGGGCGCTATATTACATAGTCAAATTCTCAAGCGTTTGGGATTAGGCGGTCTTCGCCGCTGGTGCAGCGACCGGTGCTGCTTTTTTGATTCCAGTTTTCGGCAGCGCCCGTACAGCTGCCTCCATGGCAGAGTTGCCAAGGCTTGCCACATCACCCTCATAGGCAATGCCGTCAAGGCCAAGCGCGGTTTTAAGGACCTTTTCCGCTTCTGCTCTGCGCTGATCCGCAGTAATGCTGCCGTTCAAATACATCTGCTCCGCACTGTTCACACCAATTTTTGAGGCATCAGCAATCTTTTGCAGTGTACTGGTAATTTGATTAGGAGCAATGGCAGCGGCTATATCTGTTACGGTGTCTGCTACGTTAGCTGCCTTTTGAACGTTTTCAAACCCCTTGTTTACACTTTTGCCTCGGCCTTGAAATGCATATAATAGCCATCCGACCACAATAATGGCCAATAATACTGCTAATGTGATGATGATTACAATTCCGTTCATTTTTATGTACCCCCCAAATTTAATTTTTATCGTCAACAATTTTATCCAATCGGTCAATGCGCTTATGCGCCTGTTTCGTGCTTGACTCAACCTCAGTAATTCGCTTTTCATGCGTCGAGATAGCACCGCCCAGCTTGTCCAGCTGTGTGTTTGTACCACTTACGGATGACTTAATATCATCCAGTTTTGTGTTTACAGATCCTTTCCATTCGCCATCACCTAAAATCTTTTTATCTCGGCCGTTTAGCCACCCAGCAAGGCCGACAAAACAACCAATTACCGCAATCAGTGTACCAATTCCTATTGCTCCCATAATTCACACTACCTTAAACTCAAATCGTTTCACCGGACTTCCCTCACCCGGAATCTCGGTGTAGATGCCAGTAACACCCGGTCGTACAGCCACAATTGGGCACAACCACTTTCCAG
>ENA-UOOI01000094-UOOI01000094.1-fermentation-metagenome-genome-assembly--contig:-NODE-94-length-104307-cov-6.664419_pt1 | contig 104307 bp, 85 predicted proteins | sample MGYA00245779_ERZ724027 | MGnify/ENA primary metagenome ERZ724027 (study PRJEB28704, sample SAMN03018318) | fermentation metagenome | biome: anthropogenic terrestrial biome; feature: soil; material...
AGTCGTGGCAAGGGTTAGAGGCTGTTTTTATGTCGGATGTTCTGCAAAACAAAGGATACTACAGTAAAAACAAGGAATACTTGCTTGTTAAACAAAGCTTTGTTTAGTCCATAGTAAATTAGAGTGAGAACAGAAAAAAGGAATTTGAATGTCGATAATTGGCAAAAGGGACGAAAAATAGTTCTTAACAGCAAATAATGGCCAAGCAACCATAATAATGCAAAATATTTATTAAAAGGTTAAAAACATATGGTTAGGGGATTGTATCTGGGTTGAAAGTTTTATGTTCATGAGTAAGGATAAAAAGATTTCACAGGCAAGCATCAATGTTAGTTCTAGTTATAGTTAAAAAACGCTAGAACTTTTTTTATCACGAAAACCGGCAAGGAATTATATGTTTAGGCTGACATATTTTTGCTATTTTAGTGAATACTAAATAGGAGTAAAAATGGAGGAGGAAGTTATTATGGGGAAGATTAAATGGAGTATTTTGTTGGTTGTTTTGCTGGTGATGTTGTCTACTACAAGTTTTGCTGAGAAGTTTTCCTATTCATTGAAACCAAATATCAACAATACTATTGGTTTTGATTTTCCAACCTATGGTTGGGCAACCAAAAATGCTAGGAATGAAGTAATTGGATTTAAAGGATTTAACCTAGGCTTAGGCTATAGCCAAAAAAATTATTTTCAACCCTATGAGGTCAACAAATTTAATACATTCTGGGGTTGGGGTACAGTTGCAGTAATTTTACCCTATCTAACGATAGGTGGCGATTATGCGATACCAATGGATAATAATGCTACCCTTAATTTATCTGCAGGTTTAGTTTTAGCAGTATTTATACCCTCTCCTTATGTAGGTGTTTCTTATTGCTGGTAAATAAATAATAGTTTAAAAGAGAAGGTTAGTCATTCTTGGGGGCTAACCTTCTTTTAATTGGTTGGGTAATATTGACTGTTTCTATCGCTAAAGCTATTGGTAAGGCAGGATAGTTTCTAAAGAAAAAGAAATTTTAAACAGAGTATTATAGGGGGAGAAGAATATGAAGTTTAGATATTTATTATTGATTATCGTATTACTGTCTATTACTAGCTTAGCTGATTTTAGCATAGAAGAACGAGAAATGATGCTTTTTGGTGAAGAGAGGCCTGTGATTACGGGATCATTCTTAGATTTTCAACATCATTCGACAGTAGAAGGTATTTATTGGAATCCACAGGCTGCTGAGTTTACTGATTCGATGTGGGAGTTAAAGATCGACGAGATGAGCGAGTTAGGTATGAAATTTATAGTGGTTATGGCAGTGGCTTTATATAACAGAAGTTTCTATCCTTCGGAGATTTGGCCTATGTACTCTATAAAAGCCCAAGATCCTGTGGAAGCAGTTTTAAAAGCAGCCCAAAGAAACGGGATGAAAGTGTTCCTCGGAGCAGGATTCTATGGAGATTGGACCAAGCCTTGGCAAGCTTTCACTGATCTAGAAATTAGAGAGAGAACAAGAAGAGCTATTAAAGAACTAAGTGAACGGTATGGACATTATGAGAGCTTTTATGGCTTTTATTGGCCTAATGAAGTTGGCATTGACGGGTATTTTCCACAAGCCTTTATTAACCATGTCAAAGAGAATAATCGGTGGGCTAGAGAATATTTACCTAAGGCTAAAATACTAATAGCACCATATGGGACGAATAGAGTACACGCAGACTCTAAATATGTAGCTCAATTGAAAGAACTAGGTGTGGATATTATTGCTTATCAAGACGAAGTTGGTGTAGAAAAGTCTTCTTTTGATGATCTTAGTTATATCTTTAGTGAATTAAATGCAGCTCACAATCAAGCAGGAGTAACACTTTGGGCTGATATGGAGATATTTAGATTCGAAAGCCAAGTTTATAACAGTGCTTTATTGCCAGCTGACATTAATCGAGTTAGATTGCAGTTAAAAGGCATAGCACCATATGTCGAAGAGATTCTTTGTTATCAATATATTGGTCTAATAGATAAGCCAGGTAGTAAAGCTCCTCTAGGTCCTGAGGAGGCTCGTAAGCTTTACCTCGATTATAAAAATTATCTAGAAGGCTTACCAACAATTAAATAGTTAGGAAACAATTTAGCGAAAGCTTCTGTAGATGATAAATGAAGTAGCAAATTTAAAAAGGGAGATGAGAAATTGGTTAGTATTGCTGTTAGTGATTTACGATACAGTTATAATGATGTAATAGCTGTCGATGGGATTAGTTTTAATGTTTCCCAAGGAGAAATTTTTGGCCTTTTAGGTCCTAATGGAGCCGGCAAATCAACAACTACGGAAATATTAGTAGGACTAAAGAAGAGAGACTCAGGTCAGGTGCAGGTATTGGATCTTGATCCTTGGGTAGAAAATAAAGAGCTTAAAAACCGCATTGGTGTACAATTACAAACTCCAGCTTTGTTTGATAAGTTAACAGTAACCGAGTTATTAAATCTCTTTGCAAGTTTTTATTCTAACCCTTTAAGAGTAAACGATGTAATTGAAATGGTAGGCCTTAGTGAGAAAGCGAAAACTCTTTCCATGAAACTTTCTGGAGGACAGCTACAAAGACTAAGTGTTGCCTTGGCATTAATAAGTAATGGTGAGACAATTTTTTTAGATGAACCGACAACGGGACTGGATCCTCAGTCGAGGAGAGGTTTGTGGGATGTTATAGAAAAAATTAAAGCTGAAGGTAGAACTGTCTTTTTAACAACTCATTATATGGATGAAGCTGAAAGGCTCTGTGATCGAGTGGCAATTATTGACCAAGGGAAAATAATTGCTATGGGTACACCTAGAGAATTAGTGCAGACTCATTTTGCCGAACAAGCGTTAGAGTTTGTAATCAAACCTGAACAAGCAGAAATAGTCAAAAATATCCTCCCAGCATCCTCCCGTTTAGAACTAGAAGGTGAGTTGGCAACTGTCTATACTAAAGAAGTTCCCGAAGCAATAGAAGCACTCCTTAGCTTAACCGGTAATGGCTTTAGATTAGCTAGATTTACAGTTAGAAGTGCCACTCTTGAGGATGTATTCCTTAAACTGACAGGGAGGAGAATTAGAGAATGAGAATATTTGCCAATTTGTTCCAAACTCATTTGAAAGATATGTTTCGTGATAAAATTGTGCTTTTTTGGTTCTTTCTCTTTCCTTTGTTTATGATTTTTTTATATGGTTTAATCTATTCAGGTAACGGGACAAATAACTTTAAAATAACCATTAATGCACCAGAATCTAGTAATGCGGTAAGAATCTTTGCACAGATACCAGTATTTAATATTACACATACTAGTAGTAGGGAAACAGCTCTCGAGGAGTTAAATCGCAATAAAAGTGAAGCCGCAGTTATTGTAGAAACAGATTCTACGGGTATGGAAAAAGTTATAGTTCATTATAAAAATAGTCAAGATGGCAGTGGAGCGATTGTAGCTGGCATAATTAAGCAAGTCTTAACAGAAGCAGATTTACAATACGCTGGTGTTAATCGTCATTACGAGATCTTAGAAAATATAGCCGAGGCCGATTCTTTTCGCATGATAGATTATATAACACCAGGAATCTTGGCAATGGCCATAATGCAACTAGGCTTGTTTGGTAGTATGCAACTAGTGACATACAGGGAAAAGAAAATAACCAAGCGTTTAGCCTTAGCACCTATCAATAAAGCAAGTTTTTTAGGCTCTGAGATCTTTTTACGCATGCTTATGGCTGTAGTTCAAGGTTTAATTATCCTTACAATAGGTCATTTAGTTTTTAAAGTACCTATCCAAGGTTCTCTGCTGGCATTAACTGGTATAATCTTATTAGGAGCAGCAGTGTTTATCAGTTTAGGGTATCTAGTTTGTTCCTTTGCTCGTACTTCAGAAGCTGCCAATGGATTAATACAGGCTGTACAGTTTCCGATGATGTTTCTTTCGGGAATATTTTTCCCAACTAAATTTTTACCAACCTTTATGCAACCTATTATAAGGTTAATGCCACTGACCTATTTCGGTGATGGATTGAGGCAAATAGTACTTGGTGGGGTTGGAGATTTTAGTATGGTTACTAATATGACTATCTTAAGTGGTTGGCTTGTGATAACATTTATCCTGACAGTGAAGTTCTTTCGCTGGGAATAATAAAAATCCACATAGATGGATGGTGGTTCAAAGTGTGGAATTTGCTTCTTTTCCCCTTTAAATTGTTATTTTGGCTTTTAACACTCCCGATTAAATTGTTGTTTACCATTTTTGCCGGGGTGTGGGCAGTTATTATGTTTATAGTTGGCATTGTTCTTCTAGTACCAATAATTATCTTTCTAGGTGTATTACCAGCAATTGCTTTGTGGATCTTAGGAACTCTGCTTTTAGCAGCTCTTTCTGGTCGGAAGCCTATATAAGAGGAGAGGGGTAGCCCCTCTCCTCTTAATATTAATATTCGCTTTCAGCCACTAAGACCAGACAAAATAAATTAGTAAGACCTAATTTATTCTCAGGCGCCTTATTAGACCTTGTTTTTTAAACCATTTTACAGTATCAGTGGCAGTTTCGAGGAAATTACGCGGCCTATAGCCAAGAAGAGCCTCAGCTTTTTTATAGCTGATAGCAGCATTAGAGTTTAGCACATGGAGAGAGTAGGGTGTAAAACGAGGTTTTTTCTTACATAAAGCTTCCTGCATTGGTGAGAAAAGACTAGCAAATTTAGCTAAGGGTAAAGGAATTTTAAAAGATTTGAGGCGACGTTTAGTCACTTGCTGAACGGTGTAGAGAATATTTCTAATCTTAAGCACATTTCCCGAGAGGATAAAACGATCACCTTTTGCAGCCTTTTCGTAAGCTGCGATAATTCCATCGACAACATCTCTTACATCCACAAAGTCGTATTCTCCATCTACATAATAAAAATAGCCTTTAGCGTAATCTAAAAGAAGCTGCCCCATTTCAGAAACCTTATAATCATATGGACCAATTACACCAGAGGGAAAGACAATAACTGCATTTAATCCCTTTTTAATACCTTCTTCCACTGCTAAAGTGGCCATTGCTTTACTTTTACCGTAAGGCCCTTTAACAGTTTCAGGATCAATTAAGGTATCTTCGGTGATAACTGTTCCTTTAGGTGGTTCAACAAAGGCATGAACCGAACTAGTATATACCAGACGCTTGATACCTAACTCTAAGCAAGCATTAACTATATTTTGTGTACCTTTGACATTAACTTCATTTAACAAATTTTCTTTTCCAGGGACAATAGATATGATACCCGCTAAATGAAACACTCCGTCTACTCCGGTTATCGCTCGCTTTATTCTTGTAGCATCACGAACATCTGCTAAAAATATCTCTAAATCTAAGTCATTTAGACTTGATACATCTTCTTTTGGTGGTACGATTGCTCTTACAGAATAACCTTTTTTAATTAGTTCACGCACGAGAGTGTTACCAACATGGCCAGTCGCTCCAGTTACAGCTAGCACAAGAAACACCCCTTTAATAAAGTAGAATCCGATTTACCTTTGCATTTATATTTTAAACCAAATTACTATTAAATAGCAAGGACAGAATAGGGCGATTTAATTAAAAAACTTGAAAAGTTAGAAGATAAAAGCCAGCACTAGGTTTAGAGTGCTGGCTTAGAAAAGCAGTTACTTTATTACTTAGACAAAGGAAACTTTTTTACTTGTCTCAACTGGTAGTTCGACTTTTTCTCCGAAGAGATAGAGTAAAGCAACTACAGCTGCTAAACCTAATAAAAGTGCTACCCAGACATTAAGGCCAAAGCTAATAGGTAGGTAACCAAAGATTATTGTGATAAAAGCGATGGCTAGAGAATACCAGATTTGGGTATTTACATGATCTATGTGATCGCAAGCCGCGCCCATGGAAGAGAGGATAGTTGTATCGGAGATCGGCGAGCAGTGATCGCCAAAGATAGCTCCAGTTAATACTGCTCCTGCACTCATTAGTACAAAGTTAGGATCGGGATTAATACCAAAGGCCATAGGTATAGCTAAAGGCATTAAAATACCCATAGTACCATAACTAGTACCGGTGGCAAAGGAAATGATAGAACCTAAGACAAAGATTATAGTTGGCAGAGTAAAAGCAGGTATTTTATCAGAAAGTAGACCAACTAGGTAGGTAGCAGTGCCCAGTTCCTTAATTACTCCCGACAAAGACCAAGCAAGGAGTAAGATAACTGCAGTAATAACCATGGATTTTAATCCATTAATGAAAGTATCAATGGCTTTTGATACAGTAAATATCTTTTGGGTAACACCCATTATCGTTGCCACAATACTAGCAAAAAGAGCTGATTGGAATAAAACGATACTAGCATCACTAGCACTGAAAGCTTCACGAATGCTGTTAAGGGAAAGAGGGGTATTTTGAAGTAGGGCAATTAATTCTGTATCGTCGCCATTTATTATCGCCGAATAGCCATTGCTATAAAAACCAATAAAAGAGGCTAAAACCAAAACCAGAATAGGAATAATTGCGTTCCAAATGTTGCTTTTCTTTCCTTCTGGTAATTGTTGTTCCTCTCCTTCAGTACTCATTGGCCTAGCATTAGGGGCTAAGAGTTCTCCTTTTCTGGCCCTACGTTCAGCTTTAAGCATGGGGCCGCTTTCGCGGAGGAAAAAAGCAGTGGCAAAAACTAAGAAGAGCATAAAAATGTTATAGAATCTAAAAGGAAGTGTATTGATAAAAACCATATAAGCATTTACAGGTTGACCAATCGAAGCATAGGCTGATTTAATGAGACTCATTTCATAGCCAACCCAAGTGGAGATGATGGCTATACCAGCAACTGGGGCGGCAGTAGCATCGATGATAAAAGCTAATTTCTCTCTAGAGACATTTAGTTTATCGGTGACAGGACGCATAATAGGTCCAACAATCAAGGAGTTAGCATAATCGTCAAAGAAGACGAATAACCCCATGAGCCAGGCTACTATTTGTGCTGACCGAGCTGTCTTGGCTCTTTTAGCTAGAGACTCCGCGATAGCTCTAGCTCCGCCCATGTAAGTAATTAACGCAATTAAGCCACCAATTGTGGTGCACTGCAATATTACACCAGCATTCCAAGGATCAGCTAGAGAACCAAGTATCAGATCGACTATTTTCAAAAACGATGGCACTAAGTTGGTGAAGAGAGCACTCAAATTACCGAAAAAGCCTCCAGGCAGGTAGAGCGAAATAATATAGGTACCAGAAAGAATACCTAAGAACAGAGAGATAACTACATTTTTAGTTAAAAAAGCTAAGGTGATAGCTACAAGTGGTGGTATAATGGTTAAAATACCAAACTTAGCTGCATTTTCTTCGGCAGTAGCTGCTAACGTAGGTAACGCCATAACCAAAAAAATTGAAACTACTAACAACAGTTTTTTAATATTTTTTTGCGACATCATGGACCTCCTATTATCTAAAAGAACAGACCTTGGAGCTATCTATAGCCCCAAGGTCTAGCAAAGACGACTTGGCTAAGATAGCACTCCACAGGTTTTAACTCTGTGACAGTTCAGGAGATATTTTCTGCTGAACCAGCTAGAATAGATAGACGCTATTCCAACTTCGGCGATACTTCCTTTTAATAAACGTCCTCGCTGTCAACTCAGTTTATTTACTATTAAGTATCGCGCCTCTATCACGTATTTAATTTAATGTTAGGCTAGCAAATAACCAGCATAACAGATGGCCCAAGGTTGTTCTATTAGTAGTTTAAACACTTGTTCTGCATACTTAAGAAAGTTCCTTCTTTTATCTTTATACTAATTGGAGAATGTTAGCTTAAGATACTTACAGATTTGTTAATAATAAGACTAGGTTCCAATTAATGTCCAAAATGTTTTAGGAGTAGTAATATAATAATGTATTTTTATGATGGAGGCTACTTTAGTGAAAATTACTATAGCTCAAATTGATTTAGAGCAGTTAACACTAGCTGAATTACCAAGTAAATTATTCCGAGCTTTAGAAAAAGGACGCAAAAAAGGTACCGATCTTGTAGTGATGCCTTTACTAACCAAAAAGGATCTTTATACAGAGATTTTAGCTAAGAAACATCCTTTTCTACCTGGTACTTGTGACTATCCTGATATCTTTTTAATAACTGGGCTAAAGATTAATGAGACACTAAATTTAGCTTTGATTAGTGAGGGAAAAGTAATTAATAATTTTTTAATCAGTAACGATCTAGAAACACCAAGGGTACTTGGTCAGATTAAAGACTATGAAGTAATGATCACAAATACATCAAAAAAGGCTGCCAAACCCCAGCTATGCATCTTACTTAGTAAACAAGGTAACAAAGCTCTAGATATATTAATAACAATTCCTCAGTTCGAACAGGGCTCGATTCTTTCTTGTTCTAATTATCTAGTAGAAATACCTAAAGACATAGAGTGTGTTGAGACTTATCAAATACCATAAACTAGGACTTGGGTAGGAGAATAAAAAAAGAGTTAACAAAAACCTAAAAAGGTGTTGTCAAAAAAGAATATCTTGATAATATGGGGGTTGATGTCTAATTTGTTTGTATTTAGATTCAGATATAAAGAAAAAACTACCAAAACTAGTACAAGCTAATGGAGGATTTTGCTAATTAAGGGTGTAATTCTTCTTTAAATAATGGGATAATATGAGTGTAGTTAGTTTAAGAAAGGAGAGTCATAGTTTTGCAAAAGTCATTTATTTTAGCACTATTAATTACACTATTAGCAACAGCAGCCTTGGCCTCTTTTAAATATGAGATTGTCAATCAAAAGGAAACTCTTGAATTTGGCACTCATGGTAGAGTTTTACTGAACAAAGAGTTTACTTTTAAGGTACTGCCAGAGTCTACAGATAAGGGAACTGAAATCTGGGTGGGGTTGCCAACAGCTAACACTAAAGTAAATAGTGTAAACTATTACCAAGCTGATCGCCTGCATACGGTAGATTTTAAGATACGTAAATCGGATAATAGCCAAAATGTCATATTTACTGATTTTCCAGCGATCATACCTGGTGAAAGTTTAACTTTTCAGTTTTATGCTGAGATTCCTGATTTAATTTATTGGCTTAATAAAGAACAACCTAATTTACCTTTAGCGGAGCAGAAAGTAGCGGTATCCTATATCCCAGCGTGGTGGGATAAAGCCGAGACTAAAGACTTAACATTAGAATTAAGATTTGCTCCCAAGCTAGATCTTAACGGTCTAAATTATCTTAAAGGGACTCCTGCTACCAAAGAGCAACTAATAAATATGGCTGTTGTGACTTATCATTATCAAAATGTAAAGCCAGATACTAAATTCGAACATGCTATTGTCTTACCTAAAAGTTATTTTAACAGTGATTTCGTACCTAAAGGAGATTGGCTTAGCACAGGTCAGATCGCTTTGATTGTTTCGATAGTAGGTTTTGGCATCTTATTTCTGGTGATTATCATAGCTGCAATAGCTTCTCAAGCTAGATATCAAACACCAGCTGCTTATATTACTGGCAAAGAGGCTTGTACGACATTTGATCCAGTAGAAGCTGCCCTATTTTTCAATGTCCCAGGAGATTTGTTAATTAAGCTTATCGTGATGGGACTTATGGAGAAAAATATCGTTAAGATGGAACAAAATGGTAATTTACGGAAAGAACCCACTTTAGAAAGATTGACTTGGTATGAGGAACTATTTCTAGACACTATAGATGAAAACGTACAAGTGAAGAAAGAAAAGTGGCCAGAGTTTTCTAAAAAGACAGTTACTGAGCTGAAAGAACTGCTTGGTGGGTATTGTGGTGCGCAGACTAGCGTTTATTATAAAAAACTGTTGAAAGAGATGGAGATAACCGAGGCTACTGATCCACGTTGGCTAGCTTTGAAGGATTATTTAGACAAGAAGATGCCAGAGAGAGTTAACCAAGGTGGTAACTATGAACCAGCTTATTTAAACACCTACTTGCCTTTATTTTATTTAAACTTTATTAGTAAGGATCAGGAAAAAGAGAGGCAAGCAGCGTTTAATGGAACATTTGTATCAACAACTGCTGGCAAAGGTGGCACAGGTGGTGGAAGCTGTGCCTGTGCTTGTGCTTGTGCCTGTGCAAGTAGTGGAGGTTGTACCTGATGAAAAATAAAAAACTTCTCTTTCAAGAAGTTACAGGAGCTAATTGGCACCTCCGCCGCGAAAGCAGCGGAGGGGTTCTTATTGTAAATGGCAGTAAAATTATTGAATTAAATGATAGTGCTTACAGATATGTAAAAGTCTATATGCAGATTAGGTGTAAAGATAAAAGGATGCCTTGGGCTATGTTTTTTAGACATGGGGTTTGGCCGAGCCGTGCCAAGAAAGATTGGCATTCCTTAAAAGATAGTTTAGTTACCACCTCCCATGGTTGTTGTACAGGGACTGGTATTCATGTGGAAGTTGCTAAGAAAGAATACGCTGCACCAATTAGAGTTGATTTAGCCTTAACCTATCGTTGTAATAACGACTGTTACCACTGTTACGCTGGCGGGAATCATGAAACGGAAGAACTTAATACTAACCAGTGGAAAGACGCTATTAATAAACTTTGGCAGTTTGGTGTACCTCAAGTCGCTTTTACTGGAGGAGAATCTCTGTTAAGGGATGATTTAGAAGAGTTAGTTAGTTATGCAAAAAAACTAGGTATGATTACTGGCCTAATAACTAATGGTAGGTTATTAACAAAGACTAGAGTTAACAAGTTAGAAGCAGCAGGACTCGACTTTGTCCAAATCACTGTAGAATCGCACGAAGAAAAAATCCATGACCAGATGGTAATGTGCGAAGGAGCCTATAAGGAGACTATAAGTGGTGTAAAAGCGGCTCTAAATTCTTTATTACGAGTAACTACAAACACCACTATGACGACCCTAAATTCAGTTACTATCTTAGATACAGTTGATTTTTTACTTGATTTAGGCGTCAAACATATAGGTTTAAATGGTTTGATTAGATCAAACCGAGGTAAAGATAAAGAAGGGCTGACAGGAAAAGAATTGCAATATGTTCTTCAGACTGCCAAAGAACGTTGTAACGCTGTAGGTGCAGAGCTTATTTGGTTTACTCCTACCTGTTACTTAGCCTTTAACCCTTTAAAAGAAAGACTTGGTATTAAGCGTTGTTCTGCAGCTTCTACTGTTTTAGCTATTGAACCTTTTGGACGAATTCTACCTTGCCAGTCGTATTATGAAGGACTTGGCAATATTAAAACTGATAGTTTAGAAGATGCCTGGGAACATCCTTTAGCTGTATCAATTCGAGATAGGAAATGGTTAGAAGAACCATGTTTCAATTGCGTTCATAATTTAGCATGTGGGGGAGCATGCCCTCTTGAATGTAAGTAAATCGCTATTTGTCTAGTGATGTTCCTAAGGTGGAGATTTTTGATGAGAAGAAAATTTATTCGGCTTTCCTGGCTTGTTATCTTAATATTTATGGTCGCTGGCTTTATAATCGCCGAAGAAAAGGCTCCAGAACCAAATCAGAACCAGGAAGAGGTAGCAAATTATATACAAATAAAAGAAACCATAATACCTAAAGAGGAATGCCTTACTTTAAGGATTATGGAAATGAAAGGCTCGCTTATTGTTACAGGTCTAGCAGATAAAGATCAGATAGTAGTAAGAATTTTAAGCGATACAGCTAATGATATTAGTCTTAATGAGGTAGAGGTAATTACAGAAAAATTAGGCGACGAATTATGGCTAGAAATTAATTGGCCTTCACCAAACATGATTGCTAAAAATTCTTATCGAATTGAGATTGAACTACCCCAAGAGATGAATTTGATCTTAGGCGAGACCAATGAGCTAGTACAAATTGCTAAGATTGCCGGTCTAGATTTGAATTCACGTGGTGGTAAATTAGATATTAGTTTACTTTCTGGTCCAGTTAGAATTAGAGATAATGGTGGTAATATTAATTTGCGAGAAGTTAACGGCGACGTTTGGATCAGTGATGCTGGAGGCGATATGCTGGTTGAAGGTATTGTTGGCCTAGTAACTATCGATAGCGATACCTTTATCAATCTAGTTATGCAAAAAGTAGTTGGCGATGTTACTGTATCAACAAGACTTGGTGGCTTAGTGGATATTAAAAATATTGAAGGTAATGTCTCTGTTTTCTCCAGAGGTCCCTTAACAACTAAGTGTGACGCTATATCAGGGTCTTTAATGCTACCAGAAGATATCAACCTTTAACTAAGAAAGTTAATATTCCTGCCAACGATTTTAATCGTTTGGCAGGATATTGATTTTTTAGCAGGAATTAATATAATACGGAAGTTAAGCGGTTTCCTTGAGCATCAAAAAGGGGGAGAATTAATTGAACAAAAAATCAATTATTTTGTTGGTTATTATGACTCTTGTTATGGCCATTCACGTCAATGCGGCATCAGTTAACGCCACCATTTTACTACCAGATGGTAATGTAGCACCATTTGCTGAGGTTGTTGTCGAAGGCAAATCTTTTGCCGCTGATGCTAATGGTAATGTCGTTTTGGATGTAGCAGATGGAGTTAAGACAGCTAATGTTAAATGGCTATCGCTTAGTGCTGAACTACCAATTGCAAGCGAAATGAAATTAAAAAATAAACTTTACTATGGTGCACCTTATGACCAAGAGGATTTTACCGTAAATGGTGAAGATAATTGGGAAATTGATAAAAAATCGTTGTATAACCCAGGCGACAAAGAAGCCCAAATCTTTTATGATGATAGTTTTGCTGATTTTGTTTTCCGTACAAAGTTCACTTTAGATAAAGCCAAGGATTACTACTACTTACGTTTCTTTTTCCGGACTGTAGAACCTGGTTTTAATGGTTATGGTCTAAGTGTTCCTAACTTAGCTGGTTATCAAATTTATTTTACTAGATTTGAAGGTGACTGGAACAAATACACTGCGTTGAAGTTTATTGCTCCTCCAGCTAAAGTCGATCTAGAATATGAACTTGTTGTTTTTCTCAAGAACGAAAAGATAGAAGCTTATTTAAGGCCAACAAACGAACCTAAATACAATCAAATTCTTAATATAGAAGACACTTCAGATGGTGCTTATTTTGATGGCGGTTTTTCTATTATGGCTAGCTTCTTAGAAGTAAAACTAACCGAACTTGCTGTTTTTGCTTATTAAAGAGTATTATTTAACGCCCCTTAAGGGGGCGTTTTTTTACCAAGTCTTTTTGTATTCAATAAACGGGAGATCTCATTTAGCAGGTAAAAAGTAGTCGATTTGGCTAATCTAGTGATTTAGCAAGGGTGATTCTAGGGTATAGGTTGTTAAATAATAATGGTAATGTTAAACTTGATTAAGGAAAAGAGCTGTACTAACAATTAAACTGGATATTATTGGGATGTATACTTAGGGTTTATTTAGCTGTATTATTCTGGAGTCTATTGCCATCTTAATCTTAGTTTTTAAATAGTACAGACTTTCATGAGGTGTTAAGAGGAGGAAACCTTAGAGATAATATATTTTATCTCTAGGTCAAGCAAATATTTAACTTACTTGCTAAAAGCAAATGAAAAAACTTTGGTGGTGATATTATGAACCTAAAGTCCTTACCTAGCATAGTTTATGAATACAATAGCGAAAAGTTATCATTTCAAAGAAAGTTAAACGGTTTTAATACAGTAGATGAAGCGCTAGTAGCACTTAACCTTACGAGCGATGATCTTTATTGGGTTATGCAAACAGATATTTCGTTATCCAAAGCCACCGAATTTTTAATGACTGCATCTACCTGGGTTAGGAGATTTGGCAACCAATTAAGAGTAAAAGCAGAGGAAGAGCTAGCCTTAGAAATAAAATTAAACGATGTTTCTCCTGAACATTTATTATTTACACTTAAGTGGTTGGTAGACCCAGCTTTAATAAAGGAACTATATACACCAATGGGGTTTGTCACCATAAAAGGTGAGTTATGGCAAGGTGTAGCACCTGAATACTTTTCTTCTGATCTTCACGAGTCTGGTGCAAAAGAATTTACTGGTGAAAGATTACAAACCTTTCTTAAAAAAGAGTGGAGTTTGTTGCAAGGTTTTATGGTTCCTACAAGTGAAACTCAGGAATCTTTATTAACTACAACGACAAGTATCGTTTTACAAAATCCGCAAAATGAGCCCGACTTTAATCCCTATTTGCGGGTAGATGGGAAAGAGTTATTATTATCTGACCTACCAGAAGTTTTTAACCGCTATGGTTTTATCGAAACCAAAATAGGTTATTTAAGAGGAGAGCAATTATTTAAAGCGGGTTTGAGGCCTTTTAAACGTTTCTTTACTGGAACTCCATTAAACGAATGTCAAGTGGAGTTAGAAGATCTAACCCTTGAAAGAGAAAACTTGACAAGGATTACCAGACCTGATAGTTGGTTTTATAACGCAGGTTTTATCAGTTCGGATTCAGCGAGTGACATACTATTAGCTGGTGAAGCAGATTTTACTTATTTAGCTAGACAAACAAAACCTGGACTTAGTAATAAATTGGATATAGTTAAAGTGATTAGAGCAATCAAAGAAGCAACCCAAAACCATGATAGTGAAGATTCATTGCAAAAATATATCTCTTGGCGTGACCAGTTTTTACAAACAGGCGAAACTAATAATGAGCCTCTATTTGCTTTAATTTTTCTACTAGAGTTAATAAATGGACTCTACGATGGTAGTAGAGATGATAAATATATGATGTTTTGGCCATTATGGCAATGTGTAGGTAGATATGGCAATAGAGAGGTTAAAGGAAGATTTATTGAAGGGGCATTAGATTGGTCTCTAATCCAAGGCTACTTAGGGATATATGGTTATATGTCAACCTTAAAAAATGGTTATTTGCATAATGCATTGTTATGGCCAGCTTTTCTACCCGAAAACAGAGACAGCTTAGATCCTGAAATGTGTGCTGAATTAGCAGGTATAGATTTGAAAAAAGGTGTTTTCCACGAGAATCAAGAGTTTAGAGAGCTTGTTTCTTTAGTATTTGGTAAGCTTGACGATTTCTATAGAGAAATCACAGGAACATCTTTTCTAGCGAATTTTCACCCCGATTCTTTTGGAAAAAAAGAATATGTACCATTTAAAGATCAGATATATGCCGGTTATATTGAGAAAATAAAGTTAGCTGAGTTAGCTCCATTAGTTAAACACAGACCTTTGCAAGATTTTTCTCGGGAAGTATTTAAAGTTATAAGTGATCTTTTAGAAGGTAAAAAAACAACTGCTAACAATTACAGCTTACCTCCTGAGATAGTTACTCTTATCTCTGATATCGTTCAAGGAATGTGATTTGTTAACGAGTGACTATTATATAGGACTCGCTAATTTATAAAATAACTTTTAACAGCGAAATAGCTAGAAGCAAAGCAGACTAAACGTATGAAAATAACAATAAATTGCAAAACTTCATTTTGGTTATTTTTGGGCAGGAGAGGACATACTTCACAGTGAATTCATAAGATAGATGGTTTTTACAAACGATTTGGGGTGATTTGTATGAGTCCCGCTGTCTTGCAACTACGCATAGACAATCAAGGGACGAAGCCATTGAAATGGCGCAGAATCAAAGTACGTGATGATATGACGGTAACTGCCTTAGCGAATTATCTAGCAGTTCAGTTTAATAGCAAAACTCCTTTCAAACTGGATTTAGGAGACATTAATTGGATGTCAAGAAGAACCCTCAGGGATTACCGCCTAAAGCCAGGCCAGATAGTTATTTGGCGTTCAAGCACACATTCCGTTGTTTTATTAGGTAAGGTTGAAACTATTCTTATGTATCATCCCGGAGAGGTTTATCCAATGTGCTTGGGGAAAGGCCAGATTACAACGTATAGTTCTGTTCTAGCTATGGAAAAAAACAGTGAATTCTTAGGATTAAATTGGATTAACTATGTAAATTAGTTAGCTAATCATCGCTTTATTTAGGTCGGAGGATTAATTTTATGAGACCCCAATATCTAGCCATTGGTGTGCTAATTTTAATTATAATTATTGCTTTAAAAACTAAACGAAGAAGTTTAGGTAAGTTCGCCTTGTTTTTGGGCTTTATAACAATCGGATTTGGTTTTCTTGTTTTGTTTAGGGGGAGTACTTTTCAATTTACCAAGCTTAACAATATAATTGAGATAAAGGAATTTAATATTCATCAGTTACTTTATCCAGTCATACTTTGGAGTCTGGGTTTAGGGTTAATTATAGTAGGGAAAGTTTCTCAGACACTTGCGTATATCAAAAACCTATCTGAAAAGGATCCTTTTGCCAACTTTAACGAAAAAGAGAAGCCAGGCGATGATACTACTTCCTAAAGTTAAGTGCCTAATCTTCAGGCCAAACTATTAAAATTAAAAGTTGTTATAAGTGTACGATCGAAGCTGTGCCGCTTTGTAGAATGAGCAGAGCGGCATTGTTTTTTTAGTAGCGAGACTTAAATTATAAGGATATAGTTTACTGCTTTGGTTAGTAAAATGTTCGTTTATAGTTGATTTTAATTAACAGTTTTTTAGAAACCCCATGCCATATGGTATGGGAATTTCAGTTTATAGAAATAAATTCTGGAAAAAGAAAAACGACGGTATTAGCTACTTTGAGGAGCGATAGATATGGTTGTTTTATTATCATTTATAATTATTATTAAGTTTATTACCTTATCTGCACCGTTTAAGTCAGGTATTAAAAGAAGGATTTTCAATTTTATATTAGCGATATCAATGTCTACAGCTATGGTGATTTGGGTATTACCGGATACTTTAGATATGATGAATTGGGTAAGAGAAGTTGGAGCAAACATTAATAGCTCTGTACCAGCTGCCTTTGACGATTTTCCATTGATTTGGGTAATATGGCAAGCTATTCCAGTCTTAGTATTTTCTATCTGGGATTATAACCCCAATACAGAATGGCTAGGTGGGCGTTTAGCCATTATAAAAGATGGATCGCTTGGTCTTGCTAACACAATAATGGTTGACAGAGCCAATGGTCAGACTCTACTTGTAGATGTTGATCGTGCGCAGATGTATGAAAATAACCTCTATGTAACAGGAGCTGGACATTATTTTTTAATAGATTTTAAAACTATGAAGATTTTAGCTTATGGAAAAGGTAAAGATATTCCTCCTGAGTACAGAAAGGGGTTTGCAAAAATAGCTTGGCCTTTGTGGTAAAAAAAGGAGATTTTAGCTAGAGGACCGGTGTATGTACAGGGTCCTCTGTTTTTTATGATTTGCAGATTTAAAAAGATCTTAAATTTTACCCTTGGTATAGACAGACTGTTGTCACACTGAACTATTAAAATTGAAAGTAGAAAAACATTTAACAAAAGAGAAAGGGTTTTTACTGTGACAAAAAAACGACAATTTGTTAGCCAGGGAAATGAAAAAAAGTTAAGAGAAGGGGAAAGATTGAGGAAAAGAGACTCAAGAAACCTGTTAAAAAGTGAATCTGAGATAGAAAACTTAGTATCTATTCAAGTTAGAGGAAGAAAACTAGTATCTTCTTTACATAGTAAGGATCCAGAAAAAAACTCTGAATTAATTATTAAAGATGCAGCAGACAACAAAGAAAAAGTAAATTATACTAGGAATAATTACTTCAATAATTGTTTTGAAGGTAATGAGCAGGCGGAAATAATTAAGATAATAGGAAAAGCGGCTCGAGATGGTAATCTATCTATTCTAGAAAAATATAAAAATCAACTGGATATTTTACAGAGTCCTGATCTTCTTGGTAGAACACCACTTCATTATGGTATAGCTTTTAACCGGGGAAAAGTAGTTCGCTTTTTATTAGCTAGTGGCGTAACTGTAGATCCTTGCGATCTTTTACTAGAGACTCCTTTACACTATGCAGCTGCTAATAAAAGACATAATTATTGTCCTTTGTTATTAGAAAAAGGAGCTAAGATAAATGCTAGTAATAAAAATGGTCGAACCCCTTTGCACATTGCCGCACGTGAAAATAACCTTTGTGCGATAAAAACAATGCTTAAATATAATACTGACGTCGAAGTAAGAGATAATATAGGTTACACTCCTTTACAATTAGCTTGCTTAGAAGGTGCTTTGCAGGTAGTTGAAGCGCTTTTTGAAAAAGTGAATGTTAATTCAGATAAGCTTGATTCGAAAAAATTACTTCATTTAGCTGTTCAAAGTGGTAATGGCGATTTAGTAGAATACTTACTTGATCAGGGGTTAAATATAAATGCTCAAAACGAATCCGAAAAGACACCACTACATTTGGCATTTCTTTATTTTAGTTTCCAGAGGAATTACAAACGTTGGTTAATAATAAAACTTCTGTTAAAGAGAAGCGCAGATTATACCATTAGAGACCAGGCAGGGAAAATTCCTGCAGACTACTTACAGCAAAGTTAATAATATTAAAATTTGCTTATCTCGAAAGCGAGAGATGATCCTATGTGTAGGGTCATCTCTTTGTAATTTAGAAGTTATTATAATTCTACTTGAATAAGCATTTTCAAAAGGGCGAAAAGGAGTATTACTACTATATTTCAAGCAGGGTACTTAGAACGCATGGGGAATAATGATAGAAGTCTTATAGGATGTAGTATTTTAAATGTTGATTGTTAATTTGCACAAGTAAACCGAAGAAAAAGAGGTGAAAAAAGCAAATTCTCCTTGACTAATGGTTAGGGTTTTTTGCACGAAAGCTATGAGGAAGATATTATTAATGTTGATATTTGTAGGGGTGATTGTTATGAGTGCAGGGGCAAATTTTTCTTGGCGCAATGATTATATTTGGCAAAAGACAGAGGCTGGATTTAGATCAAGACAGATGGGCTTTGGCAATGTATCGACAGGTAACCTCTCTTTTGCTGATTATACTCTGGAGATGGATATTGAATTTAAGGAGTTTACTCAATGGGGTAATATGAGAGTTATGGTTAGGCAAAATGGTCTTTTTGATAGCTATAGCTTAAATATTGATCAGAATGGGCTTAGTTTATGGCGATATGATGGGCGCTGGGATATAGGCCAAAGTTTGGCTACTTATCACCAACGTATTGGAATAAACGAAAAAAATCATCTGCGGCTAGTTGTTAAAGGTAATTCTTTTCAAGTTGATTGGAATGGGAAAAAAGTTATGTCCGCTACTGATAAACTAGACAAATATCCCTATGGAGGGGCTTTATTAAGAACGGAAATGGCCATAACAGAGGTTAGTAACATCAACCTTCAGCTAGAGCGGACAGTAGACGAAGCTAAAGCTTTAAATGAAATGTGGCAGAGAGTCCAAAAGAGTCATCCTCTACCTCCAAATCCAAAACCTTTTAAAACTGCTGAAGAAGTTGGCTTTAACGATATGATGTTAATTTACACTGGTTATTACGATAATGGTGCTGGTGACTGGAATTATTTAGATGCCTTACCATTAGTTGCTTATCTAAATCAAGATTTCTCGATTGCAGATAGTCTCTTTGATGCTTTTTTATTATTAGGAATCGGTTCACCTAATAATCGATATTTTGATGCAATTAGAGGTGGAAATCCTCAAACTGCTGGTAATTTAGAAGATTGGCTTTGGTATTTAGATCATATTTTTGCTGAAAAGACTCAGCTAGCTGCTTTTGATAAAGCTAAAGCTAAAGTCAACGAAACATTAGAAAAAATGGCTAAAGCTAAAGTAGTTATTATGATCCCCAACCCACTTCCAGCGCAACAGAATTTTGGCGAGGTAGAAGGAGAAAAGCTTTCATTTAGTAGCGAGGGACAAGGGGTTGAAGAAGCATATAAAAAGAGATTCAAGGCTGTTGATTGGTATGTAAGTGAAGTTGAAAAACGTTGGCACGAAGCTGATTATAAAAACCTTGAATTACTAGGATTTTATTGGATGACTGAAGATATTGGTAAACCCGAAGAGACACGTCTAGTACGTAAGGTGGCCGACTATCTCCATGAAAGAGATTATAAGTTTTATTGGATACCTTATAACAAAGCTCCTGGTTACCAAGGAGATTACGGGTTCGATTGTGTTTTTTTGCAACCGAATTATATGTTTAACGAACAAGTTGCGGTAACTCGTTTTTGGCACACCTATGTTGATGCGTTAACCTATGGCACAAACTTTGAAATTGAAGGAGAAGACTCTGTCATGAAAGATCCAATGGCTAGACAGAGATATCTTAACTATTTAAGAGCAGGAGTTACCTTAGGGTACATGAATTCTGCCAAAGCTTATTATTTTGGTTCCAAAACATTGGTAAAGTGTGCCTTAGAGGATGATCCCCAAATTAGAGGGTTATACGATCAAACTTATCTTTTTACCAGAGGAAAATTTGCCGAAAAATTATGGTAATCACTAACTTAAAAGTGTCTAGCTATTTAGCTAGACACTTTTTTTATATTTAGCCTAGATCAGTACCAATCACTAAGAGGATTAATATTAAAAAGAGAAAGAAACTAGGAACCCCATCGTTTCTTTTTTTCTTTAAATATTCGTTCACCACCTAACCTCCTTCCTAAAGGACGCTAATACAATATATTCATAATCTAGAGTGGTGGTATGAGATTAAAGTACAAAAAATATTGATCTAAATTACGTAACCTAAGTAATACGAACAGTAATAGTGAAAACAAGTTTGCTAAGCAAACAGTTAATCATTTTATTTATTATTCCAACAATGGGAGGACATTTTATCATAAGAGCACAACATAACCTAGCCAAAACTAGGGTAAGTAGCCAAAATACTGAGGTTAAGGACTAAAACTAGCAAGGTGAATCTCTTTAATCGGAAAAAAGTAGAGTGATTTAGTGCGTACCAAGACCTAAACGGAGAAAATATAAAAAATGTTGGCAATTACAAAGGAACTAGGACTTATATTAGAAATCGATACTAGCACTTTTTTCTGCTTGTGACAAACTATTGTCATAAACAACAACTATAATATAGTTAAAAGCCAAACAGATAAATTTAATGTTGATGGGGTGAGAGAATGGTTAGTCCGGAAAATGTCTTAGCCCAGTTAATCAGGAACATTATTTATAATCAAAGGACAGAAGGTTCTGGTTCGTGCTTAATGAGATTTTTGGGTATGGTAGCTATTTGGATTGGCATTTTCCTAGTTTTTATGGAACCTATATCTGGTTTTCTTTTTCTAATCGTGGGTATCTTTTTGGTACTTGGCAAATTATGATTATTACTTAAGCAATTTTATCTTCAATCTGGATTTTTACCATATCAAGGGGGGAATGTATATGCGTGTTGTGATTTTAGTGCTTACACTGCTCTGTGTGTTTTTTCTTATGAATAATGTCTATGACAGTGGTTTGTTAGCCAATATTACTAAGGATGTCACAGCTAAGAAAATTAGCCAGATTGGTTATCTACTTTCATTTATTTCTATCATCGGCGGGATCTGGGTTTTTATAGCCCATAAAGGCGCACTAATAATTTATATGTCTACCAGTGTGTTAGGTTTAGTTTATGGCATTAAATATGATTGTTCTTATCTAATTATTGCTGGTCTAACAAGCGTTATAATTACTTTGATTTTATTGTTAGAAAGATGGAAGTTTTACAAGACTTCGGAAAGAAAAAACCTTCTTGGCTAAATAATATGTATATAGATTGGGGCTGTTGCACAACTGATTAGTTGGGCAACAGCTTTTGTATGTGCAAAAATAGAAGAACTAGCCCAAAATGGGCTAGTTCATAGTATAATTTAGTTATGCAACAAACAAAACTATACCACAAAACTATACCGCATTAGAGTCAAGTAATCAACTGTTTTTACCATTAAATCTTGAGGCTTGTATTCCTAAGGATGACTCGGTTCGACTGCTAAGCCATTTATTGGAGGGATTAAACTACGAAAAGTTGTACGAGGCTTACTCCACGAAAGGGAGAAAACTAGCTGTTAAGCCCAAAACATATGTCAGCGTGACATCAACTTTATGTGGTTAATAAACGGAGATACACCCCCAGATCATTCCACAATCGCTTGGTTTAGAAAGCACTTTCTTCGATGCTAAATGTATTAGGACTGCCTAAGGTACAGTTTCCTCACCAATGTGATCTACTAAAACCTTTATCTCACTAGAGTTTACACTGACATAAGGGTAAAGATCATATTCATCAAAACTTATTGCTCCTTGATAATACCTTACCGGTCCAAATCCAAGCCTTCTTCCGTTTTTGTATACTAGATAACGACTATCTGTTGTTATCTTCAAGATCGGTGTATCCTGCAAATAACATCCATAGTTAGGATGAAAGGAGTTTAATCCTATGTTATTAGTAGCTTTTGGTGATAGTATCACTGCAGGTGTGTATGTAAATGTAGAGGAAGCGTTCCCCTCGTTGATAAAAAAATCCACTTCACTAGAGGTGGTTGCAGCTGGTGTACCAGGAAATAATACTGACCAAGGTAAACAACGTCTACCGAATGATGTTATTAGCTACCAGCCAGACCTGGTACTCATTGAGTTTGGTATGAATGATCACTATCTTGTTGATTTTGGTAATTATAATATCTCTCCAGTAAAATTTAAAGAGAATTTAGAACAAATGATATTAAAAAGTAGAGAAAAGGGAGCAAAACCATTTTTAATAAACATTCAACCGGTGATAGAAGGCGATGAAAGAGATTATTATTATAGCCGTCATCCAGTTGCGTATTATGAGCCCTTAGGAGGGGTTAACGGGGTTATAGATTACTATAATAAGATTATATTAGAACTAGCCCTAAACACAAATACGCCTCTAATTGATATTAACAAAGCCTTTAGAGAAGCTGAAAAAACTTTAGAATTACCTTTAACTGACTTAATTTCAACTAAAGAGAACTCTGGCCGCTCCGATGGTGTTCATCCTACCCCCAAAGGCCATCTAATATATGCTGAAACTATTTTAACAGTATTAGCTACTGTATTAGAGAATCAATGTACAGAAATAAGTGTTATTAACCCCCAAGATAATCAAGTTATTGAATTACAAAGCTCTGGACGTTATCTAATCAAAGTTTTAGCTTCGAATACTAATAAAGAGAGTGGTTTAATACCGTTACTTACTATTTTACCGGTGGGTAAAACTATTTCAGCAATTGCTCCTACAAAAAACAAAGATGAACTGGTGGGCTTTTTAGCTTTAGAGATAGAACAAGCAACTAGCCTGCAATTAAAGAATTTAAGAAGTTTATGCCAGATCAAGATCGGTAAGCTATAATCAGGAAGAAGATAAAAGTAATAAGTAGTATCTGCATAATTTTCAATAGGATCTGCCAACTTTACAAAAAGGGAATGAATACCCTCCTGTAAAAATTAACTGCAGGGGGGATTTTCATGAAAAAGTTAGGCCTATTCTTGGTATTAATAGTCATTCTTTCTTTGGGGATGCGTATATATGCTATTTCAACCACTGATTTAGAAAAAAGAATCAGCGAAGGTAAAGAAAACTTGGCTAGGTTAGACTATACATTTCTAGACAAAGAAATAGAGAATTTACGGTTATTAGAGGATAAAGTCAAAAAAGTACCATTGGGAGAAGCTACGGAGTTACAAGCTGAGATAGAAAAGAGATTAGGGGAAGCTTACTTAAAGACTTATGAATCCTTAAAGTTAGAAACTAGAGCAATTTGGATTGATAATATTTACTTAGCAAATATTAAAAGCAGAGCTGAGGTTAAACAGATGATGGACTGGTTAGCCTCCATGAATTTCAATGTGATTATTCCTGATGTATATAACCAAGGGCAAAGCATCTATCCAAGTAAAGTTGTACCGCAATTTGATTCCTACAAAGTCTTTTATCAGGGTGATATTTTAGCTGATATGGTAGCTGAAGCCCATGCGCATGGTTTAGAGATTCACCCTTTAATAGTAACCTTTGGGTTGGATGCTGGATTTGATTTGTTTATTGACAATATAGACTGGTTTGATAAGGATTTAAACGGCAAATTGATCAATACTTATGGGCAAGCTTTTTTGTCACCAGCAGTACCCCAGGTAAGAGATCGGCAAATTGCTCTAATAAAAGAGATTGCTGCTTACAATGTTGATGGGTTCCAATTAGATTACATTCGTTTTAGCCAAGGTTTTGGTTACGGTGATTATATAAGTAAACTATTTCGATCTCTATATGGTCGCACTCCTAAAGAAATCGGTCCTTATTCACCACTATTTCCTAGATATCAAGAATTTAAAGCTCAGTTTATTAGTACATTTGTAGATAGAGCAGTTAAAGAGGTAGCTGCCATAAATCCTCATGCTGTTGTTTCAGCGGCAGTACAGTCACCATATACTTGGGGCTTTAATGACCTAGGTCAGGACTGGAAACACTGGCTTGATAACCGCTTTATTCATAGTTTGATGTTGATGAGTTACACTTTCAATGCTTCAGAAACCAAAACAATAATTGAGACAGATCTAAACCATTCGGAAAACAAAGGACTACTATTACCGGGTATGGGCTTATATAACTGGGGTGGCGAAGAGTTACTAAAACAGATTGCTACAACTAGAGAGCTTCCTTTTACAGGGCAGGTAAGTTTTTCTGCACTTCATCTAAAAGAAGATATGGAAGCGATGTTGAAAGCAGGCCCTTATAGAGAAAGAAGTCAACCTACCTTACGTAATCCTCAAAAGATAGCGGCTGATTATTTACTTGATTTAGCTTTAAGAATTGGCGAGGTTGGAGAACTGGCTGGACTGAGTGAAAAGACTATAACTTCTTGGCAAGATGAACTACAAAGGGCAGCTCTAAATATAAATAACTTAAATATTAGGCCTTTCCCTGAGAGAGATCTTCAAGAAGCAAACGTTATAGAGTATGAAATTATAAAAAAACAAATTACCAAGTTAGAGAGTTTGCGAGATGAAGCGAAAAAGGTGGGTAAACCAGGCAAGCGAATGCAACTAGAGATTGGCCGAACAATAGGTCTATTAAAAACGTTAAAATATTTAAGTGCTCCTTATAACTATCGCTCAATAAAATATTAGCTTATAAAGGTGATCGCCCTAAAGCCATCACCTTTTTTCTAGGAACGAAAAGAAAGTGTTTATAATTCTAGATAGGTATTATGAAACAAAACTCTTGAATAACAGTAGAATATAATAAGGAGAGTTGTTAAAGATGTTTAGCAGTTTGAACACTCCACAATAATTAAAAAAAGTTATTAGTTAGCTAAGCCTGAAAAAATCATTAAAAAAGTTTGCACGTGGGAAATGGGAGGTAAGAGGGATTGAAAAAAAGATGGATTTTACTAGCTATTCTTGTGGTAATTATTAGTATAATTCTTACCGGTTGTAAGGTTTGGGAAAGAACTATTAAAGATTGGGAATCAAATATTTCAGGTTTAAACAGAACAGTAACTGTATACGATAATGGAGAAGTTATCCGGACTTATAAAGGAAAAATAGATATCGAAGTAAACGAATATGGGAATAAAGTCAAATTCGATGTTAACGGTAAAAGAGTTATTATCTATAATGCCGTGGTTGTAGTTGAAGAGGAATAAGAAACTTATAAGCAATTTTATAAAAATAGCCAGAATACTCGTGACCTAAGCCATGAGCGTTCTGGCTAATATATGTTATGACAAACTAAAATTGAAGAATTATAACTACTAAAAACAGTAGAACATTTAATTTATGAGACATACTTAGTAGGGAGCTTCTAGCAATGTAAAAACCTTGCACCTAGAACCTCTTTAAGTAGTGAGAAGTTTAAGGTAAAAAAAATAGAATAATAAAAACACAACCACTAATTATTGACCCGAGGGCACTCCAGGCAAGATATTGATGTCTCCTTTCGGAAAGATAAAAGAAATTAATAAGCTTAGCATTGCTGGCCAGATTCACTAGTAGGAGCAAATAAAGGTTGTAAATGTGCCTGGATATGTAGAGTAGATAAAATGCAAACGAGGTGCCTAATACCAAAATAAAGAAATTCATAATTGCTATATAATTTTTTTCGTCATGATAATACTCTTTAATAAGAGCACGAACAATTTATTTTCCAGTCTTTAGAAGGCTAAACGTGAAGATTAAAATCTATGATTAAGAGGTAAAAGTGACTCTAGTGTTAGAATAAAAGGTTTTCAGCTGGGTAAAACGAAGTTTGTAATAGGCACTTTATATAAGCTTTATTGACGGAGGTGCTATATGAACCAAAATGTTAAGCCTAGTGAGAATTCGAATAAAGTTGATGTTAAACACGGCGCGCTTCTAGCAATGGCCACTCTTTTTTTGAGCTTTAGCTTGGCTATATTTACCATTTGTTTTTTATTAGGTAAAGATAGCTTGGCTCTAATACCATTTTTAGGTGGATTATGTAGCTTTGTTCTTTTTTGGCTAGGTATATCACTTTTATTAAGTTTATTGAGGAAAACCCCTTTGATTATTGCGGGTGGTTTCTTAGCTCTTTTAAGCTTTGGCTTTCTTTTAGGCAATTTATACCAGAAAACAATTATTATTGCTAATTTATTAGTTATGCTTCCCTTGATAATATTCTTAACTATCTTAGCTGGAGCTCTAGGCTACTTTTGGCAAACAGCGAAAGAAGGGGCCAAGACATCAAGAAGATTTGGTGCTTTAATTATTGTTATTTTATCTGTAGCAGGCATAACTACCTTCCTAACATACTTACTTTATCCTAGTCAGGGTGATAATCTTCCCCAAGCTTTAGAAGTTACTATTCCCCAAAAATACCCTAACCTTTATGAAGAAGGAATTTATAGCTACCAGAAAATTTACTTAGAAGATAACCAATTAAATAACCAACAAGTAACTATTGATCTGACAAGATTCTTTAATCAGGATGAGGCAAAACGTAAATTTGCTAAATTTAATAGCCAGGATATAAAGCTAACAACGTCAATTTTCCAACCAGACGGTATGGGGCCATTTCCCTTAATCATGTTAGTTACAGATGGAGAAATTAAAAATGATTCCAATTTTGATTATCTAGGAGAATTTTTAGCGAGTAGAGGCTACTTAGTCGCTATTTCAACCATATTTATCGAGCAAAATCATTTCAAAGGGTATCAAGAAGACTTACTTTTTGCCAAAGCGTTAACTATTTTAGAGCATCTAGAAACGATACAAACCCAAGCCCAAGATCCAGACAATAGTCTTTACAATTTAATAGATACAGAGCAGCTTGTCCTAATGGGCGTTGCCGAAGAGGGAGAAGCGGCTACTTTAGCAACTATTATGAACAAAACTAACTACTATCCACTAAATGGTGCCCAAAGTTTAGACTTCGACTTCCAAATTAATACCTTGATAACAGTTGCCCCGACTACCACTATTTCCTTAACAAAACTTGTTAAGGAAATATATGACCTTAATTATTTAATGCTATATAGTGGACATGACGCAATTACACCCCAACTAAATAGTAGTTTTTATAATAAAATTAATTTCTCTGCAGATAATTTTGCAGCAAAAGCAATAGTGAATCTTTATAGGGCAAACCAAGTTCAATATGGTTCCTTAACAAATAAAAGAGATTGGCCTTCGTTAGGTGGTTTGTTACTTAACCAAAAGCAGGTATTAGAAGCTGATAAACAAAAAAATATAGCCAAAACAATCATCGCAGCTTTTTTGGAGGGGACAATTAATCAAAGAAGAGAATATCTTGACTTGTTTCAAAACGAAAAATTGACCTACCTCTACCCCAAAGAATTGATCTCGACACGGTATCAAGATACGAATGTATTAAAGATCGAGGACTTTGAAGAGAACCATTATTTACCAAATCTAACTTATCAAGGAGCCAAACTGAAAATTGAGAATAGCGATAATTGGTTAGTAGCACATACTCCTTTTAACCAGGCTTTAAAAGTTACTTTAAACGAAGGAAAAGAAGTGAAGATAAGCTTGGTTTTACCTCCTAACTTTAGTGACAAAGCCAAGCTAACGTCAAAAAGCGCTTTCCTATTTAGTATTGGCTCGCTTACACCTAACGCTATAGGGGATGTTTCAATAGGGGTAGTTACAGATCAAGGCCAAAGTGAACTAATTCTTTTAAGTACTATAGCTTCGCCGCCTAAAAATCTACCCCAACAAACATTTAAACTGGTTAAACTAAAACAAAATGAAGAAACCTTTCTAGTTACTTATTCTATACCTTTTTATCTGTTTTTTTCTAGCTTCGATGCTACCCCCTGGTCTGGGTTACAAAGTATTAGTTTAGTATTTCCAGCAGATTCCCTAGGGGAAATTATCTTAGATGATTTAGCTATAGCGAAGTTATAAACCCTAATAATGAGGACGCTACAAAACGCCCTCATTATTTTTTTATGGTTTTTCTAGTATTTTATAAAATACATCAAATAGCAAAGTTAATGAGAAAACTAGAGTACCACTTGCCACTTAGTAGCTTATAAAAAGATCTGATCTCTATCTAAAATGAGTTTTAGATTCTTTTTATTTCGCCACAAGCTAAACGTCGACCAGAGTCGCCTGCTGGTTGGCTGCGATAATCATCAGGATTTTCGTGGATGATTAAGGTCCTGTTAATTACTTCTGTTGGTGTAAATCGATTGGAATAGAACATCATAATAGCAGTACCGTCCATGGAAAATAATACAGGAAGATCGCCTGCATGATTGCCATGAGGTTGATTATCAGGATTGTAATGTTCTAAAGCTGCAAGGAAAGGGGTATCAGGATCTCCTACTTCGCAGCTTCTGCCAGAATGGATATGAAAGCCAAATGGACCAATTGGGTCTTTCCTATCTGAGCCTGGTAGATAACGAGGTAAGCCATCTACGCGAACAACAAGATAGGTATCATTATTTTCAGAAAAGAACCAAGCAGTACCTCTAATTTGTGGTCTTAAAGGTCCCCCACGAAGATGAGCTATAGCATGAGGTCGATCATTAAAGAACATATTCAGCACCCCCTTAAAAACAAGGATTCTAAAATAAAATATGCTTTAAACTAGGCTGAGGGAGCTATTCTTTTGGTATCAATTAGTAAACATATTTTAATTACAACGGTTACTCCGTTATTAAGGGGGCTTGTACAAAGCCAGAAAAGTATAAAATAACTCTGAGGTTAAATTTACTTAGGGGTTAGTCTTTTGAATTTAGACAAGATGCTATTGTTGCTAGCTTTTAGATCAATTAGAGTATTTTTGTGTTTATAAATTATTATTGAAGAGATGAGTATGACATTTAAACGCAAATACCAAGATTTGCAAGTAACGAATGTTTGGAAAATTGCTATCAATAGCGTGATGATAACTCCCTCAGGAAAGGAAATGCCAAATAGTGGTAGTGAGATATATATCAATATCCATAAAAGAGGTATAACACTCTCAAACAAACTTAAGAAGACACCTGTTGTAACCGCCAAAGATTTACCACCTTGGAATTTTAGATAGAGTGAAAAAGCATGCCCACAAACAGCGATAAGTGCTGTTAAAAATAACCAATGTTCGGAGGCTGGCCAGAATCTTTTAGCTATATAAACTGGCAAAGCACCTTTTATTACATCTAATAAAAAGCCTAAAAGCCCCGCTAACTTGCTACCATATTTCCAAGCATTTGCAGCACCAGGATTTCTATCTCCATATTTTCTAATATCAATACCGTGGAAGAGTTTTGCACAGACTAAGCCAAAAGGCACCGAAGATATCAGATAAACTACTACTAAGAAAAAAAGAGGATTATTAATCAAGAGATGACCCCCTCATTGATAAGCTGCTTAACTAAGCACAGCTCTTGTAAGCCTAGGCCCAAAATAAAAGTTGGGATAATATAATCTATGCGAAGGCTTACGTTTTCTAGTTCTAAAAATAAGCTTTTTTAAAGATATTAATGAGGGGAAAAATATAAAAAAATCGTTGAAGAGGAAGTCGTTTTTAACAAGTAGGCTTTTTGAAGATATCAATCTAGTTAGCTTTGGTTAAAATATTGATACGGTCAGATAAAACAATATCTGCGGATAACCTTAGACCTAATGAAATAGGTTGTTTTAGGGTCAGAAAAGTGATAAAATAGTACCAGCACATAGTAACAGATAATGAAAACAGGTGCTAAAAAGATGGTGAAAAAATGAAAGTTCCTAAGCTAAAAATAGGTAAGTTAATAGCAGACCTCCCAATCATTCAAGGTGGTATGGCAGTAAAGATATCAACTGCCAAACTAGCAGCAGCTGTTGCCAAAGAGGGGGGAATAGGTGTTATTGCTGGAACTGGCTTAGATCCTGAAGAACTTAGGTTGGAAATACAAAAAGCACGTTCTTTGACAGATGGTATATTAGGTGTAAATGTTTTATATGCAGTAAAAAATTTTGCGACTCTAGTAAAAACAGCTCTAGCGGAAAAAATTGATCTATTAATTTCTGGTGCTGGTTTTTCTAGGGAGATGTTTATTTGGGGGAAAGAGACTGGTACTGCAATTGTACCAGTTGTTTCATCAGCTAAATTAGCTCTGTTAGCTGAAAAACTTGGAGCTGCAGCTGTCGTAGTGGAAGGGAAGGAAGCAGGTGGACATCTAGGTACAGATAGAAAAATGATGGATATATTACCAGAAGTGCTAAAGAGTGTATCCATTCCTGTGATTGGTGCTGGAGGCATTATTAACGGTTTTGATATTGCTAAAGTACTAAAAGCTGGTGCACAAGGTGTGCAAATGGGTACACGCTTTGCTGCCAGCTTAGAATCAAATGCTTCTTTGACTATGAAAAAAAAGTATGTAGAAGCAACCAATGAAGATGTAATTGTAATACCTAGTCCAGTTGGTTTCCCGGGTCGAGCAGTTCGAAATTTGTTTACAGATAAAATAACCCTAGGAGCAATAGAAATAAAAAAATGCTATAGTTGTCTTAAAGAATGTTCCCATAGATATTGCATAATGGATGCATTGTTAGCAGCTTGCCAAAGTGAAGAGGAGAAAAATTCTTTATACTTTGCAGGTGAAGGCGTTACTAGAATAAAAGAAGTTTTATCTGTAAAAGAGATATTTCAGCAACTTTTGACTGAATTAGCGTTAGCTTAAGAAATGTACCCAATGATAGACGATAACGATAAAGTGTCTAAACTATATTAATAGCCAGAGATAGAATGGTTTAGAAAGAGCAGGTAGATACCTACCTGCTCTTTCTTTTTAGGTGATTATACATAATTTAAGCTTTATTTTGTTCATAGCTTAGATATTTAAGTACTATAATGCAGAAGAAGAGATTCAGATCAGAAAGATACTTACTAATGCGATTTCCCAAAAGTAACAGGTGAGGGAAAGAGGATAACAATTATATAAATACGAATTATAAATTAAATGAAGGAGATGAGATTGATGGATGGGAAAGTTAAAATTGGACTTATCATAGGCTCTACAATTATTATAGCTTCTATTATTCTAGGTATATTTTTCTATCAAGCCCAAAAACCAAGAGATACCATTCAAGTAGTAGGTTTAGGTGTGAAAGAATTCGAAGCTGATACAGTTAAATGGGTAATAACTCTAGAAGAAGAAACAGGACCTGATAATTTAAAAGGTGGTTATCGAAACTTAGAAAATGGTGTTGATACTTTAATTGTAGAGTTAAAAGCAAGAGGAATTACCGAAAATGAAATTAATATGAAACCACCTACAGTTTATAAAGATTATAACTATGAGCAAGGTATCGTTACGAGGATTCGATTACAAAAAACATTATTTGTAATTACAAAACAGGTTAACATAATCGAAGCTTTAGCGTTTAACCCGGTTGAACTCTTAGATAAAGGAATTAATATCATGAGTTCTAATTTAGACTATATATATTCTGGTCTTGATGAGTTAAAGAAAACCCTTGTTGCCGATGCAACCCTTAATGCTAAAGAACGTGCTGAGACCATGTTAAGCAATACTGGTGTAAAACTTGGCAAACTGCTAACAGTAAGATCTGGTGTCTTTCAAATTACCGAACCTTTCTCCACAGATGTCTCTAGTATGGGTATCTATGATACATCTACAAGAAAGAAACAAATAAGTGTTACAGCAACAGCTGTATTTGCTTTAAAATAGTTAATAAAGAAGAAGTGCTTTGGCACTTCTTCTTTATTATGTAGTTAAGAATAAATATTGATTTGGCGAAGTTATTTCAAACCTCCTAGGTTAGAATTAACTTCGCCATTTAGGGGTTTTACCCGAGGAGAAAAGTATTAAATACTCTTTTTTTGTAAGTAATTGGCGTATATAAACAGTACACCTATTATAAGAGGTATTAAAGAAATTAATAATAAGGTTAATAAATGTCTATAGGTTTGGAACCGCAGGGTGAAGATTAATCCTAAAACAATAAATAAAATACCGCTTAAGAGTGCATTTTTATAGGAGATAACCAAAATTATTAATAAGAAAAATGATGGTAACAAGTGGTAGAGAAAACCAGTTAGTTTTTCTCCCAAAGAACCTTCAAGAGAGAAAACATCTAGAGCAAAAAGAGAAATAAAGAGGATAAATATAATTGTTATTATCCTAGGAACCCGGATAAAATTGCTCTTTTTAGAAGAACGTTGCATTCTAATCACCCTTTAGAAGTAGAGGAGTTGCTTCTCCCCCTTTTTAGCTGGCAGTTTGTCTATTGTAAATAATATACTTTTTCAAAACAAAACCCTCTAAAAGGATCTCGGTTAGTAAAAATCTATTAGACAAAATAAGAAATATGGCTTTGAGGGAAAAAAGTAGACAGTGTCTCTATAAAAAAGCTTTTAATCTTCTGTTGGTTTTCTTCATCGTATACATACTTACCAAACGCTTTATGGCGAATACCATTCTTAGGAAAAGGTAATTTCGAGTGAGGGAAGCGGGTAAAAATTTTCATTTGAGCTCTATTTGAAAAACGAAATGTTATCAGTTCAAAGGTTTCTAGTTGGGGTAAGTATTTAGCTAAATCTTTAATGAGATTATAGTAATCTTGCTGCCAATTATCATAAAGAATGATAGGTGCTATTATTGCCCCTAGAGGATAGTTAGCAGCACCAAGTTTTTGCATAGAGTCTATTCTTTCCTTTAAACTAGCTGTGCCATGTTCGAAAGTATTAATAACATACTCTGAATTAAAACTAAAGCGAAAGAAAGTATTACCATTGTGCTTTAGTGCTAAAAGTGGTTCGACCCAGGGAAATTTGGTCACAACACGTAATCTAGCATTGGGTTCTTCAGCCAATATCTCAATAGTTTTACTAAGAAGCCCGGTAAGGTGTTCAGTTGCTAAAGGATCACCAGAGCTACTAATTTCGCTAGTGGTTTTTTGATCACGATTGTTACGTAAAATTGTAAGTAATGGTTGTAAAATCTCATCTAAATTGATATAAACCCTTGGGAAAACCCTTTCACCAAGAGAGTCTGCTAGATAACAGTATTCGCAAAAGCCAGGACAACTTGTACCAATTATAAGCCTGTAATCTGCTGAAGGACTACAGTTTTGTAGACGAAGGTCCTTCTTAACTCCTAAGATAAGGATCTTTTTACTAGCGTAAAATCTCTTTTGCGGATCAGCAAGTTCTAACCTAGATTTATTATGGGATTCAATTAGTTGTAAAGGTATACCTAAAGAAGTAACTCTTTTTAGTATCTCTTGGCCAAGAGGATAATCATAGACCGCTTTTTCATACCAAACTGCTGAAGGGTACCAAATCTTAGTACTCATACAAAAACCTCTTTTTTAGTATTATAACCAGTGACATGCAGTGTGATAAAAAGCGTATCTCTGGAAAGTAGCCTGTTTGGTAGCTAATATATGTTAATAATGAGGAAATTGGTAGCTTAAAAGAATATGGAATTGGAACAAAAACACAATTAATTAACACTATACTTGGAGAGCAATGGCTCTAAAGCTCAAAATAAGTAAAGTAACTAAAAGATGTTTTATTGTTCTTAGCGGAATATTAATGTTAGATACAAGTTTAGTGAATTAAGGGAGGTTAGCTATTTAATAATATATAGCACCCTCCCTAAGCATTATATTGCCCAAGCTGAATTAAAAAGCTAATATTATTGTGCTACAAGCTCAAGGTAATCCCAATATGCCGCTTCCCAAGCCCAGTTATTAGGGTAATTTTCTACTCTAAGTGTAACAGTTTGGCCAGCATATTCTTTAAGAGATATAACTAAGTCATACCAAACAACCTTACCATCAACACGTTGTATAAGTTTTTCATAGATCAACTGATCATCAGCATAAACCTTTAAAAGCCAATCTGCATGAAGTTGATCAGGATAACTTGAACCATTGAAACTGGTAACACCTAGTTTAAGATTCATTGGTGTATCAGCAGGTAAGGTAACAGTTCTCACAAAGGCGAAAGGAGTTTTTTGATCTAGCGGATGTGAAGAGAAAACACTAGATCTGCCTTCGTAAGTTTGTAAGATACCAGGACTCATATCCCAACCAATATTTTGGATTTGCCAATTATCGTTCCAGTCTTTACATAGAGTAGAAGCAATTTCATCATCAGTCCATGGTTTTTTATAAGCGGGTACTTCAATCTTGTAATCAGCAATTTCTAGCTGTTTTTCCTTAATTGTACCACCGTTTTTCTTTGTATTTTCGATACCTAAAGTTGCTGTTCTTGCTGCAATATCAGATATTGCTAAAGAATAGGGGACATTCATAAGCCTTTTACCATTGAGATAGGTATTGTTTAATGGTTCAGACCATTTAGTGGGGATTTTATCAGCACCAAGGAGTGTACCCATTATTCCGGCTGCAGTAGCAGCATTACAGTCGTTATCTAAACCAAGTTGTACAGCAAGAGCAATTGTTTTATCAAAATCCCTCTCGCCATAAAGTAAAGCTAATACTACCATAGCTCCATTAACATCAGCTTGGACCCAACCACCACTTGGAGTCATTTTATTGATATAGTATTTACTGATTATCCGAGATCTAGCTCTTCTATATCGATCCGGAAACTCTTTATGAGCTTCTATACTAGCTTTAATAACTTCATAGTAACGACTTTCTTGAGGTATAAATTCCAGTGCTTTATTAATAATTGTTGGAACATCATCATTGGTAAAAGCTAAAGCATACATAGCTGCAATAAATCTAGCCCCATATTCACCATCAGAATAGTTCATTAGTTCACTCATTAATGAGGCATAACTGCTAGCGAGATCGGGTCTACCAGGTGAGAGTAATCCCCAGATATCTGCCTCAATTTGGGCATCGATATAAGTTGAATAAGAGTTATTCGAAGGATGGCCTGATAAAGGAGGTAAAATACCTTTTTCTATATTTAACCTAGCGGCCCAATTAGCACAAGCCATATCACCTGCGGATATTTGCTCTTTCCACTCTTGAGCTAACTCAGTACTAGTAATATCTAAGCCATATTTTTCTACGGCGTATAACCAAACAATTTCGTTAAAAGTATCGTCATCAACAAGTGCGTGCGAAGGAATTGTTTCGTAATAGGTTAAGCTAGATGGTCCAGGAGATTGAATAAAATGACCTTCAGTAGGAAGACCAAAAATATTACCAATCATCTGACCAAGCCAACCACCGAGTACTTTGTTTTCGTAAGTCTCTAGATCTAATGAAACTGCACTAACACTAAAACATAAGATAGCAAGACAACAGATACAAAGACACCACTTTTTACCAGACATAATAACCCCTCCCATTTGAAAACGATTGCGTAGCTAAGTAAATATTAACCTGTCATTCCAATTCAATTTGTGTTAAGCAAAATCCTTGCAGATAAATAAATAAAGAACGACCTTGCCTTTTTAGGAGAAACTCACTGAAGAAATAAGCAGATATTGTGGTCTGAAATCTTAAAAAATAGTAGGCATTTTACACGCTCTTTTAAACCCAAAACAGATTAAGTAGTTAAAAACATACTATAAATCTAAAAAAGAAAAGGAAAGTAATAGCTTAAAAGGTATAACTAAAGAGAAAACTTATTGGACGGTAGTAAAGATAGAAGAGGGTGAAATAAATGATCATCAGTGCTAGTAGGAGAACCGATATACCAGCATTTTACGCCGAGTGGTTTATGAAGCGAATACGTGAAGGTTACCTTTGTGTTCCTAATCCGATGAATGCTCGGCAAATATCTGTTGTGGATTTAAACGTAGATAATGTGGAACTAATTGTGTTTTGGACTAAAAATCCTCTGCCTTTATTGCCTTATCTTAAAGAATTAACAGAACGTGGTCATAAATACTATTTTCAATTTACGGTTAACAATTATCCTCGGGTCTTTGAACCCAATTTGCCTAAGATAAATGCCATAATAGATACCTTTCAAGAATTGGCCAATAAAATTGGTAAAGAAAAGGTGATCTGGCGTTATGATCCTATTCTTATCTCTAGTGTGACTGATGTTAATTATCACTTTAAGAACATCAATTATCTCTTAGAAAGACTTGCTCCATACACACATCACATAACAACAAGTATTTATGATAATTATCGTGGCTCAACCAATAGACTAAAAAGATTAGAGAAACATGGAGTTGTTTTACCACCTTCCGAACAAACTCTTGTTGATTCTCTTGAGGTTCTCAGATATTTGGCAGAAGAAGCAAAACGATATCAGCTTCAGGTTTTTTCTTGTGCTGAAAAAGAGGAAATACTTAGGGGCCTAGATATAATTAAAGGTAAATGCATTGATCCCGATTATATAGGACAGGTTTTTAACCTTGACATTAATGTTCCCAAGGATCCGAGTCAAAGAGAAGACTGTGGTTGTATACTTAGTAAAGATATCGGCTCTTATGATACCTGCCTACATGGCTGTAGTTATTGCTATGCAACGAGATCGTTTAAATTAGCTCAAGAAAATCACCAAAAACATAGTAGCGAAAATAATGGATTGCTAGCACAATATCCTCTACCTAAAAAACAGCAAGGAACCTTATTTTAAAGTTTTCATCTGAAAAAGAGGTGAGGTGTTTGTATAATTACCATGATCTTACTCAGTTGATTCTCGATGAGATTATGGTTTTTTTAGAAATTGATAAAGCGGAGACAGCTAACTATCTGACTAAATTAAAACCTTACTTACAAAAGTTACGGTTTAATTATAAGGAACAGATAGCACCCCAATATAATACATTGCAAGAGATAATCGTTTATTTTTTGTGTTATTACCCAGGGTATGTCCTCACCCTAGACTATATTATAAATTCTTATATTGATCCTCGAGATTATGAAAACTATCAAGGTCAGCCCATGACAATCCTTATTAATGGAGGGGGGCCACTACCAGAAGTTGTTGGTTTATCCCAGTTAATTAATTCAATTAGGCCACGACAAGTTGATTATGCGGTTTATGATCGAGCTGCTTATTGGCGTTCTTTTTGGGATATTACCCAAAATATTATGAGTAAATTTTGCGAGAAAGTTTATAGCAATTATTTATTGTTCAATTGTGCTTTCGAAAAAATATGTAGCCAATGTGGTAAAGAAAAAATGTGTCTGGATAAAAAAACGACAGCTTCTCTTATTATTGCCCAGAATTGTATAACCGAATTTACTAACCTAGTAAACATAGAACGATATAAACAGAAGTTACATCAACAATTTAGCTTGTTAAAAAGTAAGGGTAAACTAATTGTTGTGGATCGAGCATGCAATTATAGCCAAAAAGCAATGGATGATATTAAACGCTCTTTTATATCTACACGAATAGCCCATGAAATAGCAGCTGATAAAGGTTATTTACGAGTTAACACTTATGATATCCCCAATATTCTGCTTAGCAACCTGTACCAAGATGAAAATGGCTTGATTCCACGGAATAACTATTATTATACATTTATTATTTTAGAGAAAAACTAACTAGGTGTATCTTAGTTAGTTTTTTTAGGTAGGTAAAATGATAATTAACCTTAATTATTAAGTCTTAATTTTCGAAACGGGCCTACAATGATTCCCGTGAGGGGGGCGAATAACTTAAAAAAAGGTATTTCCAAATCTTAAGGGCACAGTATTTTGCCAAAGGGCTGATATAACCAAATTATGAGATAAAAAGATAATTTTACAACAATGAAAATAACCAGAAGTAATTGAAACAAGGCGCAAGGATTACGAAGAAAAATAAGGAATTCTTAGATAGGAGCTTGAGACTTTGCTTCTAATTTTTAAAAGGAGGAACGAAAATTATATAAGAAGTAAACAACAACTTTCTAGCTAGTTTGCAGGGGGTATCAGGGCTGTGAGTTATTTTGGGGGGGGAAAACTATGTTAAATAAGAAATATATTTATCTAGTTGTTTTAGTGACGTTCTTACTATCGTCGGTAATTTTGGCCAGTGAAAAAATTACGGTTTGGATGACTTATGGGGGTACTACAGGAGAAGTTATAGATAACTTAATTAAAACTGATTTTACACCTAAAACAGGTATTGAAGTAGAATATATTCCGATGATGGCTTATCCGGAATTAATGACCAAACTCATTCTAGAAATACTAAGTGGTACAGCTCCAGATATCTGCTCTTTAGAGGGTTATCAAGTTATAGAACTTGGTATGCGTGGAGCCCTTGAAGTTATGAATCAGTTTGAGGATTCTAATGCAATAGTTAAACGATTCTACCCGGGTTTTAGAGAACAGTTTATTTTTAATGATAAGATATATGCTCTTCCTGGAGAATCAAGTTGGACTCAAACTTATGTAAGAACTGATATCATGGGAGAACTAGGCCTTGAAGTTCCAACAACTTGGGACGATCTAGATGTAATTATTCCTAAACTTAAGGCAAATAACATGAACTTTTATTATGAAAATGGTATGGGGTACCCACGTGCCTACATGATGTTTATTGATCAACAAGGTGCTGATATTTTCACACCAGATGGCAAAAAGTCCAATTTAGATAGTCCTGAAGCTTTAAAAGCTTTTAAAACCTATACTTCTTTATACACTAAACATAAGGTACCTTTGGTCATGGAAAACTTTCAAGGATTCATCTCAGGTGAAACACCTTTCATGGTGCATCTTCATTTTATCTATGGCCTAATTGATCAGATGGCTCCTCAAATCAAAGGGAAATGGGCTCCAGCCTTAAATCCAGGGACCAAAAGACCAGATGGTTCTATTAATCGAGCAATCCCTACTTCTTCGTTTGCTTATGTGATACCTAGTGTAAAGAGGAGATCACAGTCGAAAAAAGAAGCTGCTTGGGAATTTTTGAAATGGTATACTTCACCAGATGTTTTAGCTAAAATACAACAAGGATTTTATGATGTACCAGATAAGTGGGTACTTACTTTTGGTACTCCAGAAAGTATGGCTAGTAGTAAATATAGCAAAGAACACCGAGAAACAATTAGTAAAGTTGTTGCTGAAGGTGTAAAGATGACTTCCATTCCTGGTGGGTATTCTACCTATCGCTATATAGATTTTGCTTTCAACCAAGTTGTATTGCAAAATCATGATCCAGCTGTGGCACTAAGAAAAGCAGCTAACGACTCTACTTCTGAACTAGAAAGAAAAAGAAAAGAGTTTGCCCGGTTTCTAAAGGATATGTAATTGAAGAGACTGTGTTATTGCAAACAGAGCTATACAGATAACAATTTGCTGCGTACAAATTGAGAAGATAAATTGTAATCTTTATATCTGACGATGTTGCAAAACTTTCCGTTGGATAAGTAATGTTGAAAAACAGGGAGGGTGTAAATTATGCGGAAGTGCTTTTGGGGGAGTTTATTAGTAATATTGCTTTTAAGTAGTGTTGTTTTGGCTAAAGACATAGAGTTTTGGATGGTAGGTTGGAGTAACGAAATGGCCAAAGTTGCTGAAGGGTATATTAATTCAGAGTATACACCTAAGTCAGGGAACAATGTGCGGGTCATACCTCTAGCTTGGGGCGATTATTACTCTAAAAGTCTTTTATCTTTGGCCAGTGGAGATACTCCAGATATTTTTAGTCTGGGGTCAGAAATTGCTGACTTTGCTTTAAGGGGAGGCTTAATTGACTTAGCAGCATTTAAACCTACAGAATACGCTGAATTAGAAAAAGGTATTTTTACCTCAATTATGGGGCCATTTTCGTTTAAGGCTAGTAGATTTGCCATTCCAGTCGATGTTGGTGGTAATGTTGGCGTATATAGAGTTGATCTATTAAAAGAAATGGGCATAGGAATTCCTGAGACATGGGATGAATTAAGGAGTTGGCAACCTAAAGTTCTGGCAAAAGGAAAAACATTTGGTTTTACTAATTTCGATGATATGTGGGGAGCTTATACGCTTATCACCCAAAATGGCGGACAATTCTTTGGTACAGATGGTTTTAGCAGCGCATTAGATAAACCAGAATCTATAAAAGGATTTACCGAATTTGTTGAATTATTTACCAAACACCGGTTACCACAAGCTTTGGTAGGTATGGAGCCGTTTTTAAGGGGTGAACAGCTTAGTTATATAGATGGTCTTTGGGTCTATGGCTCACTCAGCCAAGCTGCACCAAACCTAGCTGGTAAATGGCAGGTAGGTTTGATCCCTGGCGTAAACAGAAATGGAAAAGTGCACCATGGCTCCTTTGCCGGTAGTGTTTTGCTTGGCATATCTTCTTTTTCCAAGAAAAAAGAAGAAGCTTGGGACTTTCTCAAATGGTTCCTTTCCGAAGACATACAGTTGAAGATATCTAATGGTATTATGGAAAAATCAAATGGCTGGGTCTGGTTGCCTGCTAACAAAGGAGCGATGAGCAAGGTAAACTTACCAGAACAAGTTAGAGATGTATACTACAAGCAAATTGAAGCTTGTTCTCCAGTACCATATGCAGTAAATGCCTTAGTCCAATATAGGTTTGTAACTCTAGCTTTGCAGAAGTGTGTTACCCAAAAAGCCGATCCTAATGAAGTAATATTAGAGGCAGCGAAGAGTATGAATTCAGAAATGGCTAGAAGGAAGAAAGAGTATGGTCGCTTTTTAGAAAATGTAAATAAGAAGTAGTAGCAGATTTCTCTCATAATTAATCTAAATGAGAAGCTGGTCCCTAAAGCTTTAAAAATATTAATCTAGATAATAATGGTAATCATATTCGATTACAGAGCAGCATGCTATAATTAAAAAAACGAGGGGGATGGGTAAATGAGTAAGTTCTTAAGTGAATTTAAAAAGTTTGCTATGCGTGGCAATGTTATAGACATGGCAGTAGGTGTTATTATTGGCGGAGCTTTTAGTAAAATAGTTTCTTCATTGGTAAACGACATTATTATGCCACTTTTGAGCTTAATAACAGGCAAAATAGATCTTACTCAATTGCAAGTAGTCGTTGTCCCTACAACCGCTATAGCATCTGGCTTATCCCTTAAATATGGTCTTTTTCTTCAAGCTGTCTTAGACTTTTTGCTTATAGCTTTTTCCGTTTTTATGGCTGTAAAGGCTATGAATTCATTAAAAAAGAAAGAAGAAGCAGCTCCTTTAGCTCCTTCTGTTCCATCTAGGCAAGAAGTTTTATTGGAAGAAATTCGTGACTTATTAAAAAAAGCTAGTTAAAATGTGAAAGTTAGATTTCCTTTGATTGCTCAAAGTCTAGTTTATATTAATTAAAACATCATGGTTGAGTCTTAAAGGCAGTCCCCCATAGGGACTGCCTTTTAAATGTGGTAGCGAGTAGGTTTTGATTGACAAGAACATTTATAATGAAATACTAAAATTAGTAAATTAATTATCGATAGAGTTGGTTTAAAAGGAGATGCAATGACTGTTGCTGTATGCACTGAGAACGAAAAAATAGATTGAGGATATTAAACTCTTTAATCAAGCTCTTAGTGATGACGACGAATTTATTGCAGAACGTTTAAGAACCCTTACTAGAATACCTAAAGAAAGGAGTTATTAAAGTCTGAAAAGTAAAGGCTTACTGCCCAAAAGGTAGTAAGCCTTTATAAATCAAGATTAATATTATTTAGGGTTAAATTTACTAGCAAACGTCTTGGAAATATTAACGTATAGCTAAATGTTTAATTTTGGCAAAAAAACCATTTTCGCTAACTTCGGATAAAGCTATTTTATGTTTATTAATAACAATGGCTGAAATAAAAATTACTGTAAAACGCATTAACCAAGATTTGTAGAGATATATAGTTTGGACTATAGCAGTAGCGAGTGTAATTACTACCCCTTCAGGGAAAGGTACCCCTATATAAGGAAATAGAGTAACCAAAAGGATCCAAAAAATCGGAGACATACTCTCAAAGAGGGTTAGAAAAACGCCAGCAGTAACTGCTAATGATTTACCGCCATGGAATTGTAAAAAGATAGAATATGCATGCCCACAAACAGCAGTAAGGGCAGTTAAATAAACCCAGAGTTCTGAGGTTGGCCAGAATTGTTTTGCAAGTAACACTGGAAAAGCACCTTTAAGACCATCAAATAAACAACCAATGAAACCAGCTAGTTTACTACCATATAACCAAGCGTTAGCTGCACCTGGATTGCCATCACCAAATTGGCGCACATCAACACCATGAAGTAGTTTACTGATAACTAAACTAAAGGGAATTGAAGAAACAAAATAAACTAGGATTAAAAAGATCAGAGGATTGTAGCTCATCAGATCAACCTCCTTATGAATAAATGATAATAAAGCCCTTATATTAGTAGTAAAAGCTAAAAACAACCGGTATATAATTGCAAACATCAAAAAACAATATGCATAAATGATTAAAAGAAAGCGCATCCTGTCCTTAATTAGTTCTACGCTAAAAAGTTACAATAGTTTCTTTAATTGCCAGAAGTGTCTCGAACGGGTGTTTAAATAACTAGAGCTAGGGAATGATTCTATGTAAGTGTTTTAGAAATTATTTATTAATATTATATCATAATAAGACAATAGAAACGTTTTTAATAACAGAGAACGAAATAGGAAAATACTTATAAAAGCCTTGGTGGGTTATTGCATTTGATTCTAATTCTCAATAAGTCAGAAAAGTCAAATATGAATAGTATTTACTAATAATTAACTTGACTAATCCAGAAGTAAGTTCATATAATAGAGTAGAATTGGGTCAGGCAAATTCTGCCGGGTCATGAAGACAGCAACTTCGGTTGTGGGACTCCCAAATCAGAGAGCCCTACAACCTTTTTTATGTAGGGCCATGATCTTAGGAGGAATTAATAATGCTAAAGGATCCTGGCATGAGAGTATCTTTATATACTCTTATAATCAACATTATCTTGTCCGGGTATAAAATGTTTGTTGGGGTAATGGGTAATAGTACAGCCATGATTGCTGATGCTGTGCATTCTTTTTCTGATGTCTTTACAACAATTATTGTTATGTTTTCTTTAGGCATCTCTAAAAAACCAGCTGACAAAGAACATCCTTATGGACATGCTCGTGCAGAATCAATTGCCGCAAAAGTTTTAGGTTTAGCTTTAATGGTGGTAGCCTTTTCTGTAGCTAAGAGTGGTATAAGTAGCTTAACAAGAGGCAATGTGACTCCAAGTTTTGGTGCTTTAATGGCTGCGATTATTTCTATTTTTATTAAAGAAGTTATGTACCAAGTTACAGTTTATGTAGGACGTAAACAACAAAGTAAAGCCCTTATAGCTGATGCTTGGCACCATCGTTCAGATGCTTTTTCTTCTGTTGGCACTATGATTGGTATATTCGCAGCTAGGAGAGGCCTGTATTTTATGGATGGTGTAGGAGCATTAATAGTTAGCGTACTAATTGGCAAAATGGGTTGGGATATTTGGAAACAAACAGTAGAAGAATTGATGGATACCCAAAAACCAGAAGCTGTTAGAGAGTTGATTACTTCGATTTGTCAAAACGAAGGAGTTTATCTTAACAATGAACTTCTACGTATTCGCCATTATGGTAATACTATCTTTGCTGAAATGACAATTGGTGTTCCTGGGGATGTTTCTGTAAACGAAGGCCATAAAATGGCTGAAAAAATTAGGTTGGAACTAGTAGGTAAGGTAAAAGAATTAGAGGATGTAATAATACATGTCGATCCTCTTGATAGGCCTTGCTATGCTAGCTCAGAACTTAGTTGAAATATTAATTTAGAAACAAAAAGAAAAGGTCTTGCTAAAAAAGCAAGACCTTTTGCTGTACAATTACTTATTATTATCTAAAGTTTTAATGAAGCGAGCATACTCTTTTTGTTTACGTGCCATCTCTTGGTTAGCCAGATGAGCGGCATTTTTCATTTCTGCCTCTGGTTGACCATTACCGATAACAACCGTACGAGCAGCATTAGTAATATATCTTTGTGAAACAACAAGACCTAAAGCAAACCAAGGAGCATTACAGGCTTTAGCTTGTTCGTTTAATATTTTTCGGTGATTATCTGGGAAGAAACTTAAAGTATTATTAGCTTCCATGTTAGAAGGTTGTCTGAGGACTTTAAGTCTATTCCAAAGTTGTTCAGAGTATTCTTTTTGAACTTCTGGTTGTAACCACCAATTTAAGAAATCCCACGCAGCTTCTTTGTTTTTAGATTGTTTGAACATAACTAGTGGGTTACCACCAATGTAAGCTGAATGGTTGATCGAACCATCTTGTTGTTTAGTGCCAGGCATTAAACAAATATCCCACTTACCTTTGAGCATAGGTGCACCTAGAACTATATCTGCATAATTCCAGCTAACCCCGACTACAAAAGGGTATTCACCGCGAGTAAAAGGTTCGAGGAAAGGTATTTGCTCCTTAGGAATGTTGTGTTTAGTAAATAATTCTGTGAATTCGGTGAAAGCTTTTATTGCTTGTGGAGAATCCCAGGTTGTTTTTGTTCTTTCGTTATTAACTTCACGCAGCCCGTTTTGCCACATAAAAATATAAGGACCAAACCAATCAGGAGTAAGATACCAAGCTGAAGAACCAATATTCATCTTTTTAGCTTGCATCTTCGGTAGCAAGACTCTCAGATCATCCCAAGTATCTGGGATAGACCAACCATTTTCCGCAAAGATATCAGTGCGATAAAAAGTTGTGGTCTGACCAAAACTGGCATTTAAGCCAAACCCAGTATTGAAATATTGCAAAGACTCGTTTATACCTGGGTAAGATTGTTTAAAAAGGGTATCGTACTCTTTACCGAACATAGCTTTCATATCGACAAGTCCACCACGTATACCTAATTCAACTGGCCATTCAGACCCAATAATAGCCAAATCAGGTGTTTCACCTGAAGCCATCGCTAAAAGAGTTTTATTCCACATTTCGCCAGTAGGAATAGAATGAATTGTTACCGAGATACCTGTTTTATTGGTAAATTTTTCTTCGACAAATACCTTCATAACATTGTTAACTTCGGTCATAGCTGATTGCCAAAGTACAATATCGGCAGGCTTTGCTTGAACAGAGAAAACTAGAAAAGTAATAAGTAAAAGTATTTTAATCATTGAGCTCCCCCTTTTAATTAATTGTTCGGCTGAAATAATGTATGTCCTGCCAAAAAATTAGTAACTGCTATTCGGCAAAAACGGATAAACATTAAAAAACTAAGGATCCTTTAAAAATCAATGTTATATGGAGGTAAAATGATTACTAATCTAACTATCTATGTAAAAAGGCCTGCCTAAATGGGCAGACCTTTCAACGATTTCTGGTGAGAAAGTTACTTTTTAGCACTAACTTCTTTAATAAAGCGAGCATACTCTTTTTGCTTGCGAACCATCTCTTGGTTTGCTAAATTAGCGGCGTTTTTCATCTCTGTTTCTGGTTGGCTATTGCCGATAATTACACTTCTAGCAGCATTTGTTAAATATCTTTGCGAGATAACTAGACCTAAAGCAAACAAAGGAGCATTAGCTGCTTTAGCTTGTTCATTAAGAATCTTTTTATGATTCTCTGGTAAAAAGGATAGTGAATTATAGGCAGACATTGTAGCTGGTTGATGTAATACTTTTAATTCATTCCAGATGCGCTCTGAATATTCTCTTTGGATATCTGGTTGCAACCACCACTTTAAGAACTCCCAGGCAGCTTCTTTATTCTTAGAACTTTTAAACATGACAAAAGGATTTCCACCAATGTAGGCCGTGTGGTTAATAGAACCATCTTTTTGTTTTGTACCTGGGAGAAGGCACAGATCCCATTTGCCTTTTAAGGTAGGTGCACCGAGAAGAAGATCTGCATATCCCCAACTGACACCTACCATAAAAGGAAATTCGCCTCTGGTAAAAGGTTCCAAAAATGGAATACGATCCTTAGGAATATTATGCTTGGTAAACAACTCAGTAAATTCTGTAAACGCTTTTATTGCTTGTGGAGAATCCCAAGTAGTTTTAGTTCTTTCAGAATTAACTTCACGTAAGCTATTTTGCCACATAAAGATGTAAGGACCAAACCAGTCCGGGGTTAGATACCAAGCAGAAGAGCCGATATTCATTTTTTTGGCTTGCATCTTGGGTAATAATGTTCGCATCTCATCCCAAGTATCTGGTACAGCCCAACCATGTTCTGTAAAGATATCAGTGCGATAAAAAGTTGTAGTCTGACCAAAGCTACTATTTAGTCCAAAGCCAGTATTAAAATAAGTTAACGATTCGTTTAGTCCTGGAAAAGATAACTTAAAGAGTTCATCGTATTCTTGACCAAACATAGCTTTCATATCAACAAGACCGCCACGGATACCAAATTCTACAGGCCATTCAGAACCAATAATAGCTAAATCGGGAGTATCACCTGAAGCCATGGCTAGAAGAACCTTATTCCACTGTTCTTCGCCACCAGGAATATTATTGATTTTTACCGAGATACCAGTTTTAGGTGTGAAACGTTCTTCGATAAAGTTCTTCATAATGGCATTAGTTTCTGCCATCGAAGCTTGCCATAACTCGATGTTGACGTTTTTAGCTTGTACCGATGTGATCAATAAAATAATGAGTAAAAGAACCTTAAACATAAAATGCCCCCCTATTTTTAAGCCATTTACTAGGAAAATATAGTCCTACCTATATTGAAACAAAAAAAACCAGTATAGTAAAGAGAAGGATCTCGCAAATATATTACTATTTGTAAGATTACCTGTTAAGAAACTAACAACTCATGTAAAATAAGGGGGAGTTTGGCTAGCTAAATAGGGAGAAACGTGTAAAAGAACAACAAAGCTCTAGCTAGATGCAGTTTTTCGGGAACCAAGAAAAAAATAAAACTATTGTTAGAAGGAGACATTCTCATGCTAGAATTTAAATGGTCTAAAGAAAAAAGGAAAGAATATGTTGAAGCTATTCAAAACTATTTCCTAGAAGAGAGAGAAGAAGAGATTGGTGAACTGGCTGCCAACTTTTTATTGGATTTTTTTGCAAAAGTAATTGGACCTGACATCTATAACCAAGGTGTTATGGATTCCTACAAGTATTTAAACGAACGTCTCGAAGATCTGTTAGCTCTCTGCAATAACGATAGATAATTTGATTAACTAAGAAAAAAAGAACCCACAGATAATTTTCATCTGTGGGTGAGGACAGTAATCAAAAAAGGAAAACCAAAAAGTGATTAAGGCCTCAAATCTAGTATGGCTAAATATAATTAATCTATTCATGGTAGAGTACTTTTTACTTTCCCTAAAAATATTAGTAAGTATTCTGGATTAGCATTTAGTAATTCTTGCTTATATGCAAAAGGTAGATGATTTTATTCTCTTAGTTTAACCCACATTTAGTAACTATTTTTCCGAAGGAACGTTATATAGGAAAGGTAATTTAGAAACAAAATATAGATTAGACCAATCCAGTAATACCAAGTAAAAGTTAAAGGTAAGACTAACTTATCTTTTATCAAACAGCTAATAGCTTTAGCTGGCCAAAAGCCTGGAATAAGGGCAAAGAAGAACTCTTTAGCATCGGTAAAAAATAAAGAAATAACTGGTAGGATGATAATGATGCCTGTCGCTTTCATAATAGCGAACCCTTCGATTTTATTTTGAGCTAGGGCATTTATGAATAAACCAACCATTGGTGCAGATAAGGACGTTAGGAAAGATATCTGTACCATTCTGATCAAAGAAAGGTTGCAGATATTCGCAAACATTATACTAAATACTGTCGCTAAAAAAGAGAGAAGAATAACTATCATTAACCGAAGAGATAAAAATTCCAGCAAACTTAAAGGGGTAACCTTAATCGCCGTGAGAATATGGTCATCCCGATCATCCAGAAGTGAAAAAGCAAATAAAGCTCCATAAAGCATAGGGATCATTGTGGCAAACAAAACTACTATGAGATCAGTATAAAGATGAAAATTGAACCTAGTTGACTTCGACAGCCATGGTAGAGCATAGCGACCGATACCCCCCAAGAAAAGGGGATAGAATAACATAAATGACATCATGGGGTCACGTAGCCATTTTTTGATTTCGCTAGAAAGAAAATTAATAAACATCTTAGACCCCACTTTCTTTAATGGCGAATTCTTGAAAATGATTTTCTATCCACCGATATAATAGTATAGCTAAAAGAAGAAGGTAGAAAGCTGATAGGTAACCAGACTGACTACTAACTACTCCAGCAGCAGAATTCATAATAGTTAAAGAAGCTTTCGTCGGTAAGATACAAATTAGGTTACTTAACAGTTGGCTCTTAATCAAGCCCAAAGAATCAAAGAGTACTGGGATTAATAAAATTATAAAGTATTTAAATATTACTACCAGCAAGTCAGTAAAGCTTTTGGTCTGGTAGGTTAGATAGAAGCCTACTAAAGAGTGAAAGAGACTAATGATAAAAATTCCACCTAAAAGTCCTAACAAATTTATTCGGACTTCCTTCACTAGTTGGGTTAGGAAATATAAAAGAATGAGGCTTATTAGGTTAGTGGCTACATTGGCTAAGGTTTTAGCTATAATATATTCTGATTTTTTTAATGGAGATACTAAAAAGCTTTTTAAAACTCCTTCTTGTTTTTCGAAAAATACTGTAGCACCAATTAATAGGATCGACATTGATGTAGCATCGATAAATAAAAGTAGTGGAAACAAAGAAGTAACATCATCGATGTTTATTAAATAAAGAACACCAAATAGGATCAAAGCAGCAACAATACTAGCTGTAAGTATATGATATTTCTTCATTCGTTCTAATTCTCCCCAAAATAAGATGGCGAGGTTAGACATTTTCTTTCACCTCTGTCACCCGGATAAAGATATTATCTAGGGTTGTTTCTTGGCTGTGTAGAGTTACAATCTCTTTTGTTTTTATAAGAGAAAGAAAAGATTCGTTATTGCCAAGGTTGTCTAGGTCAAAAGTTGTCTTGGCAATTTCGCCTGAATCTTTATACTCTACTTCAACTTTTCTCTCACCATACTTAAGTTTAAGGTTTTTGGGTGTATCGATCTCGACAATCTGACCAGCGGACATAAAGGCAACATTATCACAAAGTTCATCAACATCGTTCATGAGGTGGGTTGTGAGTAATACGGTGCCACCATTTGCTTTAAAATCTTTAATCATTTCTTTTAAGATGCGAGCATTAATAGGGTCTAATCCATTAGTTGGTTCATCTAAGAAAAGCATTTGGGGGTTATTCAAAAGAGCACGCACAAAATTAAGTCTTACTTTCATACCTTTAGAAAACTCGCTAACCTTTTTATCTTTATCATCAAAGAGGCCTACTCGTTTAAGTAGCAACTCAATATCTGCCTTCGAACGGTATAACTTACTAAAAAACAGGAGATTTTCCATAGCTGTAAGTTTGGCAAAGTGAACTGGCATTTCAAAACCTACACCAATTTCTTCATAAAAACCCTTGCCGTAAGAACGTAAATCCTTACCTTTATACAAAACGGTGCCTTTATAGTTTCCTAATAATTTTACAAGAATTTTTTGGGTGGTACTTTTGCCAACGCCACTAGGTCCCAAAAGCCCAAAAACCTCACCTGTTTTAATCGTAAAATCAATATTTTTAAGAGTGGGTTCTTGGGATTGGGGGTATTTGAAGGTAAGACCTTTTACATCAAACATCTCTTTACCTCCTGTCATTTCTCAAAGAACATTTCAAAAAACGACCAACTTAAATAAATTATATCTATTTTCAAACGTTATAGTCGAAAATTTGCAGTAGCATTAGCTACAACTAATGTACGAAGGTACTTTTTAGGTATCATGAGTCATAAAAGTAAGTATAATTTTAAAAGCAGGAAGGATAGTTTCTAAGCAGAAACCAATAATGAGTAGAAAATATTTTGACTAATTGGTTGCTTTACTACATTATTTTAGGCGTAGTTCAATGATTCTCGGCTTAGAATTTAACGCTCTCTTACAACGTGGCTGGTTAATTATCTTTTAGATAAGGAGACGAAAATATGACCTGGCCTGAGGCATTTTTATGGGCTGTAGTAGTTTTTACTGGTGGGATTGTATTTTTAGGTAGCATAGCTTTAATTATGATCTTTAGAAATCCTCCTTGGAGGGAAAACTGTAAAAGAGATAAAGACTCAAAATAGTTTAAAGTAACTGTCCTTGGCCTTTCAAAGAGTGCAAGGACAGTTATTTATTTTTAATAGTTATCTTGTTAATTAGATTTATTTGCTTTGAAATGAACTTATGAAGAAATGTTCAGATAAAAAAGGTGGATAATGCTTATTGGTTAATGTCTAAAATAGAGGAGCCCAGGGTTTAGATAAGGTAAGGGAGGCATAATAATGAAAAAGCACATAAATCGTTTACTCCCCATATTGCTTGCGGTTTTAATGTTAGTCTTACCAGCTATAGGTGAAGGTCTATTTATTCCCAGTAATTTAGAATTCGGCATGCCTGTAACTAAAGAATCTACATACTTAGTTTATAAGGAAGATGAAGTAGAAGTTAATGTGACCAAGACAGAACTATATGGCGATAACTGTGCTTCCCTGTTATTGTATACAGATAATCGCCTTACCGATATTTTAACCCACATTTATGTTGAGGATCCTAGAGAAGCGAATGCTTTATACAACGATCTAATTGCAGAATATGCAAAAAGGTACCAAATAATAGATATGAGTCCTGAAAAGTACATCTTTGCCCAGGCAAATATTCGTTTTGTCACATTATACATTCAGGAAATACCAAGAGTTCTTATTTATGCCACTGATACTAATGTTGGCAATGTAGAAAAGAGAATGGCTACTATCTTTGCCGATGCAGGGGACATAGCTATTAATAAAACATATTTTGGTGGGACAGAGTATAACGAACCAATGTAGGCAACTAATAATGGTCGAGAACTAAATATAGCCAATCTAAATCCAGTTTTAAAAACATTTTATTTGGATGTAATTGACATTTTAGTAGAGGAATTCAAGGCTATTACAGGATTTCCTTTTCCAGAGCAAAGTAGTGTTTCTTTATCAAATACGAAACTAAACATTCTAGCCAATGGAAAAAGTCATGAGATTTACCTGGTTTCAAGAGGTGGCTACGCACCCTATAGAATTGAGGATCTTGCTGTATTAATTGTGGAATTCGGTTTAAAGGAAATAACTTTTCTCAACGATACATCTCAGCTAGAGTGGGAGGCTGTTAAAAATTATCTTATATCAGTTATTTCTGAAGCAGCTAATAATAGGTTAAGGGAAAGATATCCCCAAGTTAGCGCCTATCAGCTAATGGAAGAACCTAAAGTGTATGAGCTAATGGCACCATTCCATATTGGTGGTAGCACATCTTGGACCGCATTACTAGTAAAATAGAGAACCTAGTGGGACGTGAGGTTGTCTTAGAGGTTATTAAAGAAAAAGTATTGAAAGCTAAGAACCCAAAATCACTACCTATAGAGGAAAGCTTAAAGGAATTATCAAAGTACACCGAGATAGATTTGCAGAAAGATTGGTGGAGAATACCACCTTCCGCTGGGATTGATATGCTAGTTTACAAAATACCTAAAGAGACTAAATGGGACTCTCAACCAAAACTAAACATGATAAAAGATGGAAAAGGTACCTTACTTTATTATACAAAGACGATGCAGATGTTTGGAGTAACTAGTCCTCTACTAGTTGCAGTTAGTTTTCAAAGACCAACAAATAAAACAAAATTCACTTATGTAGAGATTCCAATAAAATGTGAAAGACAATCCGAAGGTTTCATTACAACCATTATTAGTGATAAACAAGGGAATACCCTAGCTTCTAGTTCTAAGAATTTAAAGGATTTAACGAAAGCAGTCTCGGTAAGATTTACATTTACAGAGTTAGAAATACCAGAAGAATTTATAGTCATTACTATTATTCCCAGTTACTTCCAAACTAGTTTAAAAATAGCGGCTGAATTTAATACCTCTGAAAACATAGCTTATTATCTCCCCAGTCACTATATGTATCAAACAGCACCGGCGATTATGCCGTGCTTAATAGTTAAGGTAGAGTAAAGAATACAAACTGTTCTTATTAATTTGGGTTTGGTATTCTAACTAACCTTTGTTTACGATTAATAAAAAGAGAAAAGCCTGACTTGATTACTCGAGTCAGGCTTCATACTAAAAAGCTAAAACTAAACCACCTTTTCCAGCATAAGTTCCAATGGTTGCACCCATAGCAGTTTGAAAGAATAAAGCGTCACTATAATTTTGGGCTACCATTTCTTGTAATATGCCTGCTCCTTTTTTATTATCTACATGGGCGATACCGATCATGGGTACAGGTCTTCCTTGAACTTTTTCGTTTACTAAAGTGGCTAATCGCTCGTAAGCTTTTTGCGTTCCACGGACTTTTTCAATAACATCAACTTTACCTTGTTTAACTTCACAGATAATTTTGAGATTAAGTAAGCTGGCAATAGCTCCTTTAATTGGACTAAGTCGGCCACCTTTAACAGCATTCTCTACGGTATCCAAAAGAGCATAAACTGTAAGATTTTCTGCATATTTCTGAACTTCCTCGGTAATATCTTGTAGCGATTTTCCTAAATGTGTCCATTGGGTACTTAAATAAGAAAGTATACCTAAACCTGCAGATCCTGATAAAGTGTCAACTACTTCAACTTCTGTAGTGGTCATACTTTTAGCCAGTCTAGCACTGTTATAAGAACCACTTAGAGCACTAGAGAGACATAAACATAATACTTGGTGTCCCATTTGTCCTAGTTTATCAAATACTTCAAGAAATTTTCCCGGTGCAGGTTGAGCTGTTTTGGGTAGCTCTTTTTCTCTAGACATGCGCTTTTGAAACTCTTCAGGAGTGATCTCTACTCGATCTAAATAATGATCAGCGCCAAATGAAACTGTAAGTGGAACTATCTCTACGCCAGTTTGGTCGATAAGTTCATCAGGAAGATCGATACTACTGTCGACTACAATCTTAATAGTCATTGTTTCACCTCTTTTTATGTTTCGAACCCATGTTATTTTTCTCATTATATTTTACTAGATCTAGTTAATATTGTAAGCATACGAACTGTTAAAAGCTAACAATATTTAAAGACAAAGATGAAGTGACTTATACTGCCTAAGATTACAAAAATATGGAATAGCTCATGAAATCCAAGCCAACCAGGAATAAAATTTGGCTTTTTCCGAGCATAGATATAAGCACCTAGTGTGTAAAGAATACCACCTGCCAAAAGCCAACTTACAGCACGCCAGGAAGTTGATGCTAATAGAGGAGAAAAGGCAAAAATAACTAACCAGCCCATAAAGATATAAATTGCTGTATAGACAAAGCGGGGAACTTTAATAAGCAAAGTTTGAAGTAGGATACCAGCGAGTGCTAACCCCCAGATCAAACTAAGCAGAATATAGCCAGTTTGACCTCGTAGCAGGGTTAGACAAATTGGTGTGTAGGTTCCAGCGATTAAAACATAGATCATACTGTGATCAAGTTTCCGTAAGAAAGCAATGATTTTTTCGCTAGCATTTATTATGTGGTAAACAGCACTGGTAGTGTAAAGAAGTATCAAGCTAGCACCAAAAACAGCAAAAGAAGCAATTTTCCAGACATCACCTTGAGGAATAGTTGTAATTAGCAAAACCACTAAGCCTATAACAGAAAGTACTGCTCCAATTAAGTGACTTAAGCCACTGCCAGGATCTCTAAATTTACGTACCATCTTGATGACACCTCTTTTTGTGATTATTTAATACTCTAACCTGCCAAGAATAGGAAATCGAAAATGAAGATGACTATAATACCTTTTCGTATACGTTACTTCGACAATGCGCTTTCGTTAAAGATGATGTGGGCTTGGTGTGCACAATAACATGCTTATTATTCAATTAGAACAGGTTAAATATTTGGCATATCCATTAAATAATATTAACCAGGCACAACCTATACGTAAACGTAATGTCTATATATATAATAACCTAAAGGTGATGCTTGTCAAGATCTTTTGCGAAAAATAAAAAAACTCGAATGCGAACGGAAGAAAAAGTTCTTCACCAATGTTAATATTTTATTAAGAAAAAAGCTTACATGAGAAGGAAAATGGTGTCAAAGAAGGAAAACTATTTTAGAAGGTATTTATCGCAGAAATAATTTAAGTGGGCTATTTTATTTAGTAAAGGTTATACGTTTATTCTAGAGGTGTTAATTAACAGTTTTGAGGTAATGTAATTTCATTCATGCAATCGATTGCATGAAAAAACAGCTTACCTTTTACTGTGACAAACACAGTAAGTAAATATAATTCATAAAAAAGGGGAGGAAACACCATGGAAAAGTTGGGGAAAAAACTAGTTATTATGTTAATGCTAATGGTAGTTGTTGCTGTAGTAGGCCAAGCTGAAGAAATATTATTTAAAGATGATTTCAACCGTGAAGAAGTAGGGGATAACTGGACTATAGTTGACGATGTTACACCATCAACCCCATCGATTTGGGAAATCAGAGACAATAGCCTAATGCAACTAAGTAATATCTATCGTGTAGATAGAGAGTATGAATTCTGGCAAGGTACCCATATCGTAGCTGGCTCTGAAAAATGGGAGAACTATGTATTGTCTTGTGAGATGAGTGCTGACGATGATGATGGTATTGGCGCTATTGTCAGATATCAAGATAGTGAAAACTACTACCGTTTTATTATGGTACAAGATAGCTATAATAAAGGCCCATTCTGTCGCTTGGAGCTCTTTGACCAAGGTGAAAGAATCGTACTTGATGAGATAGATGATGGTTATGTTCGTAACCAAGTTTATCTAGTAGAGATTAAAGTTAAGGGCGATACCATTGAAGTCTGGCTTGATGGCGACAAAATTTTGAGTGCTAAAGATAAGACTATTAAAGCTGGTAAAATTGGCTTTATGGCTTATGCTACAGAGTCTTTGGCAATTCAAAATGTATTAGTGAAAAAGCTTTAATAAGTAAGTCTCAAAAAAGATTCAACTAGAAAATAAATAGTTTTTCGTTATTAAATGGGTGTTTCTAAATAGAAAAGCCAGAACTAGAAAACTATCTTTTCTAAATAGGAGCACCCATTTAGTATTATTAGGGAATGGGTTTCGAGTCTAAGAAAAGTGAATAGAGGGGACTGAGGCGAGGACATAAAGGAAAAATAATATAGAAGGAGCGATATAATGAAGTCTATTTTAAGTAGGGTAGCAAGCTTAGTTATGCTATTGCTTTTATTTGCAACGACAATTTATGCTGAAGGAGATCTTGTAACTAATATGGTTAATAATTTTGATGAAAAAAACATTGTTTTAAGATTTGCTGCCATTTCGGATACTCACTTGAATGCGGGTACTGCTAAAATGGAAGAGAGTTTAAGGCAACTTTATAAAAAGGTAGGCGAGAATAAACTAGACGCTATTTTTGTAGCTGGCGATTTAACTGATAATGGGGCTCGTTCGCAGGTAGAAACATTAAAAAAGGTCTTGGATAAATTCAAAATCGCTGAAAAAGGGACTGAGTTCATCTTCGCTTTAGGTAACCATGATCTTGATTTTGATGAAAAACCATATAATGGTGAGATGTTTAAAGAAGTTCTTGGTGATTATGCATATAAGGGAGCTACAGCTGAAGAAATTAAAAATGGCAATCATCATACTATTGTAAATGGTTATCACTTCATTGCTGTAAACTGTAAATTCTATAATGGTGGCTGCCATCATGCCCCAGAAGATCTAGATTGGCTAAAAGTTCAATTGCAAAAAGCAGTAGCCGACGATCCTAAGAAACCAATCTTCGTAGCTACCCACCCTGTTGTTTATGATACTGTTTATGGTAGCAAAGAAAGTACCTACTGGTACTCAACAAATATTAATGACGTGTTAAAAGATTTCCCGCAAGTGTTTACCTTTGGAGGTCATTTGCATTTTCCACTTAACGACGAGAGAAATATAATGCAGAAAAACTACACAGCTTTAGGTACAGGCTGTACTTTGTATTGCTCATTAGAAAGTGAAATAGAAAAGATAAAGTCAATCGATACCAATGGTGGTATGGAGCCTTCTGATTGCCATAGCTTCTCACAAGGTCTTTATTTAGAGGTAGATAAGAATAATAATGTTAGAATCACTAGAATGGATTTCTTTAATAAAGTAGATCTCAAACAACCTTGGGTTGTTGAAGCTCCAAAGTCTGATCTCTCTCATCTGAAAGCTTACACTTATGAGGCTAGATCTGCTATAAATAAAGCACCGTATTTTGAACCGGGTGCAGCTGTGAAAATAAAGAAATTAACTAGAACAAAGCTTGATATTGAGTTTGATGCTGCTAAAGATGATGATTATGTTTACTATTATGAAATTCATTTGCTAGAAAAAGACTCAGGGTATCCAGCTGGTTATGTTCATACTATAACTTATTCGGATTTCTATAGACAGCCGGAAGCAGCTAATATGAAAAAACAATACAAAAAGTCCATTGATGTGGGCGTATTTAGAGTAATATTTTTATTAGAGACAGATAGGGAGTATGTAGTACAAATAGTTGCTGTAGATTCCTTTGGTCAAAAGAGCGAACCTATTGTATCTGAAGGGATTTACGTGCAAATTTAGTATTGCCTATAAAGAATTTAATTAAGAAATAAAATATACCCTATAGAGTGGACACAAAGTAAAAAGTCCACCTATAGGGTTTTTCTCTATAACAAAAATAGCCATAAAAAATAGGCTACTTAAATAACCTATAATGCCTAGTAAAGTAAAAAAGAACGAAGTTAGTGCAAGCTTTAATACTTATTAGTTAGTAGAGGGTAAGAACTAGACAGATAAAGTAAGGTAGATAATCCTTGTCGATGTTTAATTTATAACCTAGTAAAGGAATTTTAGAGGGAGTATGTCGAAATAGTTAATAACAATTAAACGGAGATACACACTAATAAGTAACCTCAAGATATCTAAGGATAGAGGGTAAAGAGGTAAGGGGTGAGAAATATAGCTAGACCAAAATCGGAAGAGATGAAAGAGAAGATTAGAACCGCAGCTATTAATGTTATGAGTGAAAGAGGTTTCCATCTAACTACAACTGACGAAATTGCTAAAGAAGCTGGCTGTTCAGTTGGTTCAATCTACAACTACTTTCGCAATAAAGATGATATATTAAGCTATATATTTCAAGTTGAAAGGGAAAGCATTGAAGATATTTTTCGCGAGTTAGAATCGCAAACATTAAATGTACCAGAGACCATTAAACGGTTCATGGAAATTTATTATGATCGGATTATTAGTAACGAAAAAGTAGGCAAAATTATATTTGACGAAAGCAATCGTTTTACTCAAGGATTAAATAGTGAAGTTTTGGATTGGTTAATGTTAATCAACCAATTTTTTGTGGAAATGCTTACAAGGGGTATAAAAGAAGGCAGTGTGAGATCTAATATAGATTTAGATATATATGCTGCAGCTATTATGGGTGCTTTAAACTCAGTAGCTATTAGAGGTTTTACTAAGCTAGATACTTTAGAAAATCTTCGAACTACAGTTCCAGATGCACTTTATCAAATGTTATGTCAAGGTGTTTTTGTTACAGATTAAAAGAGACTGGCTGGTCCAGTCCTTTTTTATGGTTAATATTGACAGGAGTGTTAAAGAGCTTTAAAATTAAAATGATAAATGAGTGACTACTCATTCAATATGCCTAAAAGGCATATTTTAAAGCAACGTAATGAGTAAGGCCTCACTCACATTTTGGAGGTGACTTGTTTTTGAACTATTTAATTAAGAAAACACTGGATCATCCTTGGATAGCTATCTTGATAACGTTAATTCTTAGCATGAGTGTTCTACTGGTCATACCAAAACTTAACTTCGATGCAGATTTAGCTAATCTAATTCCTAGTAATGATCCGGTTATTAAACACCTCAAAGAGGCAACAGAAGTTTTCGGTTCTCAAAGTTTGATTTTACTAGTATTAAAAACAGATAACATCTATAACCCGGCAACATTAGCAAAAATAGATGATTTAGCTCAAAGTATTTTAGAGGTTGAAGGGGTTATCGAGGTAGTTACCCCTTTAGATGCGGAGATTGTAGTTAGTAGCGAATGGGGCATGGAAGTAGTAAGTCTTACCGACACTGTACCTCAAAGCTTGGAAGAAATTGATGTCTATCAAGAAAGATTAACAAATAGTCCCTATAAAGATATTTTGATCTCTCAAGATGCTGAAGCAGCTATTATTATGGTTAAACCATCAGGAACCTTAGAACCGGGAACAGAAAGTCGTTTAGCTGGGAAGTTAGCTCAAATAGCTAAAAATCACCAAGGCCCAGAAGAGATCTATGTTGTTGGTGATGTTTATGGTGCTTACTATGCAGAAGAAGCGATGAAAAAAGATGTCTTAGTACTCACACCTCTTGTTTTTATAGTTTTGGCAGCTGTACTATATTTTGGTTTGCGTTCTGTAAGAGGAGTTTTATTACCAATGAGTACTGTAGCTATAGCTGCACTCTGGGCAGTTGGCTTAATGGCCAGTGTTGGCATAAAGATGTCAATTATAACGGTATTGGTACCGATAATACTTTTAGCCATTGGTAGTGCCCAGGGAATTCATATTATTAATCGCTATTACGGGTATTTGCATAAGGGTTTAGCTAAGAAAGAGGCCCTAGAAGCTACAATGGCTGATTTAACTTCTCCAATTTTAATGACTTCTCTTACAACAGTTGCAGGTTTTGTTTCTTTGGTTTCCTCACCAATCCCGCCAATTAAACATTTCGGTTTAATCACTGGATTTGGTGTGGTGATTGCTATGCTAGTTTCGCTTTTCTTTATCCCATCTATGCTTAGTCTACTTAAGGGGATGGAACCAAAGAAACTACAAAAAACTAATAACACTACGAAAATTATTGGTAGATTAGGTGGTAGTATTGCCAAACATCCCTTAATTACTATAACCCTTTATACAGTTTTAGTGCTGTTTGGTATCTTAGGAAGTTTTCGTTTACAAACCGAGGGTAACATGTTGCGTTATTTCGAAAAGAATTCACCGGTCATTAAAGGTACCGATATTGTAGAAGAAAAGTTTGGTGGTACTTTACAATTAAGTGTTGTTGTTGATACAGGCGTTCCCGATGGAGTAAAAGAGCCAGAGGTGCTTAAAAAGCTCGAGAAAATCGAAAACTTTCTGGAAACTGTTCCCAATATGAGTTATAGTCACTCCCTAGCAACAGTAGTAAAAGAGATTAACAAAGCTTTTACAGATGGTTCAGATGCAGAAATCCCAGAGACTAAAGAAGCTATAGCTCAAGAATTATTACTTTATTCCTTACAAGGTGGCTCATCATTAGAATATCTTACAAGTTATGATTATTCTCAAGCAGTTGTAACTGCTAGGGTCCTAAACTCTGGATCAGGAGAAATAAAAAATGCCATTAAAATGGTAGAAGACTTTTTGCAGGCAGAATTTAGTCAAGATCAGGACCTTAAAGTAACCTTAACTGGTATGCCCAAAGTAATCTATAGAGTTATGGATCAGTTTGCTATGAGTCAAATAACCAGTTTGTTTACGTCATCTCTAGCTGTAGCAACAATTGTAGCAATTATTATGAAGTCGATTCTGTTAGGTTTTTTAAGTATCCTTCCTTTAGTGGTTACTATTGCTCTAAACTTTGGCATTATGGGGTTCACAGGGATTCCCCTCGATGGAGTAACCTCGATGATAGCAGGTATTGCTATTGGTATTGGTGTTGATTATTCTATCCACTATCTCTCTACATTTCGCAAAGAAGCTAGCTTAACCGATGATTTAAAAAAGATGGTTACTAATACCGGCGATATTAGTGGCAGTGGTATTTATCTTAATGCTTTAACTCTGTTTTTAGGTTTTCTCGTATTGGTAGTTTCTAACTTCAGAGCGATTAAACTGTTTGGGTTTTTAACTGCTATGACCATGTTAGTTAGTTCCTTTACAGCTTTAACGCTCTTACCAGCTATTTTAGTCGTTCTTGAACGGAAAAAGATTCAACAAAGACAATTGATAAAGGAGTGAGTTATTTTTGAAAGGGAAAAAAGGCTTTTTGTTGTTAATCTTATTTATAATGTGCACTTTGGGCATAAATGCAGAAACTAAGCCAACAGGTAAGGAAATTCTTAACCAAATTGCTGGCACCTCAGCACTAAATGGTTCGGGTAGCGCCTTAATTAAGCTAAAAACAATAAACCGTAAAGGGCAAGAAAAACAACAAGCCCTACAGATTTATAGAATCGAAACTAGTAGTGAGGAAAAACAATTAATCGAATTTATTGCACCTAATGATGTTAAAGGGACTAAGTTTTTATCTTTGAAAAATACGTCTAATAACCAAGAAGAGATGTGGCTCTATCTACCAGCTCTAAAAAGAGAAAGACGAATTGCTGGCCACATGACTCAAGATAACTTTATGGGTACCGACTTTACCTTTGAAGAAATTAGTGGCAGTTATAAAGATAATTATTTGGCAACTCGCTTAGCAGACGAAAAAATAGGTTCAAGAAGCTGTTATGTTCTAGAGTTACAACCCAAAGATAAGACTAGCCAATATAAAATGGTGAAAATGTGGATTTGGCAAGAAGAAGTGTTGCCGTTAAAGATAGAGTTTTACAACAAAGAAGGTAAACTCTGGAAAGAGTTGCTGGCAGAAAATATTGAGAAACAGTCTAATGGTATTTATTTACCTCTAAAGATTTCTATGCTAAATAAACTAGCTGAGACTGCAACGATTATTATAGTAGAAGAAAATTCTGCGAAAGAACCTAAGGAAGATTACTTTACTATGCAATATTTAAGAAGGTAGGTGCTTGTTAATGAAGAACAAGATCTATGGGTGGTTAGCTTTTCTTTTGATAATAGCATCTATAACTGTAGGAGCGACAGATTTGGCTTGGACCCTTGATAACAATGTAACTATAGATATAAAAACCAAAGAAATTATCTCTAGTTCTAACTGGAAACTTAAGTATCAAAGCGAACTAGGTAACTTGGGACAAGGAATTATAGAATTTAATGGTTTATATCAGAATAAATCGCCCCAAGTTATAATTAATTTACAGCAAGCTGTGATGAAATTCTATTTGGGGAAACTTGAACTTAACTCTGGTTATGGCTATACAGCCTGGGGTACAGCCGATGGCGTAAATCCTACTGATGTGATTAATCCAATTAAGCTGGGCACTTCTTTAAACAGTTGGGAAAAAGAACCAGTTTTTAGCACAAGAGCAACCTACTATGGCCAAAATTTAACAATGACTGGAGTTTTGGTGCACGACTTTGTACCTGTTAATCTCCAGGCCTTAGCTGAAGTAGTACCAGAATTTGCGGTGCTCAACCTAAAAAAACCAGAAAGTAAATTAAAAGACCAAGAGCTAGCTCTGCAAATGGAAACAACAGTAGCTGGTTTTGATCTAAAAGCGTCTTACTTTAACGGTTACGATGATTGGCCTGAGATCGCTTATACTTTTCTGGTTAATCCTGTAAATGGTCAACCTGTTAGTGGTAGTGAAGGCTTTGTTGGACGTTATAGAAAACAACAACAATTTGGTTTAGCCGGAGCTGGTACGATTGGTTCTAGTGGTGTTTGGATAGAAGGTGCTTATGTTTTGCCTTCAGTAGAACCATTTAGTTCTGATAATCCACTGAGGCAGTTTCTTAATATTTCGCCTGATAAAGCCTACTTACAAATAGTAGCTGGAACAGACTACACTTTCTTCCGTAAGTTGTACAGCTCAATTCAATATTTATATCTTGGTAATGGTAGTTTTATGTTTCCTTATAGAGAACCGCAGCAAGAGTTAAAACCAATTCATGGTCTACTAACAAGATTTAGTTATTCGTTATCAGCAGAAGTTAGTGCCGAGGCGAATGTGCTTTTTGATCTAAGACATGGTTCTGCGTTATATATGCCTGAGTTAATCTACAAACCTTTTGAAAATGGTAGCCTAAAGATAGGTTTGATTCTGCCAAAGGGCGAAAAAGGAGAATTAAGCAAATCATCTACCCAGCTAAGGTTAGGTATCTTGGGTACATTTTAACAGGAGGAGCTAGAAATGCCATTTGCAGCCAAATTCTGTAGGCTGTTAGGAGCAAGTTTAGCACTATGTATTTTAGTGATATCTATTGATGTTGCAGCCTCTACTAAAAATGAAGAATTGTTACCGTTAGCAGATAATTTATATTCGCGATACCTTTTATGTAGGGAAACAACAGATATTGAAAAGGCTTATGTCTTACTAAAACAATGTAATGAGACAGAGACTAAATCCTTTAATATTAAATGGCGTTTAGCTAGAACTTTAAACGAATATGGAGCGGTAGTTAAAGATTCTTTTCGTTACTGGGAAGAAGGGGCTTTATTTGCTGCAGAGGCTATTGATTTAGAGCCGTCAAGACCAGAAGGGTATCTATGGCTAGCTATTCTCAAAGGACAGATAGGGAGAGCAAAGGGTATTTTACAAAGTCTAGCCTCAGCAAATCAGATGAAGTTATTACTAGAAAAGAGTATGGAATTAGACCCTCTAAATGCTTATACTTACCATATTCTTGCTTCGCTTTATCGTTTAATACCAGGTTGGCCAGTGTCATTTGGTGATAATAAAAAAGCACTAGAATTAGCGAAAAAAGCTATAGAGTTAGAGCCAGGGAGTCATAATCTTTGGTGGGGTCTTTACGAAGCTTTAGTTGAAGTAGGTAAGATGGATGAAGCTGAACGAGTCTTAGAAAATATTCTAAGGCTATCTGATGAAGATCCTTTTTCTCATCTCTATAATCAACCTTTTCCAAAAGAGATAAAACGAAATGCTGAGAAAGCATTAACCAAAAATCATTCAGTTAAAAGTAGGTAAGGGTAACCCTTACCTACTTTTGAGTTGTTTTTTAGTAATGGGTTTTATTGATAAAGTTCAAAGAAAGGATGAGAAAGACGAGCTATTTATCTGAACTTCGCCAAATTGTAGGTAATAGGCCATTATTATCGGCTGGAGCAACTGTAGTAGTAACAAATCAAAAAAATAAAATACTACTTAATCTACGTTCAGACACTAATACTTGGGGTATACCTGGGGGAGCAATTGAACTAGGAGAAACAATAGTTGAGACTGCTGCTAGAGAACTGTTTGAAGAAACAGGATTAAAAGCTGTAAACTATAGATTACTAACCGTTTTTTCTGGTAAGGATTTTTATTTCCGCTATCCTAATGGAGATGAGTTATATTCTGTTGTAGTATTATTTAAAGCAGAAAATGTATACGGTAATCTGCAAATAAACGACAACGAAAGTTACTTGTTAAAGTATTTTAACTTAAATGAGTTACCAGAACTAGAAAGTAGAGCAGCAAAGATAATTGAGTGGTTAAAAGAGAATGAAGAAAGCTGGAGCTAATAAAAAGAACCGGTAGCATATAGCTACCGGTAAAGCCATCTTAATTGAACATTAGAGTTTTCTCTAAGGGACTTAACTTATTTTTCAACAGGTAAAACAATATAATAGCTATTACCTTCCCAGATAGTATTAGCAGACAGAGGAATTAAACCTTGTCGTATGATTCGTGGATAGTAGAGTTTAACCTCTGGAACCGAAAGGTCCCAAATGTAGGCACCACCATCTGTAAGAAGGTAGTTATCGACTACATCTAGACTGTCAATTCCAGCTATCATACCCCATCCAGCGTCTCCATAAAGAAGGACTTCAATAACTTTTTGATAACCTTTGCGACCGTCGGTTCTTGTGTTATCAGCAAAACTATCTTTTAAATCGCCCATTTCCAAGTGACGGCCATGTTTCTTTAAGATTGGTAACATGCAGACAAAGGCTCGATCAACTAGCATATTAGAGTGCCAAGTAGTTTGCTGGGAAAAATCGAAACGATTTGGTTCCTTTAAATCAATAACATATTTTCTTACTACACTACCGACAACCCGTTTACCCTCTGGGTAGACTAAATCGCTTGTTTCAATTATTACTAAATTCTGTTCGATTTTATGGTTTCCATTTCCCACAGGGTTACCATCTACTAAAAACTCTATAGTTTTCAAAGATTCGTTTCCATGATTACCACCCATCCAAGCTAATTGGTCTCCATCATCTGGCTTAGCAAAGTAAACATATTCCCAATCTGTGCCAGATGTACCAGAGATATATTGACCATCGACCTTCACAGCATAGATATTCCACATACCCCAATTTTTTTGTACAAATTCCCAAGAGACACCTTTATTTTCCCAAGGTATATGCAAAGCAGCATTCTTATCAGTTTTATTAAACAAACCAGCTTGAGCATTAGCCATGGGACTAAATAGACACAAAACTAATAAGCATAAATATAGCATTTAATCTACCCCCAACTGAATATTATCAATAACCATGTAAAAACTTGTCTAGAAGGTACTTTCCTATCTAATCAGGGAAACCCTTCCATTAAGACGAGAAAAGGTAATATTTGTTCTATTACAGTGTTCGATAAACCTAAATAGAAATAAAGAGGTTGTTTCAAATAAAAACGGTAAAAATGTGCAATTAAGCGATAGAGGGAAATATAATTAAGGCATAATTGGCGAAGAAAACCTCCTTTGGTTAAAAACACAAAAGAGGTTCAATGGTTTTTAATTAACATTTAACTTAAGCAATTTCTACCCGATTTCGACCCATTTGTTTAGCTTTATATAAAGCTTTATCCGCCAGTTCGCTATAATTTGCCAGGTTATGGCAGTTTAATGATGATACACCAAAACTAGCAGTTATTTTTATTTTATGATTACTAACCCAAAAGGGATGTTTCATAATCAAAAGGCGCAATTGTTCTGCAATCGAATGTGCTTCGTTAAGAGATGTATTAGACAAAAGGATAGTGAATTCTTCACCACCCCATCTAGCACAAAAAGCATGTTCTATTGATTTATCTAGAAGATATCCTATTTGCTTTAAAATACTATCGCCAGTAATATGGCCATAAGTATCATTGATCAACTTAAAATGATCAATATCTAAAATAATTAAACAGGCTTCCTGATTACAACATCGATTAGTAGCGATTTCTTTATTAAGTTTTTTTTCGAAATAGCGACGGTTAGGAAGCGAAGTTAATGAATCATAATAAGCCATTTGTTTTAATTGGTGTTGCTGAAGTTCAATTTTGCGTTTTTGCATGGTATTTACATAGAAATTATTCCAGGTAATTAAAGATAAGGTAAAACCCATTGAGATCACAGTAATGCCATTAACTCGACTCGATAAGAGAACTGAGGTAGTAGAATTTGGTAAAGTAATTAGGTTGAAAAATAGTATGTAAGAGATTACAAAGGTGAAAAAAGAGATAAGCGGTCTATTTACAAAGTAAGTACCTACTAAAAAACAAGCAATAATAAAAGGAGTTAAATTAGTTGTTACTAGTTGATCGATAGAAACAATGACTAACCCTGCAATTAAAACTATAGTTATAGCTACATACTGGAAAAAGTACATGAATTTACTAGGTTTGACTTGTTTCTTAAGTTTATTAGAGAGAAAGAAGAAAATAGTTAGAGTTATTGCTAAGCTTATGTGAGAGAGAATAATTCCTTTGTGCCATAAAGCTTGGGTGGCTGTTTGAGCTGGTTGGAGATAAAAATATACTACATGAATTAAAGACACTGGTATACCAATAATGGACATATAATAGATTCTTTGGATATTAGCTATAACACTATTATTTAATACTTGATCATTCTTAGTGATATATTGCTTAGCTTTTTTATAGAACCAACGAAAAGTTTGGTTTAGGTGGTTGAAGATATACATAAGTTTCTCCCCTTAGAGAATGTACAGTTTCTTTATTTTTGCAACGAATCCCAGCTAGTAGCTTATACCCATATGTTTAATATTTATAAACCTTTTTTTAGTTAATTTATCAAAACAATTATCAGTCCCGATAATAAGCTATAAAAAAGGGAAATATACAATGATCTAGTACTAATAAAAATAGTACATAAAGGTTGTGGGGATTCTTTAAACCAAAATAAAAGGAAATGAAGCGGGTGGAAGAGTGGAAAAGGTTATCGAAGTAAGTAATTTACAGAAAAGTTATGGTCAGATTAAAGCGGTAAAAGGTATAGATTTTACAGTGAATCGAGGCGAGTTATTTGCTTTTTTAGGCCCTAATGGAGCTGGTAAGTCTACAACAATAGAGACTATTTGTACCTTGTTAAAGCCAGATGCAGGTGATGTGAAAGTAGCTGGGTACGAATTAGGCAAAGAAGATCAATTGATTAGAAACACTATTGGCATTGTTTTTCAATATAGTATCTTAGATGCTCTTTTAACTGTAGCCGAAAATCTCAATTCAAGAGCAACGTTTTATGGCCTTAAAGGTCGCAAAAGAAAACAGGCTGTAGCTTTTGCCGCTGAAGCTGCTGGTGTAGAGAGTTTTATCAATAGACCTTATGGTACTCTCTCTGGAGGACAGAGAAGAAGAGCTGACATTGCTAGAGCTCTTGTGCATACACCACAAATATTATTTTTGGATGAGCCAACTACAGGTCTTGATCCGCAAACACGATCTAATGTTTGGGAAACTATTGATAACTTGCAAAAAGACAATAAAATGACTGTTTTTCTCACTACTCACTATATGGAAGAAGCTGCCAATGCTGATAATATTGCTATTATTGACGACGGAGTTATTGTAGCTACAGGAACCCCTGCTATATTAAAGGAAAAATATAGTATTGATAGACTCTGTTTAGTAGCTAAAAATGAAGTGGAACTAAGTACTTTACTAGATAACCATGGTTTTATGTACAAAAAATCAGGTGGCCAATTTATTATTGAAATAAAAACTTCTTTAGAGGCTTTGCCAATTCTTGATATTGCCCGTAATAACTTGCTTAGTTTTCAAGTAATTTCTGGTAATATGGATGATGTTTTTGTTGGTATCACTGGTAAAGAAATGCGAGAGGATGCCTAAACAATGAATATATCTATAGAAATTGCTAAACGCAATCTAAAAATATTTTTCCGTGATCGTGCTGCTGTGTTTTTCTCACTACTATCTTTGTTTATCATTATTAGCTTATACGCACTATTTTTGGGTGATATTATCGTTAGTGAGGTAAAGGAGATTGTAGGCGACAAAGCACGTTTTCTAATGGATAGTTGGATTATGGCGGGCACATTGGCAGTAACCTCCATTACCACTACTTTAGGTGCTTTTGGAATTTTGGTTAACGATAAAACTAAGAAAATTGCCCTGGATTTTAAGGTAGCACCAATTAAACGTAGCCAAATAACAGCAGGTTATATTATCAGTTCTTGGCTTATCGGTGTAATCATGAGTGTTGTAGCTTTAGTTTTCGCAGAACTGTACATTGTAGTTTATGGTGGCGAATTATTAAGTTTAGTTCAACTAGCCAAGTTACTTGGTGTTATGCTAGTAAGTGTTTTGTCTTCTACCGCTATGATGCTTTTTGTGGTTTCTTTTTTCGATTCCAATAATGCTTTTGCTTCAGCGAGCACAGTTATTGGTACTTTGATTGGCTTTTTGACCGGGATTTATGTACCAATGGGTAGTTTACCAGCAACAGTGCAAACAGTTATTAAATTATTTCCGCCAAGTCATGCAGGAGTCCTCTATAGGCAGATAATGATGGCTCAACCTTTTGCTATGTCATCAGCACCAACTGAGGTTGTCGAGCAAATCAAAGATGTTTTTGGAGTTACTTACAAGATGGGTAACAAAGTACTCTCACCAATTATAAGTATCGTTATTTTGCTAGTATCAGGGTTTATCTTCTTCCTATTAGCACTTTTAAAAATAGCTGGCAAAGGTAAACATAACGCCAAAGTTTAATTCGGCCTTTGGTTAGGAGAGAAAAAAGGTTGGCCTTAACCTTTAGATAAGGCCAACCTGCGTAAATCTGTACCTAATTAAATAATAAGTAAAGCTGCAAAAAAAGAGTAGAGAACTAAAACTCTTCTTTTGCAGCTTTTCGATTACTATAGAGTTGTGGTTTCGAAGTAACAGACAGTTATACCATACTTGATACTATTTGATTCGGTGGGAATAGTTAAGACAGTAATAACGCCTTGGTGTTTTGTGCCTGGTTTAGGTATCCCTATGGGTAAAGGATTAGCTGTGAAAGTTGTTGGGTTTTCGGTTTCTTTTACCATATTTGTTACATAAAGTGGTGAATAACCTACTGCTGACACTATAGGGTAAGCAGTTTCTACTACAGGAATAGTCGCTGATAAGCTTGCAGGAGTACCGGCACGGAAGGTAATATTAGATATTTTAGGACCGTAGGCGTTGTTCCATTGGAAGCGTGGATAGTCAGTAACTTGCCAACTGTCATCACTATTTTTGGTTAGGGTATATTCTCCCTCGCCAGCTAAGGATAGATCAACACTTTTTGTTTGGCCACTAATAGTAACAGTAGCAGTAATTGGCAACTTCCAGCTGACATAAGCAGTAGCAGTGGTACCGTTTACATTAACTTTTTCAATCTTTCGTTGCCATGGGTCTACTTTAAACTCTGCACCATACCAAGGAGACTCTGTAGGTTCAGCTTCTTTACTTGTGGTATCTTCATTAAACGAAGATGGGAAATGACTCGCATCCTCTGAAGACATAGGGCCATTCATTTCGTTGATTGTTTTCTCAACAGCCATTCTATCTTTAATATTAAAGAGACTGCAGCCAGAGAGTAATATAACCGCGAGCAAAAGAACTGGTAACGATTTCTTCACTTTAAAATCACCTCCTTTAATAGAAGTTTATATCAAGATTACCAAAGACACAATAGTAAATTATACATATCTACTGTTGGAACTATATCATAAAATACAACTTAATTAAGTAAAATATTACTAAAATAAGTGTGAGATAGTGCGCTTTATATCACTCCAAGGTTTACCAATTAGTGAGCCTTGGAGTAATATCTTTCCGTAAAAACTAGTATAGGCTTAACTAATTACAAAAGCTCCTTCTGTAATTGCGAGGGCGATTTGGGCGATAAGTAGCTAGGAGCTATGTCTAAGACGGTTTTAGCACCTACCTGACCTTCTCTATTTAATCTATATGCAGCTCTAGCATATGCTATTAAGACACTGGAAGTGAACTCTGGGTTACTACTAAGTTGCAAAGAAAATTCCATAGTTTGTTGATTACCACTGCCAGTTTTTCCACTATGGATGACTAAACCTCCGTGTGGCATATTGGCATGATTGGCTTTTAACTCTGCCTCGCTAATAAAATGAACAGTAGTTTTATAATCAGCGAAGTAGTTTGGCATAGTTTTAATGTCTTTTTCTATTTTAGCTAAATCAGCGCCTTCCTTAGGAACCACGAAGCATTCTCTTTTATGTTTTTCTCCAGTAGATAGTATAGGGTTTTCACCTGCTCTAACTCTTGCAATAGCATCTTCAGCAGGAATAGTATATTGAATACCTCCGAGAACACCTTCTACCCGGCGTATAGCATCAGAGTGTCCTTGGCTAACACCTTTACCCCAGAAGGTATAAGTGTTACCTTCTGGTAATATTGCACTAGAGATCATTCGCATGAGAGAAAAAAGCCCTGGATCCCAGCCCACAGAGATAATACTGGTTTTTTGATTAGCTTGAGCGACCTTATCTACAGCAGCAAAGTAATCAGGAATTTTGGCATGTGTATCGAAACTATCGACAGTGTTAAACATTTGAGCTAAAAATGGGCCTTGTTCTGGTAAATCCCGAGCAGAACCACCACAGAGGATCATCACATCAATTTTATCTTGATATTTATCTACCTCGGTTAGCGGCAATACGCTTATAGTCGGATCATCTATGTTTAAACTTTCTGGTGGTCGCCTAGTAAATAGAGCAACTAGTTGCATATCACTATTTTGTTTGAGCGCTTTAAGAACACCACGGCCTAAATTACCATAACCTGTTACACCAATTCTTATTTGTTTGTCCAATTGTAGCACCCCTTTAAAGAAGCTTTGTTATTTCGTAGATTATTCTTCTTGCTTCTAATCCTATCGTTTTTAATTAGCATGTGCAATCCTATTTAAAAATCATAAAAGTGAGAAAGAAAATTAATAATTATGTTTGAGCGTCAAAGAGATTGCTGATGAGTGCTTATTTTAAGAGTAGAAAGCTTAGTACCATGTTTAGCTGTTAAAAATATTTCAATAGAGGGTAATTCAAAAAATATAAACCAAGAATAAAGGTAAATACTAAATGGTAGTAAAATAAACTAATTAAGATAATATAGGTTAAGAGGTATTAGATTTATGATTGTAGGAACCGTTATTATCACATTATATGCCCCGTGGGTCCGTTCTCTCAAAGAGAAGAGAATGATCGTGCAAAGTTTAATAAAAAAAGCCAGGAATCGTTTTAACATCTCCATTGCAGAAATAGAAGAAACAAATAAGCACCAAAGTATCGTACTTGGGATTAGTTGTGTATCTAATAATACTAACCATGTTAATTCAATCTTAACGGAGGTGGTTAATTTCCTCGAAAGTAATACAGAAGCAGAGATAGTTGATGTCCACATGGAAATTATTTGATTATTATTCGATTGCTAGAATGGCTATATTAAATAGTAATTTTAATATGAAATTGGCCAAACCTAAAAAGGTTTTAGTATAGGTAAAGAGAAAGTATTGATCGACTAGACTAGCTAGGTTAATAAAACGGTAGCCAAGGATTTCTTGTAGTTATCAAACTTATACATATTTTAGAATGATCGCTCTTAAGTGGTACTATAAATATTTATAACTAATACGAACCATCTCTAATTAGTTTTGTCTGTATTTTTACCCATTAAGAAAACGGTTTCATAGAAAATATTAGTTCTAAAAACAAAACTGGAGTGATGGAGTTGGGAAAAAGTAGTATGTCTTTTCGTTATGTAAGCATTGTTATGGCAATACTTTTGTTGATTTCGGGAACTGCATTAGCTAAGTCACAATTAGAATTTGATGAACAAAATGTAGTACTCAGGTTTGGGGCTATGTCCGATCTCCATTTTACAGGTGGTGCAGAGAAATTTACCGAAGCTGTAAAACAACTATATAAGCGGGTGGGAGACAATAAACTTGATGCTATAGTTGTTGCTGGTGACCTCACAGATAGTGGCTCACCAGCAGAGATTGCAGCTTTAAAAGCAGCGTTAGATAAATTAGAAGTAAATAAAAAAGGGACAAAGTTTATCTTTGCTCTAGGAAATCATGATACTAACTTTGATGCTTTACCATACAACGGTTTAGCTTTTAGTAAAGGGTTAAAAGAATATGCCTTTGAGGGAGCTACCGAAGACGAGATAAAGAATGGCAACCACTGTCTGAGAATAAACGGTTATTACTTTTTGGCAGTTAATACTAAAAAATATAATGGTGGCTGTGAACATGCAAAAGAAGATCTGGACTGGCTACAAACTAAGCTTAAGGAAGCAGTTAACCAAGCTCCCGACAAACCTGTTTTTGTGATTTTTCATCCTTTAGTTTATGACACTGTCTATGGTAGTAACTCTGGATCATACTGGGCTTCTAAAAACATCAATGAACTGTTAAAAGACTATCCTCAAGTGATTACTTTTGGTGGACATCTTCATTCACCGCTTAACGATGAAAGAACTATATTTCAAAGAGATTTTACTTCTCTTAATACAGCTTCGATTAAGTATGTTGCTTTAGATGATGTAGTTAGCGGTGTTTGTCCTATTGAATTAGAAGGCGGTTCAGCTCCTAAAAATTGTAACTACTTTTCCCAAGGGCTCTACTTGGAAGTAGATAAAAATAATAATGTACGAGTTACGAGATTAGATTTCTTTCGCGAAGCAGAGATAAAATATCCTTGGATTATACCTACACCTAAAATAGATAAATCACATTTGAAATTTTACACTTTAGAGGCTAGAACCGTTAATAACAAAGCTCCTTATTTTGCTACTGATGCTTATGTAAATATTAGGCGTGTAGCTAAAAAGAAGTTGGATATCGAATTTTCTACTGCTATAGATGATGATTTAGTTTATGCCTATGAAGTTTATTTGCTTGATAAAGAGAGTGGGTCACTAGTTGGTTCTACCTATGCGGTTACATTTTCTGATTTTTACATGACTCCAGATCCTAAGAAAATGCAAGAAAAAGTATTTAGAGCATTTAGTACAGACCACTTTAAAATAGCCACAGGCGAATTTGATCCTACCAAAGAGTATGTAATCAAAATAATTGCTTTAGATTCCTACGGTCTGAAGAGTCAACCGATTTACTCTGAACCAGAAGGCACGAGTAATTAAAATGGGTATCCTAGACTGTTACTTAACTAATAAAAAATATGGGGGGATAATTATGAAAAAGATTTGGGTTTACACTAGTCTTTTATTAATGTTGGTTTTGTGTGGTTCACTGGGGGCTCTAGCTGAAGAAGTGGCAGAGGATCCATTTGCAGGAATGGAACTTTGTATCGCCTACGACTTTGACTTTTGGCCAGAGGATGATAATTCAATTGGTACTAAAAACGATCAGAACATTTTCTTCTCCGAATCTCCTCAAGCAGGGGTAAGTGTTAATTTTACTGGAAGTAAAGAAGGCGCTTTTAAGGACAACGGTAAACAAAAAGGCCTAGCATTTAAACATGAATCTATTTGGGAGCAAGGCCAACCTAAAAATTATGTAGCCTTTTCTTTAGTTCAACGTCATGATCTGAATTTATATGGCTTTGACGAATTTCCTGATCCTAAATATTTCACTTTTTATGTCGACGCCTCCAAATATAATAAGAGACTTGAGTTTTACCCTATCATCTACGAACAAGATTATGAGGAGAAAGGTGAAGAAGCCGGCGTCTCTTGTATGGCTATTAACGAAAAAGCAACCTTTTACTTGCAAAGCAAAGACGGAAAACTTACCTCTAGTAAAGCTTACAATAACTATATATCACTACCGAAAGGGTTTGTAGGAAGAGTCTATTTGCCCTTAAAAGATTATAGTGCTATTTGGGGTACCCAAAATGTTAATGGTAAATTTGATGGTCTGAAGGTCCTTTACTATAAGTTCTCTTTTATTGATATTGGTAACAAAGGCGATATTATTTATTTTGACGAACTAGGTTTCTTATTATAATCTGAATACACCATAAATAGGGTATCGCTTAACTATGATTAAGTAGAGAGCGACGCTCATTTGTCCCTGAGTTTTTAACTTGAATAACAACCCGCTCCTAACCATTGATTTTACTTGGTTATAGCGGGTTGTTATTTTCAAGCTTATCCATGCCTATATAATATTATCAACTTGCAACGTACCAATTATTTAAAAACAAGACGAAAATACCTATATTACTATTAACTGCAATAAAGGATCATCTACTACGCTTAATTACACCTCGGATAATAACTTACTACTGCTAACTAGCTCTAAAGAAAATAATTATTGAGACAATGTTTCTCTACTTTTAAAGTTACTTTTATTTTTGTTTAGTAATTTGCTATAGACCAGGTTACTCAATAACTTTAACAATAAAGTGCTAGTAATAATTAAAAGGCTAATGATTAATAAATTAACTGGTTTAGATGATGTATAATACAAAAAAGAAAAGGGACCTAAGATAAATATTTGGTGGGTAAGATAGGTTTCAAAAGAATAGGAGTCGAGGAACTTCAGGGTCTTCGTTAGTCTAGGTCTTTTACTCCAGTCTAGCTTTTGGAACAACAAGTAGAGGGCTACAAATAAAAAACTACCTAACAAAAATTTGGACCAAGGTACATAATTATTTGGTAAGCGGTTCACATAAGCAAAATTCTCATAATACACTCTTAATCCCGATGTACTTAACGCTAGTAAGCTTAAGGGATAAAATAATTTTTTAGAAAATTTTCCTTGATAACGGTAGGAGAGAAAATAACCTAAGATAAAGGTAGCAACCCAAGGAGCGTATGAAGGTGTAAGTAGTCTAACATTCTCTAACCACTGTAAACCTAAAAAAGAAAGACATAGATAGAGATAAAAAGAGCCTGCTTTAATATTACGGGAGGCTTCTCTGAGATCACTAATATGCACCGCAAAGATATAGCAAATTACAATAACAGCTAAAAACCATAGATGCTCAATACCACGAACACCAATATAAATTCCCCTAGTACCAGTTAGATAGAAAGGTATTTCGTTGATTTTAATATTTAAACCATTGCCAACAAAGTAATAAACAGGTAGTGCTACCAATAAAAGAAGCCAATAGGGGACTAGAATTCGCTGTAATCTCTTCTTTAAGAAATGATGTTTGTTACTATAATCAGAGTGTGCTAATAAAAACCCTGACATGAAGAGAAATATTTGTACACCGATATTAAACCACCAAGCTAAAAAATGATTGTAGCCCTGAAAAATATGACAAATTATTATCATAAGGGTAGCAATAACACGAACGGAAGATATTGCGAGACTTTGCGATTCTGTAAATCTTAAAGCACGACTTTCTGGCAAATAGTACCCCTCCCTAAGCTTTTCTAAGATTTATAAAGACAATTTGGTTATTCTGATTTGTTGCTTTCAATCCTGCTTTTTAAATAGCATTTAATTAGAACCATAACTTGGTAATTATAAAAGAGAATGATTAAATATTGCGAAAACAGCGATAATGTCAATCTTTTATTGGGTGGAAAAAGTACATCTAATCATCTTAATGAAGGTAACAGCATAGCTAGAGCGAAATTTACAATATCAGTAATTTATACTGCTAAAAAAGGGGGATGACTAAAATGTTATTAAAACGTGTGTTGCTGGGGTTACTTATTTTAGGAATGGTATATACTCCTTTGGTTGGAGCAGAAGAGCTACAAGAACCATTGACTCTTAAGGTTATGACTTACAACATTCAAATTGGAGCTACAACTAACAACCCAGGTTGGGATGCTAAAAAGTTTAACCTTGATGCTGTAGCAGAAGTAATCAAACAGCAAGATCCAGATATTGTTGCATTGCAAGAGGTTGATCGGTTTAGAGCACGTAGTGGTAAGGTTGACCAAGTAGCATATCTAGCCGAAAAACTAGGTATGTATTGGGCATATTCACCATCATATTATGATTATGAAATACCAGAGGGCCGTGGCATGTATGGTAATGCTATCCTTTCTAAATATCCTATCGTCAATAATTATGCACATACTCTTTGGAGAAGAGGCGAATTGCAACCTGGAGAATATGATTGGGTTATCGAAAAACGTTCCATTTTGGAAACCAAAATTGATGTAAATGGGCGTCTTATAAACGTATTTTCTACCCATCTCTCAACAACAGCTGATCAAAGAATCAAACAAACCGAAGATATTAAAGCACTTCTGTCGCTAGTGCGTGGACCAAAGATTATCATGGGAGATTTTAATGCTCAACCGCAAGATCCTGAGATGCAAGTATTATATAAAAAGAGATATCGCGACGTTATGGAACTTGCGCCAGTAAAAAGTGAACAGAGAGCTACCTGGCCTAATGGAACTAAATCAACAGAAGCCATTGATTATATTCTTCTTTCTAGAGAATGGGAAGCAAAGGAAGCCCATGTAATTATTGAAGAGTCTGGCGCTTCTGATCATAATCCTATAGTAGCTATAATCTCTCTTCCTTAAGGCAAGAGGTAAATAGATAAATCAACTTAATAGGGAGGGTAATTACCCTCCCTATTATTATAAAATAGGCAAGTTCGCTATGAATGTTAGCAGTTTGTCTCCTGAAAAGAGTTAAATACCTAAAAAGAGTGAGGATTTATGATGATGGTTTAAAATGAGGTGATTTTGATGAAAAAGAAAGCATTAGTTCTTCTCATGCTAGGTTTTGTCCTATTATTTACTAGTACAGTAAGTGCCAGCGAAACAGAGCTTAAAAATATAGCACTCGGGAAATTGTATACTGTGAAAATGCGTTATCACAATCAAGCTAGTATTAATGATGAAAGATACTATCCCGACACGTTATCGGAACTAACCAATGGCAAGTATGCTAGTGAGAAGTATTCTGATAGGGAATGGACTGGTTTTGCTCAAGGCTTTGAAAGGGAAGTTATAGTCGATCTTGGTGAAAATTGTTCCTTAAAAAAACTTTCCGCAAACTTCCTACGGAGCTCTGCAGCTGGAATTAAGTTGCCACGGTGGGTTAACTTTGAAATATCACAAGATGGCCTAAGATGGGAAGAGGCTGGTCGTGCAGAGTATCCACTTAAACCTTATGATGTTGTCGACAAAACCGTTAAATATGAAATTGAAGAATTAAATTTAGCAGGTCGTTTTGTGAGATATACTATTCCTGTTGAGGTCTGGATTTTTATCGATGAGGTTGAAGCTATTGGTTTTGAAGGGATACAAGACGATGCTAGGTTAGTACAAGGTGAAGTCGATCAAAAACTAAGAACTGGTGAATATATTAAACAAGGAGCTATAGAAGCTGGCGGAGCCAAGCATATTATGCTGATCTATACTGGTCACCATAGTGATAAAACGATACCTACTTGGACAGTAGATGATTTTCTGCCTTATGTAGCTTATATGGAGGCTAACCAGATCAAAGATTGGTTTTTTGATTCGTTCCTTTTTTTACCGTTAAGATATTCCTCTTCAGGACATAGTTATATAGAAGCAAATAATATTAGCCAAGCTGCCAATATGTATGATTGGCTTGAATATCATGAGTGGAATTTTCGAAAAGATCAACAATTAGATGCACTAAATACAGCTGTTGGTAAAGCTAAAGAAGTACTAGGAGATAAGGATTATAAAGCAAAAGTTATTCTCACAACAGTCTATCCTTCACCTGTACAAGATTATTTTGGCGATGTAGATGAAGATGGGGAGGTAGAGAATCTTTATTATTCTAGGCCTCAAGCGATTGAAGCAGGTAAGAAAGTTGTAAAATGGTATCTTGATCTTTTGCTTCAGAGTTGGCAAGAGAAAAAATACGAGAATTTGGAGCTAATTGGCTTTTATTGGGTGCAGGAGGAAGTTGAATTTGCTTCTAGTAGGTTTGAAGAAGCTATGATCCAGGAGACATCCAGATTAATACATGATTGTGGTTATAGATTCTTTTGGATTCCTTACCTCAGAAGTGGTTTGTATTATGATTGGGAACGATTAGGCTTCGATGCTACGATGATGCAACCTAACTATATGTGGAGTAATCTAGGCAAAAGTCTTTTGAAAAATAATGCTGAACTTACCAAAGTAGCGGGTATGGGAATAGAGATGGAGTTAAACGCTTTTCATGGTCAAGAAAGTGACACGAAGTGGTTAGAGTATCTAAATGCTGGTGTAGAGTTTGGTTATATGAATGACGCTCTCCTTGGATATTATCAGAATGTCAAAGATGTTGGCAAAGCAGCAAAACTAGCAGACAACAATCGAAAAATCTACTATGATTATCTCTATCAATTTGTTAAAGGTACCTATGAAATAGTGCCAGTCAAATAAAGAAAAAAATTAAAAGTAAAACCCATCAGCAAAAACGATATGCTCCCCCTTGAGTAGACACCTGAAATAACAAAAGATCAGGTCTACTTAAGGGGGAGTAGTTCAAAACAGATGGGTTTTATTAATAGTATTAATTAAGTACAAAAAGCAATAGTAGTAGAAAGAGAGCTTATATAAATTATCTTTACGAAATAGAGCTAGCTGCTATTTTATTAGACATTTAACTAAGTAAAAAGAAGGAAAACCACTTTTGAAGACTAATGAAAATATTAATGATTTAAGTTAACAAGGATAACTTTTCTGTAAAAATGTATTTTATGAGTAAATATAGAAAGGACTATCCGCCAACTAATAACTGATAGAAAAATTTACTGCTTTTTTGGAAGCACTCAATAATGTTACTAAAGCATTGAGAAAAGATGTATTTGGGGGAAAAACATTTTTAGTTGTTGTATATCAAATGAAAGATGGAGGTGGAAAATTACTACCAACTGATATATTGGCAACTAAAATTAAGTTCCTCAAAAATATTATCTAAGGGGGAAGAGGAATGAGGACAAAGTACAAATATATAATTCTCCTAGCTTTAGCTATGATATTGTTTACAGGTTGTATTTTTGGGAAAAAGAATGGTTCTGTACTGGTTAAGATGGAATTAGCAGATGGTACACCACTTCAAGGAATTGAAGTAACACTAGCAAATGATAAAACTTCTGTAAAAGGCAAAACTGACAATAAGGGTGCTGTCAAGTTAGACGTAGTTCAAGGCGAATACACATTAAGTGCAAATATTGGTCTTTTAGATAAGAGTGAACATAAAATTACCCAAAAAGTTGTTGTAAAAGCTGATGATGTTACAAATGTTACAATCAAAGACGAGGTTTTAAGTTTAGTAACAGTGGAAGTTGTCCAAACCACAACAGGCAATCCTATTTGGAAAAGTACTCTGACAGTAGTAAATGAAGAGAAAAGTTACCAGTTTGCAACAGATACCACTGGAAAGGTCTTCTTTTATGCTAAAGCTGGGACGTATCAACTTAAAGCAGAAGCTTTAAGCGTGGAATCCGATGCAAAGGAATTAGTTATTACTAGTGGTAGTTCAGCAGAAATAAAGTTAAGTGTTCAAGCTATTTATACCCAAGATTTTGCCACAAATGTGATGCCAGATGATTTTACAATTGTTGAAGGCAGCTGGGTAGTAGAAGATGGTCAATTAATTGGTGATAGCCCTACTAACGCTACACAAACCAGTATTGTCTTCGGACCGTTTACGAGCGACCTAGTATATTCCGCTGATATAACCTTTATCTCGGTTGTAAACGAAAGCCGTTGGTGTTCTATTTTCTTTAGAGCACCATTAACAGGTGAACCGCCTTATCATATGTTTACAATCAGACAAAATGCTGCTTTAGCAAACGGAACAGAGTTAGCTTTTAGAAAACCTGATGGTGCTTGGGATGTTAGAAGGAAAACACCTTACAAAAAAGCTATGACAATTGGGGAGACATTTAATGTTAAGGTTGCTGTAACTGGAAACATCTTCCTTTACTATATCAATGACGAATTACAATTTGCAGCTAAAGAAGAGCCCTATAGTAATGAAGGTATATTTGGCTTCCATGTAAATGGTAGTAAGGTAGCTTTTGATAATATCAAAATTGAGCCTTATGATAAAACCCAATATGCTGGAGACGAAGCGATTGCAAAATAAGCTTTGGAAGTTAGATAACAATCATTTATAAAAACAGTATTATGAAAAAGCACGAACTGCCTTAAGAAGGATAGTTCGTGCTTTTTTCTATAGACGAAGAAATAATTAAGTGAAGAAGTTGAATCCGAGTGTAATGACCTTTGTAAATGTTGCGGTAAATGGTATTAAGAATAATCTAATGGGCTAGGTTTTTAATGTTTTACATTTTACAATTCAGAGACTTGTGTGCCAGATTCTCCTTTGGGTTTGTTTTACGATAGTAGGCTTTTTGACAACATTTGCTTAACATTCTAAAAATGAACTCTCTAGAATTAAGGGATAAATTATTATGGTTATGACATGAACAAAAGAAAAGTATTTTGCTAATAACCTTTGTCGTATTCAAATTCGCAAGGAAATCGTTTAACGTCTGCCGAATTCATTTGAACAGAGAATTAGTAAAAGAATAAGATTAAAAGAGATTGCAAGGAAAAGATTGAATTAAGATGGTTGACAATAGTTAATAACCTCAAAAAACTTTAACTAAGTGGGGGAGCTAAATGAATTTATTTACAAAGGGTGGGCCGGTTATATTGTTTGTATTATATGTAGTAATATTTTTAGCTTTAATATGTTCATTTGCGGCAGCAAGTTCGTTTATTTCAGAAGGCTATGCGTGCAATTTAAATGATGAGACCTTTATCAAAGGAATTAAGATTGTCTATCTAAGTGGAAAAGCAGGAGACACCCTTACTCTAAAAGTAAATGGAGAGACTATTTATCCTACGGAAGCTTATCATCCAGAGATACATATTTTGTACCAAGGTGGCAATGGAATTGAAGGTAGTGAGATAAAAACAGATGGTACTGCCAATGCTGCTAACAAAATTGGTCTTAATGGAAAATCACTAGGACGTTTTCCTAGCGATGGTTCTATTGGTGTGGGGATAAGAACCAGTAGATTTAAAGAGGGCGAGAATGCCATATCGGTTATTATTGGTGGGTTTTGGGGAGATGGTCCCTATAACGAAAAAAGACCTCATGGGATAGCAGCTGGTAATCAAGGAAAAAATAAAGATGACTTTATTCTCAGTAATGTACGTTTTTTATTACCAGATGGTAAAGAGATACTTCCAGATGGATTTGTGTCATATAAAGCTAAAGAAGTAGGTTCCAAAGAGAAAGTGGTAAAAAGGTATGAGTCCTATCCTTTTAAGGAGAATGAACCATTCTGGTTAGGGGATGGTTGGGGTAGTTTTGATACATGGGCTGGAAATACGACCAATAGGAATGTTATCAATTCTATTGATCAAGGCCGTTTGGATATTCCCTATAAAGTAGAGTTTCTTTTAAATTATCAAAAACCTGGATCAGAAGCTATGTTTGCCATAGATACTTCGAGTTATCAAGACGGTATTCAAACTATTGAAGCCTATGCTGGCGAGACTTGTGTTTGGCGAGGAGATGTTATTATAGATAACTCTCCACCTATTTTTACAACTAATCTTCTGAATCAGCAGAATAGCGCTAACGGTTTTGTCTTAGAAGCCAACTTAAGTGATGAGATCTCGGGTATAAAAACCCATGTTGCTCGCTTAGAAGGAAAAGAGATTGGTAATGCTACCAACATTAAATATAAGTTAGATAATCTCAAACCAGGTGTTTATTCCGTAGTTTTGGAAGCTAGTGATAATGCAGGTAATACCATCTATCCTTGTCTCAACTTTAATGTTGTCGAGAAACTATTTCCTCATTACCTGTTGAAAAATGAAAATGAAGGATTTTCTCTCCAAGTAAATGGTGAAAAGGGTTCAGAGGTAACTATCTATCAAGCAGAACCATTAGCATTTAGTTCCTATTATGGAACTGTTGCTGAGGTAACAAAACCTGCTTCCAAACAACTATTCCCAGATTCTTATACTTATAATATAGCCAAGGGGCTAGAAACTGTAACCACCACTGCCATTTCGGGTATGCCTTATCATGCCTTCGATGTTGATATCACAGGTGTTATTAGTAAGGAATTGCTATTAAACTATCAAGGCTCAACAAGAGAAGGTGAAAGGTTAGCCCTAAAAGTCTATAATCCCCAATCATCTACTTGGGATACTTTAACTACTGGCATAGGTAGTGTAAAATTGTTAGCTTCTGTACAAATAGCGGATTATGCTTCTAACGGTAAAATCAGAGTCATGGTTGTTCCTGATTATGTAGATAATGGTAGTGACACCATTTTATGGATTACTGATCCTCAGCATTATACTAAGTTTCCAGATCTAAACGATTTCTATTATAAGATCTATCAGTATGCAGCTAACGAATATCTGCAAAACAATATTGGTTATTTAATTAATACCGGTGATCTCGTCGATGATTCTCCTAGTAGTTCACTTGCTAATAATCAGTGGCAAATAGCTGAAAAAGCGTTAAATTATGCTGAAGGCATAGGCGTTCCAAGTGGCGTTGTTTCAGGTAATCATGATACTGGTAACTACCCTAATGCTAACTATAGTCTTTTTGGGCAGTATTTTGGTGCCGATCGCTATCGTGATAAGCCTTATTATGGTGGCAACTTGAATAATAACGCTTCCCACTACGATCTAGTTACTATAGGTAACAACGATCTGGTAGTTCTATATTTAGGTTATGGTGTAGAAAGTACGCCAGAAACTGTAGCCTGGGCAAATCAAGTATTAAAGCGCTATAGCCATCGTGGAGCTATTATCTGTACTCACCAATATCTTTCCGCAACAGGTGGCTATGATGTCACCTCTAGAGCTAATGTCATTTTCAATCAAATTGTGGTTCCCAATGAAAATGTTAAAATGCTTTTATGTGGCCATAATAATGGCAGCGTTTGCCTGGAAAAGAAGATCGGTGAGCGAGTGTTTTATGAATTACTTTCTGATTATCAATTCGTACAACAAGAACGTGATTCTTATTATCAAGGGGATAAACACTATATTGGTACAGTGCCATTTTGTAATGGAGAAGGGTATCTCCGCTCCCTTCGCTTCGTGGGGAATAAGGTCCAGATCAAAACCTTCTCACCGATAACTGGAGGTAAGAATCCCTTTGGTATTCGCGACGAGTTTGAGCTTATAATTAACTTTTCTCCATCGGCAAGAAAGATTACTACTCAATCATTTTCAGCAGTGACAGTAGGTAAGAAGGTAGAAACCAAAAATTTATCTAATAATGAAATCTACCAAGGAAATTATAAAGATAATAGCAAAGCTTTGGTAGTAGCGATAACTGTTGAAGGTGATACCTTTTTTACATCAATTGTTAAAAATGACAATAGACCTAAGAAATCGGAAGTTATTTTACTTCCCGCTGATTTATCTAACTTAAAAGTTTTATTCAATCAAGCCAAGTCATTAGCTAAGGCAGATTACCTAAATGATTCATTTGCCAAACTAGAAGCTTGTCTTGACGAAGTAGCAGCAACTCTAGCCTTACCCAATCCAACGGAAAAACAGGTTGTTGAAGCTTATAACAAACTCTCGAGATCGATTACCGCTTTACAGGAAAAGGGTGAAGGTGTACTAGATCCTAATGATCTAGAGCTTTTATATGATTACAATTTAGATATAGAAGCCTGGGCAAATTCTGCTGGCCCTATTGAGTTAAATGCTACTGGTTCTTATTTACTAGCTGAACAGTTACAAAATGGTGGATTAAAGATCGATAAGAGCTCTAGTGCCCCTAATAATTGGCCTCAAATGAAATACAAAACTGCGAACATTACTGTTACACCAGTAGATGGCAAAGTTTATCTCTACCTTGATATCAATGCCTCTAGCTCTTGGGTTTTATTTCCTATTATCAAACAGGGAAAGAGATCGGCAAATTTCCGTCTTAACTATGTTATTGAAGGCTTATCTAACATGGAAGCAGATGGAGGTCCGGGTGTATTTAAAGGAATCTATGATGTGACAGAAGCTTTGAGAAAACGTCGTTTTGATCTAACCCAACCCATAGAGATAACGATGATGGTTAATGCTGTACCAGGTCCAGTGACAATTAATCGCTTAACAATTATGACCAACAAAATGTCACCTACAATAGAGGAGTAGAATGTTGTAAGAAATCTATTTATTGGATTATATGTACAGAGTCTATACTAGTCTCAACTAGTGTTATATGTAGCAAAACAGCCTCCAAAATAGTTGGAGGCTGTTTTAATAACTAAATAAAGACTAAAAGGGAGAAAACCAAACACAAGGAATAATTGTCACAATAACTCAATAAGAATTGGCGATAGTGAGTATGATCAGATACGAGAAAGCTCTAATTTTAGTTTACCTTATCAAGTTTGTTTAAGATATTGGTCGTTAACTAGCCAAATTTATAAAGGAAGTGATCTAGTGAAGAAGTTATGTCCTCAAAATGAACTTATGCGGTTTACCTTAAGGTTTGCTTTGTTTCATACAGGCACTTACCTGTTTTGTGGTATTTTTTTATGTTTTTGAGCGGTTATTTTAATTTTCTCGCTACAGATCTAGTCTTTAGTGCCGTTATGAAACCAGCTGATGCACTTTCGGTTAGGCTAGCTCCCCTTATGCAAATTATAAGAGGAGCGTTACTTGGATTAGCTATCTTTCCCTTTAGATCAGTAATTAAGGAGGGAAAGTGCGGCTAGCTAAAGTTATTTTGGCTACTGTATATTTTGACAAGTCTTGGTGCAGTTATTACAGGGCCAGGCTCCATAGAAGGTTTTTATATACAAAATTTAGTTATAACCCACTAGTTGGAGTACCAGAGATAACCCTACAAATGCTAGCTTTTTCCTGGCTTTTTTGTCAGAATAAGTCTAAAGCGAATGCTTAGAGAAATAAGTTAATAGTGCTGGTTACTTTCCAGATAAATTATCTAGAGTATTATTGGCTGTTATTGAGACAGCCATTTTATTTTGCTGAGTATAGGAGTTAAGGCAATTCCTAGAGTGCTTAAGAAGTTTGCCTAGAAAGCCTAAAAACTATAAAATGGATTCTGTAGGAACCGAAGGGTAAATCTAGAGATTTTATCTAGAAAGGCTGGTATTAGCACGTGGAAGCGATTTCAAATTTATTAATTGAATTTGGAGCAGCAGAAAACCTTTCCGGGTATTTTGCTGGTGGTATTTTAGTTATAATTATTTTCTTAGCTTGTGTGATTGCTAACATTATTACCAAGAAGGTAATCTTAAGGATTCTTGCTCACTATATTAAAAACAACAAGTTTATTTGGGATAATGTCTTGCTGGAAAGGCGGGTTTTTCAACGTCTAGCGCATTTAATCCCGGCAATAATTATTTATAATTCTGCACCAGCTTTTGGCGAGGCCAAGGTAATGATTCAACGTTTTACCTTTACCTATGTTCTAGTTATTACAATATTTGTACTTGATTCTGTTTTAAACTCTATTAATGATATTTACAGCACCTTTGCCAAAAAGTCGAAAGCAAAACCAATTAAAGGTTTACTACAGGTAATTAAGATCGTAGCTTATCTATTTATCGGTATTTTGATTGTGGCAAATTTAATGGGTGAGAGCCCAATCTACTTCCTTAGTGGTCTCGGTGCTCTGACTGCGATTGTCTCTTTGGTTTTTAAGGATTCAATTCTAGGTTTTGTCGCCGGAATTCAATTAGCATCTAACGATATGCTCCGTATTGGCGATTGGGTGGAGATGCCTAAGTATGGAGCCGATGGTGATGTTATAGATATTTCACTTAATACTGTTAAGGTACAAAATTGGGATAAAACTATTGTGACAATACCAGCCTATGCCTTTATCTCGGATTCATTTAAAAATTGGCGAGGGATGGTGGAAGCTGGCGGTAGGCGAATTAAACGTTCTATTTATATTGATATGACTAGTATTAAGTTTTGCTCTGAGGAAATGATCGCCAAATATAAGAAGATAGACTATCTAACAGATTATATAACTCAGAAAGAAGAAGAGATTAAGCAATATAACCTTACCCATAAGATTAATCCAGAGTCCAAGGTTAATGGTAGACACTTAACAAATATTGGTACATTTAGAGCATATATAAAGAACTATTTAAAAAACCATCCTCGCTTGCATCAAGATATGATACAAATGGTAAGACAACTGCCACCTGAAGATAACGGTTTACCCTTGGAAATTTATGTGTTTACTAACGACACAAGATGGGTTAGCTACGAAGAGATTCAAGCAGATATTTTTGACCATATCTTAGCTGTGGCAGAAGAATTTGATTTAAGGGTATTTCAGAATCCGACAGGTTACGATTTAAGACAGATTAACCTTTCCATACCTAAGAATGAATAAGAGCTAGACTAATTGTTACGATCGTTTTTTTATAATATCAAGTAAATATTGCTTGGCAAATATAGTTAACGTTGCAGTTAGGTATATAAATTTATTATTATGCAAATAGAAAAAACCAAAGCTTTTTTTTACAACAAGGTAATTTAAACTGTTCTCTGGAAAACAATAAGCTGGTTAAGCATGTATATGGCGCTATTTAAGATCTAAGTTAAAACATAGAAGGAGTAAATAAAAAAAGGATATAACTGATAATTTAGGAATTTTATAATGCGATGAGGTCTATACAAAAAGCAAGAGAGAGGGTTTATAATGCTTTCTGTTCGCAATGTTTACAAAAAATATCCTGGCGCTGAAAATTATGCTATAGACAATTTAAATCTAGAGATAAAAGGTGGAGAGATCTTTGGCTTTTTAGGGCCAAATGGAGCAGGTAAAACAACGACTTTGAAGATGATTGTAGGATTATTAAATCCAGATCAGGGAGAGATTTTTGTTGATGGTCATAATGTAGCAAACGAACCTATTTTGGCGAAGAGGGCAATTGGCTTTGTTCCCGACAATCCAGATCTGTACCAAAGGTTAACTGCTCTTGAATACTTAAACCTTATTGGTGATGTATATGAAGTACCAAGAGATTTACGTTCTGAGAGAATTAAGTACTATCTCGATATTTTTGGTCTAAATAATGCTTCTAAGGATTTAATTCAAAGTTATTCTCATGGTATGCAACAAAAACTAGCTTTAACTGGGGCTCTATTGCATATGCCTAAATTGTTTATTTTAGATGAACCTATGGTAGGACTTGATCCAAAGTCTGCTCACTTATTTAAAGAAATTATGAAAGAACATGTTCAAAATGGTAACACTGTAGTTTTTTCAACCCATGTTTTAGAGGTAGCGGAGCGAATTTGCGATCGGGTTGGTATTATTAATAAAGGAAAATTGATTGCTTGTGGTACTATGGCTGAGTTACGTGCAAGTAGAGGCAGTGCAGATGAAACACTAGAAAAACTTTTCTTAGAGTTGACAGAGGAAGGTGAAACTAGTGAGAATTAAGCTTGTGGGGAGTTTATTTAAAAGCTTATTAAATACTCAGTATGGCTTTTCAGCGATGAAGTATTACTATCTAAAAAAAAGGCAACGAATCTGGGAGCCAATATTGATCATTCTGGCCTTAATCCCTACTTCAATTGCTCTAATTACAGGGTTACTCCAATTAGTGGATACCATCTATAATTTAGGAACTATGCTAGGTCAACCGCAATTAGTTCTCTTACTTAGTATACTCACAGCCCAAATTGCCACTTTTATATTAGCTTTTTCCTTAGTAGTAGCAACTTTCTATTTTAGTAACGATCTAAAGACTTTGATAGCCTGGCCCTTAACTCCACAAGAAGTCCTTACCGCTAAATTCGCTACGATCTTATTCAGTGAATATCTTACCACCTTACTATTTATAGTTCCGGTTTGGGTCTATTATGGCTTGAAAACGAGTGCTTCTTTTTTATATTGGTTAACAGCGCTTCTTGGTGTTTTAACCTTACCCATTCTGCCTTTAGCCATTGCTACCATTATAGTGATCTTCTTGATGCGACTAGTAAATATCTCTAATCGTAAGGATCTTTTGGCTATTATTGGGGGGTTTATAGTCTTAATTCTTATCTTTGGTGGCCAACTATATCTGCAGATGAAGCTTCCTCAAGATCCACAAATTATAATGGAAATGTTATTGGAAAAAAGTAATGGCTTAATAAAATATGCAGGTAGAGTCTTCCCTCCTAGCATCTGGTTAACACAAAGTCTTAAAGACGCCAGTAATATAACTGGTTGGGGTTATTTCGGTTTATATATAGCAGTAACAATAGTTAGCTATCTGCTTTTATTAGCTCTTGCTAAAAGGGTCTTTTATCAAGGCGTTCTTGCTGGCATGGAGACAGGTAAGTTAACAAAAAAGAAAAGCCTATCTAACTATGAGATAAAAACTCGTTCCCCCTTATTGTCTTTAACTTATTCAGAAATGAAAATGTTTTTACGTACACCTCCCTTTGTTTTAAATGGACTAGTTGGCTATGTAATTTTGCCAATTATGTTTATCTTTCAAGGAGTTAAGTTTAACAATCAACCTGTTGATTTATCCATAATAACGCAATCTCTTTCACCGCAACTATTAGTTGTATTTGTAGCTCTTTATTTTGCAGTGATGGGGGTTATGTCTTCGATTCCTTCTACAGCATTTTCTAGAGAGGGTAAGTATCTTTGGAATTTACGCGTAATGCCTGTGTCAGCCAAGACTTCGATGGCAGCCAAACTCACAGCAGCCCAGATAATAAATGTTTTAGGCTCAGTTCTAGGTGTCATAACGGTAACTTTTTTTCTTAAACTACCAGTATTACCAGTCTTAGCGGGTATGATTATCGGGATAGTGTTTTCATTTGCTGTATCAGGTTTAGCAATCTTCTTAGACCTAACTAGACCATTATTAAATTGGACCAATCCTGCCCATGCAATGAAATCTAATTTAAATACAATACTAGCTTTAATTGGTTTAGCTGCATTAGTTATACCAACTATTTACAGAGTACTAGGACATACCAAAGCAGGAACAATTAATCTCATGATTCTGGAATTTTTAATTATAACTGTACTTCTAGCGTTTGTGACTTATTGGATCTGGAACAGATATGGTGAGAAGTTTTATAAAAAAATGTAAAACCATAGCCAGTCTTCTCCTAACTTTGAAAGACTTGAAACAACCTATTTATTAAATTGATTAGCGACAATCTGGTTTAGGGATCTGGTGTTTGCTAAAATCGGTATAAGGAATTAATAACGAGAAAGTCCACTTATTTAACGTGTTTATAATGAACCCTCAAAGTTTATGTGTGCATTGAGAAAAAATTAATTTGACCTTATATCACGAGACAATCAAATATAGGTAGGCAGAATTTTGCAATTAGCTATATAATACAAGGTTAAACGAACATGAAAAAAAGCTTCATTTTACAACGAAGCAATGATTATATTTTATCTAGGGAGATTATAATGACTAAAATACTTGTTGTTGACGATGAAAAGGAGATAGCAGACTTAATAGAGTTTTACCTCAGCAATGAAGGTTATGAGGTGCTAAAAGGAAATACGGGTAAAGAAGCAATTGATGTTATAAATAATCATGATATAGATTTAGCAATTTTAGACATTATGCTACCTGATATCGATGGATTTACTATTTTAAAAAGTATAAGAGAAAAGTTTTATTACCCTGTGATAATGTTAACTGCCAAAGTAGAAGATATTGACAAAATAATGGGGCTAACAATGGGAGCAGACGATTACATTACTAAACCCTTTAACCCCCTAGAAGTCGTTGCTAGAGTCAAAACTCAGATACGTAGAACAAAACTGTATAACAAAGAAGTCGAATCAAAGTTCATTGATATTGCGGGACTCCATATTAATCTAGATTCTCATAAGGTAAAACTTTATGAGAAAAACATTGAACTTACGCCATTAGAATATAACATTTTGTTGTATCTGGCTCAAAACAGAGGCAGAGTTATTTCTTCGGAAGAGTTGTACACTAGTATTTGGGGTGAAAAATATTTGGATAATAACAATACCGTCATGGCTCACATTGCTAGATTAAGGGAAAAAATGAACGAAAATGCGCGAAAACCCAAATTGATTAAAACTGTTTGGGGGGTAGGTTATATCGTTGAGTAGTTATTATAAAAAAATTGGAAAAAAGTTCATGCAAGAATGTATTACTCTATCTGTTTTATATACGGTAATAGTTTTGCTATTATTTTTTCTGTTCAAAGTAACTCTTGGTGCGAAAACATATTTTGGTAATGAATTAATGTATCCATTTTATCACTGGATCAATTATAATAGGCTTTTTGTTATTTATATAATTTTAACATTGGGCTATGCTATTATCACTTTACAGTATATAAAAAAGGCATTAAAGTATGGTGATGAGATTGTTAGTGCGATGGAAGAAGTATATAAAAAAGACGATGAACTAATTATCTTATCTAGAGACTTGAAAGATGTAAATGATCAGATGAACAACATTAAATTTAAAATAAGAGAGAACGAGAAAATAGCCAAAGATGCCGAGAAAAGAAAGAACGATTTAATTATATATCTCGCCCATGATTTAAAAACGCCCTTAACTTCTATTATCGGGTATCTAACTATTCTCAAAGAAGAGAATGACCTGAGTGAAAGATTCCGTAGGAAGTATCTGCAGATTAGTTATGATAAAGCGTTAAGACTAGAAGATTTAATTAATGAGTTTTTTGATATCACGAGGTATAACTTAAAAGATATTGTGCTAGAAAAGTCTTTGGTTGATTTTAGCTTTATGATGGAGCAAATCATCTATGAGTTCAACCCATTATTAACAGAAAAAAATATCTGCATTAATAATAATATTGAACCTGGAATCATGCTATATATTGATACAAATAAGGTTGAAAGGGTCGTTGATAACATTATCAGAAATGCCATCAACTATTCTTATAACAGTAGCACAATTGATATTTGTGTAAACAAAGATAAAGACCTTGTAAATATAATTGTGACAAATAGAGGACCAACAATACCAAGTGAAAAAATTACGCATATTTTTGATGAGTATTTTAGATTAGATTCTTCCAGAAGCACAAAAACAGGGGGAGTGGGAATTGGGCTAGCTATAGCAAAATCAATCGTGAACGCACATGGTGGAAGAATTAGTGCCAAAAGTGAAAATGAAGTAATTGAGATGAATGTTAAACTGCCAGTATAAAACTGTAAGGAAATCGTAAGTATTTAATAATATAAAACGAAAGAACCACACCCTAATTTTTGGTAATATTATGCCAGAAACTAAGGTGTGTTTTTATAGTCAAGTCCATAACGTTGTGTAAAATGGTAAGTACAATGTTTTTAAGGAGTACCAATAATCTCTAAAATTAGAAATAAGCCTAGATCAAGACAGATAAAATTTGAGCGGGATCAAAATCTAAGTACTTTTTACTAGATGAGATCCATTCATCGTTTTTGTCTATGAGTAGAGCACCAATTAATCTAATTGCAGACTCTCTATTGGGGAAGATGCATATAAGGCGCTCTCATATGAAGTATTAAGTGATACTATATGACGGTAATTGACTAAAACATTGTACCAGAAGGGTTGTGAGTCCTCAATTTTCATTTAACTTTACAAGCCGGTTGCAAGTTCTGGGAGGAGAAACATATGAAGAAAAAGATTCCTAAGCTTTTAGTAATTGTAATAGCATTGTTTTTAGTTGCGATATTGAGCAAATTTGGGTTAGTTAGCAATAGTTTGTCAGAAGTGTTAAATATATTTCATTTAGAAGGTTATTCCAGTAAATATATATGTGTCTTGAATAGAGAAGATAAAAGTTTAGTATATGCTAAAAGGCCTAAGTCGAAAGCCTATCCAGCTTCTTTAACCAAGATAATGACAGTCATTGTGGCCATTGAACATATCGAAGATCTTTCTGCTATAGCTCCAGTCGATATAGACTCTTATAAAGAAATGGTTTCACAAAATGCTTCTATGGCAGGCTTTTATGGGAGAGAACCTGTAACGTATCGAGATCTTCTTTATGGCACTATATTAAGTTCTGGCGGAGAGGCAGCAAATACTCTGGCAATTCATATAGGTGGAAGTATTGAAAACTTTGTAAAGTTAATGAACGAAAAAGCGTTAGAACTTGGATTGAAAGATACTCATTTCACAAACCCTGAGGGGCTTCACGATAAAAATCAATATACTACAGCATATGACATGGCAAATCTTATAGATTATGCTTTAAACAATAGACATTTTAGAGCAGTATTTACAAAAGAAAGCTATATAACTACACCTACATTAGATCATCCCAAAGGAGTTCGGTTAATCTCAACTGTTCTTTCCAAATTAAATCGAAGACAACAAAAAGGATTCCGAATTATTGGTGGTAAGTCTGGGACCACATATGAAGCAGGACAGTGTTGGGCAACACTTGGAATAAAAAATAACTGCGAATATATTTGTATCGTTATGGGAACCAAACTTAATAATATCCATCAGCCAAATTTGTTGCAAAGAGAGGATACTATAAAACTCTACGAAAAAATTAAATGATAAAATATATAGCAGAAACCAAAAAGACTCTACACATCATTATTTATGATGTATGCTGGGTTTTTTTGGTTTTTAAAGAGACTCATCAAAAAAATTAACTAGTTGTACTACTTTTATCAGTACTTCATTCTAATGTTTATCCATGCTTCACTAAAAATAGACGGCTTTAGTTTATTTGACTCTAGTACCCATAATTAGAAGCTATTGGAATCGCTCTGCTTAAGTTTCCTTCTGCTACTTTGAGAGTTGCCTTTAATATGGATATCTTTGCTAGCTTAATTGGAATACTGCAATAAACTGCAGTGACAGCATTTACATGAGGGAATCAAAATGCGATTCCTTTAGTTATTGATTCCGATGAAAAAGCTTGGGAAATGTTACCTGTAGCTTTTATAAAGTATGAGAAAATGTGTAAGTGTAATAATTAGGTGAAAACGTCTTAAAATTATAAGTACATCTTTAAAGATTTCCCTAAGAATAAGCTAAATAAAATAATTATATGGAAGGAATTTTCTGACTCTTCACTAAAGAAATCATTATAAGTCATTTTGCGCCTTGAATCTTTACCCAAATAGCTCTTTGGGGTAATGAGTTGATTGTGCTGAGTCGGTTTTTAGAAGATACATTAAATAATAACTAAAACAAAACTTGGCTGAATAGATATTATGAAGAGACATTCTTTATCTAACAATTTCTAACAATGCTTATCTCTGCGTGCGTGTTTTTTCTCTGTATTGAGGAAAGGAAAGGAGGATCCAAACCGATGATCTCTTTAGAAGAACTAGAAAGGATTAAGGAAGATACTCGGAGAGAATCAGAACTAAAAAAGAACCAAGAATATGTGAAAATAGCTATTAATATGGGTACTTGCAGTATCGCTAAAGGAGCTAAGGAAACTTATAAAGCTATCATAGAAGAAATTAAAACCAGGGGGCTACTAAAAATTGTTGTATTACCAACGGGTTGCATAGGAATGTGTGAATTAGAACCAATAATTGAAGTTATTAAACAGGGTGGACCTAAAGTAACATATGGACGGGTTACCCCAGAGAAGGCTCGCCAAATTATAGCTAGTCACATAGTGAATAGTAAGGTCGTAAGCGAACTAGTAATTTCTGTAGGAGATTAAATTGTCGTTTGCTAATGACCATTTATTTTACTCGAGATTGTTAAAAAAATAACGTAGCTAGTTATAATGTAAGCATGATTTACTGAGAGAGGAGGTTATTTAATTGACCGAAAAGTTCGAGAAGACTTTAAACGAAGAGAACTATCTAGCTATAGTTGAAAAGATTGCCAAAAAGTACTGTGGACGACCTGAGGATTTAGTATTGTTACTCCACGAAGTTCAAGCACTGAAGAATTATCTGCCATGTGAGGCAGTAAATAAAGTAGCTTCTATAGTTAATGTTCCCGCAAGTCAAGTATATGGTGTAGCCACTTTTTATTCTATGTTATCTGTAAAACCGAGAGGACGACACATTATTAGATTTTGCGAGTCGACTCCTTGTCATGTTGTAGGAGCACGAGAAGTCTTAGATACCTTACTTAATTATCTTGGTGTAGAGATTGGTGGCACGACAACAGATGAAAGATTTACTGTTGAGAAGACATCGTGTTTAGGTGTTTGTGCCGCAGCACCAGTTGTTATGATCGATGATACTGTTTATGGGAATCTCGATCCCAATTCTCTGTTAGAGATCCTAACTCGCTATAAGTAGTCTTGAGGAGGAAGGAGAATGGAGTTTTATCGTTCCCATGTTTTGGTATGTGGAGGCTCTTTTTGTATCTCAGGCGGCTGCCGAGCAGTACGTGAGGAAATAGAGAGCTTAGTTAAAGCTAAAAGACTCGATCGAGAAGTTTGTATTATCGAAACAGGTTGTTTAGGCCCTTGCGCAGATGGACCAATTGTAGTGGTCTATCCAGAAGGAACTGTTTATTCCCATGTTAACCTGGAAGCAGCTAGAGAAATATTCAACGAACACTTAGTCAAAGGACATCCAGTTAAAAGATTGCAATATACTGGTAAGTTACCACCTGTGTCAACCAATGACAATAAAGGTCAAGATTACTTACAAATACAAAAACGGGTTGTTCTAGAGAATGTAGGCGTCATCGATCCTAAAAATATTTTTGATTATATAGTTCGTGATGGTTATAAAGCCTTAGGTCAAGTGCTTGTGAATCTAAGTCCAGATGATGTAGTTACTACTATTAAACACTCTGGACTTAGAGGTCGTGGCGGAGCAGGTTTTCCTACTGGTACAAAACTTGGGGTTACAGCTAGAACTAAAGCAAATCAGAAGTATATAGTCTGTAATGCTGATGAAGGTGAACCGGGGACTTTTAAAGACAGATTAATAATGGAAGGCGATCCTCATAAAATCCTAGAAGGCATGGCTATAGCTGGTTATGCTGTAGGTGCAACACGTGGCTTTATCTACATTCGTGGCGAATATTATCAGTCTATCGAGTCTATGCAACAAGCCATTGATTCGGCTAAAAGAATGGGCCTTTTAGGTGTTAATATTTTTGGCAAAGATTTTGATTTTGATATTGAGATCAAGGAAGGAGCTGGTTCTTATGTTTGTGGAGAAGAGACAGCTCTAATTGAGTCTTTAGAGGGGAAACGGGGTGAAGCTAGGCAGAAACCTCCTTATCCTAGCACCTCAGGGTTATGGGGTAAACCTACTTTAGTCTTGAATGTGGAGACGATAGCTAATGTTCCGCCAATACTTCTTCATGGCTATGAGTGGTACAGAACTATGGGGACACCGTCCTCACCAGGTACTAAAGTGTTTACTCTAACAGGAAACATAAATAATAAAGGTTTAATTGAAATACCAATGGGGATCTCTTTAAAAGAAGTTATCTATGGGGTTGGTGGTGGGATTAAAGGTGGTAGGCCATTTAAAATGGCCCAAATTGGAGGCACTGCAGGAGGATGCCTTTCTGCAGCACAGTTAGATACACCTCTAGATTATGAAAATCTCCAAGCAGTTGGTTCAGTTTTAGGTTCCGGAGCAATTCTTGTAGTTGATGATAGCCACTGTATTGTTGATGTAGCGTGTTCTTTCTTGAAATTTTTTGTTCGCGAATCATGTGGTCAATGTACTCCTTGCCGAGAAGGTACTATGAGACTATGGCAGATATTTAACAGATTAAAAAAATTTAAAGCTACACAAGCAGAACTCGATTTAGCAAAAGAATTAGCGAAAGTAATGCAAAGGTCATCTCTTTGTGCACTAGGACAATCGGTGGCCATGCCACTTGGTACCATTATGGATAATTTCTCTACAGAAATAGAAGCACATTTAAATAAATCCTGTCCAGTAGGTGTGTGTCACCAAAATATTTCCCTAACATCACCAGCAGAAAGGGAGCTGGTAGCAGATGTCTAAAGTGAGTTTAACTATTGATAACAAGACAGTATTTACTGAGCAAGGAACTACTATTTTGGAGGCTGCCAAAAGTGTTGGTATTAATATACCTACTTTATGTTGGCATGAAGATCTAGGTTCACCTTCTGGTTGCCGGGTTTGTGTAGTTGAAATTGTTGGTATGCGGACACTCCAACCAGCATGCTCCTATCTGGTGGCTGAAGGAATGAAAGTATACACTAACTCCTCTGCAGTACGTACTGCAAGAAAAATGGCTGTAGAGCTTCTACTTGCTCATCATCCTGATGACTGTTTAACCTGTTCTCGTAATCTCCAGTGTGAACTACAAAAGTTAGCTTTTGATCTTGGAATACGAGAGATCAGGTTTACAAGAGTTAGGCGTGGTTTACCTAAGGATGAATCATCTCCTTCTCTAGTTCGTGATCCTGACAAATGTATTAATTGTCGGCGCTGTTTAGAGGTCTGTGAAAAGGTGCAAGGAGTAGCAGCTCTATCTTTAGTTAATCGTGGTTTTAGCACTATAGTGATGCCTGCTTTTGAAGCAGGATTGCAGGATGTAGTTTGTGTAATGTGTGGCCAATGTTCTCTAGTTTGCCCCACTGGGGCGATTACAGAACACGATGATACTAAGCTTGTTTGGCAAGCATTATCAGACCCAACAAAGCATGTGATAGTGCAGACCGCACCAGCTATAAGAGTTTCTTTTGGTGAGGAACTAGGTTTAAGTACTGGTTCCTTAGTTACAGGTAAAATGGTAGCGGCACTTAGACAACTTGGTTTTAAGAGAGTTTTTGATACCAATTTTGCAGCTGATCTGACAATCTTAGAAGAAGGACATGAACTACTTAGTAGGTTACAAAAGGGTGAAGAATTACCACTTATTACCTCTTGTAGTCCAGGGTGGATAAAATATGCAGAACACTATTATCCAGACCTATTACCACAGATCTCTACTTGTAAATCACCGCAGCAGATGTTTGGAGCTTTAGCAAAGACCTACTATGCTCAAAAAACAGGTCTCGATCCCAAAGACATTTTTGTGGTATCTATTATGCCTTGTACGGCTAAAAAGTTCGAAACTAAACGTCCAGAAATGGGATCTAGTGAGTATCAAGATGTAGATATTGCTCTAACAACACGTGAATTAGGACGTATGATTCGCTGTTCTGGTATTGATATTGCACAATTAAATGAAGAAGACTTCGATGAACCTCTTGGGATCTCTACAGGTGCTGGAGCAATTTTTGGTGCCACAGGTGGTGTTATGGAAGCAGCACTCAGAACAATCTACGAGGTAATTACTGGTGAAATATTAAATCCAGAACAATTGGCATTTAAGGATGTAAGAGGATTAGATGGTGTTAAAGAAGCTTCCGTTAATCTAAAGGGCAACGATCTTAAAGTAGCTGTCGCACATGGCTTAGTTAATGCCAAAAAAGTTTTAGATAAGATCAAATCTAAAGATGCCCCGTGGCATTTTGTGGAAATTATGTGTTGTCCGGGAGGTTGTGTTGGTGGAGGAGGGCAACCAATCGGTACAACAATGAAAAAAAGAGCTGAAAGAGCAGCAGCTCTCTACAAAGCCGATCAGGGAATGGAACTGAGGTTATCGCATAAAAATCCCGCCGTACTAGCGCTTTATGAGGAATTTTTAGAACACCCACTCTCCAAAAGATCACATGAATTATTACACACCCACTATACACCCAGATAATGTTTCTTTCCTTAATAGAGAGGTACAGCTAATTATGGAGGCTAAATTTTTGATAATAATATTGAGTTTACATCTGTAAAGGATCTACAAACCAAATAAAAAAAAGTAGTCCGCCTAAAAAAGGCGGGCTACTTAATCGTTAAAGAATCTGTATTTAAAAGGTGTTAGTTACCACAACGTTTTTATACTTTTTCCACTTCTAAAGTAGAATCGAGCCCAGTATCACTTAATTTCTTAACAAAAGTTATGCCAACCATAAACAGAAATAGAGCGAAGATACTGCTAATAAAATAGGAGGGGATATAGTCAATGGCGATTCCACCTATGGCTATACTTAAGGGTTGAGCACCTTGAGCTAAGAGATCTAGAGTAGCAAAAACTCGTGATCGTACATCATTAGGAGTAAGTTTTTGCATATCAGTTTGGACTGGGATATTAATGGTGGAGACAACGATACCCAATAATACTAAAAGTCCTAAGAGAAAAATTGTGCCAGTGTAAATACCATCATTAAATAGTGGCCTTAACCAGGGAGATATTAGGGCTGAGATAAGTAAGGTTAAACAGCAAAAGGTAAAAATACCAGCTTTAATTAAAACCCCAGAAGGTTTTTTTGAAAGAATGGTACCAGTTGCAATGGCTCCTAAAATAATACCGATTGTAAGGGAAGTTCCTAATAAACCGTAGGCTACCGATGATAAATGCAGTTCCTCTCTAGTAACAAAAGGTATAACTACGTTGAAAATAGGTGCGATTAAAAAGTTAAGTAACAAGATAAAAAGAGCGAAATTTTTTAGTTGATGATTCTTATGAATAAATTCGAAACCAAAACGAGCACTAGCAATGAATTCTTTCAAGGTATTTTTTTCGGTGTGTTTTTGTGGAGTATATTTGATAAACAGTTCAAAAATACCAGAGATAAGATAGCAAAGTGCATTAAAGACAAAAATGGAGTTAATTCCCCATAAAGAATAGACAATGGCACCAAAAACAGGCCCTAGTAAATTAGCTATATTCGTAAAAAGCATATGATAAGAGTTAGCTTTTCTTAGACTATCTTCAGCTACTAGTTCGGGGAGCATAGCTGAAGTAGCTGCTGAAAACAAGGAATCTAAGATGGCACTTAAAGCCATTATAAAAAAGATTAAAGGTAAGCTTAGGTTCCCTTTAAATCCGAATATAATTAAGGGTATTAACAAAAGTCCCCTTAAAATATCCATCGAGACCATAATGTGTTTGCGATTAGCTCTGTCACCGATAACTCCTGAAATAGGAGTGGTAAGAAGCATTGGAATCATATGGGATAAGGATAACATGGACATGATGCTACCTTTACCAGTTAGATCAAGAATAAAAAGGGGCAAAGCAGTACGTTGCATGGAACTTCCTAATAATGAAACGAAATTGCCTAAGATGAAAATTCTTAGATTAACTTTGGACATGTTGTCACCTCTAGTTTATTCTTCTTCATCAATTTGGAGATCTGTTTGAGGAGTGCTAAAGCAGAGACTAGCTATATTAACTTCAAATTCCCCTTCTTCATCTTTATTATGAAAGTATTCGTTGATGAGATCAGACATTTTATCAACAAATTCTTTATAACGGGATTCAGTCATTTGAGTAGTTAAAATGGCTCCAACATTACTGCGATCAAAAAAACCAGGTTTAGCTAAAGCAGTCTGCAACGCTCCTAAGGTAGTCTGAAAACCACTGGCAATTGTAGAGTAGAAGATAGAGTTACACTCATCACCAAAAGTTAAGAGCTCAGGGTCCAAACTAAAATAGGTATATTTACTTTCATAGTACTTTTCTAAGAGATTACCTTTTTGCTTAACCTCAGTAACTTCAATAAGACCATAGCTCTCTAGTTCGTTTAGATGATAGTAGAGATTTCTAGTTGGTTCACCAAGCAGTTTACCTAACTGTCTGGCCGATAACTTTTTTTTGGCTAAAAAACGTAAGATGGCGATTCTTTTCGGATCAGCAATGGCTTTTACAACTTCAGGGTCTTTTATTTGTAAATGAGTTTTTTCCAACTTACAGCCTCCTTAAAAAAACTACAGCATCAAAAATAATTTTACCGTGTGATCAAATTATAATGCAAAAGAAAATTATGTCAAGTCTTACCTTAACTAGATAACAAATAAATATAGCTTTTCAAGTGTTCAAATACAAGTAACGGTTATAAATTATAAGAGCAAAAAGAGATCAGAAAAGCTGATCTCTTTTTGCTTAGGTTAATTCTTTTTCACAAAAAGGAAAAGTAAGAATAACGGGGAAGGAAAAAGTAGTTGTCTAGAAAATATTATATATTCAGCAGTTTTTCTGACGCCGCTAAGAAGTAGAGTTTTGCGTTAGGTTAATAAGTAGAATAATTTGGTTTTAGCTACATCAGATAACCTGTTTCAAAACACATATACAAAAGACAATTTACCTAGTAATCAAATAGTCAGTATTAGTACCCTTTCAACACCTTCTATCTCTGAATTGAAACTTAAAATAAATTTATTCATAAGCTTGGGTGAAGATATCTACCTATAAGAGCAGGAGGGTAAAAATGAGTAAAGAAGCTGGGTTTAGTATTTTGTCGAATGTACTAGCTGTTTGGGAGATGCAAAAACCTATTCGTAAAACAATCGAAGCCCTTTTCTTAAGAATAACAGCGATTCAAGCTATGTTATTAGGAGTAATATCAGGTGCATTTGTACCTGTAACAGTATGCATACCATTTTTGTTTGCTATATATACAGGACTTGCAGAGATTATTCTACCAGGAGTAACTGGTTTTCCCTTAGAGGGTTTCTTTATAGCGATTGGTGAAAATGTAAGGGTTGTGTTAAAAATTGTCGGTAAAATAGTTCTCTTTATGGGACTAACATCAGCTTTGGCGGGAGCTATCGAAATTACGATTCGTCGCCTGGTCTTTACTAAAGAAGCTAATAATCTAGTATTATGGCTTTACAAGACCTCGACTATATCAATTAGCTATATTTTTCTATTAACTGTAGGGACAGTCTGGAAATATCGACAAGAGGTTTATGGGTTATTGGGGTTATCGTTTATTGGAATAATGGCTGGTTTTACCTTGGGTTATGTTTACAGGAGTGTGTTGTTGCTGAACCTAGACAATTTATTGAAACTCATGCACAAATTGGCGTTAAACCGTAGTTAATAAATTGTCGGAAGCTGTTTTAGATTGGAGGTAACTATGAGTTTAACATCATTAATGAGGATCTTATTAACTAGATCATTCAAACCATTCGAGTTTAGAGCTACATACTCTAACAAACTTGATTACACTAAGGAAGAAGAACTAGGTTTATATGTTCACATTCCGTTTTGTCGCAGTCTATGTTCTTTCTGTCCCTATTGTAAAGTGATTTATGATGAGTGTTTAGCAAGAGAATATAAAAATGCCTTACTTAAAGAGATCGAAATAGTTGGAAAACAATCAAAGTCCCCGAAAAAAGTTACAAGCCTCTATTTTGGTGGAGGCTCGCCAGCATTAATGGTAAAAGAATTTAAAGATATCATTCAAACTCTGAAAAAGTATTTTATTATAACTCAGGGAATCGGTGTTGAACTCCATCCGGATGATATCACTAAAGCCAACCTCGAAGAGTTAAAAGAAGCTGGCGTTACTATGATTAGTGTAGGTATACAATCGTTTCATAAACAGTGCTTGTCAGCTCTAGGTAGAAAAGAAATGGATTTTGGAAAGCTATTTTCTTTAATTAAAGAGGTCGATTTTGAGGTAGTTGATGTAGATCTAATTTTTGCTATTCCCCAACAAACAAAAGAAGTATTGCTAGCTGATATCGAAAAGGCCTTCTTTTTAGGAGCTACGCAAATCTCAACTTATCCATTTATAGATTTTACTTTTGCGAATAATCGCTATAAACCTTTGCCAGAAAAAGAAAAAAAGATGATGTTAAAAGCAATTAACGATTACTGCTATGATACTGGTCATGTGAGGACTTCAGTCTGGACATTTGCTAAACCTAACAAGGAAAAATACTCTTCCATCACAAGAGATAACTTCCTGGGGTTTGGCATTTCGGCTACAACCCTTTTAAAAGAACAGTTCAAAATTAATACTTTTTCCCTTGAGGAGTACATTAAGCGTATAAAAAACAATCAACTACCAACATCGTTGACCTTAGATTTTTCATTACGGCAACGAGCAGTCTATTATTTGTTTTGGCAAGCCTATTCAATGAAAATTTACCCAGACGAATTTGCAAGATTTTTTGGTCTTTCCCTAAAAAAACTATTTGGTTTCGAACTTTGGTTCTGTGAGAAACTAGGGTTTATTAAAACAAAAAATAATTATTACCAGCTTACAGACAAAGGAGCTTATTATTACCATTTTATTGAACAGGCTTATACTACTGCTTATATTGATAAAATGTGGCATATATCACGTCAGATTGCTTTTCCAGAAAAGATAGTTTTAAGTTAATATATGCTTGTCTTTAGTTGTTATTGTGTATTAGAGATGGAGTAAATGAGTTTTTGGTATATAACAGCTGCCAGATCTAACTTTCCTTATGCTTCAAGAAAAAAGGGGGAATTCAAATGGGTATATTGAGTACTATGAGAAAAAAAGTAGCGAACCTTTCATCTAGCCTGCAACATTTCCCAATTACAATACTACTTACCACTTTGGTGACTGTTCTACTGATTGTACTAAGTGAGAAATCAATGGTTTTACGACCTCCTTTAGCAGAAGGCGTAAGTGTGAAAGCCTCCCTTGAACAATTTAAAAGAATAATTGCGGTTGTAGCCCTTGGTATACCGATTTCCTTGTTTATTCAGTTTTGGCTAGAAAAGTCAAAGAAAAAAGATAGACTAATTAAAGTCGCCGCTTATTTAATAGGTAGCATTTTTCTCCTAGTTTATTTTTGGTATTTATTGCCCAATTTTAATATGGTGTCGTTAACTCGCTATTTTGGTTTTTCGTTAGCTTTTTATCTCTTGGCTTTGATAGAACCTTATTTTTATAGAAGAGACCATTTAGAGACATACATTATGGCTGTCATCTCTAAAGCTTTAACAACAATTGCTTATTCTGCGGTACTTTATTTCGGTATTGCAGCTATCTTAGCCACACTGAACACTCTTCTGGGTATTAATATATATAGCAACCTTTATTTGTATATCTGGTTTATAGTTGTAGGTATTTTTGCCCCTATATTATTTTTAGAAAGCATACCTATGATAGACGAAATGGTTGATAACAATCAATTTCCGATTATCAAAGCTTTATTGGTTTACATCTTTTTACCTTTAATATCAGTTTATACTCTCGTTTTATATCTCTATTTTGCTAAGATTGTTATGATTTGGGAGTGGCCAGTAGGGATAGTGGGTCATTTAGTCTTGTGGTACTCAATAATTAGTACTGCTGTTTTATTTCTTGTCTCTCCTTATAGCGAAGAAAATAAATGGGTTAAGAGGTTTAGTAACTGGTTTCCTAAACTAGTATTACCCTTAATAATATTAATGTTTATGTCTTTAGGAATTAGAATCAAAGCCTATGGTATTACCGAAAATAGGTATTTTGTCTTGGCTGCAGGTTTATGGGTTTTATTTTCCCTGCTTTATCTAATTCTATCGTCTAGAAAAAGAAAGATTGTTTTACCACTTTCTTTAGCTGTAATGGCCTTTTTATCTGTGTGGGGACCGTGGAGTGCCTATTCGGTATCTGTGGCATCACAAAATAATAGGTTTATCAAGATAATATCTAGGTATGATATGATTAAAGATAATAAGCTAGAAAAACCAGTGACTCCAATCACCAAAGAAGACGAAAAAGAGATTAATGAGATCCTTACCTATTTTAATCGCTCTCATTCATTAAGCCAGATAAGATATTTACCAGAAAACTATGCTTTAGAAGACACCAAGGAATATTTTGGCTTTGCCTACCAAAAAGATTACAATACTAAATATTTTAAGTACTCAATTGACTTTAAGACTATTCGTCCTTTAGAAATAGCGGGATATAATTACTGGTTTGATTTAAATGGTTATAATAATGTAATTTACGAAACCAAAGAGGGCCTCAAAATTAACTATAACTATAAAAACAAGGAATTAGATGTTTGGTATCACGAACCTATTTTCCTTAACTTAGCAGAGTATGCAGATAGGGTTACTAAAAAGTATAACAATTCTAGATATGGCGAACTTAATTTCGATGAGATGATCTTCTCTGCAGAGAACGCTCATCTGATTATAAAGATCATATTTAAGAATATCTCAGGGAAGATGAGCTCTATTAATGAGGTACTAGAATATGAACCCTTTAGTGGAACTGTTTTTATAGCTATAAAATAATAAAAAATATTTACTTAAAGTAAGCTTTTCCATGTTTGTTGGGCTTAGTAGTTGTATCTTCGATTAAAAATACAGCTGTTGATTTACTAATGAGCCATATAAAAACGTATGTATCAAATTAATCATCTATAGTAATTTTAAGAGAATACCATTACAATTATCCTAAAACTATAGTTCAAACTGAGCAGGCGATGTACCAGGATCTGGTTCATGGGGCTGGGCCAAATTAGGCAACAGATATTTTACATCTGTGGGACGGTAAAATGTTCCACAGGTGTATTTTTATATAACAAAATGTAGCAGAGGGTCAAGAATTGTTTATTGAACACACAAAATAGGGGGTGGCTATTTCATAGCTTAACAAAAATTGCAAGGTGAAAGGAAATATACCATGAGAAACATTATTTTACTTGGTCTTGTAAGTTTCTTTTCCGATATTAGTTCTGAAATGGTTTACCCAATAATACCGCTATATCTTACCTCTGTATTTGGTGCTACACCTGTTTTAGTAGGTGTGATAGAAGGTATTGCCGAAAGCGTAGCTAGCCTTTTAAAAGTTTTTAGTGGTTATTTAACTGATAAATATCACAATAAAAAGCCAGTCGCTTTTTTAGGTTATGCTACAGGGCTTGTCTATAAAATAGGACTTCTAATTGCTTCTTCCTGGACTGGCATTTTGGTTGCAAGAGTGATCGATCGTATAGGTAAAGGCATTCGTACTGCACCCAGAGATGTTTTAGTTAGTGAAAGTGCCGATAAAAAGAGTATTGGTAAAGCCTTTGGGATTCACAAGGCTATGGATATGTCGGGTTCTGCTATCGGGATCTTTGTTGCATATCGGTTGCTTGCTAAGGGGCACGGTGTTTTTGATTATAAAAAGCTGTTTCTTATCTCAATTATACCGGCGATTCTGGGATTAATAGCGTTATTATGCGTTACGGAAAAAAAGCAGAAGTTGCCGATCAAGGGAAGAGAAATGTTTTGGCATCGCCTAAAAGATCTTAATGTTAATTTGAAATTCTACTTATTAGTTACATTTATCTTTACCCTTGGTAATTCGTCTAACACATTTTTACTATTGCGTGCTAAAAGTGTTGGCTTTACCGA